>ERZ1292642.602-Hain-H14-01um-R1-602-length-19818-cov-5_pt1 | contig 19818 bp, 28 predicted proteins | sample MGYA00564403_ERZ1292642 | MGnify/ENA primary metagenome ERZ1292642 (study PRJEB36523, sample SAMEA6512643) | groundwater metagenome | collected 2019-01-09 | study: AquaDiva: Metagenomics assemblies of 32 groundwater samples | reverse complement strand
CCATGTCGTCCCCTCGCTGCCCTCGGTGGCGCCACACACGTCCATCATGATGAGCTGGGATCAGCCCCCGCAGCCCGCCTGTGTCATCTGGCGCGTCACGCCTGGTGGGTATGTGGACGTGCTCGCCGCGTTCCTGGAAGCGAACATGGGCATGCAACAGTTTCTGAGCCAGCACGTGAAACCCTGGGCGGTGACACACCTCACAGAGGTCTCTCGCTTCCAGCACACCGGAGATGTCATGATGACGGAGAGCGACCACTCGAACAGCGCGACCTCCGCCCTGAAAGAGGTGTTGGCCGCGTTTCCGGGCACGTGGCAGTCCGCCCCGACGGGCCAGGTGGAGCGCACGGAGCCCATGGAGCAACTCTTGTCGAGGCATTATGCGGGGCGCCCCGCGCTGCGCATCAGCCAGCAATGGGCCGACCCCCTGATTCTGGCCCTGGAGGGTCGCTGGCACCGCAATGTCACGGAGGCGGGCGAGGTGGTCCAGACCTCGTGGGCCAAGAATGTCCACGCCAACGTGGGCGAGGCCTTCGGCTATGGCTGCTGGTTGCTCGAGCGGATGCACGGGGCGGAGTCGGTCATGGAACGCTGGCGCCGCCAGATCGCGCAGACGGCGCGGGAGCGCAAGAACCCCACGCGCACGCGGCTGTGATGAATTCACGCGATATTGAGGAGGCATTTACGGTGATTTACGGAACACTATATAGAATCGTCATGAAGGTTGCTCACCATTACCACTGGCACTATGCTCCACCAATTTATCCAGAAGGCGATACTCATCTATGGTGTAAATGGTGTGGACTCAGGCAAACGATTGACAGGCTCAAACCAGAAGGAGCTGAAGGCCATGCCTATACGGGAAACGGACGTGGTAATTGCGGCGCTCCTCGAGACGCTCAATCAGATTCGTGGGGTGATCGGCGTCCACGGGGCATTTCTCGCCGCAGACGCGAATGACGCGGTATACGAGGACATCTTGGCGCGGATTGCCAACGTGTATGAGATCGCCGGGGTTAAACGCTGGCTCGAGACGGGGCAGGTCTGAGAGGAGGACGAAGGATGCGTATTTCGGCAGACGAGCAAAAGGCCATCACGCAGGTGATCAGATGGGGGCGTGAGATCTGTGGATTTGGGAACCTGATTGCCCATCTGCAAACCGCCTGGGCGAAATCCCTGATGGAGTGCGATGGCCTGAGCGAAGCCGACGCACGGGCCGCCACCGCCCGCGACGGATCGGGCTATCCGTTCTCCATGCAGGAGGACCTCATCGAGCGGGGGGAATGGGACGAAACCGGCGCACGCTACGGCGATTAAGGAGGAGGGATGCGTATGTCCATGGATTATCTGGCCAGAATCATCGCTGAGCACTTACCCCAGCGCGTGGTGTACTTTGCAGCGATCCGACTGATTGCCTATACCTCGACAGGGTGCTATGGCGACACCATCGTGCCTGATTTCCCCGCGATGAAGGCGCTACAGCGGTGGGAACTGTGTCATCGTGTGCGGAAGGAGCCGGCATGCCCCGAACGCTGCTGACCCGCTTCCGGGTGAAGCCATATCCGATGCGCCCCCAGTATTATGCTGTACGCATCTCGCCGACCAAGGCGGCAATGTATGCCGACTACCAGCGGGTCAAGGTGGTCGATGACGAGGTATCCGATCGGTGCGACTTTGAGGCCATCTTTATGCCGTGGCGTCGGCTCATCATCGACGCGGACGGGACAGAAACGGAGCACCCTGAGCATGGGGCCATTCTGTTCTACGAGAAGAGTATCTGGACCGAAACCGTGTCCCACGAGATGACCCACGCGGCCGTTGATTACCTGGAAACCGTCGAAGGGGTGGACTGGGAGTCACCTGCAGGCTGATCATGCCCTCGAAGAGCGGCTGTGCCGCGTCCAGGGGTATCTCGTGGGCGAATTCTGGTGGAGATGGCAAGCGTACCAGCGCCGCCGGGCATCGAAGGCTTGTCCCGTTTCCTGAGATGTGCTACGGTAAGGCGAGTTGTGCTGAACAGGGAGAAGACGCGGGCAACTCTCAGGAGGCGTGTGGTGAATCGGGAGCGTGCCTCCACCATCGAGCGGATCAAATCGGTTGGCTATGTGACCCTCTGTGTCGTAGCCTTCGTGGCAGGGGGGCTCGGGATGGGGGTGTTAATCCTCTTCAGCCTGATCCTGAGGATTCTCATCTATGGTGCCCCGATCTGGGGGACGGTTCTGCTCATCTGGTGGCTCTGGTATGCTTGAACCAATCGATGGTGCAGGCACAGATGGTGGGACGCGTGGGCACGGACGGAGCATGACCACCTGTGTGATTGGATGGCTTGATGAGCAGGGCGAACCCACACAGGATGACCATGAGAGCGTCGGGTTTGCGTTCACACGGATACAGGGACTGATGAGTGTCAGCGAATCTATGCACTGGCCGATTTGTCACGAGCACCTCGAACGCATGCGGGCGTTCCCCCAGACGTGGGGGTGGCAGTTTGAGCCGCTGGCCTTGGAAGGAGTTGTCAAGAGGCAGGCATTCCTCCCCGCATGAAAATACGGGGTATCCTGCCCAAGATTTGAGGATACCTGGCGCATGAGCGTCGATCTATGGGATTCCCTTCGTGTCTCTGGTTGCCGGAGATAGGGATAGCCAATGCCCCTCGACCCAGGATGTTTCGCCGCGAAGACCATCACGGTGTTTGGGAAAACGCTTGAAATCGTGGTGTTCACGGAGCCGATCAGCCCGGAATTTGCCAGAATTCGCGTGAATGAAATCTGGGGATCCGAGCGCCCGGCCATCACGGTGGACAGTTACTTCGCGAAGCAGGCGCTTGTGCCTCTGATCGCGGCGTTACAGGCCGTCGCAGACCTCATGATCGCGGAAGAATAAGGATTCTCCCCTGATGCCTCTCGACCTCAAACCCAAGCAGCGTAAGGCGCTCTTGGCCCAATGCCGTGAGCACTATGCGTCGATGCAATCGGCACGCGGGGATTGGGCATCCAAGCATGAGGATCGCTGGCGGCGCTTCTACGCCGACCCCACCTTGCGCCCGGAAGGTCCCTGGCGGGATGCCCCCAAGATCTTTACCACGCATACCCGACGCACCACTGAACGCATCCTGGCAGAGATCTGGCAAGCTCTCTTCGGCACCGATGACAGCCTGATGCAAGAGGCCTTCGGTGAAGAGGACGTGGCCCGTGCCGAGTTGGCGACGCGCTTCCACCGTTGGACACTCTCGACGGCCATCAACGACGTCGAGCGTGGTGGCTGGCAGTACCTGGGCCAGATGGCCATGCTGGATGCGCTGATCGATGGTGTGGGCATCCTCAAGGTCTACCCCTGGAAAACGCCATGGCCGGCACCGGAGAAGGGTGGGCGTTGGCTCGAAACGCTCATCCGCATCGATGTGGTCGATCAAGAATACTTCCTCACGCCTCCCGGCGTAACCGGCCTCCAGTACCCCGACTGTCCCTATCTCGCGGAAGAGATGTACGTGCGCTATGACGATTTGCTCCGGAGGAAAACGGGTGGCTGGAAGGTCCCCGACGAGGACGACTTACGGCCGACGGAACGCCCGCTCTCGCAAAAAGAGCAGGCGGATCGAGAGTTACATGGCGAGAGTTCGGATGAGCCGGAGGAGCAAATCCTGGTGGTGGGGAGCCACGAGCGCTTCGTGGTGGACGAGAAGCGGGGGCTTGAAGAAGATGTGGTTGTCCACTGGTATCATGGGATCGATCCCGAGGACGATAAGGCGTTTGCCAGTGCCGATACCTTGATGACCCTGTTCCCCCAGCCAGACCGTCCTCGTCGCCCGTACTTCCCCATCGTCATCTGGCCTCTGCCCCGGCAATGGCGCGGTTTGAACGTCCCCGATCGCGTGGAAGTGCCCCAGGATATGATTAACCGCCTGCTGGAGCAGATGATCAATGCCGGCGACCTTGCGCTCATGCCGTTTATCTTTGCCAACGTGATGGTTACCGGGGATATCCCGGACTTGACGCAGGTGAGGCCGGGGGCCATTGTCCCCCTGAATGATCCCAGCGGCATCCAGTTCGTGCAGCGCCAAAGTGCCAACCGCCAGTCGCTCGAACAACTCCAATACCAGGGAGGCGAGATCGAGCAGGATGTCCACGTCTCGGACTTCAGTCAGGGCCGGCAGCCGGATCGCCCGAACGCCCCGCGGACGTTTGGGGCGACCGCCCTGCTCCTGGAACAGAGTCGCCGCAGCTTTGGAATTCTGATTAAGCACCTGGCGCCCCAGTTCGAGGCGGCCCTGAGCTTCCATTTTCGCCTCTGGCAGGCCCGTATCCAACCAGGGTTACGGCTGAAACTGCCCAAGGGCTTTGGCCTGCCAGTGCCCCCGACCGCGGCGCAGGCCCCTCAGACGGCTGTCGGTGCAGGGTTGTTCAGCCCCATGGCGCCTCCCATGGGGAATGGGCAGATGGCGCTGGCGGCTGCCGAAGGGATGGCCCGAGAGAGTCCTCCCGCGTCCCCGCCAGCGCTGATGCCCGTCGAAGGCGAGGTGGCGTCGGTGATCGATCGGCTCTTCACCGACGCCAGCCGTCCGGAGGAGCCCTCCGTCGCAGTGGAAATCACGAAAGAGCACTTGAGTGGTCTGTTTGATGCGAAGCTCCAGGTCAACCCCGATGCGACCTTTGACCGGCAACTCCTGCTGAACCTGGGGCAACAGATGCTGCCGATCTTGCAGCAGATGTATCCCCTGGGGGTGCAGCGGTTCCTGAAGCGCATATGGGCCCTGCATGGTCTCAAGGGGTTTGAGCAGCTCTTCCCCACGGAAATGGCGGAGGTGGCGACGAAGTTACTAATGAGCCGGGCGATGCTGGAGCTGCGGGGCCTGGAGCAGCAGCAGCAGATGCAGGAAATCGCGGGGCTCATGCAGCAGTTGGCGCCGCTTCTTGAAGGGCAGCAGAACCAGGGGCAGGCGGAGCAGGAGGGGCAGGCCCAGGCGCTGGCGCAGCAGCAAGCGCTGGGGCAAGCGCAGCATGCGGGCGAGATGGCCGATCTGGAGCGGCAGGTGGCGCAGGCCGAAGCGGAGGCACGCATCGGGCAAGCGGGGGCGAACCTGAGCCGGTCGCAATTGCAGGCGCTGGCGCAGGTCTTCAAGCTGGTGCAGCAGTATCAACAGATGCATCAGGCGCAGTTGATGGGGCGCAGTGGAGGCAACGACAGTGGGACTTGAACCTAAGCGTTTCACCGTAGGCGTGATGGTGGACCGCTCCTTGGCGGAGGCCGACGAGACGTTTCAGCATATCTTGATGGGCAAGCATGGTGGCTTCACGGGTCGGCCCTATCGGCGTGGGAGAACCCGCTGCACTTGGTGTGGCGCTCCGTCCGATGCTCCCAATGGCCGACGGTGTTCACGTGAGTTTTAGTGTGCTGCTGGGGTGGATGTTTGCTCTCGATATGATGCAAGAAGACCTTGAATCGCTTGGGAGGGATATGACACTGTGCACCTGCGTTGACGATTCGGTCTGTCCGCTGCATGGCGATGTCTCGGGTGTGGACTGGTCCAGCCATGATGTGGCATGGAAGCGGACGAAGTGGATGCGTCGGCAACCGCTGCATGTCCAATGGGGCCGCCGCCTGGCCCCGTATCATCGTCCGCCACTGTGGTGGAGTGGCTGCGTACAACCGTTGCAGTGTGAAGACCTCCTGCGGCCTGGCTACCGCGTGGGATATATGCGGCCTTGGATCTTTACGGTGTTTCAGGACGGCTCTGGGCTCAAGGATCACATCATCGGATTCTCGTATCCTCGCTGGCTCTCCTCTCTCGTCCAGGGGTGGTATGGCTATAGGCGCTGGCGCCTGTATTGGTACAAGCGGGGGGAGCGACGTACTGACGAGGGGTACCAAGAATCATGGCGCGACCTTTTTCGCCAGGCCACGCACATGGCCGTCCGCAAAGGAGTCTTATGACCCACCCGCATGAGCTAGACCCCCAGGCGATGGCGCGGCTGATTGAGTCCTCAGCCTGGCAATACTTCTTGCGTCAGTGCTTGTTGCCCAGCGTTGAACAGGCGCAGCAGCAGTACAGCCAGATTAAGGAGGACCACCGCTTCTGGCAGGGCTTCATGCTGGCGCTCCAGCGCTATATCGAGCGGCCGTATGAGGTCGCGGGGCGCCGGAGCCCCCTGGAGCGGCGCTGGAACGTCGAACCAGAGCCATCGGCCCCGACCCCAGCAGAGACACCGCCGGTGTTACCGAGCCCTGTGCGGCCCATGCGGCGTAGCACATTTCCAGTGTAAATGGCACACAGAAAGGGGTTGCTGGACGATGATGGAAGAGTTGACCCACGAGGAATGGTTGGCCTTACTGGTGCTCTCGCTCAGCGAGGTCACCGACGCGAATCAGGCGATGCGGGTGACCATCACCCGAGCGAAGTCTCTCGCATGGAACGCTCCTGCGGAAGCCATCGGGGCTGCATCCCCAGCGCCCATTGCGGAGCCCCCTGATGCCGGATGAGTTGACCCCAGACGACGTGCTTCACGACTTGCACCACCTGCTGGCCTACGGCTGGGGACGGCTGGAAATCGTGGTTCAGCGCCACGGCATCGAGGCGATTCAACTCTCTCCGGTGAAAAAACGGCGCTCGGATACGGCACGACTTGAGAAAATTCTCTTGACAGCGTTAAAAGGTGCACCGTAGAGTATAAGCGACATCACAACTGAGGTGACATGCCCCTCGTAGGGCACCTAGCGGGGCCGTTGGTCTCCACCCGAGACTGGCGGCCCCGTTGCTTTTTTCGGCCGTTCGCAGTCTTGGCTGGCGTCGAGATGCTCCTGGACCGACATCCGGTCCAGCGTGACTGCGCAGGCACTCACGAGATATTGGGACAGGAGGATCCACGATGGCAGAAGATGTAACCCCGAGCCCTGGTGAGCCAGGCGGCGCGGCTCCGGCCGTCAACCCGCCTGCCGTACCAGCCAGCCCTGGCGCGTCTCCCCCATCACCGACGCCAGCCGAGGCCCCCTGGACAGCCAAAGGCTATAAAAGCTGGGAGGACGTTGACCAAACGATCGAACGGCACAAATCCGCGATCACCGGGAGCCAAGCCGAAGCCAACCGCCTTCGCCAAGAAGCGCAGCAAGCCCGACAAGCCTTAGAGCAGCGGGAAGGCCAATTCCAAACCCTTCTCACCGCGTTAGGCGGCAAGACCCCAGATTCTACGCCCCAACCCGTCACCCTGGAAGCCGCTTTCGACGCCTACATTAGCGGCGACAAGATCGGCCTACAGCGCATCCAACAACAATTACTGCCGATGACCCCAGACGCCTTGCAGCAGCAAGTCGTGGGCGTTCTGCAAACCGCGCTGAAGCCCGCCCAATATGCCGATGCCGTCGCCCGGCATCACCCGGAGCTGAGTAACCCGCAGGATCCCCTGTTCCAGGCGGTGTGGAGTCAATATGATGCCGCGGCTGCGGATCCCAGTGTCGCGTTGATGTTCACTCCAGACCCGGCGGCGATGCGCACCTATACCGGTCCTGACGGCGTGACGCGGAATGTGGACTTGCGCGTGGTCAACCAATTAGCTTGGCAGGTGAAAGCGACACGGGCCCGGGAAGACGGGCGTAAAGAGGAACTCGCGCGCCAGGGGCAACCAACCGTGTTGGGGCCTGGGACGGTTGGTCGCCCCACCGATGACGATGCCCCGCTGTTGACGGCAGACGAACGGCGTTTCATTCGAGAACACTTGCGCTCACTGCCCCCCGAATGGGGCGGGACGGAAGGGGCCGTCATCAAACACAAGTGGGAGAAACTCATGAGCCCCCAGGAAAAGGCCCGACGGAAGGCGGCGAGGGCGACGGGAGCCACGTTCTAGTGACATCCTCCTCCGGCTTAAGCCGGAGGCTTCCTACAAGGAACTTGCGAGGTTACGGTTACCATGATCGGCCGATCCGACCACTTCCCCGTTCAAGCCCGGTGTCACGCCGGGCACGCCAAGAGAGCTTGCCCCCTTGGCCGCGAGATTCCGCGCCGCGTTGAGATCGGCGTGGATCTCGTACTGACAGCTTCTGCATCGGAACAGCGCTTGCTTCGGGCGGTTCCCCCGCTCGGTATGCCCACACCGCGAGCAGCGTTGCGAGGTGTGGCGTGGATCTTCCTCGATCACCGGCACGCCAGCCGCCTGTGCTTTGTAGCCGATGAAGGTCAGCAGTTGCGCGAACGGCCAGCTATGCAGCATGCGGTTGACCTTCGCGGTCCTTTTCGTCCGGTCTCGGATGCCAAGGAGTTTCTCGACATGCAGCGTCCCATCGGCAGCCGCCACTTCGTTGACGATCTGGCGGCTCACCTGGTGATTCAGATTTGTCGCCCAGCGAGCCTCTTTCCCCTTGCTACGCTTCACCATCCCAAGCTTCCGCTTGGTTTGCAGCGCTTGGCGATAGCGGAAGTATCGACCGCGCGTAAAGCGGAGGGGTTTCCCATCGAAAAAGCGGACAACGCCAGGCCCAGACAGGACGGCCAGATTCGCTACGCCCAGGTCAATCCCGAAGTGTGGTCGCTCGCCTTCTCCTGCCGGAACATCCTCACAGGAACCGGTGAGCATCAGATACCAGTCGGACCCATTGCGCACCAATTCGCTGGCACCATGGGGTTGCCGGGCTTGCGTCTGAAAGCAGGCAGGGATGAGCACAGGCAGCCACAGGAAGCCATCGGGGGTCGTCACCCGCACCATGCCCTTGTCGGCAAACACGCGGAGGTTCTTAGCCGCCAGGGCAATCGGCAGTGGCTTGGTGAAGCGTGGCGGTTTCGCCCGGCGATCTCGCTTCCGCCGTTGCAGGTAGGAACGCTGGGCGGCAATCGCCTTGTCTCTGGCCCGTTGCAGCGTCGAGGCGGGAAGGGCGAACCGCGAGCGAGCGTCCCGGTAACAGTCTCGATGTACCTGGCTCGGCGAGGTCGTGTTAAGGGCTTGCACCCGCTCCAGGTGAAAGGCCGTACAGGCCGTGAACGCAGCTTGCAAGGTATCAAGCCGTGCCGCTTTCGCCCGGTTGAGTGTGCGAAGTTTTAGCTTCAATATTCGCGTTTGCATAGCAAACATACTACAACGGGGAAGCTTGGGAGTCAAGCAGAACGGAGGCGCGCCAATTCCCCACCCGCCTGAAGGCGGGCGTCCCCTTGGCGCAATGTCTATGCCGGCGTATATCCGTGACCTGCCCGCTGAACAGGATACCGTGCGTTGTGACGTGTGCGGGTTCGCCGGCGTGCCCATCGACAATGCGGAGCCGGAACATGCCCAGATCAGCCGCACGGTCATCAGCGGCGTCGTCGATTCGCTGGGGAACCCCGTGTATTCCGTGACGGTGCCCGCGGGAATCGGATGCCCGCTATGCGGCTCGCCAAAATATAAAAGCGGCGGTAGGAGGGGCGATTTGTAAATGACACGGAACGACATCCAGGAGCGCTGGAAGCGCATCACTGACGGTCGTATATGGCCCGTCCTGACGCGGCAACCCCGCCGGATTCCCATGGGTGAACATCTGCTCAATCGTATGCACCATGGCCTGACGGTGATGGTGTGCAAGACCTGTGAAGATGCCCGCACGCTGACGAATCGTGGCTATGTCGAACTGCGGCGCTTCCACGGCGAAGCCAAGTGTGATGGCTGTCAGGACCATGGCTCCATTGCCATGTGGCTCTATGAAGATTCGCCCTGGCATCAGGATCTTCGGTTGGAGGACAGGCTGAACGCCATCCGACGGCGGGATCGGCAACAGCGGGAGCGGGAACGCTTCCGAGCGTAGTGGATGAGGACAGGTGGTGGAGGACCCCAGACGGGTGCCATCTGATGGTCCATCACGAGCCGTGACGGTAGCCAACCCGTAAGTGCTTGAAAGGAAAATATCTTTGGGACATTGGGTTCGGGATTTATACGGTTTCTTGCAGAATCCGACTGATTTTATCCGGTCAAACACCGGCACCGCCATGATCGTGGGGACCGTGGTGATGCGCGAGGCCACGTTGACCGACCCTGGTGAGGCCGAGATTGCGACCACGACCGCGGCGCTGAACTGCTTTGGCTGTGCTCAGGATGTGGATGTCTACTCGGCGACGCAGGGCGATGCGCAAGCGATGATTCGCACCATTCCCAACCCCTTTGCGGTGTGGAAATTCCGGATCTCTGGCACGGCCACGGCAGGGGCTGCCCTGGCCACCGCCACGCCCGCCCAAATCCTCTCGAACGATACCGCCAGCGCGGGCGGTACCCTCATCACCGATACGGCGGTCGGCACCATCAATATGGAAGGTGGCCTCATCAAGGGGCGCACCGGCGCGAACGCGGGCAGTGTCCGTAAAATCGCCGCCCATAGCGATAACACCAGCACGACGGTGACGGTGCCATTCCCCAATGCCATCGCGGTGGACCATACCTTTATCCGCGTGCCTTGGTCTCGTGGTGGGGTTGGCGTGCAAATGGTGGCCACGACGATCGATGAAGCTGACGGGGCGATCGCCTCGGGCACCGGGATTCCGTTCAACGTCGAGGAAGTCATTATCGATGAGGAGAATTCTGAAGCCTGGGTTTTAGGCTGCTTCAGAACCCACTTTTTCAACGCACTTGCGTAAGATTGATGATGGGCGGCAGGGGATGCGCATCCCTGGCAGGAGTCACGCCCTGCTAGCCGCCCACCAGTAGAGAGTCTGCGTGATCCTAGCGTGGAGGGTTGGAAATGCCGAAAGGCCATCCGCTTGACTTGGTTGGGCAACATATCGGTTCGTTTGTGGTGTTGGAAAAAGTGAGTCGTGGCCGTGGGAAAAATGTTCTTTGGAAAGTGCGTTGTAAGTGTAGTAACGAGAAATACCTTGAGTATGGACATATCAAGTCTGGCAGCACGAAGTCTTGTGGATGTCAGCAACGAACGCTCCAGAGTTTGGCTAAGGTCAAACACGGGAAGACCTTTAGTCGTGAATATCGGGTCTGGCTTGGGATGAAAAATCGCTGTAAAGATCATGATAACCCAGACTTTGGCCGCTACGGTGCTCGCGGAATTCGGGTCTGTGAGCGATGGATGGATTTTCGCAACTTCTATGAGGATATGGGCGATTGTCCTCCGGAAATGACACTGGATCGGAAGGACAACAACCTCGGCTACTCAAAAGAGAACTGCCGGTGGGCGACTGGCAGTGAACAGTCACGCAATCGGCGAAGTAATCGAATCCTGACGTTCCGGAGGGAATCTCTGCCGATGATCGCGTGGTCGGAGCGGTACCGCCTACCAAGGTATCTCCTTGGTGCCCGCCTCAAGCGAGGATGGAGTCTCGAAGAGGCATTATTAACCCCAGTGGGAGGTCAGGCACCACGTCAGTGCCAACTCTCCTTTTTTGACCATGACGATTTAGGGAGAGACTACCATCGCGACACCAATGGATCGGTGAAGGTCCCCTGAGCGTGCGAGCGCTCAGTGCCAACCGGGATAAACGGGGGAACTCTGTGAGAACAGACAATCCCGTACCAAGCTGTAGAGGGTGCGTGACCCTCAGCGTGAAGGGAAGGTTCTACAGAAGGTCGAACGACTAGGCGGTGAGTCCCAAACAATAACCCGCCCACGAAACCCCGGCGACTCTCTGAGTCGAAGATATAGTCTGCTCTGCAGGGCGACTTGCAGAAGCCTCGTTTAAACGGCGAGGCGATAACAAAGAGGAACCCCGCATTTCCGTCGCTAGTTGATGAACGTTACCGCGAGATTGAGGCCATGGTACTCGCGGATGTAACCGACTGGATTCCGATTCTTTTTACGGTGATGCCAAGCGACCGGGCGACCGAGCGCTTCGGCATGGTCGGGGAGGCTGGCGATTGGGTGGAGTTTTTGGGATCCACCAGCTACGACGCCTTGTATGAGCAGTACAACGTGGTGGCGACGCACCGCCAGTATAACTCTGGCCTCATCGTCACCCGCACGATGATGGATGACGACCTGACCGGGTTAATGCGGGGGGATTTGTTCGAGCCCATGATTAACGCGGCCGTCGTGACCCGCCAGAAGCATGGGGCGCGCGTGTTCAATTTTATGACGAGCAACGACCTGACCTTCTATACCCACAGTGAGGCCGTGGCGCTCGTCTCGAACAGCCACACCACCCGGACGACGGGCGTATCGACCACCAACGGCTTTGATAACCTCACCACCGATGCCTTGACGCCCACCTCGTACCGCGCTGCTCGGATTCAGTTCCGGCGGTTACGAAACGACCGGGGGAATTTGATCGATGGAGAGGCGGATGAGTTGTGGTGTGGCCTAGACCGTGGCCCCGAGGCGGAGGAAATCGTTGGGACGAAGCAAGGGCTCAATACCGACTTCGGGAATATTAACCCGGAGTACCGCACGGCCAAGGTGTATGCGTGGAACCGCATCACCGATACCAACGATTGGGCCATCTGCAATAGCAAGCTGCGCAAGAAGAACCTGCGCTGGTACGACCACACCAAGCCCGAGACACGCCAGATCGCCGATTTTGAAACGCTGCAGATCAGGCGGGCCGGGTATATGCGGTACAGCTTCGCCCGCCGCAACCATATCTGGATCGTTGGCGCGAGCGTCTCGTAAAGGGCAGAGGAGGAGCCGATGGATAAAGGAAAGATGCTGAAACCAAAACCGGCCGCTCCAAAAGCGGGGAAGCCTGGCAGCACCAAGGGCGTGCCGTATCCCTCCTTCACCACGAAGAAGCATGGCACTGGGGTGAAGGAAAGCAAACCCTTACACCCGCGGCCATTCAAATAGGGGCGAGACGACATGGCCACAGATCCGAATGACCTCCGGGTGGAAACGCTGGCGAAAGAAGAGTATCTCAAGCCAGCGCAACGACAGGAGCTGCAGGAAAACATTGCCCGCGATGAAGGCTATCTACGGGGTCAGGGCACCAACGGGCAACCCCTCGCGATGGTACCGGGGATTCCCCTCCCAGACGCGTCGATGGTGCGGGAGAACATGGCCCGCGATAAGGCGATGCTGGAGGCAGGCACCCCACCGAAACTGACGCCCTTGCAGATCCGCCAGCACATGCGGCGGCTGGACGAGTTGGAAGCTGAAATCAAGCCCGGGATGCCAAGCATCGATCAAATGTGGCGACCTCTGGCTCCAAACGTTGATATCTGCATCGCCCATGGACGGGTCAATAAATCCCGCATCAAGGCGCGGAAAAACGTCCTGTCACGCCTTGATCCCGATAATGAAGAGCCGAACTTCCGCTCGGTCGAATTGCTACGCAGCAACGACCCACCACAAGTGGATCTGCGCCAATACTGGCGCAACTATGAGTTGATCAAGTGGCAGAAAGATGCGGTCATCGAGGTAGAAGACCTTCCCATGGATGATGAGACCTTTCTGCGCTTTTGCCAATTCAAAGCGGCCGACTGTTCGCCGAAACTCATCATGCGCGATTTGTCGCTCTCGAAGGTGCAGTACGAGCAGGCCATGACGCGCTTGCGGGCCCTGAAAGCCAGCATGGTCGCCGATGTGGACGAGGATGAGGAGGTCTCACCTCCCGCGTCTGTGACCAGCGCCGAGGCGAACGGCCATGAGCCGTCCCACGATCTCGCGTGGCTGAAGGCCGAGATTCAGCGCCGCAGGATTATTCACCGGAGTATCGCAGACGCCGTAGGTCTTGACAAAGGGAAGTTCGCGCAAATGATCGCTGGTCGCCAGCGATGCCCAGCAGGCTTGATCGCGCAGATTGAAGAGCTGTTGGCCAAGTTTGATCAGGGGGGTGGTACGCTGCGGGTGCATGAGATGCCCGTGGCATCCTAAGCAGAGATCATCAACGCGCACCTTAACCACAAGGGTTAAGGGGGAGGGGGAGGGCGCACATGCCAGGTTCAGAACTGTATCGACAACACCACAACTTTCTCGCGGGAGTCACGCAGTATTACCCGCTCTACTTGCCAGGGGCCAAGACGTTTTTTGTCGGCCCGACGACCTATACCGCGGTAGGTGGCATCGCAGCCTCCGATGGGAATGACGGCGAGTCGCCGCAAGCCCCGCTGCTGACGATCAACCGGGCCAATACGCTGGCAGTGGCCAGCCGGGGCGATACGATCTGCCTGATGCCGGGCACCTATACGATGACTGCTGCACAAGCCTTGACTCGTGCTGCGTGCCGGCTCGTCGCCCTGAAGCCGTATAGTGCCACGATCACTGGGGATGGGGTCATTACGACATTACTCACCGTGGATGTGAATGATATTGAGTTCGCGGGCCTTCGGCTTCTTGGTGTCGCGGCACTCACCCGTCTTTTGGATCTCGCCAATACCACGGCCATCCGTAACTTCCACATGCACCATTGCAAAGTGATTGGGCTTGAGACCGTGGCCGGTGTGACAGGGATTCAGAATGGGGAGAACAGCGCGGGCAATGATGCCGCGCATACGATTATCGAATGGTGCGACTTTGAAGGGTTGAGCGCACAGCCGATCCACACCTTTGGGGGCGGTGCGGCAATTCGTCACAATAACATCAACTTGGATGATACCGCTGCAGCCACGGGGGTTCGCGTGGGTGACATGGGCGCCGCCTTTGGAACCAGGAAAGCCTGCTTCATCTACGACAATCAGTTCACAGGCCAAACGGATGCGTCAGCCCTCTTGGCGATTACGGTTGCAGGGACCGAGGCCAATACCCAAATGGTCTATGCCGCCAGGAACGGCTATGCGAACTGCGCGGCACCAACTCAGGATCGCCATCCCGAGGGATGGTTGGATAACTACCTCGGAGCTGCGGGCGGCATTGCGGCCATAGCTGACGCTGCTGCGTAAGTCATTCTCTGGCAACGAGGAGAATCAGCGCGCGCATGAGCGAACGAGAGTCGTCCTACGGCGAGATCAGATTTGAGAAGCTCGTGGACTATCTGATTCATCTCTGTCAGACATGCGATCGCTCCAAGATGTTTACGCTCACGCAACATGGCCAGGATACGTGTCTCGTGCTCCCAAGACCCGTGGCAAAAGCCTTGCTGGCGTATGCCAAGCCTGCGGCTGCACGGCCACGGCGGAAACCCAAGGGTTCTATGGGTCAAGAGGTCGATCATGCCAGGGAAGAAGAAGGGGAAGGGGGTTATTAGGAATGTGCTTCGAGGTATTGGGCAGCAAGTCGAAGCAGCGCCGGATTATGCAAGAACCGACCAATACCATTGTTACAGTTCGAGCATAAGAGCCCTCTAACCCTTTTAGTCATAGCGCAGTGATCAACATGTAATCTTTTTCCGGGACCACAAAGAGTATTAGTTCGACATATAGCGCATAACCCATTTTGGGCGATAAGCATGGCTTCGTATTGTGCTGGTTCTATTCCATATAGATGCCGAAGAGAAGATCGCCATGTATATAATGTCCATCTATTTTTGTGTTCAGGGTTAAGTCTTGATGCAGTCGTTGCATTTTTACCACACTGCTTACACCAAGATCCTCGTTTGTCTAAGGTGTTTGGATGGTGATAAAAATCACTCATTGGCTTTGTTAGCTTGCAATGGCGGCATTGTTTATATTTTTTCTTCATGAGAGGAGTATAAACCTATGGGGATGAAAAGTAAAGGGCAAAAAAAGGTTGCCCGCGTCCTCCATGAGTACAAATCCGGCACGCTGAAGTCGAGTAGTGGGGCGAAGGTGAAGAGCCGGGATCAGGCCATGGCGATCGCGCTCTCCGAAGCGGGGATGAGTCGTAAGGGCAAGGCGAAGACCAAGAAGAAGGCGAAACGGTGATGGGACAGGCTTGTGGTACCTTCGTAAGCCCAGCATTCTATGACGATGAAATGGCCCGGCGGAGTGGTCTGGGGCTCTGTCGGAACTGTGGTGCCCCATCGCATGAAGTCCTGCAGGATAGTCTTCGGCTGCTAGTCAATGGCCTCGACACGCTGGCCATGGCACTGGCGGACATGAACCACTGTTGGACGAATGAAGAACGCCGTGCCTACGAACGGGCCATGACGGCGGCCAAGCAAATAAACCTAGACGGTAATGCGCTGTAGGACAAGCGACTGGCGCATGGCCAAGGAGCGACGATGGACGTTCGGAAGATCCTGAAGTTGTTTAACGGCGGTGATGTCTATCAGGGCGGCTCGCCCTTCGGCGGCGCGACGGTTGTGCAAGAAATCGATCAGATGATCGCCAAGGGGTTTGGCCGCCGGGTCACCGTGGGCGCATTCTCAACGCCTGCTGCCGGTGGTGGTGCCGCGGCGATCATCGATATCGATCAGCCAAGACTGGCCATTGCCGTGCCAACGGGCTACACCATTCGACCTGTCTACATGGCGTGCCAGGTGCAACCTGGATTGATTGCGTCAGATAGTGACGAGAATGAGATTTTGTTTGCCGTAGATCCGTATGGCCAATGGACGGGTGACGGAACCTCCACCGCGGAGCTTCCGATCAACATGCGCACAGATTTGGGGCAGGGCTCAGCCTGCCGTGTCGGTTCTACCTTTACGGCAGACATGACCACCACCCCTGCGGGGGGGGCTGCGGCAGACCCGGTGCTCGACATGGAACTGGCCCGGACGGTGGATACCGTTGATATTTCAACGGCAGTCGGGGTCAATGTGAAACGTCTGGAGTTGGTCTATGCACCAAAGTGGCCAGAGATGATCGTCGGCCCAGCGACCCTCCTGGTCTACTACGGTGGCACCGTCGCTCTGCTGGGCGGCTTCGCCCAGGCTGCGTGGGTGGAAGGGCGGAACGAGGAATTCTACGTTCGAGCGTAAGGGGGCACTGAGATGATCGCCTATCAGGAGTTCTTGCCCGCTCGAACATTGACTGATGTCTACGCGGTGCCCCTTGTCCAAGGGGGTGCCGTTTCGGTTGAGGTGGTACTTTGCAACCAAAGCACGCTGGCCTGGGCCGATGTGGATGTCGTCGTCTCAGGCAAGGATCGTCAAGGGGACCAGCGGCTGTTTGAAACCGGCGAAACCAATCCGACGATGCTGGCTCGTAGTGAGTATTACCTCTATCGCAATCATAGCTTGCGGCCTCGAAAGACGTTGCTGTTCAGCCTCAAGCTGCATATCGGCGAAACCCTGCGATTCAAAGCCAGCACGGGAGAGGTCTCCTGCACCGTGATGGCAGAAGAGTTCGTCACCCCCGATGCTCTGCACGCGCTGGAAGAGCGGCTGGACGTGCTGGTGGAAGATGTGCTGCGGCTGCAAGAGGCGCAGGCGGATGAGGGGAGTGCTCCCGTGCTGGCGGGGACGGACGCCGCACGCGCCGCGGGCCGGAGCAATACCATGTTGCGACGCTATCCGCTCTTCGACACGGAATCGGAGTTGGTCAATGGCACGGGGGCGATTCTGAGCCTGGTCATCAACCTGGAGACGGCGGCACGGGTGGAAAGCCTCCTGTTGAAGGCTTCGTCAGTCACGGGGACTGCCGATGTGAAGGCCGAATATCGCATGTCGTGGGATGGGTCGCAATGGTCCAGCTTTGACGATACTTCAGATATCACGGCCTCGACCTTGCTGGATCGGGCCAACAATACCGAAGGCTGGAACACCTTTTCGGTCTCGGCTCCCTTGAATCGGTACCTGCAAATACGAATCACGGGGGTCGCGGCGAATCCGGCGGACAGCCTGATTGCGGCATATTTGCTGGTGCGTGAGGAGTACGCCCGTGCCGAACGCTAAATGGACGTGGCGGCGAGTACTGGGGTGTGTCTTCTTACTCTCCTTCTTGCTGGTGCCTTCATGGGCTAGCCACATTGATTCCTCGAGGGCGCAGGAGTCGCTCGAGCAGTTAATCGGCGGGAGCGGGCGCATCGAACTGTTGGAGATGCAGGGGGTTGCCACGCAAAGTACAGCGCCGACGGGGCGCGGACGACTCTACTTTGATAGCGACGACAATAAATGGAAAGTGAGCGAAAGTGCGGGGGCCTATACAAACCTCGTCGGATCCGGTGTCACATCAATGAACGGTCTCACGGGCGCTCTCTCCATTGCGGCGGGCAGTGATGCGCTCACCGTCATCGCAGCAGGATCGATGGTGACCATTGACGCAGCCTACAGCATGGTCGAAACGCTCCCACAGGTGAAGATTGTGAAGGATGTGGGAGCGAAAACGTACACGTTTACGTCTCCCCACAAGAAGATCTTTGGAGGCGTCTTCAATGGTGCAGGTTCCCCGCTTGTCACGGGGAACATGAAAGCTGCGCTTGAGATTCCCCACGCCTGCACGATCAACGGATGGTACATTACGCTGGACTTGGCTGATACCGCCACGTTCAAGGTGTGGAAGCGGGCCACGGGCACCGCGATTCCGACCGTGGCAGACTCGATCAACACCGCTGGTGTGTCGATCTCGGCAGGGACGCTTCTGCGTAGCACCACCGTGACGGATTTCACCACGACGGCGGTGGCCCTGAACGATGTGTACATCATGCAGTTAAGCGCCGTAGGTGGAGTCGCCACTGAAGCGGTCTTTGGCGTGGAGTGTTCGTTATGATGCGCCGATTGCTGCGGGCCCTTATTCTCGTCCTGCTCACCACCACGCAAGCCTTCGCCACGCTGGCTGCGGGCACGGTGTGGGAGTTGAATGCCTCGGCTACGGCCTCGAACGTCAACGGTGGTGGGTTTAACACCCAGAATGCCAACTTCCTAACTGATCTGGCCTGTACCTCCGCGACAGGCACGGCTCCGGTTTGCACATCGGCGAGCTTCAACTTTGTGGCCAGGCAGAATAACACCTGGCTGTTTATCCGCTCGGGCACCAACTGGAACACGAGCGGGGCGGGCACGGCCGGTGGGGGATGCTACTTTCAGATCACCTCGACGGCCGCGAACGCCGCGACGGTGAATGCGGCGGTGGGAGCGGCTCGCTGCCTCTCCACGGGCACAGCCGTGAATCTCGAAGTCAGATGGGTCACGAATACCTCAGCCGGCACAGCCTCTGTGGCAAGCCCTACAGGCGGAACGTTCGGTGTCGATTACTCGCAAGGAACGGCTGCAGGGGTTATCGTCACTGATGGCGTCGTCGGGGCAGTCACAACAGAACTCACCTCGGCTCTGACCCCCGTTGACCTGAGTTGGGTCGGGAATATCCTGCACACCAACTCGGGCGCCACGTGTACGACTGGGTGGTTTGAAATTGTATCGGTGTCTGGCACAACCGCGACCGTGGATCGCTCGCTTGGCACAGCCACGGCGGTGTGCGCTCAGCGCCTTGGTGGCGCCATGTCACTCAACTCGACGCTTGATGATGATTTCTTTGAGTCCGGCGTGGCGGGAAATATCTTCTGGCTGAAGGCAGGCGCGTTTACCTTCGGTGAAACCGTTACGCTGGCAGCGGCTGGTGGAACCCAGAACCCGATCGTCGTAGCAGGGTACCAAACCGCGCGGGGGGATAAGCCCACAATTGCCAACGGGCCAACGATTGCCACGGTCACGTTTAGCTTTGTTCTGGCTGCAAACTGGAACCTCTACAACCTCGACATCTCGAACAGCAGCACGTCTACCGGGGATGTCCTGACCCTCGGTACCAACAGTGCTATCCGAAACCTCAAGGTCAAGAATCGTTCCACAACCGCAGCGCAAGATGCCATTATCACAGGCGCCGCTGCATTGATCTTCAACACAGAGGCCATTTCCTACCGTGGCCGTGCGATTCAATCGGCCCTTAGCCTATTTATCAGTGGTTGTTACCTCCATGATTCCGATATCGGGATACGAATCTCGGCAAACGTCAATCTTGTGATCTCAAACTGTATCATTGCCTCGAACGTCACCGATGCAGCTATAGTAACGACGGCTGTCTCGACGGGCTATTTGTCATTTCAGAATGTAACGTTATACGGAACAGAAGCAAAACAGGGCGTAGGGATTGATCTCGTTAC
>ERZ1292642.601-Hain-H14-01um-R1-601-length-19826-cov-9_pt1 | contig 19826 bp, 27 predicted proteins | sample MGYA00564403_ERZ1292642 | MGnify/ENA primary metagenome ERZ1292642 (study PRJEB36523, sample SAMEA6512643) | groundwater metagenome | collected 2019-01-09 | study: AquaDiva: Metagenomics assemblies of 32 groundwater samples | reverse complement strand
CGGTATTGTCCCTTGAGCTGCTTTGGCGACCAGCGCATGGATGCTGCATGAACCGGAGATGGGCATGAGCAATAAGAAAACACGCTGAGCAATAGACACATCAATAGTTTTTTCATGAGATATTCTCCTTCGTTTATCTTGGCTTGCTCGTTGGGCTGCATCACATCGACGCTTCTTGCTTCATCGACCGCCATTGCAACAGCGCGTCTCGGCAAGCTCATCAGGACACCCCATCCTTGATATACTTCATATTGTCGTTTGTCAGCGCAAACCGCTTGATATTCCTGACAAAAATCTAAGAGTATGCCCAACAAAGCCATCAAGCGGACAAGCCGCTTATGGCGGCGTTAGAATATCCACCAAAGTACCCCCAATACCACCGCCACCCCCAGGCATCCCAGCGCGGCATGAAGGAGCCGTCCACCCGGCGCCGGATAGGCCATCTCCCGGCAGCCGATGGGCCGCTGCAAAGGCTGGTAGCAACTATGGCAATAATGCAACTCGTAAGGCGTAAGCTCAAACCCGCAGTGCGGGCAGGGAGATGGGGACATCGGCTGATCTCCTTTCTTTGGTAATTAAAGGAAAACTATTCTCACTTTTACTGAGAATATCTGTACGACAAATTTATTTCACCACGATATTGTTTTAATGAGTTCCTGATTATGTGTGTCGCACTCCCGAAAGTAGTGTCAATCAAAGCATTATTACATGAAGGCTTTTCCATTTTGACTTCTATTTCAAAAATGCTATCGTTTGGTATTTTTTCTGTAATAAACTGTATCAATTGTTCTTTTGTTATGGTCATATCTTCATTTCCCTTCAATGTCAATAGACTTTTAAATCACATCCTATTGAGTTTTTCAAGCTCGCCTTGCGGCACTTCTTCCCGATGTCGTTCGAGATAGTGTGTGGCGAGACTGTTCGTAATTTTACCTCCAGGCAATATGAGGTCAAAATTCTTACATAAACCTCGCGAGAAGGCCCCCTGCTTTAGCTGGGGGATGAATCGCGCAACAGGCTTGATTTTTCGTAAGACTTACGCTATAATCTAACTCGTGCGTAAATCTTTCAAATACCGGATCAAGCCAACCAAAAAACAAGCTACCCAGCTTCAGGGCACTCTTAACGAGTGCCGCTGGCTCTACAACCATCTCTTGGAGCAGCGAAAGACAGCCTGGGAGGAAAGGCACGAAGGTCTCACCCTCTACGGCCAGGAGAAGACCTTCACCCTGCTCAAAACAGAACGTCCTTCTCTTGAGACCGTCTATTCCCAAGTCCTCCAGAACGCGGCTGTCCGGATTGACCTGGCTTTCAAGGCCTTCTTTCGCAGGGTCAAGGCAGGAGAGACTCCCGGCTATCCCCGCTTCCGTGGCTTTGACCGCTACGACTCCTTCACCTATCCTCAACCTGGGTTCGGATGGAAGCTTGAAGGGAACACCTTGAAGCTCTCCAAGATTGGGAAGGTCCGGATTGTCCTTCACCGACCGATCGAGGGAACTCCCAAGACTTGCACGATCAAGCGAAGCTCTACCGGCAAGTGGTTTGTTTGCTTTTCCTGCGAGGTGGAAGTTGCTCCCTTGCCAGCGTCCTCTGAAACTGTTGGCATTGATGTGGGCCTCATCTCCTTCGCCACTTTTTCTACCTCTGAGGCCATTCCTGTTCCCAAGTTCTTTAGGAAAGACGAAAAAGACCTGGCCAGGAAGCAGCGAAAGCTTTCCAAGGCTGAGAATGTGACTCCTGAGAGGAAGAAGGCCCGCAAGGTTGTCTCGAAGATCCACGAACGGATCGCCAACCGAAGGCGTGACTTTGCCCACCAGCAGAGCAGGAAAATCGTCAATCGCTTCGGGACAATCTGTATCGAGGACCTTGAAGTCAACCGGATGCTGCATAACCATTGTCTCGCTAAGTCGATTTCTGACGCAGCCTGGTCTCAGTTCGCACAGTTCATCGAGTACAAAGCAGTATACGCTGGCACTCGGAAGGTTGTGCGAATCAACCCAGCCTACACAAGTCAAGACTGTAGCTCCTGTGGACATCGGCAAAAGATGCCTCTGTCCAACAGAATCTACACTTGTCCTTGCTGCGGGCTGGAGATTGATCGGGACCATAACGCTGCCTTAAATATTCTTCGTCTGGGGCTACAGACGATAGGTGGAAATCCTTAGAAGCCCCCGTCTTTAGACGGGGGAGTAGTCACTTATCTTCCCATATACGCAGATATGGAAACCACGGTAGTGATTTCCCTCCTTTGCAATCAAGAGCAGTTTGGCCATCTTTGTGGTCGCCCAGTCGCGTACAGGTTCCATTTTATCATTTCAGGGTTATCCTTCCCTCGCTCACCAGGATGCCCGACAGTCGGTTTAGGCATATTCCGGACATATCGCTATTCCCGCCACTGGCAATGCAAATCAGCGCCCCATTTCCTTCGTCCGCCCCCAAGATTCTGCGGCCAGGTCAAAGTATGGATCAACGAATCCCGTCATGAGGTCGTTGCCTACCTCCAGGGCCGTAAGATCGGCCCACCTAACCGCCCCACCCGCCATGAGCTTCGAGAGCTCTTCCCTGCACCTGGGCTTCCGACAGGCGCCGAGGGGCTTGCCTGGGATGAGATCCCCCGATCTCGACGTGGCCACGTCGCCACACCAGTGGCAGCGCAGGGCCTTCTTCCCTTCGCGGCTGGCATTGCATTCAGGACAATATCGGGGCCGATGTCGAAACAGTGTCCCCAGCTCGGCGATGGGGATGCGAATTTCAAATTCAGCTTTGCATTTGGCACATCGGACTTGTTTCGTTCCTCCGTATTCCCGGCAGTTGGGGCAATAGATCTTGCCGGAGCCATTCTGTATCCGTCGTTGCTCCAGGCGAGATGCCAAGTCAGTTACTGGGGTTCCGCAGGTACAGCAGGGGATGGTTGCGAGCTGGGGCATGGGACTCTCCTAGTTAGCCGCATTGCATCTGCGCATGACTTCCTTCATCATTTTCTTGGCATATTTTTTGTTGCAATCGTCGGTGTCCACTTCGATACGGAGATCTTTCCATCCATCGTTTTCTTTGGCCACCACATAGGCGCGTTTCCCGTCGCCCGATTCTCCATCCCATTTAAGCGTTATTTTTATAGGTTTCTTTACTTTCTCCTTTGTACCTGCCATAACCTCATCTCCTTATGTCGATAAAATCTTCAGGTTTCCAAAAAACCTTCCACCCCTTCTTAAATTTCCCCGTTTTTTCGCAGGCTGACTTACCCGGCTGTTCGATTCGTGCCACAACGGCTTTCGCCACCGGGATCCCATCGAAACGAAAAATTAGCTCCTCTCCCAGCTTGCAAGGCGGAGGGAAACGGAAACTCCAAAATTCCCATGTGCCAGGCGGGGGGGCTTCCCAGAAGTGATCTCTGGCAAAATCAGGAACGTTGATATTCACTCACGATCTCCCTTGCTCTATGATAATGCCCTCTTTTATCTTTATGCTGCCTGCAGCCTGGCTTTTTCCGAAACGCGATTCATCCCCCGCTTGAAAGCGGGGGTCTTCTCGCGGATCTGTCATATAAATTTCGTAGCATTTTTCTGAACATACTTCACTCTTTCTCACATCTCCTTCAAATGGGGCTCCTCTAGATAATGGGGTACCACAAACCAAACACCTTGGCTCGTATAGCGACATAGTCTTTCTCCTCTATCTCCTCGCCATCCGCGAATTCATCTGTTTGACACTCCAATCATCTCTCCTCCATTGGAGTCAGGGGGCATTCCATCCAATGGGTTACCGGCGGCAGGTTTCCCTCCATGCGACGAAGTATCCATTGAACGCCATCCTCTGTGCCATCCACTAGCGCCTCGAATGCCCACTTTATATCCTCTTTGAGCCTCCGGAGGCATCTTATTCTCCTTTCATATAACCAATCGTAACCAGCGGGCTGGTTACCTCTCTCGCTCACCAGGATGCCCCAGGGTCGCATCGGGCATCTTGCGGCTAGTTCGGCATTGCCGAGCTTGACAATTCTAATCAGCGCCGGGTTCCCGTAGCCCTTGCCCAGGACTCCTGGGACAGATCGTAGTTCGGAGTTATTCCCCATGCTGATTGCTAGCTGGCATGCGGTATTTACCAAACCTACCCGCTACTTTTACCGCTCCAATCCTTTTCAGCACAGGTACAATTGCGCTGCTGCCACAGCAACACCATGGCTCGTTGATTCGCCGGGAAATCTCAGTCGGCCCCAGAGGTTCCGTCGCGGCTTCCAACACTGCTCGGACCTTTTCATCCCTATCGTCCTTCATCTCCTCGCCCTCCGCGAATTACTTCTCAACTCGCACTGCCGCACCAGCGCGGCCCCTGCCATGAAAAACCGGTCGGCTGCCACGATGGCTATCCCCGTTGCGTCTATGGCGTGCTCTGAGGACCACCACTCGTCGGGGCCCATAATGCCGCCAGCCAAGCGGAGTCGGATGGCTTTCTCAACCATGCGATCGCTGTAGGCCCGGAGGCCCGTCAGGTCCGCCTTCCACTGGCCGGCCTTCAGGAGTACCACGGGGGCAAGCTTTCGCAACTCCCCCAGGGCGCCAACGAGCAGGTAGGTGTCATGGGCCTCCCGGGTGATCTCGTGGCCCTGGTAAGAGAAGTCCTCGATGGCAACCTGGCCCACTGGCGATCGAATGCTTTGGTACACCATGTCGGTCATGTGCCAGATCGCGTCCCATTCGGTGAGGGCGCGGGGAGTACGCAGGGTCTCCTCGTAGAGAAATATTGGCCGCGATCCTCGCACGGCTTCTATTGCTGCGACTCCGGTGTTTCGAGTGCCGGGATCAATTCCTAAAAAGACCATCACAATTCTCCCGAAAGCATGCGCATAGCGTAATCATAATCCCAATTGAACTCACCATGCTTAAGATGGGCATCATCAAACTCTGGCGCCCTGATTATCCTGAAATCTACCCAATGTATGGCATAACCAGATTCTCTGGCACTTCTATAGCTACGAGCTAGAGCCTTCCCACGAGTAGAGGCCATTGTGAGGCCCAAAGGCTCCTTTCCCCAATCCTTAACATAGACTTTCCAGGCCTTCATTGCCCCTTGGCATGCCGTTTGATGGACCATTCCTCACACTCCCCGATGGGACCCAGCTCCCCATGGCATTCAGGGCAGAGCCGCCCCCGATCCTCTTCCCCTGCGCCTACCTCGAAGCCGCACCGCTTGCAAGCCAGCAATTCTCTTGCAGGGGATTTAATGGCCACGCGCTTCCGATATTGCTTGAAGATCTTCAGTGCTACGCATTTTGCACAGAGACGCCAAGCGCCATCCGCTCCCACGATGATCTCAGCAACGGCATGGAATTCATCTGTGTAGGATGCCCTGCCCATTTCGGGATTCCATTCGCATGGGTCGCGTTTGCAGAGGGCTCTGCGGCTAATTCTATCAAGATTGGTCATTCTTCGGCCCTTCCAGAAAAAAACTATGCGTCTCTCGCCATTCCCCACTTCTTATGCTGTCGGCAACCCGCTGCTGAAACCAGCGCACCTTTTCCGTTCGAGACTTGAAGCCCATCATGAGTTTCGGCTCCGTCCAGGTTTGGATTATCCTTCTTCCTGTTCCCCCAGGGTAGCCACTTGCCCATTTCCATTTTTCTTCGTGAACAATTCCATTTGTTCTTTTCGGTTGACGGCCAACGCCTCGGGGATGTTTTTGCACGCTTGATTGTAATAAGACGGCTTAAGCTCAATCCCGATAGCTTTCCGTCCAAGGGATAATGCTCCATAGACCTCCGAACCCACGCCCATGAACGGCGTAATAATTGTTTCGTCTGGATTGGACCACAGGATGATGGCCCGCTCAATCACATCAAGTTGAAGTGGATGTACGTGTTTTTCGTCCTCCTCATCTCTTGCCTCTCGATAAGGAAGGACCCGATCGAGGCGCACATCATCCCAGAAGGAAGAGGCATACTGTCGCCATATCCAATGTGAGTAGCGGTTCTCGATCTGATTCCCCTTCCAGCCACGATATCTCAGCACATCCGAGGGGGGCTTGCGCTCTCCGGCGTAATCCATGAGGCCATTGGGATGAACTACCGGAACTTGATTTGTGCCCGATCGCCGGAAAATCAATAGATAATCCGCACTGGCAATGCTGCATCTTGTCGAGTCTTCCGTCAGGCATTTATGAGACAATGATTTAGTCATAGTCCGATTGCGCACCGTTAGCGGTTCTTTCCAGACATGATATCGTGCTGCATATTTGAACCCGCAGCGTTCATGTAACCGGATGATATCTCCGGGGAAATCTTTGAGATGATCCAGGCCGGTATTCCCTGTAGGAATATCCATACAGTGAACTGCGGACATACGCCCAGGGAGGGTCACACGATGAATCTCCCTTATGATGAATTCATAATGCTGAAAAAACTCATCATAATCCAGGGAATTTGATAAATCCCTGATGTTTGACGAATAATGATAGAGTCCGCCAAATGGAGGCGAATAAATGGATAGATGAATAGAGTTGTCCGGTAAAGACGGCATAACTTCCATGCAATCTCCAAGATAAACTGCGTAATCATCCGTGATTGACTGGCTCTCTATCATTGGCTTTCTCCTTGATCCATGATGGCAGTTTAACCTCATTGTTGCCAACCCTTGGAATAATCCCCAGGGCATTATTCATGTGCTCCATCATCCTGTCAAACATGATGGATGCCGCCTTCTCCTTCCGCACGACGTTTTCCATTACCCGTGACTCGCCTTCCGTGGCTATCAAGTCAACGGTTACCGGATTCTTTTGGCCAAATCGCCAGCAGCGTCGCACAAATTGGTATTGCTGCTCGTAGGAGTGAGAAACAAAGCTCACTACATGCGCACAATGTTGAAAATTGAGTCCCCAAGCGCCAATCTTTGGCTTGGTGATGAGCACCCTGGTTTGGCCATTGATAAATGCCAGGAATTTTTCTTCCTTCTCTTCTTCGCTATCCGATCCCGATACCTGAATCCCATCATGGATCATTTTTTCTAGCAAGTCGCCTTCGGAGTTCAGATGACATCCAACAAAAGCCGGCTTGCCATGATCGACGAGCCTTGCGATGTATTCACATCGTTCGTTGAGCGTTCTTTTTCGCTCTTCTCGTTCTTCTTTCAGCCCGAACGCAGGTAGTTGAAACAACATTCCATCAGCAGGCCTTGATGGTTTAATAATGTGTTGGTTTTCGGTCAATGCTGGCAAGATAAAATCCCCATCAGGAAATCCTAGATCGTTTGGCTTTTTACAGACCCTGGCCCAACTGGCTACAAATCGCCAGAACGCCTCTTCTGCATGAGCTTTCATCCGCCATTGATTTATGGTTTGGGCTATGCGATAGGACAGCCTGGCAAAATGGTTGGGATTATGAGCTGCTCGGCTCAATTTAACTTCATTCATGCGGAACGCTTTGCTGTCATCCTGCACGAAGAACCGCGAAAGCATATCGCTATAGCCTAATTCTCCCAATGCTTCGCTACTTGTTCCCAGTTCTATGAAATCGTTTGGAGCTGGGGTTGCTGAGCATAGCAGACGATATGGAATCTTCAGCATAAACCGCGTAACGTGCATCTGAGTAGATCCTGTGAAATGCTTCAATATGCTACTCTCGTCGCATACAATGCCTCCAAAATTGTTTGGATCGAATAGATGCAACTTTTCATAGTTCGTGATATTTATCCCACGCCGAACTACGCCATCTGAACATCGATGGCATTCAATGCCGAACTTTTCTCCTTCAGAAATAAACTGATGCCCCACTGCAATTGGAGTCAATATAAGGACATTGCAATTTTCTTTTTTAATAATATTTTCGGCCCATACGAGAGCCTGAACCGTTTTCCCAAGTCCGCAATCTTCAAAGAGTGCGGCCCTTCCCTTAATCAATCCCCACTCAAAAAGACATTTCTGAAAATCAAAAAGGAAATCAGGCATCCAGATTGGCTTGAAGCCATGATTGATACCCCCTTGTGACTTGGTCTGTAGAAACTCATTGTAATTCATCTCAACGTCTCCATCGTGTATCTTCCGATCCACTCAAAATCCTTCCAGTAGACCCCCTCGCCATCGCAGCCTTCTTCGTCAAGCTCATCGGCGGGTGGTCGCGTCTTCTTATCCTCAACTTCTTTCTCAGGCTTCCCCTGATAATTCATATTCTGGCATATCAAATGTCCATGCTAGCGCCTCTTTGACTTTGCGCTGAGTAGGTGGGACGCGCAGGATATAACAGGTTTTCGTTGATGGGCAGGTAAGCTTCAGCGATACCATTCGCCCATCTGGATCTCCTGGAAGATCGATTGAGAGAAGCTGATTGGGCTTTTCGCTCCCATGCTGGGGGGCTTCGTCGAGGATTGTTGGATTGCAATCGATTATAAATCGATCTTGTCCCATGCGTTCGATAAGAGCCCGGCGAACTTCGGCGTTGGGCTCTACAAGAACATCCTGAGCTGTTGGCTTGTTCTCATAATATTTGGCTGGTATCCGGGTGCCATACCAGGCAAATATTTTATATCCATCATCCCATTCCATGGCCGATTCGGCAGGATGATGAAGGACAAGCCTACCGTTTCGCTCCTGCACATTAATGTGTGGGCGGGAGCAAACAACACATAGATTTTCGTAAAAATAAATCCACCCCGACTTGCACAGGGTGGCAAGTAAATCCAACCTGGAATTTGCGCTTTTCTCATATTTCACGCCGAGTATATCTCGGCAAAACAAATAAAAACAAACCCAATAGGCATCATACTGCCCCCAAAACCATGTGCTTTGATATTTTAAGTCGCGCAGTGAGTTTTTCAGTGAGTTTTCCAGGGAGTCGCCCAAGGAGTCGTACAGGGAGGCGCGCAGGGATATGGCCAAGGAGTCGCCCAAGGAGTCGCCCAAGGAGTCGCCCAGGGAGGCGTACAGGGAGTCGCCCAGGGAGGCGCGCAGGGAGGCGCGCAGGGAGGCGCGCAGGGAGGCGCGCAGGGAGTCGCCCAGGGAGGCGCCCAGGGAGTCGCCCAGGGAGTCGCCCAGGGAGGCGCGCAGGGAGTCGCCCAGGGAGGCGTACAGGGAGGCGCGCAGGGAGTCGCGCAGGGAGTCGCCCAGGGAGGCGTACAGGGAGGCGCCCAGGGAGGCGTACAGGGAGGCGCCCAGGGAGTCGTGCAGGGAGGTGCCCAAGGAGTCGGACAGGGAGGTGCGCAGGGAGGGATAAACATGAAAGACCAGCTGTGCGGATAATGGCGATTCTACCCACCAAACAAATGGGATTTCCCGCCCAATTATAGCATAGGCCTGTTTTATTGCAGGCATTAGAATAGCTTTATTTGACGGCCCTTCCGCCGTCCCAATTTTCATCCATCGATCATGCCATATCGGAATTTGAGATTTCTGCCATGGCGTAAGGGAAGAAATTTTACTCATAAACCTATCTCCTCAAAAATCTAATCCATCACCTTGTGGATTTTCTCCGGCGTATACTCCCTCTGCTGCCGGACTTGCCAGGTTCCCGTAGGCAGACTTATTGTCCCATGTTCTTCATGGACCACAGACGCTGCCTTTTCGGAAACTTCAATCCACATAATTCCATCCTCATCCTCAAACAACTCAATTCCAGGGCCTACCAATAGCTTGTGGGCGTGTCCCGTAGCCTCTCCCCGCGCCACGATACCATCGGTGATTGGCTTGCATTTGCCCCTGGGCTGCAAGCCAGGGATAAATGCGATATCGCCCTGGCGATAAAACGGCTGGAAATTAGACTTCTTTTTCATCGGATTTTTTCTCCTTCTTTCCGGTTTAGCTTCCGGTTTTTCTGAATATGCCATAGACGTGCTCATTGCAACGGCTCCATCGCATAGCTGCCGATCCACTGGCAATCACCCCAGGCTTGGCCTTCGCCATCGCAGCCTTCGTCGTCAATCTCCTCAGCGGGTGGTCGCGTCTTCTTGTTGAGGCACTGGGCAAAGTGCGTCACTTCGCCGGCCGACACGAGCTCAACTTCCTCATCCCAGCCTTCGTCGAGATACAAAGCAACGGCCGTCGCGGCAGCCTTATCCCGTTCTTCAGCCGAACGGTAATAGGTCATGCCCTCGCCCTCGCCGTCGTATAGCCAATAGCGGTACTCAGCCGAAGGCCGATAAGATACATCAGGTTCAGACATTTTCTCCTCCACAGAAACCTCGCGGCGGGGGCCGCCTGCTTTAGCTGGCGGTAGTTGACTTTTTCTTCCTCATCGAGGAATATTCTCCATCTCCCGGGCCATCTCCAACACCCGCCCTGCCTTCTCTCCTGGCGTAAGCCCCCACCAGGAGAGTGCACCAAATACCCGGAGGAGATATCCCCCAGCTAAAGCAGGGGGTCTCCAGCCCACAAAACTATGATACCTGGCGTTCCCGCAGCCATATCTTCCTGATTCTGCCTTCCCGATGAACCGTTTTTCTCTTCCATCCAAAAGCCCGCAGTTTAGAGCCAATCTTCATCTGGAGAGACTTATCCTGGGGATTTAGTTTAAGAAAGCGCGCTATCTCTGGCCAGGCCATCTCGGTGCGGCCGTCCAGAAAACGCTCCAGCTCTTTCTCGTAGGGATTGATCTTTACAGCAGGGACCATCTCGGTTACGATGCGTGGGGTGGAGAATGGGGAAGTTTTTTGGGTCGAGGGCTTCTTGAAGCTCATGGCGACTTTCCCATTGGGGGAGATAGCCAGTTTAGAGAGCCTGTCTTCAGCCAGGAGCTCACGGACATATGGAGGAAGCTCAGGATAAGAGCTTCTTGGGGCCTCCATGCTCCGGATCCTCTGCTCCATTGCATTGAAGGCGGCTAGAAATTTAAGCTTCCATTCCATGGCTTGCTTGCCGGTGAACCCCATGGCCAGGATGGTGAACCCGTCACGGGTCATCTCATACATCGGCTGACATTTGTTCTGCTCATTGATGTAAGAGGACGGCTCAAAATTGAGCCGTCCAAACTCCTCCGGGCACTCCAATTTCTCGATGGCCCGAATCACGTTTTTATGGCTCTTCCTGAACCCTTCAGCTATCCGCAGCGAGGTGGTCCGGGCTTCTTCTCCCGTCTGGTGAACCAGTTCTGTCATTGCACAGGACAAAACTTCAAGCTGTTGACTCATCCTTTTCCTCCTTTCCCTTCCTGGGTTTAGGCTTATCCCAGAGATATGAATGGCATTTCGGGCAAACCCGGATATCTACCTGCCTGGGCACCCATTCGTGCCCACAACGTTGGCATTTTAGAGAATATAATTTTGTTTTCATATTGTCTATGATAAGGAACATAGTCCTTTTTGTCAAGGGTTATTTTCAGCCTGCCGAGAAATCGCATCAGCCTTGAAGTTTTTCTTCTTCTCCTCGATAATCACCGTCCATGGGCCAAACCCCATCCCGGGCTCTTCCCCTCCGCGCGCAATCTCCGCCGCATACGGGGTCTGCATCCGGTCAATCTCCGTTCCTTCGGAGCACAGGACGTACAGGTCATACCCCTCCCCGTCGTTGGTCATGGCCTCCATTTTCTGACTCCGGGGGGATTGGCTCAAAGCCCGGTCGATGCAATCTCTCAACGCCTCAAGGGCTCCGGGAGTGCCTACGATATAGGCCTCATCATGCCAGAGCTCCTGGGCGTAGACGTGCAGGATTTGGGATCCTATAGCCTCCTCCGCCAACTCCATGCCATCATCCTCGGCTCCCTGGGGGGTCATGGCCCGCAACTCCTTCCTGTACTCCGCTTGTGGCTCACTCATCTCTCATCCTCCCTGCTCGTTATGGCGTCCAGGATGCTGCATCTCCCCGGGCGCGCTTGTCGTTGGCCTCTCGCCGGCGATCGCTCTTGGCCCGCTTGAGGCCCTGGCGATACTCCTGCGCCGTGAGGAGCAAGTGGCAGCCATGCCAGAGGTCGATGCGGTAGAAACTGCCTGGGATTAAAGTAACCACTACCACCTAGTTACCCCTGGTATTTCAAAAGTTTCCCATATATAAAATTTAACTTTTATTTATAACCTATATTTAATTTAATATTTAGTGGTAACCAGTGGTAACGTGGTAACTAACCATATGTGGTATGGGTTACCACGGTTACCACGGTAACCACCTTAGTCGGTTCCCCCATGCCGCCATATCCTCTGCACTCTCCCCTCTCTTTTCACTACACATCTTTCCCAGCCCAGGATCCTCATGGCTTGAGATATCTGCATTTGGAGCGATTTATCCTTCCACTTCTCCAGGTCGATTTTCAGAAAGCATGCGGCAATGTCCGGCCACGAGGTCTCTTCTGGACGATGAGCCCTGAGCCATTCCCCAAGGGTCTCCGCGTAACTATTCTCAATCTGCCGCCCTTTACGGGCCTCCTTGATCTCCTCTTCGGCCTCTTCGGGTAGGTGCCACCAAGTCTTTTCGTGATCTCTATGCCATATCATCGCCTCGGCGAAGAGTTGATTCCGGATGAAATTAAACAGCTCCATATCAATATCCTTACCTGTTTTTATCGGTATGTATCGGGTGTTTCCCGATACGCCCTTGAGATATTCATTCTCGTTGGTTGTACCGATAAAGACCGTCCGACGCTTGACTGATATGCGTTCATTGCTGTACTTGGGGACCCAATCGTCCTGGGTCTGGGTGAGAAAAGCCTTGAGACGATTTTCTTCGGTGCGAGAAAGGCTGTCCAACTCGGTCAACTCCGCTACCCAAACCCCCTGAATGACCATGTAGGCCTCTTTGCTCTCAATATTCATTGAGAGATTGGCATACCAAGGGCCTGCCAGAGCACGAACCAGAGTTGTCTTCCCGCTATTCTCCGGCCCCTCCAAGATAAAAACCGTTCGGAAGATGCATCCTGGGTCTAGTGCCCGGGCCACCATCGCTACGATTATGAAGCGCGAGACCGCCATACCCATCTCTGTCTTTTCTGCCCCGGCAATATCAAAGAGCCAATCAGTTAGCCTCTCGATTCCATCCCATGGCGGAAGAGCTTCAAGCCATTCTTGAATCAAGTCTCGGGGTTTCTGTTGTGCGACAGATCGAAGAAGCTTCTCTAATAACCTTAGATTGCGAATGGCCATTCTTTCTTTCGTGCCAAGCCACGCTGCAATCTCTCCGATGACCTGCTCAGTAACCTCGCTTTCTTCATACATCGGACGGCCACGGAGAATATCCCACCAAAATTTTCCCTTAAATTTCTCATTATTATTGAAAATTGAAATTATGTTTCCCGCACATTCCACGGGTTCAAACTTGCTGTTGACAATAAGTTCTTTTCGCCATTCTTCAGTTTGCGTGTCAAATATTCTGCGCCTTCTTTCATTGGTTTTTGCTTTCAACTGGGAGTTTAAAATAGATTTGCTACCAAGTCCGGTCCTTCGCATCCAGTCAATTCCTGAGTCTATATCAACAGGAGAAAGGTCTACTAACTGTTCTATGAGTTTTTCAATTTTATTGTTGCGACTTATTCCCTCATCCAATATCCCCGCATCGATACATTGGCGGCGAAAATCGCCGAACAGAAAACTACTTTTTGTATGTTTTATGGTGGAAGGTGCGGGAAGAGAGGCAGGCTGTTGGACATTCGAAATGAGCGACTCAAATATTCCTTTAAAATTTTCTGGATCCCTCTTGTGCAATTCATTGGGATCTTTTGTATTTGGAATTGAAATTTCATATGAATTGCCTTCCCATCCCAATTTTTCCAATTGCCGGAGTAATCCGGCAAGGAATGTTGTTCCTCCTTTGTCGGGCTCTTTCACTATAAATATCTTTGGGATCTCTTCCAGATATTCCGGCTTGATCTTTTTGGCCATGTCGGCCCCCGGGATTCCCAGGGCGGGGAATCCGTGGAACCACAAAGTCCAGCAGTCTGACTCTCCCTCGACCAGGACCAGGTAGCCAAGGCTCTTCGCTTCATCCAGGCGCCATAGGCCATAAGGGACGACCTCACCCGCGCCCTTGGTCCAGATGCTTCCGTCCTTGGCGGCGAGCGCCGTCCTGATACGCTGCCGTGGAGCCGGAGAACCATCGGCCAGCCGGTAGGCAATGCGAAGGGCGCTGCCCTCTTCCACCACCCCCAGCTCGCGCAGGAAGGCTTCGGTAAGGTTCTTATCCCGGGCGAGATCGGCTACGGTCAGGCGTGAGCGACCGTTAGGCTTGTCTTTCGTTTCTGTGAAAAGGTCCTTTATTGTCATATCGCAAGCCTTGACAATCTCTTCACAGGTACACCCGGCATGGCAGTGGAGTAAGATTTGGCCGGCCTCTCCGATATTCAGGGACAAAGAATTGTGTTGGTCGTCATGTGCAGGACATCTCGCCGTCCATCCTCCGCTGCCGCTGCGCTTTACTCCTTCTAAGTGGGAAAAGATTGGATTCACTTCCATAAAAACATTCTCCTATGTTTAGCTAGCGGATGATAGGGACGAGATATCTTATGAATGATGCCTTTTCATGTGACAGGATTTACAGACAGCTCTAAGAATGGCGTAATCATGTTCCGATAGAATGAATTTCAAGGCAGGATTTGACGGAGAAAGGCTAAATTGTTCAGGATTGAACCAATCGAATCTTGCAAATTCTATTTCTATTGTCTTTTTTGTAAGTAGTGCAATTGCCTTTTTGGCCATAGTATCAAATTCAGGGGAAACGTGATCTATATGCTCTGTTTTTGCACCACAGATCTCACAGTCTGGGTGAAGATTTTTGTATCGAGAAATGATTGGCCGAATGGCATCTCGTAATGCCCGGACTAGCCAGTCATTTTCGTTTCTAGGATCAATACATTGAACCCATGAAACCTTATGCCATCCATCTCCCAACATCAATTCGAGAAATTGCTCGGTAATAGCGCAATCAACAAGCATTTTCATACCTCCACCAAGGTTATTAGGAGGGGAGGGGAGGGTGTGGTGGCACCCTCCGTGGCCCCGGCCGAGGCCAACTCCCCGAAAAAAGCAAGATTCAAGCGACCTATCCTTTTTTCCGATACTGGGGAAAAGCCATGAAAAGATCAGGGTCTAACCCTTGGGAGTTGATGATCGCGCGGCGGATTATAACCTGTGCCCTGGTTAATCCTCGTTCCTGCGGAAGCTTGCGCGGCAAGCCATCGATTATCTCCGAAGTGGCGGCCGGAGTTTTAATGCTGAACAATCTCCCCACTTTAGCGGGAGGAACTGGTACTTTATTGGAAATCTCCATCATTAAAAGCCGCTCCTCGACCCCCTCCATCCTCGTATTAAAGCTGGAGAGCAACTCCATAACCCTACCAATAGCGGCCAGCACTGGCCCATCCCCCCGCTCCATCGCGCTGAAGGCTCGCATGATCTGGACCGATCGCGCCGCCGCCACCGGAGTGCGAAGTACGGCTGAGAGCATATTGGCCCCCTCGCGGGTAAAGACGAAAGTTGGCCTCCGTCTACCTCCTCGACCATCTTTTTTGATATGCCAAACTGGCACATCAAAAACTTTTTCTTCTTCCTGGGTTATTTGAAAGGCAAAATCTTCCGGGAACCTCCTGGGATTTCGCTTGACCGCCCGATTAATGGCGCCAGTGGTGGTCTCATAGATCGTGGCCAGGTCGCTATCGATCATGCAAGGTGGTCGACCCGGCAGCTTCTGGATCTTTGACGCAATGACCTGAATCTCGTTCATTTTGCCTCCAGATGGGATGAAGAAGGAAGGGGCTTTCTCTCGGACAAATCTTTGATGAGTCTGCGGAGAAACGCAGAAATAGGCAGGTCTTCCCGGTAGGCCAACTCCTCTAGTGCCTGCTTTTCTTCTTCAGATACCCAAAAACCCATGAATTTCCCTCGTTCTCTTTTTTTCATATTCAGAGTCCTTCTCGATGGGGGTTTAAATTTTAATAAACATTCCTAAACCTATCCAACGGAAAAAGTCAATCCTTAATCTCAAACTGCTCGACGACCACCCGGGGATATTTCTCGCTGCGATCGATCACGATGGAGACCGGAGGCCGGAGCCTTCTGAGCTGCGCAATGCCTTCCTGCGCTGTTTTCGGGGCAGGCTCTCCCCGGCGCCTGAAAAATTGTTCGGCATGCCAGTGGGCTCCCCCGGGATACTCCAGACAGATCCATGCCCGGGCCCACCGGGGATTACCGGAAAGCCGGTAGGTTGCTACGATGTTTTGCTTGCCGGGATATTTTTTGGATTGCTCCAGCTCATAGGTCAGGCCCAGGACGTTCTGGCTTGACCTTTCACCTTCTCCGAATGGATCAGACAGCGAAGCCTTGCGATCGTGAGAGATCTCGCGCCGTTTTGCATATATGGACCTTTTCTTTTCCTCGGCTTCGTCTTTGGCCTGGCGCTCAATCGAAGGCTCGCAGTCTACCAGTATGCCATCGAGCGGTGCGTGGCGATCGATGTTTCCGGAGAAATCAATGATCACACAGTCTTCTTTTCCTGGAGCTTTCCGACTTCCCCTGCCGATGCACTGGACAACAAGGCTTTTTGATAATGTCGACCGCATCATCACCACGACATCGATCGACGGGATATTGAAGCCCGTGGTCCCTACCAGGCAGTTCACAAGCGCTCGGATCCGCCCCGCCTTAAATTGCAAGAGCGTTTCTGCCCGTTCATCTGCAGGAGTTGATCCTACGATCATCCCGGCGTCGATCCCGCGCTTCTGGAGCTTTTCTGTCACGAGACGTGTGTGAATAACATCGATGCAAAAGACCAGCCAGTGCTCCCTTTTGGCGGCCAGCCGGCAGAGCTCGTTCAGTGCTCCATCGACCACATCGTCGGCACAAGCCACCTGGCTCATGTCGGAGAGCACGTACTCGCCCGCCGCTATCCGCACTCCGGTCAGATCTATGTCGTGGGCCGTGAGAATGCCACGGAGCGGGGCTAGGTACTGCGGGGTGAGACTGCGGATGCTTACATCGCAGGCCAGGGTGTCGAAGTATTGGCCATTATTGCCCCAGATCGGTCCGCCATCAAGCCGGTATGGTGTGGCAGAGAGGCCGATCCGCCGGGCTTCGGGGCAGGCGGCGAAAACCTTCGGATACATGATACCTTCCGCATCTCTTCCTCCCACAAGATGCGCTTCATCCACGATGATGGTATCGAATGGTCCTGCTGCCTGGAGCTCATCCATGCGGGAATAGATCGATTGGATGCCCCCGAAGATGATCCGAGCATCCGTCTCGCGTCGCCCAAGGCCGGCCGAATAGATCCCGTGCTCTCCGTCCATGAGGATAGCGAGCTCTGAGGCATTCTGTTCCAGTAGCTCCTTGCGGTGGGTGGCGATCAGAATGCGTCCGGGGATGGACTGAGAGAGCGCGGCAATACATCGGGTTTTCCCTGAATTGTGCGTTACGGTAAAATCATCGAGGAGATATCTTCCGTCTCCTGATAACGTGAACCCATAAAAAGCTTCTTTTGCATCAGTTGGAATAAGAGAAAAGCCCGACCGGAGAGCGTCTTTCTTTTGTTTTCTCGGAAGGGCGATTTTTCGGGGGATTTTGCAAGGAATTTTGTCGGTATTGCCGGAAATGCACAATCTCCAATAGGGATCGGGATATCCGGAAACATATTTCATTTTTGGAGGAGAAACAGATAGGCCGACACTACGAGCTAAAAATGCCATATCACAAGCCAGTTGTTTGGATTTAGAGAGCCAATCGTAAACTCCACTTCTTGACTGGCTTCCATCTGTGTCGATTAGACCCGCAAGTATTTCAAGCCTTTCAGACACAGAAGATATTTTGTAGGCATGCGGAATAAATAGTTGGTCATGTTTTATTCCTGAAATGCCTAGCTGTTCTAAAACAAATCCGATCGGATTTGTTTTTCTTGCCCATGGAGCATATTGCGAAATATAAGATGTTTTTCCATTATGATGCTCTGTGTATTTCAGCCCCCATGCATTGGCAAGAATACGTAAAGCATCTCTGACTTCTTTGTCTGGTTTAGTAATTGCTGTGCATCGTGCTTTATGTAAACTCCCATCACCTAAAAATAATCCCAAACAATAAGGATCTAATGGTAAATCTTCCTTATCACTTGGAAAGATAATTGTTTCAGAATGAAATAGCTTATGAATATGCTTAAATGTTTTAGATTTTAATTGATATTCCCCAACTGAAATATCAATTATTTTGCCTCCATTCCTATGTGAGGGATATTTAAATTTATCTGATGTAATCCCGCATGTTGCGGTTTGAATTAGAGTTAAGATATGAGATTGATTTACTCTCCATATGTCCCCTCCATGTGTTGGAATTATATCTACCATTTCTTCTTCCCCACGACAAAGCTCTAATACTTTTCTGGGGCGGCTATCCGGACCCATAAGCAAATCTCCGGGGAGAACGTCTTCAACCCTTTTTATATTTCCATCATAGAGTAAAATTCCCTGTCCAGCGGCATGACATCCCGTTGGCAAGGCAATCACGGGATTTAGTCCTTCGGCAATCGCTGAGATAGCTGCATCCACGGCAGCTTGTTGATAATCCCGGAGGTAGGAGAAGGATTGTGGGGGAGCGGGAAATAGGGAGAGCTGAGAAGTCATTTGCCAGGCCCCTCCCCGATTGAGCCCTCGACTACCTTCGATGATTCGATCAGCTCCTCGATATCCTTGGGATCGAACAGGACCCGATCCAGGCCGGGAATTCGAACGACTTTTAGGGCTCCGCGCTTGACCATTCTCCGGACAGTCAGATGGCGGACTCCTAAGATTTCTGCAATATCTTGTATGCTGAGCAATTTTTTATCGCACATTTTGATCTCCTTCGTTTTGATCTCCCTGAATAGTAGGCAATCTATAAATATCAATATGTATCCATCCGGCAATGAAGTCAACAAAAAAATAATCGCATCTGCAAGCGCGCGAGACCTGAAGGAAGGCGGGGCCTGCCCTGGGCCGGACGGGGAGGGCAGGCCGATGGGGGGGGGGAGATGCGTCGGTGATTTAGTCTATCCCTTTGCTCCTTTCGATAATCGCCTTCGGAAGTCAGGGCATCCTGGGCACCAGTTAGCCAGGCCTGTCATCGTGGGAGATTTGCCGGGATGCAGACAACTCCCGATGATATAGATCCAGTTTTCCTCCCCCCGATAGAAATATCGGCCGCTATCATCGGCCTGATAAGAACGTAGGCCGCTATCCTCCGTCCCAGTGTTTTCATAATATCGGCAGATGCCGCAGGATTGCCTGGCCATGATTTCACTCCATTTCACGATCAATATCGGAGTCCTTGACGCGGACCATAGTTTTTAGCATCGGCTCCCCGTCACAACAGCAGGGAGCCTCTTCTGGCGAGGCTTCTGGGCGACAATAATGCCCCGAAACAATGCCGCATCGCTGGCATTGCCAGCGATATACTTCATTCCACTGCTCCTCATTTTTTTCGACCATCCCTCAACTCCTTTGCTATCCGGATCAACTTTTCCCCCAGCTTTTGGTGTGCCATGCAGGCCCTCGCCGATCCATGTGTTGTGCTCCGTGGGAACGCTCGGCCCGCCGAGAGAACGCTTAATTGCGCAAATCTTTAGCTCAGCCATTGATAAGCCCTCCGGCTATTGTTTTGGGGGGATCCGATGGGCATCGGAGCCCCCGTCTGAAGAACCCAGTTTATAGGCTGACCATACCAGGATCGGCCGATCCCTCCTTTCTACCCGGCATGCCCCTCCGGCGCCGGGGGAAGCGAAAACAGGGGGTTTACTGCTGCGCAAACCTGGTTTCCGGAGATTAATTCGAGAAATATCTTCCTTTGTGCGGCCCTGGCAGCGGCCCAGGCAGCGGCCCAGGCAGCGTCCCAGGCAGCGGCCCTGGCAGCGCCCCCGGCAGCGGCCCTGGCAGCGTCCCAGGCAGCGGCCCAGGCAGCGGCCCCGGCCGCGTC
>ERZ1292642.600-Hain-H14-01um-R1-600-length-19844-cov-5_pt1 | contig 19844 bp, 20 predicted proteins | sample MGYA00564403_ERZ1292642 | MGnify/ENA primary metagenome ERZ1292642 (study PRJEB36523, sample SAMEA6512643) | groundwater metagenome | collected 2019-01-09 | study: AquaDiva: Metagenomics assemblies of 32 groundwater samples | reverse complement strand
CGTCCATCAATACAGCAGCGGTCGTGCTGGCGGTCGCCGCCGCCGTCGCCATCTTCAGGTTCAAGCTGGGCGTGTTGACGGTTCTCGCCGGCTGCGCGACGCTTGGCGCGATCTACACCCTTACCGTCTGACAGGATTTGCAAACATGGTTGATGTCTCTCGTCGTACCGCCTTTCAAACCCTGGGAGCAGGCGCTCTGGCCATGGCCGCCACCGATACGGCAAGCGGACAAGTCGCCGCGCCGCCCGCCGCCTTGCCGCCAGCCTTTGCCGGCACGCATCAGCCCAAGCCCCTGCGCTTCGATCCGGCGAAGCTGGACGGGCTGTCGGAGCGCCTCATCCGGTCCCATTGGGAGAATAATTATATCGGGTCGGTAAAGACCCTCAACATGGTCGAAACCCGGCTCGCCGCCGCGCTGGCCGATGCCGACATGCCGCCGGTCCTCTATGGCGGCCTCAAGCGCGAGGAATTGCACCGGACCGGATCGGTCATTCTCCATGAGATATATTTCGATGGACTCGGCGGTAACGGCGAGGCCGCTGGCTCCATTCGCGCGGCGCTCGCCAAAGCCTGGGGATCGTTCGAGACATGGGAGAAGGATTTCCGGCGCACGGGCCTGTCGCTGGTCGGCGGATCGGGCTGGGTGATCCTCGCCTATAATCTCCATACCCGTTCGCTGCACAATCATTGGGCCTGGGACCATATGCATGGTGCGGCCGCCGGCGTCCCGATCCTTGCCCTCGACATGTACGAGCATAGTTTTCACATGGATTACGGCACGCAGGCCGCCAAATATATCGACGCCTGGTTCCGTAATCTCGACTGGCAGGCGGCCGACCGGCGCTATGCGCAGGCGATAGCGGTCGGGGCCAGCTGAGGTCGGCAGCGCCTATAGATATTTCGAGATCGTGCGAAATTCTTCGACGGCCGAACCCATGCCTTCCGTCGCCTGGGTGTGGTTGAGGCAATGGTCGAGATGATCGTGGATCAGTGCCTTCTTGGCGCTGACGATCGCCTTTTCGACTGCCTGGAGTTGCTGGGCAATGTCTACACAGGGGCGTCCGCTTTCGATCATCTCGACGATGCTGCGCAGATGGCCACCCGCACGGTTCAGCCGCTTTACGATCGCGGGATGGCTGTCATGCCGATGCTCGATGGTCACTCGTGAAAATTCCTCAGCGTCACAGCCTTTACCTATCCCCCTGGGGAGGATATTGCAACGATCTGCATATCCCCCCTGGAGGATATGGATTCGCTGGAGTCGCCCTTGCTTTCCGTGCTCGCCAATCGCACCTATCGCCATCTTTTCTGTGCGCAGGTCATCGCATTGGTGGGAACCGGCCTGGCGACCGTGGCGCTCGGTCTGCTTGCCTATGACATAGCGGGCGGCAATGCCGGGGCGGTGCTGGGGACGGCGCTGGCCATCAAGATGATCGCCTATATCGGCGTAGCGCCCATTGTCGGCGCTTTTGCCGATCGCCTGCCGCGCCGCGCCTTTCTGGTGGCGATGGATATCGTGCGCGCCGCGGTTGCCATCTACCTGCCATTCGTCGATCAGACGTGGCAGATCTATATTCTGATATTCGTCCTGCAATCGGCATCGGCGGCTTTCACCCCGACCTTCCAGGCGACCATTCCCGATGTCCTGCCCGAGGAACGCGACTATACCCGCGCGCTCTCCCTGTCGCGGCTCGCCTACGACATGGAAAGCCTGACCAGCCCGATCCTTGCCGCTGCGCTGCTTTCGGTCATCAATTTCCACTGGCTGTTCTCGGGAACGGCGATTGGCTTCCTTGGATCGGCGATACTTGTCGCCACGACCGTCCTACCCAAGGTGGCAATCGCCGGGCCAGGACAGCGCGATATCTACGCCAAGACCACGCGCGGCACACGCATCTATCTCAAGACCCCGCGTTTGCGCGGGTTGCTTGCCCTCACGCTGGCGTCGGCGGCGGCCAGCTCCATGGTGATCGTCAACACGATCGTCATCGTGCGTGACAGGCTGGGTCTTGCCCAGAGCGATGTGGCGCTGACCCTCGCCGCCTATGGCGCGGGTTCTATTCTGGCGGCACTGACATTACCCCGACTGCTCGATCGGATCGCGGATCGCACCATCATGTTGAGCGCAGGGACGGCGATGGCGTCGCTGCTCGCATTGCTGGCCGTTGCGACTGTCTGGTATGGTGCTGCGCCGGGCTTCTAGTGGGTCATCCTGGGCGGATGGTTCCTGCTTGGCATTGCCTATGCGATGAGCATCACCCCATCGGGTCGACTGCTCAAGCGATCGGCAACGGCCAGCGACCGCCCTGCATTGTTCGCCGCGCAATTTGCCCTGAGCCATTGCTGCTGGCTATTATGCTATCCCCTGGTCGGGCAGCTTGGCGCCAATGTGGGACAGGGTGTCGCCTTCCTCATGATGGCGGTGATCGCCAGTGTCGGAACGGGATTGGCCGTTTTCCTGTGGCCTGCCACCGATCCGGACATTGTCGCGCACGATCACCCCGAACTTGAACGCGATCATCCCCATGTCCGAGAGGCGCATGGCGATGATTGCCACCATATATTCATTATCGACGACCTGCACCAGCATTGGCCCCGCCAATGAAGGGAAAATATCGTCTGACCGCCGCAGCATCTTGTGAACTGCCTGCGCTGCCTATACTCCTTGCCGCATGACGGTCGTGCCAATCCGGCAGCGTGCTTATGCAACGCCCCACAACCCAAGGCGCAGCTTTGCGCTTCTGGGCGTGCTGGCGCTGCTTGGCATGATCATATTGTCGACCTGGCACGATGCCTTGCCGCATGTTCATGCCTCAGCGCAGACGGTGAGCGTCGGTATCGACCATCATGACCATGACGACGTGGATGACCACGCCTCTTCGGATCAGGACGATTTCTCCGACCTTGTCCATGTCGCCGCCCATGTGGTGGCTCAAACCGTTGCCGTGCCAGCGACGCCTGTCGTCGCGCAGGCCATGATTTCGTCTGCGATGTCCTGGGGCATGGTCCCGGTCGATGACATCGGGTCGGTCAGGCCGCAATCCTTGCTTCGCCCCCCACGAATCTAATTGCGAGCGCGTTTCGTCGCGCCCGTTTTTACGCATTCGTTCAGGGGAATATTTGATGAAAGCCTTTAGAGGCCGGCTGCCGCATTGCGCGGTATCCGGCGTGGTCGTGGCGACCTGCCTTCTGGCGGTTGCCGGGACGGCGTGCGCGCAGGTCGCGCCGCCCTATGCAACGCTATTGCGGCAGAGCGCTGACGCGCCGCGCCTTGCGCTGAGCGAAGCTGAAATCCGGCGCGCTGAAGGCTTGTCGGAGCAAGCGCGGGCGCGGCCCAATCCCAGCGTCAGTCTGATGACGGAGAATGTCACCGGGTCCTCGCCCTATCGTGGCTTTGATCGGGCCGAAACGACGCTGCAATATAATCACACGCTGGAACTGGGGGGCAAACGTGGCGCCCGGATCGAGGCTGGCGAGGCGGGTGTGACCGCGTCGAAGGCGCGCGATCAGGACGCCCGCGCGGCCTATGCCTATGATCTGGCCCTGGCCTACGCGGCGGCCGAAGCCGCAGACAGCCGAATCGCACTGGCCCAGGACGAGGTCGAAGAGGGCGAGGCCGATCTGGGCGCCGCAAGGGCGCTCGTCGATGCCGGCAAGGAAGCCAGGCTTCGGGCGCTCCAGGCAGAAACCTCACTCAACGAAGCCAAGGCCGCGCTGGACCTTGCGAACGCCAATCGCATCGCGGCTTTTGCTCGTCTGTCCGCCCTGACGGGGTCGCAAACATCTTTTTCGAGCCTGGCCCAGTCCGTGCTGGACTTGGGAGCAAAGACACCTGCCGTCGGCCCCGTTGATCCTCTTGCCAGCCCTTATTATCTTGCCGCGCAGGCGGAGCGCGAAGCCGCTGATCGTCGCCTGAAAGCCGAGCAGCGGCGGGCCGTGCCGGACGTGACCGCCAGCATCGGCGTCCGACGCCTCGAATATGATAATGCCACGGCGCTGCTGGGCAGCCTGTCCTTGCCGCTCCCGATCTTCGATCGCAATCGCGGCAACATAGCGGCCTCCCGCGCGGAAGCCGACGCCGCACAGGCGCGGCTTGCCATGGCGCAGAATGATGCGCGGGCGGAAGCGCAGGCGTCGGCTGCCCAATTCCATGCCGCCACGGCGCGTGTGACCGCCGCGCTGGGCGCGCAGGCGACCGCCGACGAGACTTACAGACTGGCCCGCATCGCCTATGAATCGGGCAAGTCGTCGATCATCGAACTGCTCGCCGCGCGCCATGGCCTTGCGGTCACGCGCGGCGGCGTCCTCGACGCGCGCCTAGCCGCTTTCGAAGCGCGCGCGCGCCTTGCCCGTCTGACGGGCAGCACCATTACCGGAGATCCGATCCAATGACGCCTGACAACAGACTTTATGCCGGCGCCGCGGTCGGTCTTATCCTTGCCGCTCTTGCGGGCTTCGGGCTGGCGCGCATGACCTCGCCCGACGCCCCGGTCGTGCAGACCCAGGCGGCAGCGCCTCAGGCTTCAGCCGATACCGTCGATATCGATGCGGCAGGGATCAGGATGTCTGCCATCACTGTCGCGCCCGCAGCGGGTACGGCGCTATCAGGCATCATAATGTCCAGCGCGAGGGTAGAGGCGACCCCCGATGCGGAAGCCGTGCTGACCGCAAGGGCGCCCGGCACCATCACCCGCATCTTCAAGCGGATCGGCGATAGCGTCCAGGCGGGGGAGACGATTGCCCTGGTCGAAAGCCGGGACGCATCGACCATCGCGGCGGACAGGGGAACCGCCTCCGCACGGGTGACGCTGGCGTCCCGTCAACTCGCCCGCGAACGAACCTTGCTCAACCAGGGCGTTTCACCGCGTGCGGACTTCGAAACCGCCCAGGCCAATCTTGCAGTTGCCCAAGCCGAGGCGCGCCAAGCAGAGGCCGCAGCGCGTGCAACTCGCGTTACCGGCGATGGGCGATCCGTCGCCGTGGTCAGCGCGGTGTCCGGCACGATCACGTCGGCACCTGCCAGCCTTGGGGCCTATGTGCAGGCAGAGACGGAGTTGTTCAGGGTCGCCGATCCGCGGCGCATCCAGATCGAAGCAAGCGTCCCGCCCAGCGATGCTGGCCGGGTGAAGGCCGGCGATCGGGTTGAATTGGCGACCAATGATGGCCGCACGCTGGAAGGCCGGGTCCGGTCGGCCACCGGGGTCGTCGATGCCCAGACGCGGCAAGCCACCATCATCATCACGCCCGGCAGTGGCGCAAGCATGGTCGCGCCGGGTCAACTGGTGCAGGCGCGCATCTTCGCCACGGGCGACGTCGGCGTCGCTGGCGGCGGGGTCACCGTGCCGCAGGACGCGGTGCAGACGATCGGGGACCATGATGTCGTCTTCGTCCGCACCCGATCCGGGTTCAAGGCGCAGACGGTCCAGATCGGCAGTCGCAGCGGCGGCATGGTGTCGATCGCCGCGGGCCTCAAGGCGGGGACGCCGATCGCCGCAACCAATGCCTTCCTGCTCAAAGCCGAACTTGAGAAGGAAACGGCAGAATGATCGGGCGCATCCTCAGCCTGTCCGTCAGGATGCGATGGCTGGTGGCTTTTCTCACGCTGCTGGTCGTTGCCTTTGGCGGATGGCAGATCACCAAGCTGCCGATCGATGCCGTGCCAGACGTCACCAATCGACAGGTGCAGATCAGTACATTCGTGCCCTCGCTGGGGCCGGTCGACGTGGAGAAACAGGTCACTTTCCCCGTCGAAACGGCATTGGCCGGCATTCCCGGCCTTGAAATGACGCGGTCCTTCTCCCGCAACGGTTTCAGCCAGGTCACGGCTGTGTTCACCGACAGCACCGACGTCTATTTCGCCCGTCAGCAGGTCACCGAACGCCTGGCCCAGGCCAAGGACAGCCTGCCCGATGGCGTTCAGCCCAACCTTGCGCCGCTCAGCACCGGTCTTGGCGAAATATTCTTCTACTCGGTCGCCTTCCGCCATCCCGACGGCAAAGGCGTAAAGGCCATAGATGGAAAACCAGGCTGGCAGTCGGACGGCAGCTATCTAACGCCCGAAGGCGAGCGGCTGACGACCGAACTGGCCAAGGCGGCCTATCTGCGCACGGTGCAGGACTGGATCATTCGCCCGCAAATGCGCAATGTCCTGGGCGTTGCCGGCGTCGATTCCAACGGCGGTTATGTAAAACAATATCTGGTCGAGCCCAAGTTGAACGCGCTTGCGACCTATGGCCTGTCGATTACCGAACTGGCCGACGCATTGGAGCGGGCGAATGTGTCCGCTGGCTCCAACTATGTGCGCCGCGCCGGGGAAAGTTTCCTCGTCCGCGCCGACGCGCGGCTGAAGTCGATCGAGGATATTCAGGACGCGGTCGTCGCCACACGGGCAGGCGTTCCGGTGCGAGTGCGCGATGTGGGCGATGTCGTGATCGGCGGCGCCGTGCGCACCGGGTCGGGCAGTCGCATGGGTTCCGAAGCGGTCATTTCCACCATCTTGATGCTGGTCGGCGAAAACAGCCGGGTCGTGGCTACGCGCGTCGCCGACAAGCTTGTCGACATCAACAAGTCGCTGCCGCCGGATGTTTTTGCCGATCCGGTCTATAACCGGTCCAAGCTGGTCAACGCCACTATTGCGACCGTCGAAAAGAATCTGATCGAAGGCGCGCTTCTGGTCATCGTCATACTGTTCCTGCTGCTCGGCAACATTCGCGCGGCGCTGATCACGGCTGCGGTGATCCCGATCACCATGTTGATGACGGCTTCCGGCATGAACGGCCTGGGGGTATCGGGCAATCTGATGAGCCTCGGCGCGCTCGATTTCGGGCTGATCGTCGATGGCGCGGTCATCATCGTGGAAAATGCGCTGCGTCGGCTGGCCGAGCGACAGGAGCATGAAGGTCGCCTGCTGACGCTGGACGAGCGGATGAGCGAAACGATCGATGCGGCCAAGGAAATGGTCCGGCCTACCGTCTTTGGTCAGCTCATCATCTTTCTCGTCTTCGTCCCGCTGCTGACCTTCCAGGGGGTGGAGGGCAAGACCTTCGCGCCCATGGCGACGACCCTGATGCTGGCGCTCGCATCGGCGTTCGTCCTGTCGATCACCTTCGTGCCCGCGATGATCGCGATCGTCGTCAGCGGCAAGGTCAGTGAAACCGAAGTCAGGCCGATCCGCTGGTTCAAAGCGAAATATGCGCCGCTCCTCGAAAAGGCAGTGGCGCGGCCGGTGCCGTTCGTCGCGGCCGGTGCGGGCATCTTCTTCGCTGCCGTTCTGGCGTTCGGCCTGCTGGGAGAGGAGTTCATGCCCCAACTCGACGAGAAGGACATCACGGTCACCAACTTCCGGGTGCCATCCGCCTCGATCGACCAATCGACGCAAATGCAGCTTCAGATCGAGAATGCGCTCAAGACGCTGCCCGAGGTGGAACTGGTATTTTCCAAGAACGGCAATGCTGACCTTGGCACCGACCCGATGCCGCCAAACTCGTCGGACACCTATGTCATTCCCAAGCCGGAAAGCGAATGGCCGGCCGAGGTGACGTCGAAGGAGGACATCCTGCGACGTATCGAAGAGCGCATGAAGCCGCTCATCGGCAATCGGACGGAGATCCAGCAACCCATCCAGATGCGTTTCAACGAACTGATCGCCGGCGTGCGCGCCGACGTCGCGGTCAAACTTTATGGTGACGATCTGGAGGCGATGAGCCAGCAGGCCCGTCGCATTGCTGGCGTACTGCGAGAGATTCCGGGCGCTGGCGATGTCAGCGCCGAACAGACCGACGGCGCACCAACGTTCGACGTCAAAATCGATCGGCAGGCTGCGGCACGTTACGGCCTGTCGGTAGAGGAAGTGGCCAACACTGTCTCTGCTGCGCTGGGTGGCCGGGAAGCGGGGCTGTTGTTCGAGGGCGATCGCCGTTTCGCGGTGGTGGTGCGCTTGCCCGATGTGCAGCGGGACGATGTCGAAACGCTGGGATCGATCCCGGTCATGCTGCCTGCGGCCGATGGTCAGGTGGCGAACTTCATTCCGCTAAGGGAGGTGGCCCGGTTCAGCTACACACAGGGCCTGAACCAGATCAGCCGGGAAAACGGCAAACGCATGGTGGTCGTTCAGGTCAACGTCCGGGGTCGCGATCTTGGCGGCTTCGTCGAGGAAGCCCAACAAGCGATCGGCCAGATGCAACTCCCGTCAGGCATGTATACCGAATGGGGGGGGACGTTCGAAAGCCTGCAGTCGGCGCGTTTGCGGTTGATGCTCGTCGTGCCGATCTGCTTCCTCGCCATCTATGCGTTGCTTTATATGGCGCTGGGCGGCTTCATTCCGGCAGCGATCGTGTTCAGCGCGGTGCCGATGGCGCTGGCGGGCGGGGTGTTCGCACTTCTGTTGCGCGGCATCCCCTTCTCCATCACGGCAGCCGTGGGCTTCATCGCGCTGTCCGGCGTGGCCGTGCTGAATGGTCTGGTCATGATGAGCGCCATCGGCAAGCATCGCGAAGATGGCGCAAACGAGGATGACGCCATTATCGAGGGGGCAATGGAGCGCGTCCGGCCGGTCCTGATGACGGCGTTGGTCGCCAGTCTTGGCTTTGTGCCGATGGCGCTCGCCACCGGTACGGGCGCGGAGGTTCAGCGGCCCTTGGCGACAGTGGTGATCGGCGGACTTATCACCTCGACCGCGCTCACATTGCTGGTGCTTCCCGCAATAACGGCGCTCGCGGCAAGGTGGCGAAGCGCTCGGAAAAAGGCCCCTCCGCAGCCGCTCGAACCATGAAAATGATCTGGAATCGGACGCCTGTAACGCCCGATTCCATGTCTTTTACAAAGCCTGTGAGCGAACGCCGAAAACATTCGATTTGATACGGAATATGCGGGGAATTCGGAGGATTATTCCGCGAAATGCCATTCAAACCACATCCTACGCCTCTCAATGTCGATACGAATTTGGGGAGCCAAGAAATGGTTGCACGCGAGATGGAAACGCAACGTGACCAGCGGCGCAATGGCCCCGGATTGCAAGCCGCGGGACTATTGATCGCTGGGCTCATGGTCAGCGGTTGTGGCGGGATACAGGAGAAACCCGCTCCCGTCGTTGGATCGACAACGCATGCTCGGAGCGTCTTTGCGGCATGCTGGAAGACGGCCGGCGAAGGTCATGCGCGCGAGCGACGAGGCCCGCAGCATAGCCTTCGCTATTATTACGGCCTGCACCGGGACGCAGTCAGGGAGCAATGTCGTGCCTATGCAGACCGAACAAATGAGAGACTATGGGAGAAGATCAATAAGAAATATCCGGGGCTTTCTGCTTCCCAGGCATTTGAAAAATCATGCGGTAACGCCCTCAAAGTCGCGCATCATTACCAATATGACCTAACACATTTCAGTGATCACTTGGCCTTGTGCCGCATGATGGCTGAAGAATTGAAAAATTGAACAGGTTGGAGACTCGTATGAGACTGGTTCGAACATTATCCGTTGCACTGGGTGTAAGCACGTTGCTGGCCGCAACCGCGCCGGTCGGTGCGCACGGCATCTGGTTCGCGCAGCGGGCGCGCCAACTGGCGCTGGTCTATGGCGTTGGCACCGACGATCTGGACGCCGTCAAGCGCTTGCCATTGGTCAAGACGGTCACCGGCTATGACAGCGATTGGGCGCCCGTCACCACCTCTCTTCGCGCCGCCGGTGCGATCCCGGTCGTCGATAGCGACGAACCGGTCGCGGCCGTCGCGGCCACCATGGATTATGGCTATTGGAGCAAGACCCCGGACGGCGAGTGGCATAACAAGGGCCGCGACGAAGTCCCCAACGCGACGCTTGCCGAGCATAATTTCAAATATGCGGTCCATCTGACGCAAGTGCCTACCAAGCCGGTGCCGCTGTTCGAGGGCCACACGCTTCAGGTCGTGCCCGCCGACCTTGCCATTCCCCAGAAAATGGGCGAGCCGATGAAGGTGCGCGTCTATTACAAGGGCAAGCCTGTCGCGGGTGCGACCGTGATGCAGGATTATGTCAACGATCCCGACGAAGTCGCCCCGGCCAAGACCGGCGCTGATGGCACCGCCACGATCAAGCTGCGCAATCAGGGCATCAACGTGCTGATGGCGATCTATGTCGGCCAGACGACCGACAAGAAGGTCGATCATGAGGAGTATCGCGCCTCGCTGTCCTTCGTCCTTCCACACCTGCCCGAATAAGCCTTTCGGCCAATCCATTGGAGACATGCATTATGAAGATCGATCTTTTCCGCACGGGGCTTGCTGCCTTGGCACTTGCCGCGCTGCCCGCTTCCGCCTTCGCGCATGGCAGCATGAAGCCGCAACATGGCGGCCTCGTACAGATGTCGGGTGAAACCCTGATCGAACTGGTGACCGGCCCCAAGGGTGTCGACGTCTATCTGAGCGAAGAAGATGAGCCGGTGCCTGCCGCCGGTTACACCGCCAAGCTCACCCAGACGGCAGGGAGCGCCAAGACCGAAGCGGCGCTCAAGCCTGCCGGGGGCAACAAGCTGACTGCTGCCGGCTTCAAGGCGGCCAAGGGCGCGAAACTCGTTGTGGCCCTGATCGACAAGAGCGGCGCGAAAATCTTCGCGACGTTCCAGACCAAGTAAAGGCGCCGACATGCACAGCGCGATCCGGTTTCCGCTCCAACCCCAGATATTGCGGCGGATCGTGCTGCTGCTTTTGGGCTTGGCCATGGCGTTCATGAGCGCGACGCTCTGGGCGCATGGCGTCAACGAGAATGACAAGGCCTTCATCGAAGGTGCGTCAGGCGTCAACATCATCCCCTATATGTATCTGGGGGCCAAGCACATGGTCACCGGCTACGACCATCTGCTGTTCCTGGCCGGGGTCATCTTCTTCCTCTATCGGTTGAAGGACGTCGGTGCCTATGTGACGCTGTTCGCGATCGGCCACAGCACCACGCTGCTGCTCGGCGTCATCTTCGACATTCGCGCCAACCCCTACATCATCGACGCGATCATCGGCCTGTCGGTCGTCTACAAGGCGATCGATAATCTGGACGGGTTCAAGACCTGGTTCGGCGTATCGCCCAATCCCAAGGCGGCGGTGCTGATCTTCGGTTTCTTCCATGGCTTTGGCCTTGCCACCAAGATCCAGGAACTGACGCTGTCGAAGGACGGGCTGATCCCCAACTTGATCAGCTTCAACGTGGGCGTCGAGATGGGTCAGTTCATGGCGCTGACCGTGATCCTGCTGCTGATGAACCTGTGGCGCATGACGTCCAGTTTCAACCGTAGCGCCGTCGTCGCCAACGCCGCGCTCATGACCGCCGGCTTCGTCCTCATCGGCTTCCAGTTGGCCGGCTATTTTTCCCAGGGTGCCTGACATGACCATGCAAACTGCTTCCACACTTCCGACCTCGATCAAGCCTTCGCCTTCCACGCTTGCCAAGGCGACCGGCGGCGCGGCCATCGCGGCCGTTGCGATTCTGACCTTGTTCGTGCTGCCGGCCGAATATGGCATCGATCCCACCGGCGTCGGCACGGCGCTTGGCCTCAACGGCATGGTCGCCGGTGAAGCGGCCCAAACGGCCCCCGCGCCGGCGTCGGAAGCTGCTGCCCCAAGCGACATCGCGATCCCGACTAAGGCGACCATCGCCAAGTCGGCCGCATGGCGACAGGACGAGATGACCATCACCCTGGCGCCCCATAGCGGGCAAGAGGTGAAGGCGCACATGGTCAAGGGTGACAGCTTCATCTTCCAGTGGAAGTCGACGGGCGGTCCGGTCAAAGCCGAAATGCACGGCGAGAAAACCGGCGCCACCGATGGCTCCTTCACCGACTATTGGAAGGAACTCGAACTCACCGGCGGTCAGGGCGACTTCACTGCGCCCTTCGATGGCACCCATGGCTGGTATTTCCGCAACAAGGGCGAAACGCCGATCACCGTCACCGTCAAGACGGTCGGCTTCTACAAGGATCTCTTCCTGCCCAAGGGTGAGTGAAGAGCCAGGCGAGGGATAATCAGATGAACAGCATTGCGGGCCAGGCGCCCCTTACAGCCCTAAACCCCGGCATGACATCGCCTGTCGCCGCTGCAAAGGCGCGCACGCGGTTGATCGCCATCGACGCGCTGCGTGGTTTGGTGATGCTGTTCATGCTGGTCGATCATGTCCGCGAAACATGGTTCCTGCATTTGCAGGTCACCGATCCCGTTGACGCGAATATAACCGATCCGGGGCTCTTCTTCACGCGCCTGCTCTCCACCTTCTGCGCGCCGACTTTCGTCGCGCTGACCGGCCTTTCGGCATGGCTCTACGGCCAGTCGCACAGTCGGGCCCAGGTATCTGAGTTCCTGCTGAAGCGCGGGCTTTTCCTGATCTTCCTGGAATTCACGATCGTCTGCTACGCTTGGCCGACACAGGCCAACACATTCCCGCCGCCCACCATCTGGTTCCAGGTGATCTATACGATCGGCATCAGCATGATCGCGCTGGCGGCGCTGCTCCATCTGCCGCGCCCTGCGCAGTTCGCTCTGGGGTTGGCGATCGTCTGTCTTCACAATCTGCTCGATCCGATTCGTCTGAGCCCGGATTGGCCCTTCTTCATTCCATGGGCGATGCTCCACCAGCGCGACAAGTTCGAGATCGCCGGGATACTGTTTAAGACCACCTATCCGGTGCTGCCCTGGATCGGCATCATCCTGTTAGGCTATGCCTGCGGTCCGTGGTTCGCGCGGGGCACCGATCCCAAGCCAAGGATCAAGCGGCTGGCCATGCTGGGCCTGGGCCTGCTTGTTGGCTTCCTGCTCATCCGCACGCTCAATTTCTATGGCGACAAGCCCTGGTTCATCGCGGACACGTCGTTGCGAACCGTCATGAGCTTCCTCGCGCTCACCAAATATCCGCCATCGCTGCTCTTCCTGATGCTGACCGTGGGCACCGGATGCCTGTTGCTGGCGCTGTGCGAGAAATTCGAGGATAGCAAGATGATGCCGACGCTCGCCATGCTGGGCGGCGCACCGATGTTCTACTACATCCTCCATCTGTACACGCTCAAGCTGCTCTACAACATTGCGATGCTGCTTTACGGCCCGACGAAGGGCGCCGTGTTCGGTGTCGATAATCTGAGGTGGGTATGGATCTGGGTGTTTATATTGATCCCGGTTCTCTATTTTCCGACGAGATGGTTCGCCCGGCTAAAGCAGCGCCGCAAGGATATCTGGTGGCTGAAATATCTTTGATTGCGAGATTGTCGCGAGATGCCGCTGGTTCAATGTCATTCAGAAGGCAGCTTCGTTGCAGCATGAATCGGAGCAGCTGCTAGTCCGTATTTGCAGCAGTTTGCCAGTTTACAAATGGCATTGCGGGCGGTCTGCTGCTGCGATGAGAAATTTGGCCGCCAAGCGTCTTATTCGGGTCGGCTGCCGTCGGTATGCAAGGAGGTACATGCCATGCCGGCGGAAAATGGTTGGAGTTACCATCGGGGTCGCTCTGAGCTCACATGGCGCTGAAATGCTAACTGATTACTGATCGGAACACCCAGTTCATAACTGGAATGCTTGATCCAAGTCATGCTAATGACTTGCAACATCGGCGTTGCATGGCTAGCGGGGCCTGGACAAGAGAGGGACGCCATGTATCGCCGATCAACTATCCTGCTTGCCAGCAGCGCTTTTACCCTGACCGTCGCGCCAGCGCTCGCGCAGCGGCCTCCAGTATCGGAGAGTGCAGACAATATCGTCGTCACGGCGACGCGGACCATCTTGCCTGCCAATGCCTTGCCGCTGACCGTCGACGTGATCGGCCAAGAGGCGCTGAACCAGCAGGTCGCGATTGGCGGCTCGATCGTCGATGCCGTCTCGGCGCTGACGCCGTCTTTCTCGCCGACGCGCCAGAAGCTGTCGGGCGCTGGCGAGACGCTGCGTGGTCGCTCGCCGCTTTATGCGATTAACGGCATACCCCAGACGGCGCCGCTGCGCGATGGCGCGCGCGATGGCTTCACCATCGATCCCTTCTTCGTCGACCGGGTCGAGTTGATCTACGGCTCCAATGCGCTCCAGGGCATTGGTGGGACCGGCGGCATCGTCAATCAAGTGACGGTCGCGCCGCCCAAGAGCGACGGGCTTTCGGGTCGAATGCTGGTTCAAGGCAATGCCGATACCGGCTTTCATGGCGACGGCATCGGCGGCAAGGTCGCTGGCCTGATCGCTTGGCGCGGTGGCCGCTGGGACGCGATGGTGGGGGGCGCCTATGAAAAACGGGGGGCCTTTTATGACGGCCATGGCGACCGCGTGGGAACCGACCTGACCCAGGGCGAAACGCAGGACAGTCGTAGCTGGTCGCTATTTGGCCGGTTCGGTTATGCACTGAGCGACACCGCGCGCATCGACCTCATCATGAGCCGCTTCCAGTTGAAGGGCGAGGGCGACTATATCGCGTCCAACGGCGATTACCTCATCGACCGGCCGACCACGTCCATTCGCGGTACGCCGCCGGGCGTCCCGGCCACCAGCCGCACGGAAAGCGCGGCCTTGTCGCTGACCGATAGCGATCTGGCCGGTGGTAACCTGATCGCCCAGCTGTTCTTCAACCGTTCGCGTGACACTTATGGCGGTGAGATTGCGCCGATCGCGACCTTCCAGGACGCCAGTATCGCGCCGATTGGGACATTGTTCGATCAATCGCAGAATCGCAGCCGCAAATATGGCGGCAAGCTCAGCTATGAGCGCGCCGTCCCGGGGTTCGAGGCGCTGACCGCCACGATCGGCCTCGATGCGCTTTATGACCTGACCGACCAGCGCTTGATCGCCACCGGGCGGAGCTGGGTGCCGCCGACCGACTATCGCAGCCTTGCGCCGTTCGCCCAGGCGAACCTCGCGCTGTTCGACAAGAAGCTGCGCATTGCGGGCGGTGTCCGGCATGAGGATGTGAAGATCAGCATCGACGATTACACCACATTGGCCAGCTATGGGGGCGTGGCGGTGTCGGGCGGCACGCCGCGCTTCAGTGACACATTGATCAATGGCGGCGTCATCCTGGAGCCCTGGGCGGGCATTCGCGCCTATGCCAGCTATGCCGAAGGCTATACCGTCCCCGACGTCGGCCGGATCGCTCGCGCTGTCGGCACGGCGGGAGTCGACATTGACGATTATGTCAATATCGAGCCGATCGTTTCGAACAATCGCGAGATCGGCATAGAATTGAAGCGGGGACCGCTCGATGCCAGCGCCGCCTATTTCTGGTCGACCAGCAAGAATGGATCGCTGCTGGTCCAGACCGCGATCGGCGCGCCGTTCGAAATCCAGCGCCAGCGCGTCGAGATTCAGGGGTTGGAGCTGAACCTGAGCGTCAAGACGCCTTTGCCATTCCTTACCCTGTCGACCGGCTATGCCCATCTGAGCGGGCGTACCGACGGGTCGGCCAATGGCATTGACGTGGTGGATCGCGACCTGGACGGCGCCAATATTTCGCCCGACCGCCTGAACATCGCCGCCAGCTATGTGCAGGGTCCATTGTCGGCGCGCATCCAGACGCAATTCTTCCTGTCGCGCCAGTTCGAGCGGACGCCCAATGCCTATCCGGCGCTCTACCGCTTCGGCGGTTATGATACGACCGACATCAGCCTGCGGTATCAAACCGGCTTTGGCGCGCTGTCCCTGTCCGCGCAGAATATCTTCGACAGCTTCTATATCGATTATTACAGCCAGACGGTCAGGCCGAACGATAACGCCCATTATTTTGCCGGACGCGGCCGCAATTTCACCTTGTCCTGGGACTATCGCTTCTAGTGAAAATGATCGACCTGCTGCACCGCTGGACCGGTGGCCTGATCGGGCTCCTGCTGGCGCTATTGGGGCTGAGCGGTGCCTTGCTGGTCCATAAGAATGCCTGGACGCTGGCGCCGCATGCACATGACCGGCGGTCAGACGACATCAGCCAATTAGCGACGGCGACGCAGATGCTTATGGCAGACCCGGCCAGCAGGCCGCAGTCGATCACCTATGCGTCGGACGATTTCGGCCTGCTGCGCCTGCTCTACAAGGCGGGCAACGGCGCCTATGCCGACCAGCATGGCACCGTCGTGCTGCAATGGAACAGTCAGTGGGAACGTCCCGAGCTGTGGCTGTTCGATCTGCACCATCATCTGTTTAGCGGCGATGCGGGCGAAGTGGTGATCGGCATGGCCGCTATATGCGGTCTGTTCTTCGTGGTCACCGGCCTTTTGCTGTGGTGGCGTACGCGCAAGACCTTCGAATGGCGGCTTGTGCCTGCGCGGATGACCCGACCGGCGATTATGCGGCATCATCGCGACCTGGGCGTCGTCGTCGCGCCACTCCTGCTGCTCTCGTTGCTGACCGGCGCAATACTGGTGTTCCGTCCGATGGCGGCGCTGCTGTTTGGACCGGGCGCGCCGGCCCAGATCGATCGGTCCCTGGCTGCGCCGCCACCGCGGACCGGCCGGCTGGCACCGCATCTGGATTGGGCGCGCATGATCGTAACCGTGAAAGAACGCTTCCCCGATGCAGAATTGCGCAGTCTCACCTTGCCGCGCAAGGATAGCGGGCTGATTACCGTGCGGGTGCGGCGGCCACAGGAATGGCTGCCCAATGGCCGCACGACCCTGTGGTTCGCGGCCGACAGCGGCGTGCTGGTCGCCACGCGGGATGCATCGAAGCTCCCAACAGCGGTAAAGGGCTATAATCTCCTCTATCCGCTGCACGCGGCAAAGGTCGGCGGGCTTGCGTTCAGGATGTTGATGACCCTGTCCGGATTGGCGATGACCCTGCTCGGTACGCTGGCGGTCTGGTCCTTCTGGTTCAGGCGGCCGAAGCGGAGGTCTTGAAAATCGTCGATCCACTATGCTGAGCCGCACCCTCTTGAAAGAGGTCGTTGATCTTCTGATTTTAAATTTCAGACAAGCTCTGTCCGGAAAGCGCAACCCTTCGAACGCTTCCAGAGTTTCTCTGCACTGCCGATACCGAATAGATGGGCATCCTTGATATCGACCAGCTTATCCTAAGCGATCGTCATTGCCGCTGGTGCGCCGTGCCCGCATTGGATGCCCCTGCACCGGCGTAACAGAAAACCAGACGGGTGGCAGGGCGTGAGTTGGTTCGATGTGGCAATGTGATGTGAAACGTTTCCTGCAGGCCGAATGCACGTTCAGCGGCAGGAAAATAGTTCGTCAAACAGGCGTCTGGCTTCCTCAAGTCCTTCAGGGGATAGTTCAACGGAGCGGGCTTTTCCGACCGGGTTGGAAATCAGGCCGCGTCCATGCAGCCGTTCCATCGCCTCCCAGTCGAAACCTTTCCAGGCCGCGCCTGTCACTTTGAGGTTCAACCACAACAATGCGAGTATGGTCTGATCGACCCGATCGGTGTCGACATCGTCTGTCATCCCAGCGAGACCTTATATCGATCAAGAAGCACGCCAAGACGCTTGCGATCGGCTGTCAGAGGATCGTTTGCCGTTTCGGAAAGGGCGTCGGCAGTATGCTCGAATAAGGCGATGCAATGTTCGCCATTATCGTGATTGGCGCGGTAGCTCAGGCCGTCGGGCGCGTCGCTATGGTCATGAAGCGCGCGCGACCAAGCCTGCGCCGTTGCATGTAGTCCGCTGCTGATAATGCTTGTCGCGCCGACCGCAGCAAGGCCCGGCCCATGCAGGGAGACGAGTCGCAGCGTTCTGGCAGCGACCACTGTCGTCACCGACCGTTCCGCCAGGAAGGTATAGGATAGGAGTGTCGCGCCGACGGCACGCAGGCAGGTTTCCGCAAAGGCGCCCTCCAGCGACAGGGCCAAATAGCAGACACCGAAAATGCTCTGCGGATCATCGAACCTGTTATGTCCGGTCTTGCCAAAATGCAGCGCCCCTAAATCGGATCGATGCAGTCGATAAAGCGCTGTGCCAGGAGCAATTGTCTCGATCGGCAAGGCGCGCGAGGCGAGATCAGCGGGCGGCTCGAAATGCGGATCAGGCTGCGCCATGCTCGCCATAGGCTGCGGCGGCTCTTGCCACGTCATCAATCCGCCCCTCGCGCAAAACGTCGATCGGTCGCGCGCCGCCCAGACGATAGTCGCCCGTCAGCATGAAATTAACGCGCGTCCACGAATCTTCGACGTTGAATGCGTCGAGTACCTCACGCACACCCGGCAACAGGCCGTCCGGGCCCAGCTGAAATGCCGGATAAGCATAGCCATGGCCCGCCTCGAGCCAGAAAACCTGATTTTTGGAGCGCTTCTTGCCCAGGCCCTGCTGGGTAATGGCAAGATGGCCAGCGAGTTGCTGAGCCGACAGGGCGCCACCATCGCCCTTGAGCAATTCGCGCTTACGCTCCGCGCCGCGCAGGAAAGCCTCCGTCAGAGGATCGGGCGTGTCAGGCTCGATTTCTGTTCCGATCGCAACCGCATCGCGCAGCGACCGAAACAACACATCGGTATCTGTAGATGCGCCTACCGCTTCGATCAGGCGGTCGCGCGGCATATGCTCTGCAATACGCATAAGCGCCCGTTTCGCGCGTTGGAGAAAGACTTCCACCAGATCATCGCTGGCGCCTGTAGGCACCTGGCCCACCGCTGGCGGTTTCGCAGATGTGCCGACCCGCCCAGCACGCCTGCTTGGGGTTCGATGTGGTGTCGTCCCGCCAGCCATCTCAGTTCCTAGCAATAGATTGTTTCATATTTCTCTGGAAAGGTATCATAATAATCATGAAACCTCAATGCTGCATCGGCGACTGGCCAACGCGGAAGATTTGGTAGCTGTGCTTTCAATCGGCACCGACACGCCCGGCCCGCAGGCATGTCCTGCACCCCTACTGACATTTCGCTCATACGACCATTCTGCAGGAACTCATGCGAGCAGCAGCGTCGCAAGACTGTCCATCACCTTGTCCATTTTCGCTCTCGTCCGGTCCGACAAGCGGATGAAACTCCGCCTGCGATCACGAGGATCGGGGATTCGATCGAGCAGGCCGTCATCGACCATTTCGACGGTCCTGCGATAGCCGGTCGTTTCTGATCGCCCCGAATTGCGCGAAAACTGCCTGAACACTTCCTCCATGTCTTGCTGCTCGATCATGTAGAGATCGAGAAGCATCATCCATTCCGACCACTGATATCGGTCGAGACCCAATTCGCGTTCAGTGATCCGCGGCTGCTCGATCAGCGCATGGCAAATACGACGGCGCGCCACGACACATTACCCGTCATCACCCGGCTGGCTGGCCGTGTTTGGTGAAAGACGGCCCGCCCGATAGTCCGCGATCAACTGCTCCTGTTCGGGATGGAGAATATCTATCGCGCCTTGCGCTGCATCGGCAGCATCACTGAGCAGCAGGGACGGACAACGCCCCTCATAGGTACCAAGATTTGGCCGATGTGCCTGATAGCCTGCAAGCGACATGAGGGACCGGGGGAGCGAACGGGCGATTTCGGGGGGATAGGCGAGCCACGGCAGTTCATAAGGCTTGAGCCAGCCCAGGCTGTAGCTGATGATCATGCCCCGGCGGGCGTCGAGCGACCGATTAGCGCCGCCAGCATGCAAGGTCGATCCCAGAAATACCAGCGCGTCGCCAGGGTTCATCTCCGCCGCGATGGCTTCCTCCAGCGGCATGACGATATCATCCTGTCGTCGGTGGCTGCCAGGCCAGATGAGGGTCGCGCCATTCTCCGCCCGATAGGAAGTGAAGGGCCACATCACGTTGATCATATATTCAACATCAGGAGAACGAACCGGCCACATGTCCTGATCGCGATGAGGTGGCTGTGGGAGGCCACCCGGCTCTATTTCGATCGCCTGGGTGAGATTGATCTGGATCGTATCGCACCAGGGCTTGAGAAAGGTTTCGACGATCGCGACAACCAGTGGATCGAGCGCGAAGCGGCCGA
>ERZ1292642.596-Hain-H14-01um-R1-596-length-19946-cov-6_pt1 | contig 19946 bp, 34 predicted proteins | sample MGYA00564403_ERZ1292642 | MGnify/ENA primary metagenome ERZ1292642 (study PRJEB36523, sample SAMEA6512643) | groundwater metagenome | collected 2019-01-09 | study: AquaDiva: Metagenomics assemblies of 32 groundwater samples | reverse complement strand
CTTCCCCTTCTCCGCCGAGTCCAGCATCGCCCTGATCTTCGTGACGACTTCCTTCTCTCGCTCATCGCGTTTGCCGTACTCGCCTGCCTTGTCGGACGGAGGCTCCGTCTCCGACTCGGCAATGGAGGCGGCAAGAGTGCGAAGGGCATCCTCGAATTCTGCGTCGGTGCCGTCTTCCACCAAACTATCCTCTCACGATCTCGATGTGTCTCAGCCACGAGCAGCCGCATTTGTTACAGTAGGCGACCCTGAAATTGCGCGGTGTGCCACATCCGATCTCGCACGTCTTGCTCTCCGGCTCCACGGCGTCCCGAAGGTCGGGCGGTCGCATCCGCGAGTACGGTCCAACGAAAGTCGATCCCGCAACGAAGACGGGAAATCGGAACTCACGATCATCGTCGTCCAGCACGTCGCCCCGCTTCTCGCGTGAGGCCAATTTCTTCTCGTGCGTCCGAAGCGCCTCGTCCTTGGTCCTCTCGTATTCTGCCTTCTGCGCCACCAGCGACTCGTTGCACAGCGCCTCGTAGTAGGAGGGAGACTTGCAGATGGGGCACAGCGGATTGTCCCGGACGGATTCGGCGATGATTTCACTCATAGTTTCGCGGCTCCCTTGAGGTAACTGCGTCGGGTCTGCTCCATCACGTCGGGGTCCGCCTTGAACTCAAGGGGATTCACCGTTCCATTCGGAGGGGTCCAGTTCTCGGCGTTAATGACGTGCTTCATCCGCTCCTCGCGGGGCAGACTCGGATCGCACGGAATCTTCGGGATGAACGCACGCCTTCGCCCGTACTTGTCCAGGTCCGGCACCCGCAGATGCATGACCGCCTTCTCGTTCTCGTAGACATCCTTGTTCTCGGGCGAACGACGCAGGCTGAAACGACTCGCATTGGCGATGAGGTTCGGTGGTGTGATGAATCGAACGGCATCGACTCCGCATGGACACGGAAGCGACTCTGGATGCTCTTCGGACATTCGCCTCACAAGCGATTGCTCGATCCCACAGGTGCCGCATCGGTACACGTACTCAGGCATGTGATATTGCCCCGTTCCCTCCGCCCTTCGTGGCGGGCGGAACAATCACTCGCGGCATCGGAATCTCGCCAGAGTGAGCCTCAGAGAGACGCCGGATCAACTTGCTCGGATCGCGGATGCGAAGCGCCGATCGGATGTCGCCCTCGACGCGAGCCAAACGCTCCGGATCGTAGGGGATCGCCATCGGTTGTCGCGTCGGGTCGTTCTGTTGCTGCGGCGCATTCGTCCGTGGCTGTCGTGCCGGATTCTGCTGCTGCCGTGAGAGTGCCCATCCAAGGGCAAATGCCGAGATCGTGACGAGCACGAATCCAACGACGAGGAGCACCACCACCACCACCGTAAACGCGACAGTGCTCATACTCCCACCACCTGTCCCTTCACCGGGACAAAGTGCATGATCGGGATGTTGATCCCGATGGTGACGACGTTTGTCCCCGTGGTGAACACCACATCCGATCCATCGTCGATTCGCTTGAACCAGCATTCCGCCTGGATGAGCGTCGTGAACGCCGGGAACGTTAGCGTGTCCCCATCGCTCATCAGCGTCGGACTCGTGATGGAGAGTCCTTGAATCGACTTCGAGTAGACCGGGACCGGAGCCCCGTCAACGTGCGGTGTGACTGCGGCCATCGACTTCCCCCTTCCAACACCTTACTCGATCTTCTTCAGCCGCGCTTCGATGTCCTTCACCTGCTCGACCAGTTCCGAGATTGTCCGGCGAAGGACCGAATCCACCGATGGATGCCATGTTCCAATGCCGGTGCCACGTCTCGCTCGTTCGACGAACGTGAATCCTCGCACCCCGTGATCGTAGTGGACGAGAGAGAATACAGGGGAGTCCTGACCATTGAAGGTCTCGATGTCCGCGCAGTGCAGGATTATCGCGGGCACGTTGGAGCCGGGCGATTCTCGGGGAGTGTACAGAACGACCTCGCCAGCCCACGACGCGGTCTGCTCACGCACCAGCCGCTGCCGTGTGATCTGCACTCGCTCGTGGCGTTCGGCTTCAGTCTCGATGACGCCAACTGCGGTTGTTCCGGCGTTCCCCATGATTCAGTCTCCCCCGATTTTACTCGACGAGCCCCTTCTTCCGTCGCCTCTTCCCCGCCGAATCCATCGGACTCTTCGATGTCGCGCTGTCCTGCCCCTTCTCCTCGATCAGCCCGCTGACCGCGAGACGAACTTTGCGCCGAGAGAGATTCCGCGCCATCCTGGCGTCGTCGCTTCGACCGGGAAACGTTGAGTCCGGAAACCCTGTAATCGTCATGGGCATGGGACCGGCTCCAAGGAAGGCTGAACGTTCTGCCGGACGCGGGTACAAGGACACCGATGCGTCTGCATCGCACCGTTGGCGTCTCGGATGTAGCCGTAGATGCCGGTTCCGGAACACCGCTTGCAGCCGGATTTCGCTGTCACCGTGACCTTCGGACTCGTGTGGATCACGTTGCGATTGTGTCCGCGCATCGGTGCGTCCTTCCCCAAAAAAAAGACACGGCCTCGTATGGGATTCGTGGCCCCACGAGGCCGTGTCTTTGTCGCCCCTCCTCCGTCGAGGAAGGGCGTGGGTTCGTCACTCGTCTAAGTGGCGGATGAGTCGGAGGACAACTGCCTCCGCTCATCCGCAGAACGTGTCCTTGTACGGAGCATCTTCACTCCATACACGATTTGATGGAATCACGTCAAGGGTTTTTTTTCTAGGACACTCCCTCACTCCTCGTAGGCGTAGTTCCTCGGTCGTCTACCGCCCGATCTCGGTTCGAGTGTCCGCCTGAACTCTGAGACGAATCGTACCACGTAGAGCACCGCCGACGCCGGACCATCGCATCGGAGTCCAGAGGCATCGCGTGAGAGTGACAGCAACGACGAGATTGTGTCCGTGCAGGCAGGATCGACACGGAACCCCGCTCCATACTCCATCGGCTTCCTACAGAGCGCGACCAACTCGTCGGCGGCCATGTCGATTCGACCATCGGCTCCAATGGCGGAGAGCCCCGAGTGCGACCACACATCAATCTCGGTCGATCTCGCCACAGGCCCGACTCGGTGCGAAACAGCAGGCGTCTTCCCGGAGACATTCACGATCCATCTGAAATCACGTGGTGCCGATGGCACAGCATTGTCAGTCGGTCCTGTCCGATGTCTCTCCCCGAGAACACGCAGGCACAGACGACGGATCACGGCGTCCTGATCCAGTCCGACGAATGACACCTCATCGTAGACGTGTATCGCGCCGTCCGATGGCAGAGCCGCGAACACACACGAATATCGCCCCTGCTCGTCCTGGTGGACTCCCACGATCCGGTTGACGCTGGCAAAGATGATCTGCAACTCCCTGATCTGATCCGGCGCGGAGAACTGGAACAGCACGCGTCTCGATAGCGCCTCCTCCATGACCGCTCCCTTCATGGCGCAGAGAGCAAGGGCATCGCTCGCATCAGGAGACCGACCCAGCCGTTTGCGGATGTCGTCCTTCTTCTCGATCTGGATGAGGCCCTTCGGGTCTTCCTTGCGCTGGATGACAGACAACTCCGCCGCGAGCTTTGTGTCCTTCGGGTCTATGGCGATGGTGTTCGTCCTGAACCGCTCACGCAGATTCCAGTACATCTCGGCACGAAGATTCTTGTACTTCGCCTGATCCGATGAGCACGAGCCGAACGTCACCGGCGTCGTCATGAAGCCAGCGAGGTGTAAGGGGGCAATCACCCCGACGCCCACTCCACTGGCGTCCACGCGCACGTGTAGCGCCTTGACCTTGTGCTCGTCCGCAAGCCTCCTCACTGCCCCGCACGTATCGGTCGGGTCTTGTCCCTGCTGCTCGTAGATTTTCTTGAACCGGTCTCCGACACCGAGATAGATCACGTTCGAGTCCGTCCCCGACCAGGCGACATCGACGCCCATCGTCCGTATCGGCTCCGGGGCATCGGCTGGACGAGTTGGTTCCGCGTCACTCCATCGCTTCTGCGCCGCGTCGATCCAAGCCAGCGGGATGAGCGACTCCACCACCTCCGGAGAGAACTCGCCCCCGACGCGAGCCCGGAACATCGGACTATCTCGGCCCCACTCAGCCGCCTCGTTCTCGATGAACTCCTTCGAGCAGTACGGTGAATCCTCGCTCGATCCCGTGAAGCACGCGTAGGTGTCTCGCTTCGATGTGAACGCCGCGTAGAACTCGGAGTCCGGCTGATAATACGCGTTGCCTACGATGAGCAACTTCGAGACCGGCGCAGTCAGCAGCGAATTGATCGCAGGCCACATTCTCGGCTCGATTGCCTGAGCCTCGGAGACGATGACGCAGATTGCATGGGCGGAGTGGAACCCGGTGAACCCGCCGGGATCGTCAGCCGTGTATCCGATCATGTAGTGCTTCGGGTCTGCCGTCCGCAACGCCTCGGTCTGAAGGTCGCCGCCGATGCGCCACTCCGTTCCGCCGCGCTTGGCAGCGTTCCGGAACAATGACGCGATTTCAGCCCACATCACGTTCCGCACCTGTCTCTGTGTGGGCGCGGTCGTCACGACCACCGAACCCCGATACGCACAGTGAAACCAGAGGGCTGCGAGAGCGGCTGCCGAATCTTTCCCGAAAGAATGGCCTGTCTTCACAGCGACACGTGGCCGATCCCGAAACGCATTCAGGATGTCGATCTGCATTCCGAACGGCTGGAAGCCCACGATCTCGCGGGCGAAGAACTCAGGGGAACGGCGTATCGCCTCAGCAAGGTTCATCCCTTCTCGCACCTCTCGATGATCGCATCGGCCATGCGGACGAACGCAGCGGCCATGACGTGGTAGTCTATCGCGTCTAGGTGGCGAATGTCCTTGCCCATCATCCTGGCCGCCTGCGATTCAGGCGTCGTCTGCCACTCCCCAATCGTCGTTCCGGACGCGACGATCGCTGCCAGCAACTCACGCTTCGTCTGGTCGTCGAGCATGGTCATGGCAACACAATCCCTGTCTCATCGGATGAGGTCTGCATAGGGATAACCCCGCCCTTCTCGTTCGCCGCCGTGATGAGAAACGTGGCAAGCCTCTCACCGTCGAGGTCGGGCGAGCACTCGGCAACGAACTTGCCGTAATGGTCCAAAATCACCGTCTTCCACCGACAGTTCCAATCCGGCGTCTTGAGGTGAAACGGCGTCTTGTAGGTGTGTTCGTCGCCCAACTTCATCTCCTTACCGCTCTCACCCTGAATCCCGTCCTCACCCTCTCGCCCTCGTTCTCGATCTCACGCGCCGTCGGATGGCAGACCGTCCCGAACCACCGCTCCCCACACACCAGGCAGGCGATGTCAAATCGCCCGTCCTTCATCTCCATCGGAAATGCCGGGATACCATGACGATGCTCGCAGGTGGGGAAGGATGGTTGGGTCATGCCTTCACCTTCGAGCAGCGGTCGCAGAGGTAAATGCCGATGACAGCTTGCCCTCCATCCAGTAACTTCACGTCAAGATCAACCCTTCCTCCGAACGGGCACGTCGGCCATTCACGCTGAGTCCGCGTCACGACGCGGCGAATCTGCGGCAGAAACTCCGTGGCGATCACACAGCGTTCACTGTCGGTCCGAGTATCGTACTCGCTCCGCGTCCCTGCAATCTCCACCGGCGAGGCGTAGCGGCAGCGGGGTTCAGAAATGACGGGCTTCGGTGGAGGGGTGAGCCTCTCCGACTGTGGCACGAAATATTTGGCGTCATCGCTGCGATTCCACGTGAACTTTGCACAGGCATGACATGTTCCAGTGGCCCACGGAGATAGTCCGGTCCCACTCCATCCATACAGCACGCGCCCATAATCAGCTGTCCCCCAACCCCCCATCACGCCACACTTCGGGCACTTGAATGTTGTCGCTGACATGTATGGCGTGATCGGGATGAAGTCGTTCCCGTGCTTGGCCTCGTAGACCTCACGGCAGATGCAACCTTTGAACGGCAGATAGGATTTTCCACACCTCTCGCAGGTGTACTTGATCGTGTCGGGCATGGTGTCACTCATTTGTCACTTTCCTCCTTCACCGGACCCAGAGGCGGAACCACCTCCGCCAGTGTGATTGTCAATGCGGCTCCGATCCGAGAATATCCAGCCGCATCACGTCGTGCCACCCCTCCCCCGCCGTCGGCTCCTTCCCGGCTTCAACGCAGATCGGCCGAATCTGTATCCCTATCCATGAGTACGTCTCGTCACACGTCAGACGCATGATCCCGTCATTCAGTAAATTAAACGCGGCGTTCTCCAATGTCTCAAGAGGAATACTCCCCAACACCTTGTCCTTATCCGCCGCCTTGTCGAGCAGGGGACGCAATGCCGCGATCACCAGATCGAGTTCGCCCCCGGACAGATCGTGAAACGATTTCGTCATCATGTTACTGTCTCATTCGGAGGCGCAACCGCCTCAACCGCCGCCTCGATGTACTTGTCTGCTCGCTCTGCCAAATCCTGAATCGACACCGTGGCCTTGACAGCCTCGATTGTGTTGGCGTCCTCACGGATTTGCAGGGCTCGCCACGACAGAGCACCAGCCCCGGAGAGCAGGGCATTGTACGTCTTCAGCGCGAGCAGTTGCTGCTTCGGGCTCTCAGCGTTACGAGCCAAGTTCGACAAAATGGTGAGCTGATCGTCGATGGTGAGCGCCTTGGACTCCAGCCCTTGCCGCTGAAGTTTTCGCAGATACTGGAGTGCTGAACTTTCCAGACGGCCCATGACGTTCCGATTGCGCATCCGGCGAGAGAGCTTGGCGTCAGGGCTGGGCATGGATAGCCGGGCGCGATCAGAGGCGTCCAGTGCGGGGGGGGGGGTGTCGCTCATGACTCCAGTCTACGCTGTTCAGCCCGACTCGTCAACCTCGTCCTCTGCCCCGCTCTCTCCCACATGCACCGCTCCGCCTCACGATAGTTTGTGTGCGCCTTGCAGTCCAGCGGCTCGTCGCAGTGCCAGTGCGGACGCCACACCAGAAACTCCTCGCACGCGGGTAGGTGCTCGGATTTCCAGCGATGGATCGCGCATTCCATTTTCGCGTGAGATTCGATCGCGCAGACTGGCAGACTCAGAAGCTCTACGGGAACTCCTGAACCGTGGACGTGGAGTGGCAGGATTATTTCGTCATCTCCTCACGTGTCTCCGCGTTCGCAAATTGACGCCACGCTTTCCGGAACACCAGCGCGACATCGCCTGTCGGACCAGTTCGATTCTTCGCTACTATCAACTTCACCGCGTTGTCCGTCGGGTCGGCACCGTGCGGACGATGCAGGAACAGGACCATGTCGGCGTCCTGCTCCTGACTACCACTCTCCCGCAGGTCCGAGAGACGCGGCTCGCGTTGATCGGAGTCCGGGCCGCGATTCAACTGCGTGAGGGCGAGGACGACTATCCCGAGTTCGCCCGCGATCGCCTTCAACGCCCGCGATATCTCCGCCACCTCACCCTCACGATGACGCCCTCGCTCGTGGGGCACTCCGACGAGACCGAGGTAGTCTACCACGAGGAGCACGATCCCGTGCTCCTGTCGGTAGCGTCGAGCCTCAGCCCTCAGGTCGGAAAGAGACAGCCCAGCGTGACACGTCAACCAGAGCGGCACTCCCTCCGAGTGCATCGCCGCATCCCGGAGGAGCGTCAGAGCCTCCACGTCGGCGGTTTTGGGATCGTTCATCGCGCTGGGCGGAACCTTCGCCCACAACGACATCACCGTCGATGCAACCTCGAACTGGCTCATTTCGAGGGACATGAGCGCCACGGGTTTCTCACGTCGGCAGGCGAGATCGACGGCTAGATTTGTAGCCCACGTGGACTTCCCTTGACTCGTCCTCCCCGCGAGCAGCACGAGTTGCCCAGGCCTGAACCCGCCGATCAACTTGTCGAGATCGACGAACCCGGTTGTGAGATGCGAATCGGCCGACCCCGCCAGCACCGATTCCACCTCCGCGAGCAGCGATGTGGCGGCTGCGTGCCACGAGACTGAGGATATCGCCCCCGTGCGCCCCCTCGAGATCGCGGCGAGGCCCGACTGCATCCGCCCGAGTACCTCGTCCGACTCCGCGTCGTTCGCGCCGCAGGCCGAGATCATCTCCCACGACAGCCGCATGAGGGACCGGAGGACCGCGCAGTCCCGGACGGCCCGGCAGTAGTGCTCGATGTTTGCGGGGAATCCTCCGGCGTCCATCAGACCGGTGAGATAGTCGAATCCTCCCGCACTCGCCAGAGTCCCCGAGCGATCGAGTTCGCGGTGCAGGATCGTGAGATCGACCGGCACGTCGGAGTTGTACAACCGCGCCATCGCGGCGAACAACAGACCGTTGCCAGGCAGATAGAACGATTCGGGGGACAATATTTTCGTGGCGATCGGGATGCACGCGGGGTCCACGAGCATCGATCGGAGGACGGATCGTTCCTGTTCGAGACTGTTCGGCGGCTCCGGTACGTTCGTCGCGGCGTCCATGTCGTCGCTCACTGTGAGTATGCCCGGCTCCGCGCAGTGGGACATGGACGGGCGCACGTGGGATCGGGGATCGGAGGGACGTGCACCAGCGACCGCGCAGAGCCGGGCTGAATGTTGGGGAGTGGTTCGGAGTCCATGTCGCTCGTAACTCTACCATCAACCCGCGGGCTGTCAAGTGGAAATCGGTGGAATCGTGCGAAAATAAAACATCTGTTGCAGGTAGGTCTGTCCGCTCACGCATACGGCCATGAAATCAGCCCACGACTGTCGGAGTTTGTGCGCCCCCGGTTTGGCGGCATGAAGCGCCTCAATCCAGAATTCCACGCCGGGCACTGCATGATCCCAGCCCTTACCCATAAACCCCTCAGGACGACAGACTGCCACATTCTTGACGGATGATAACCGCAAACCATTCATATCAAAGACGTTACGCCGGTCGACAACGCCAGTTGAGTCTCGGAATGTCCAGAAGTGCCGCGAAAGGCGGTGCGCGCCGATTGGCCCATTTCCTAGCCACTCTGAAAGCTAAAGGTATCGCCTCTAAAGAGTTATCGTTGCGCGCCAAAGAGCCGATCTTGTTCATCTTGTCGTTTGATCGAAAGGACTATGACGGAGGCGCCTCAACGCTCCTAGATGCCACCAGACGCGCTCGGATGCACCCGGGGCACTCCCGCCCCTGTTCGTCCAGCCCCTCGCGGTGTGAGCCATCGTGACGCCGCACAGGCGCAGCCAGCGCGACGATCTCATCCTCGATCCTTGCCCTCTCTGCGGGCTGCTGCACACCCATCGCACAGATCGCCTCGATCCGGGCAGTAAGTCCCCGGCCAATGTCGCCCAGGTGGTGGGGCGCATCTAGGGGACGCGATCTCGTGTTCATGCCATCGCCTCATCAGATCGTCCTCTGTGCCGTAGACCACAACCAGAAAACCACATCCCATCCCGCCGGTTCCGCACCAGCAATGCCTCAACTCCGACTTGTCAGGCACCATGTTCCATCCTCCATGTCACGCATCCTCCGCACTCCCTCCCATGCTCGTCCAGCCCCTCACGGTGCGAGCCGGGGTGCGGTGGGCGTCCAGGACGGATCGCACCGAGGGGCTGAACGTCATCATCCCATCCCTGCTCTGACAGCCAGCGATCGGGGGATCGGATGAATCTGCCGCCCTCTCGTTGCGCGTCGGGACTCCGAGCTACAGCCTCAGCCCCGCGAACAATCGCCTCGGCAAGTTCAGTCGTAAGATCAAGCGATATGAAGGTTTGCAGCGCAATCTGTCGCTTGGAGTGCTTCGGATACGCCCTCCAGAATCGCTCGAAGTCCTTCAGCACCCTGTCGTTGTGGCCGTTGTTGGGTTTCTCCCCATCCGCCCCCCCTCCGTTTCCGCTTTTGTCCTCCCTTGGGGGGGGAACAACAGAAGAATGGGGTAGGGGGAGGGAAACTTTCGGAACAACGGAGTCGGGGGTATCTGCTGTTGCTTCTGCCTTCTTCTCTATCTCTACTCTACTCTCATGGTGTGACACACCGTGACCGTCTGTGACTACCTGTGACTGTATGTGACTACCTGTGACATGCTGTGACGCGGCACGCTGTGAACGCGATCTGCGCTGTCGTTCGGCGTCGTATGTTCTATCAGTGTTCGTGCGGGGTTTCCTCATGCCGCCACGAGACTCCCAATCGTGTAGGATGACTGTATCCTCATCGACGCGGTCCAGCCACCCCCACTCGACCAGTGCCTCGACGAGTCTCTCCGGCGTGATATCATCCCCATCGGAGTCTGAGGCTGGAAACATTCCGGTACAGTGAATCTCCCCCGGACCCATCGGGGTAGCACCGTAGGCGAGAGTGCCGCGATCGTCGCCGAATTCCTCTGCGTACATCCAGAGTCTGACGACGCACGGCCACAGCATATCTGCGTCCGAGTGGAGTTTGGCGGCCAAGCCGAGCATTTTGGGATGTCGCGGCAGCCCGGTGCAGAGCGGAATCCATCGTAGATGTGGCATTTGTTTTCGGCGGGAACCCCTTCCCAGCCGCCTCGGTTCACGACCCTTGTCGCTCCCCACGTGCGCGGTGGTACGGTCGAGGAGTCCCGAGAGGGAACCGCGAGGCGCGCACGGGGGAGCCGGGTCGGAATTGTCTGTAGATGGAGATCATGGAATCTCGATCCGTACCGTCCGAGACTCTACCCCATCACGTCCAGGGTGTCAAGACCTATTTCATCGCTGGGCGCGAAATATTCGCAGACTGCGATTGCAACCCGCAATGGGATGCCGCGTTTTGTCATTTTTCGCGTGCGTCCTGCGATGTCACCTCCCGGTGCCACTCCGCAACCGCTGAATCGTATACAGGATCGGGAGATTGCGCGAGCGTATACGATTCGGGCACGTGCCTTGCAACTCTGTTTTCTCGCTCGCCGGGGGGACCGGCGGGACACGAAAACACGAAAGGAGCAGCGATGTATTACTCCGCAGCGGTTGCGACCAGCGAGTTCTGCGATTCTTTGCGCTTGACGCAGAAATTTCTGCGGCGAGCGATTCGCGCTGGTCACCCCGCGAAAGTCAAAAAGCTACTCTAACAATTGCGAGCGCGCACTGAAAGCGCAATCGGCGATTGCAGCGGCGAACGCGCAAAGTGCGTGTCCTGGGCCGCGATGCGGCCCCCTCCGCTCATCGTTTCCTAGCCTGCAGGTAGCTCGGACGGTCGCCCCCGCTCACGCGGGGGCCTCCGCCCCTCGCCGGGGGGACCGGCGGGACGAACCAGAACGAGGAGGGAATGAAATGGAGACATCGACCGAGCCACGTATCTATCTGGATCGCAACGCCGCGCCTAAGATTTTTGCGGCGGCAATCCGGAAGGTGCTGCATCGCGCTGGCGAAAGTGGCATCAGCGTCACGTGCCGTCCCGGAACGAGTAACGTTCACGTCCGGATTGCCGATCGTTGGACGCATCTTTCAATAGAAGATCATTACGGACCGGGTGGCGCACTTCGTTGCGGCGGATGCCGATCAAGAGGAGAACATCGGGAGAAGATCGAGAAATTGATCCTGTCCGAATTCCAGCATCATGGAGACAAAAGCGAATACCAGAGCGATCATTTCGATTTTCGATTCATCGTTTCCTAGCCTGCCCGAACGGCGTCCGCTCCCTCCCTCCCGCATTTCGGGTATGTATGGGGGAGCGGACCCGCCCGCGCAGACTGCGCGATACCGACGCCGCCCCGGGACGGGCGGCAGAAAAGAGGGAAACGTGAGCAATCACGCGAACGTGACGGAAATAACAATTCACACGGTAGACGGAAGACCGTTGCGAATCATGCGCGGCAAGGATTTTTCTTTTCTCGGCGGGGGAAGTGGCGTCCGTACCATGATTCAAGGGGGGAGGATGAAACGGCCGGACCTGATGCATTGGGGGATATACAGCCGTGCGGAGGGAACGGCGGAAGTACAGGGGCTGTACAGGGGACACTATGCGGATTATGTCGTCCTCTTGGATGATCTTCGGGCCGCATGTTCCGCACGCGGCAACAAACCCGTGAACGACTACGAGTCGGTGCCGCGAGCCGAGAAGCGATGCCGGAAGCACGTCAAGCATGAGGCCCCCAACGAGTACGAGGCCCTCCGCCGGTGCGCTGACGTTCTCCGGGCGCTCGTCCGGAGGGACAACGCAGAGGAGCGTATCGCCCTCTGGCTGGACGCGGAGAAGGCCCTCGCCGCTCTGGCCGAGGCGGAGAAAGGAGGCGGAGCGTGACGACGAACGAACTCCGGGCCGAAGTGGACCGCACGATCGCGTGGATACAGGCGGCGCTGGAGAACCAAAACGAAGCACAGGCAGAAGCGGATCGGTGCGCACAAGAGGTGGCCTACGTGACGAAGGAACTGATTCGGTTGCAGGGAGAACTTCACTGGCAAATCAACCACCCACACAAGCCCGCCGGCGCGGGCGGAAAGGAGTGAGGATGCGTACCTATCCAGCTACCACCATCGACGGCACCGCCCTGGGAATGCTCACCCCCGCCGATGCCTGCCGAGGACGATCCTGCAAGATCAACTTCGGCAATGGCAGAGTGCTAACGATCCTGTCCCCCGAGTCGATGTCGGACGAGGCCGACCGACTTCTCCGCGAGGACCGCGAACGCCGGAAGGCGGCGACGCCTCCGATGCCTGCCGCCGTGAAGGCGCGGTTAAACTCGCCAGAGGAACGGTTGCTGGCGAATCAGAGACGGGAGGCGCGATCGGCGCGGTACAAGGCCGCTCTCACCGCCGTCACTCTTAAATGCGCCACCGTGCGCAGAAAGGTTTGACATGCCGCGCAAGTGCTCGTACTCAAATCTGCACGCGGACGACATCGCTATCGTCTCCGTCCGCCTATCACGCGACGATCTGAAATGGCTGACGCGACGGGGGCGACGAGTCAGCGATGCACTCCGGCAGTTGGTGGTGGAAGCTAGGGGTGGCGATATCAACAAGGTTCTGTCTTGACCGCCGATGCTTTTTCTGTTCGCGTCCGCCCGATTCTTCTTGACCGGTTGTTGGCGCGTGGTAAACTGCGCCCATCATCCAGTGAATGAGGAGACCCCCATGCCGCATGATTCCCCGCCCCCACCTGCGACTCTCGTCTATGGCGACGCCCCAACGCCGGACGGCAGCGTGCGCATCCGTGTGACGGACCCGCCCTTCGGAGCGTACTACACGCCGCGTCCCCTCGCGGAGGCCATTGACCCCGCGAGCGGGACCGGGCGATTCCTCATCGACATCGCCCGCGATCCAGTGATCGGCAATCCATCACACTGAGGAGAATGATCCATGCCGCACGAGCGCCGGAAAGACCCCCACGCCGTGATCCTCGGTCGTCGTGGCGGACTCAAGGGAGGTCATGCCAGAGCGCGGAGTCTCTCGCAGTCGCGGCGTAGCGAGATCGCCCGTTTGGCGAACCAGTCCACGCGGCGGATGCTGCTCTTCGAGCGGAGAAAACGCGAGGAGCGTCACGAGGAGCGTCACTAGGAGAACGTCCATGAAAATAGTTTGCTTCAGGTGTGGGCGAATCGTTTCCGCTCACTGGATAGAAGGCGCGGCGTACTGCATCGGGCGGCACTTGTCCTTGAAGGGACGCAGGAACAGGGTACGGGCGACTCGGGCGAGCGTATGCGGCGAGTTCCTGATGTCGCGTTCCAATGTCATCCTTCAGCGTGCCCTGAAATGGTCACCAGCGAGGAGCGTCACGAGGACGCCCGATGATCCAGCATCGGGGCGGCTTGCGAGGCGGCAAACTATTTTTGTGGACGCACGAGATTCATGTTGACTTGATCGGCTAAGGTGGTACACTTCCCCGTGGAGGCGCGAGAATGTTTTTTTCCCCCCATATCAGCCCATCCCCCCGGCCGCACGACGCGAGCCTCTCGCGCCTCCACGCAGGCGGTTCCGTCCGCGCCGGGGGGACGGGCGTTTCTACAGAAGGAGTGAAAACATGAGCACGGACTTGGCGACGAGGACAGCGCAGGACAGTCTCGGCCTCGGATTCTCGGCCTCGGCCTCGGCGGATCAGATGAAGGCGGCGTTGGAGTGGTGCAAGATCGTAACCTCATCGGGGATCGTCCCCAAGGGATACGCGGGCAAGCCGAATGATCTGTTCGTTGCCGCGTGCTTCGGTGCTCGGCACGGGATCGACCCGCTCGAATCCGCGAATTCCATCGCGGTAATCAACGGACGCCCGACGATGTGGGGGGACATGGTTCTCGCACTCGTCAACCGTTCCTCCGAGTTTGAGTCCATCGCGGAACGCGATCCAGCCGAGTGCGAGTCCAAGGGCGAGGGACGCTGCGAGGTGAAGCGCAAGGGCAGAGAGCCCATCGTCCGCACCTTCTCCGTCGCGCAGGCACAGAAGGCGGGCCTCTGGACCAAGGACTCGCCGTGGAAATACTACCCCGGCCGGATGCTACAGATGCGCGCCCGGAGCTACGCCCTTCGGGATTGCTTCCCGGATGTTCTCAAGGGCCTCCGTATCCGCGAACTGGAGACGGAGGACACCCGAGACGTTGAGGTCACGGTGGTTGAGGGGCCGCATCGAGCGGAACCGCTCAAGCCTGGCGATGCAGACAGGCTTCTCCAGGGTGTCGGAGTCTCGGCCACTCCCAGCGCGTCGGCTCCGACGAGGGCCAGTGCTTCGGGTACTCCTCCGGCGGCGGAGTCGAACGGTTCCGCCAAGGTCCGTGGGATTCTCATTCAGGTCGGGATGAAGACTGGCGAGAAGAACGGGAAGCCGTGGAAGCGTCATTGGGTCAAGCTCGACAACGACTGGCTCGGATCGACGTTCAGCGACACCATCGGCGCAGAGTTGCAGGCCCTTGACAAGAAGCAGATCGAGATCACGTACTCGGTCAAGGGCGACTTCAACACCATCGAATCGGTCTCCGAGGTCAAAGCGCCATCGGAGCACCACGACGGGTCCGATGGATCGGTGCCAGCCAGCATGTTCGATGATGAGGCTGGGACTCAGGGATAGATCGACGCTCAGTGTGCCGAAACGGGGAGGCGGGCAGGTAGAGGCGTTGGGTGAGTGTGGTGCTCGCCTCCTTCCGTGACGCCGACACTCTGCCCGCCTTCTCCCAGGCAGATGGAGGAGACAATGGACGAAGGCACAACTATTCGATCTCAAGTACCCGATCGCCGGAGTGAGGCGATCGAGGCGTTGCGCATCTGGCGTGCGCCCACTTGTTATCGAACGCTGATGATCGAATCCCACCTCACAAGTGGGGGACACATGGCGGCGGCGGCGGCATCCTGCATCTATTGTGCGCCGAAACACGATCGATTGCGCCTCATCGAGTCCGCACTCTGCGTGGGTGGAGACGCCGCAAGGGCAGCAGCGTGCCACATCGGTTTTGCACCGAAGCGACATCGTACACGGCTGATCGCGTCGGCGCTCGCTCTCGGTGGCGAAACTACCGAGGAAGGCAGATCGCGGATCTGTCTCGCTCCTATGTCTGATCAGGCGAGATTGATCAAGCTCGCCAAGCTCAACATGATCGATTGGAGGTTCGGTACCACACATGGGCGAACTGGAGTTTCGACCGGGACCGCACGAATACTGGAAAGACGGGCGACGCATCCCCGTCTTCCACGATGAAGCGCATGCCGTCGGGCTGATCCACGGCACGGAGCACATTCCGGAACGCTACAGGATCGCCGGGTCGAATACCCACGCCGCGATCCACTTCGCGCTCGAAGGCGACCTCGACGAGGCCAGCGTTGCGCCTGCGGACATGGTACTCGTGCGGAAGGCCCTCGCCTATCTCGCCCCGTGGCGTGAGAGGGGCTGCAAGATCGTGGCGGAGCGGCCCGTATACTCAGAACTCGGTTACGCGACGTGCGCCGATACGTACTGGATCGAGGGGACAACCCTGCATGTCCTCGACTGGAAGTCGAAGGTTCGGTTGCCGTGGTATCCGCTGCAACTGGTGGCGACAGCAGACGCCGTGCGAGAGACGATTCATCGGGAGATGCGAGACGCCTTCGTCCCGACCCTCAATCTCCGACTCGTGTATCTCGATCACGATCCGATCATCGTCGAACCTGTTTATGAAGATCAGGAGCAGGAATTGCGAGCGGAATGGGGGCGATGCTGCGAGCACTACGACTGGATGGTGCGCAACGGGATCGTCCGGCCCAAGACCGTCGCCGTGCCGGAGCCTGAAACTACCGTGACCGACGCCGATCTGGCGGAGGCTCAGAGGCTACTGAGGGAGGCGCAGGCATGAAGACCGTCAAGACCGTCAACCATACTGAGGCCGCCGTGCTAAAGGTCCTAGCCTTGGATAGACTCAAGCCGGGAATCGAAACGCAGTTGCTTGACGAGATTGGACAGGGCGGCTATCCGCGGCACGTAGCCAGACATCTTCTTCTCGGATTGTTGTACATCGTCAAGCACCGCCTTGAGAACAGAGTGCAGAACACGAAAGATGTAAACGAAGCCATTGTGCAAGTGACCGCCGACATGGTGATGGACGGGTTGGGGCTTGAGGCCCCGGCAGTAGCGCAGAATAGGAACTAAGGCCGAGGCGGCATTTCGTATTCTACACGAAAGGATGGGACCATGAAGCTCACGCTCACGAACTGGAAGGTCAAGGGAGGCCTCTCGTGAGTGAGCGCCCCCGCCTCCTCGACCTCTTCTGCGGCGCTGGCGGGGCCGCTGTCGGCTATCACCGCGCAGGGTTCGATGTCGTAGGCGTGGACATTGTACCCCAACCGCACTTTCCTTTCGAGTTCGTTCAGTGCGACTGGCAAGAAGCGCTGGCCACGATCCCGGGGGCATGGGAGCGAGCCGGAGAAGAGTACGCGATTCACGCCTCTCCACCGTGCCAGCGATACTCAACGATGACAAAAAAGTGGGGACGCAGCGGGGATCATCCAGACCTTGTGGAACCTGTGCGCGAGGCCCTCGTTGTTGTTGAAGTTCCGTATGTCATCGAAAACGTGGTGGGTGCCCCATTGAACAGCCCAATCATGCTCTGCGGGTCAATGTTCGGCCTCGGCGCGAACGGGGGGCAGATCCGCCGCCACAGACTGTTCGAGACATCATTCCAGATGCCTGTATTCCTGCCACCGTGCAGGCACATCGGACGTGCGATAGCGGTCTACGGACATGCCGGAGGCTCATCGAAAAGAGACGGATTGAAATTCGGTGGAACCAACGAATGGCGTGAGGCGATGGGAATAGACTGGATGACTGGGGCAGAGTTGGCTCAAGCGATTCCGCCAGCGTACACAGAATTCATCGGCCACACCCTCAGCAAGGCGCTGAAAAAAGGGGAAACGACATGAAGCTCACAACGACAAACTGGAAGGTCGCCGGAGTCCGGAGCTACGATCTGGACGCGCACATGCTCATCGCGGGACCGAACGGGTCAGGCAAGTCGGCGATCCAGGACGCCCTCCGATTCCTCTTCCTCGGCTGCGTCCCCACGGTGGGGAAGCGCGAGGCCGATACGATGCGACTCGTCGTCGGAGACAAGGCCAGCGTCTCGCTCGCATTCGGGGACAAGGTGGCGACCCGGACCATCGAACGGCGCGGATCGAAGACGACGACGAAGGCGGAATGCTCGTGGATCAAGGGCGCAACGCCATCGGATCACGCAAAGGCACTCCTCAATCTCGTCGGCCAGAGTGAGGATGAGGTCGCCGAACTCCTGGACGTGCGCGAACTCATCCGCCTTCCTCCGAATCAGCGGGCACAACGGATCGAGAAGCTCATCGGGTCCGGTGCCTCGTCGCCGGAGCAGGATGCGGAGGGAGTCGTCAAGGCGGCGGCGGTGAGGATCGCGAAGATTGCGCCGGACCGCGTGCCTGAGAAACTCTCCGGGGTGTTCGCCAACCTCAAGCCCGTCGAATCGGAGGCGTTCAACGCCGCCATGCCGATGCTCGTGGCGAAGCTCCGCGCCAGCGTGCCAGAGGCGCTCGCGTGGGCGAACGGCGAGAAGAGGGACCGGGGCGCGGAGCACGCCCAGAAGGCATCGGCACGGGATGAACTCTTCGGCCGCCTTGCCGCCATCCCGGCAGGGCCGGATACCGAAATGCTCCAGAATCGTCTGAGAGACATGCAGAGACAGGTCGGTGCCCTCCGGGAGGGCAAACAGCATTGGGAGGGCCAGGAACGGCAGCGGAGGGTCTTGGCGGGGCGCGTGGACGACCTGAAACACCGCCATGTGACCGCCAGCGTAATGCTGGCCACTGCTGCTGGGGTGGCAGAATCTGCCGCTAAGAGGTTGGGGCTGGCGATAGAGCTGCGTAGGCAGGCGCGGGCGCTCCCTATCCCGACGCGCCCGAATCTCTCAGCCGCCGACAAGATGGAGGACGAGGCGAGAACGATATTCGCCGAGGCCCGAGCGATTACCGTTATGTCGGTGCCAACTGACGCCCTCGAACTTGACGCCTACACTCGCGCCAATGACGCTCTCCGGTTGGCGCGTGACAACCCGTGGAACCGGGTGGCGGTCCATGTCGCCGTGCTGGCGACGTGTGAACTCTCTCCGATTGCATCGGAGGCTGTGGATGCAATCAACAAGATCGTCTCTGAACAGGCCCCGATGGACGCCGACGAAGCCGAGATGCACGTCAAGAACGCGAACGCCGCGCTCGTAGCAAAACGCGACGAGATTGGACGCGTGACGACGGAACAGGCCGGAGTAGTCTGCCGAAAACTCGCACTCGACTCCAAGGCGCGGAGACTCGACGCCGATGCCCGCGCACTCAGGACCGAGAAGCTGGCCGAATTCGACCGGGCTGGCGAAACCTACCGGAAGCAGATATCTGCTGTGGAGTCCGAGGCTACCGAGATCGAGGCGAAGGCGCGTAACGCGGCGAAAGATGAAGCCGCCGCACGTGCCGAAGTAGACTCGGTCGTCTCCACTCTCCGCGAATCAGAATCCTCCCTCGCTCTCCTCGAAGCGCCGACGCCGGAACCACCGAGCGCCGACGAGCGAGAGCGGGACATCATCCCGATTCAGGCCGCGTTGGAGCAGGCGGCTCGTCTCTCAGCCATGAACGCGGAGTTCGCCGCGATGATTGCTGGATGCGACAAGGCGATGGCGGCGCGTGACGTGTTCGCCGCAATCGAATGGGCATTGCAACGGCTCCGTGAGCAGAAAATCGGAGCAGGCGGCGGACTGCTCGGAGCCATGACCGCGTTCCTGGACGCGGGGGGCTTCGAGGTCAAACCGTACATCGACGCGGACAAGGGCAGGGTGGAGATCGGCTGGGAGTCTGACGGGATGCGCGTGAGCGTCGAGGCCCTGTCTGGCGGGGAGTTCATCGCGTTCACGACTGGATTAACAGCCGCCATGCTTTCACTCTCCAAGGCCCCGCTCAAGTTCCTGCTGGTCGAGGCGGCGGAGTGCGATGAGGGAACGCTGGCCTGTCTGTTGGACGCCCTTCACGGACTCTCTGGCGTCACTTGCATAGTGGCGCGGCCGAACTTTGGAGGGGATACGGAGGGATGGAACGAGATCGCCCTGGACGGAATCGGGATCGGGGACCGAAGACCATGATCGGGATCAAGCTCGTAGACCGCGACGGCTACTCCCGCCGTGGACAGACCGGCGAGACACTCTGGCTCCCCGCCGTGGGACAGATCATCGCCCCATTGGGTGTGGGGACAGAATCGTGCGGTCCCGGAGTGATTCACTTCTATGGTTCCGCGACGGAGGCCGCGCTGTACGATCCGATGCACGGGGAGTATGGCGACTCCGCCCGCATCCTGGAAATCGAGGTCGAGGCGGCGAAGACCGACGGTCTCAAGTGGTGGACCAGCGAACCCATCCGCGTTCTTCGTGAAATCGACAAAGTTACGATCTCCACGGAGGAGCGGGTCGCGTGGGTGATCTGCCTCTCTCCCCACGCATCGACTCGCACGTGGGCGGTGGGCTGGCTCTCCTGGAAGGATCGGTCGGGGAAGGCGGCGGAGGCGGCGGCGGCGAGGGCGGCGGCGTGGAAGGCGAGGGCGGCGG
>ERZ1292642.55-Hain-H14-01um-R1-55-length-59086-cov-9_pt2 | contig 19960 bp, 27 predicted proteins | sample MGYA00564403_ERZ1292642 | MGnify/ENA primary metagenome ERZ1292642 (study PRJEB36523, sample SAMEA6512643) | groundwater metagenome | collected 2019-01-09 | study: AquaDiva: Metagenomics assemblies of 32 groundwater samples | reverse complement strand
AGGCGAAGTCCCCCCATCTGCTTTTTCCACACCGAGGAGGTGCCGCGATGCCCCGCAAGCCCAACCTGCGCGCCGTGGCGCCCGACGAGAAGCCAACCCACGAGAAGCCGCGTTCGATCCTCGAAGCCGCAGAGGAGGGATCGCGACTCGAGGAACTCCGCGCGATGCGCCGCCGATTGGCTCGAGCCCTCGACGATCCGAACACCCAGGCTCGAGATCTGGCCGCCTTGTCTCGCCGCCAGTTGGAGATCGGCAAGGAGATCGAGGCCATCGAGATTGCCGAGGACGAGGATCACTCGGTGGTCGTGAACACCGATGATGAAGCCTGGGACGGCACCGGCTATTGACCGTCCGTTGTCGGAGATCGCCCGGCACGTCATCGCACCGACGGGCATCAAGGCGACGGGCTGGCCAAAAGTTCGTGACACCTGCCTGAAACTTGGTTGGCACTTTGACAGCTGGCAGGTGGGTACTGGGCGGCTGATCCTGTCCAAGCGTGCCGATGGCTTGTACGCAGCGGACACGATCGTGATCAGCATTCCGCGGCAGGTCGGCAAGACCTACCTGATCGGCTGCATCATCTTCGCCCTCTGCCTGCTACATCCGCAGCTGACCGTGATCTGGACCGCGCACCGAAAGACCACGGCCGCCGAGACATTCCAGGTATTCGATGGGATGGCGCAGCGTCCGAGGGTTGCCGCGCACGTGAAGCAGATACTGCGCGGCAAGGGTGACGAGAAGATCCTGTTCAAGAACGGGTCTCGGATACTGTTCGGTGCGCGGGAGTCTGGGTTCGGGCGTGGTTTCTCGGATGTGGACGTCCTCGTGTTCGATGAGGCGCAGATCATGACCGAGGCCACACTCGAGGACATGGCCGCTGCGCAGAACGTGGCAGCGAATCCGTTGACGTTCATGATGGGCACGCCCCCGCGGCCAAAGGACCCCGGCGAGACGTTCACCCTGCTGCGACAGGAAGCGCTCGACGGTGACTCCGAAGGAACGCTGTACGTAGAGCTGAGCGCGGACCGTGGTTGCGATCTGATGGACCGCGATCAGTGGCGCAAGGCCAACCCCAGCTACCCGCGCCGCACCACGGAGCGCGCGATGCTGCGGCTGCGGAAGATGCTGAAGAACGACGACTCATGGCGCCGCGAAGGTTTGGGCATCTGGGATGAGTTCTCGGTGCACCGCCCGGTGATCTCCCGCAACGACTGGGGTGAGCTACAGGACGTCGGCCCGGCGAACGGGGTGAAGCCGAACGCGATCGGTGTGGACATGTCCCACGGTCGCGAGATCTCGGTGACTGCCTGCTGGCTGGAAGGCGACAGCGCTCACGTCGAGGAGATCTGGGCGGGCACCGATGAGGATGCGGCTGTGGAGTGGATCGCCGCCCGCGCCGGCCGCCGGATTCCTGTGGTGATCGACAACGTGTCGCCGGCGTCGAGCATGGCGCCGAAACTGCGTGCCCGGAAGTGTCGGGTGCTCGGGACTGGGCCGCAGGACATGTCGCGGGCGTGCGGGATGCTCGTCAGCCGCGCCACCACGGCGACGTTGTCCCACGCGAACCAGGACGCGGTCAACGACGCACTCGAGGCGGCCCGTAAACGAGCGATCGGCACCGCGGGCGGCTGGGGCTGGGACCGGGTAGACGAGACGGCCGTGATTTATCCGATCGTGTCCATGACTCTGGCCCTGTTCGGGGCGGAGACAACCAAGCGCGCCCACTCAGGTAGTGGCGCCTCATTCGCATGAGAGGGGTAGCAGGTGCTCGATGAGAGCGAGATCAACACCCTGATCGGCGACATGTGGACGTTGCACATGGACGAGCGGGGCTGGTTGGACCGAATCTACGACTACGCCAAAGGATTGCGCGGAGCCCCCGAAGTCCCCGAAGGTACCGGGGATGAGGTCAAGGACCTCGCCAAACTGTCGGTGAAGAACATTCTCGGCATGGTGCGGGATTCGTTCGCGCAGAACCTGTCGGTGATCGGATACCGCAACGCCACCGCCGCGGACAATGATCCGGCCTGGGCGATGTGGCAGCGCAACCGCATGGACGCCCGCCAAGCCGAGGTCTACCGTCCCGCACTGACTTACGGGTGCGCGTATGTGACGGTGATGCCCAGCGACAAGGGGCCAGTGTTCCGCCCGCGTTCGCCGCGGCAGATCCTCGCTGTCTATGAGGATCCGCAACTGGATGCGTGGCCGCAGTACGCGCTGGAGACGTGGATCGACCAGAAGGACGCGAAGCTGCGTCGCCGTGGCCTGCTGCTCGATGACGAGTACGCCTACCCTCTGGACTTGGGGGAGATCTCCTCGCTGCCTACCGATCCGGCTCGGTCGACGCCTATCACGGTCACTCAGTACGACGACCCGATCCCTCACCACGCCACCGCCGACGGCGAAAAGGTGTGCCCGGTAGTGAGGTTCGTTAACGACCGCGACGCGGACGACATGATCGTTGGCGAGCTTGCGCCTTTGCTGTTGGATCAGCAGGCGATCAACAGTGTGAACTTCGACCGGCTGATCGTGTCCCGGTTCGGCGCGTTCCCGCAAAAGGTCATCTCCGGCTGGTCCGGCACTCCCAATGAGGTGTTGAAAGCCTCCGCCTCCAGGGTGTGGACCTTCGACGACCCTGAAGTCAAAGCGCAGTCGTTCCCCCCTGCGTCAATCGAGGGCTACAACGCGCTACTCGAAGAGATGATGGCCGCGGTCGCGATGAAGGCGGGTATTTCACCGGCCCAGGTGGTCGGGAAGATGATCAACCTCAGTGCGGAAGCATTGGCGGCGGCCGAAGCCAATCAGCAACGCAAGCTCGCTGCGAAGCGAGAGTCGTTCGGGGAATCGTGGGAGCAAGTCCTTCGCCTCGGTGCCGAGATGGATGGCGACACAGCCACCGCGGCCGATTCTGAGGCTGAGGTGTTCTGGCGTGACACCGAAGCGCGCTCGTTCGGTGCCGTCGTCGATGGAGTGACGAAGCTTGCCGCCCAAGGTGTCCCGATTGAGCAGTTGTTGCCGCTAGTCCCGGGTGTCACTCAGCAGCAGATCCGGGCTATCAAGGACGCGATGCGCACCAAGGCGGGAGTCGCGACAGTTCTGGACCGGTTGCGTGCCGTGCCTCCAGTCGCGCCGACTTCAGATGTGACCCCGGCGAGCATTCCTGCCTCTAGTCCGACTGCGGCGATTGCTGGCTGATGACTACCACGATCGAGGAACGTCAGCACATCCTCGGGCAGCTCAACCATCTCGCCGACGAGGATATTGCGAACGTCTGGCGGCAGCTGACAGCGCTCGATGATGCGTCGTTCCAGCAGATGATGATCGACGCCTTCCCACAACTGCTCGAGCCCTACGCGGCGACCGCGGCTGAGCTTGGGGTCGAGTGGTACGCCGAATCGGCCCCCGCTCTGCCCTATCAGCCAGAGGTGTTCCTGCCCGACGAGGCGGGGCTGCCCACCTCGGCGGCGTGGGCTCTCGGTGCCAGCGGGGATGCGGCATTGACCCGCCTCTCCGGAGTGGCGCAGCGTCACATCTGGACAGCCAACCGGGACACCATCATCGGCAACTCGAACAACGAAGCCGGTGCCACCTGGGCGCGGGTCGCACGGCCGGGGGCGTGCGCGTTCTGTGCGATGGCCGCTACTCGTGGCGCGGTGTACGCGTCCAAGGAGTCGGCGTTGCAGGTGGTGGGGCGTGGCAAGGAAATATCGTTCGCCGACCGGCGGGCACGCGCCGCAGGACATAACCGCGTCAACGGCCGCACCGCGGCGGGCGGCACCCGCACCCGTGGCGCACAGAAACTTGGTCGCAAGTATCACGATCATTGCCACTGCCAGGCCAAAGAGGTGCGGCCGGGTGAGTCTTACCAGCCTCCGGATTACGTCGAGGCATGGGAACAGGCGTACGTCACGGCCACACGGGAGACCCCGGGTACCGGCAAGTACGACGCCATCGACACCAACGCTGTGCTCACCCATATGCGGCAGAGCCTCGGCACCCACTGACGTAGCCGACTAGTTCGGCACGGCCTCCCGGCGCGCGATGCCCAGGAGGCACATCACGCCCGCGACGGGCAAAACCGAAAGGGCAATGGCGCGATGCCTGAAGCCACCGAATCAACCGAAACACAGTCCGAAACAGCAGCCCCCGAAGCGAATTCGGAGGAGTTGGGCGCCACCGGAAAGGCCGCGATCCAGAAGGAACGCGAAGCCCGCAAGGAGACCGCCCGCAAGCTCGCGGAAACCGAGCAGCAACGGCAAGCCCTGGCCGACAAGATCCAGGAGTTCGAGGACCGCGACAAGTCCGAGACACAGAAGCTCGCCAACCAGCTCACGGCACTGCAAAAGCAACTCGCCGACAAAGACACGGAAATCGCCAACGCGAGGACCGCGTCGATGCGGTCTGAAGTCGCCGCAGACAAAGGCGTCCCCGCCTCATCCCTGTCGGGGACCACGAAAGAGGAACTCGAAGCCTCCGCAGACGAACTGATCGCCTGGCGTGAAGCGCATTCCCCGAAACGCAAGGCCCCCACCGGATCCAGCGGACTCAAGTCCGGCGCGTCCGGCAGCGGTGATCAATCCGCAGACCCGAAAGAGCGGGCCGCCGCCGCGCTGCGCGACATGCGCAAAGGCACATGACCCAACCCCGCGAGGAACACCCTCGGCGGGCGATTAGGAAAGGAAGGCCGTAATGGCTGACATTTCACGCGCCGAGGTGTCCACCCTCATCCAAGAGGCATACGCGGACACCCTGTTGCAGGCGGCGATCGAAGGATCGACCGCACTCTCGGCGTTCCCGCGAGTCAATATGGGCACCAAGACCACCCACCTGCCGGTGCTGGCGACCCTCCCCGAAGCGGGGTGGGTGTCGGAATCGGCGACCGAGTTCGGAGGTGTGAAGCCGCAGTCGCAGGTGACCTGGGCCGACCGCACTTTGGTTGCCGAGGAAATCGCCGTGATCATCCCGATCCACGAGAACGTCATAGACGATGCCACCACGGCGGTCCTCGACGACATCGCGAAGCTCGGTGGTCAGGCGATCGGCAAGAAACTCGATCAGGCGGTGCTCTTCGGCGTCGACAAGCCCGCGTCGTGGGTTTCTGCGGCGTTGCTGCCCGCGGCCATCGCCGCGTCGCAGACCACCACTGTGGTCGACGGCGCCGCGAACACCTCCGACATCCCGGGTGCGGTGAACCAGACCGCCGAGTTGATCGCGGAGGCCGGGTGGATGCCTGACACGATGCTGTCGTCGCTGTCGCTGCGCTACCGCGTCGCGAACCTGCGTGACGCCAACGGCCAGATGATCTTCCGGGACGAGTCCTTCGCGGGCTTCCGGACGTTCTTCAACCGCAACGGTGCATGGGACGCGGACGACGCGACCGCCATTGTCGTCGACTCGACCCGCGTGCGGATCGGCGTCCGTCAGGACATCACCGTGAAGTTCCTCGACCAGGCCACTGTCGGGTCGATCAACCTCGCCGAGCGCGACATGGTCGCCCTGCGCCTCAAGGCGCGGTTCGCCTACGTGCTGGGCACCGCGGCCACCCCGAAGGGTGCCGACAAGGTCCCCGTCGGCGCGGTCACTCCGGACGTCACCAGCTAGATCTGACACGCGGTGACCCGAGGCTCCTCGCCTTGGTCACCGCGTCATGGATCCATACGATCGGGAGGCGAACATGCCACTGGCCGCGCAGGCGGACGTGGAAGAGATCCTGGGCCGACCCCTAACGACGGAAGAAGCGCAGCTCGTAAACAGCCAACTCGAGGAAGCAAGCGACCTCGTAATCGGCGAGCTGTACCCCTGTCCGATCCCGGACCCGACACCCGAGGCGATAACGCGGGTGGTGGCGGCGATGGTGGCGGCACTGATCCAACGGTTGACGGACTCTCCGGGCCTGCCCGAAGGGGCGAACTCGTTGGGTGCTGGCCCGTACAACGTCGGCTTCAGTGAAGGTGCGACGTCGGCGGGGCCGTGGTTGACGGCGAAGCTGAAGACTCGGCTGAGGCCGTTCCGGTGCGGCAACGGCATGGCGTCAGTGCAGCTCGGCAGCGAGGCCTACGCATGACCTTCCCGACCCCGTATGTGGTGGGTTTGCATGTGTGGGCAGGCGCAGGAGAAGACACGCACGGTAACCCCGTCGAGTCCTACACCCCACCCCTGAACCAGCCCGGTACCCCGTATGCGGTCATCGGGTGGTCGGTGCCCTCGTCGACGGAACCTGCTGTGGCTGGGCATGACCGGGTGGTCGTGGATGTCGAACTCCTCACCCCGCCAGGGTTTCCCGCCAAGCCGCGCGATGTGATCGATCTGCCTTCGGGACAGTTCGAGGTCGTCGGCGAGGTTCGGGATTACACGACCGGCCCGTTCGGGTTCGCCCCCGGCGGTGTCGCCAACCTGCGAAGGGTGGATGGATGAGCGACTACGCACGCAACGTGACGATCGACGTTGACTCCGGCGACGTCATGGTGGACGGGCAGCCGTTCCCCTGGTTCTACTCCGGCGCGCAGCCCGCGATCATCGAAGGCGAGAACGGGGAACCTCTGCCCGGTCTCACGGTGACGATCGCCTGCTCGGACCTCACAGTGATCTCGCCGAACAAGGCACTGCTGTGACCGCCTCGCGCATCGTGTTCAAGCGCGACGCCTTCTATAACCTCCGTAGCTCTCCGGAGGTAGTTCGGGAGCTGGAACGACGCGGTCGTGCCGTGCTGGAGGCAGCTGGCGGTGAGGAGGCGGGCTACATGATGTCCTCGAGCCAAGGCCAGAAGAACCCCCAAGGCCGGTGGCGCGTAGCGGTGTTCACCTCGAACGCGAAGTCCATGGTTGATAACCAACGGCACAACACACTGATTCGGTCCTTTGGAGCGGCTCATGGGTGAGGTTGTCACGCCGGTAGACGCGGAAGCGTTGGCGGTCGGCTATCTCAAGGCCGAACTCGCCTCCCGATCCGATACCGCAGCTGTCGCAACGAAGGTCGCCAACCCGCGCCCCGTACGGAGTGTTCGAGTGTGGCTGGCCGGAACCAACCGACAGACCCCGGTGCACTTCTACGCACGCCTGGTCTTCGAGTGCCGGGACGCCTCCCCTGTGGACGCTTCCCAGCTCGCTCGGCTGGCGTACGCGCTCATGAAAGCTGCGGAAGGCGCGGACTACGGCGCGGTATGGGTCGCTGATGTCGTCGACGTCTCCGGTCCCGCGTACTTCCCGGACCCCGATGCGGGCCCGCGCTACCAATTCACCCTCGACGTGCTGATACGCGGCACCTAGAACTCCCCCGGCAGCGGAGGGACATGTAACACATCCATTCAGGGCCTGCGAATCCTGAAGGGACACAAGACAATGGCAGGAAACTCCGTTGCCAAGATCGGCGTAGGCGCACCCCTGGCCACTGGTGGTGTCATGGTCGCCGCGGCCGGCACCACGCTCCCCATCGGTGTCAGCTCGGCGACGACCTCGTTCGTCAAGCTCGGCTATGTCGGTGACGACGGCCTTCGGCCATCCGGCACCCGGACCTCGACCGACATCTTCGACTGGGGCGGCGACCTCATTTACTCGCCGCAGGAGAACCACTCCACTCAGTTCCAGATCAAGCTGTTGGCCGCGTTCGATGGCGACGTCCTCGGTGAAGTCTTCGGCGAAGCGTTCGTCACCACGGTTGGTTCGCTGACCACGGTTGAAGAGACCGGCGAACCGCTCGGCATCCATCCGTGGTTGTTCGACATGCGCGACGGCGACAAGCGCACGCGCATCGTGGTTCCCGTTGGCCAGATCACCGCAGTGACTGAAGGGCCGTTCGTCCGCAACGCGTTGCAGTCGTTCGACTGCACGATCACTTGCTACAAGGACGACGCCGGTCGCAAGGCGTACCGCTACCTGGACGACGGCACCGGCGCGAGCTAACCCCCTGAACCCCGGTGGCGCGGTCTACCTCGCAGGCCCGCCGCGCCACCGGGCCTAACTACTGGCCTGCGAACTGAAAGCGAGGGCCCGCGAGCCATGTTCACCATTCCCGAACCTGCTGGGAGCATCCCGGAAAACCGGTTCGATTTCGAGCACAAGAGCAAGTCCTACTCGATGCCAAAGATCGAGTTCTTGAGCGCCGACGCCATGAAGTACCTCGAAGCCGTCAACGTTGGAACCCTTCCGGACCCTGGCTTCTCCGAGTTCATCCGCACGTTCATGACCAAGGCTGAGCCGAAGGTCAAGACAGCCGTCGAAGGTCTGGCGCGCGATCAACTCGTAGCGCTGCGTGACGCCTGGTACGAGTCCTCGCGGGTGGACACGGGGGAATCCTCGGCCTCCGAGGATTCATAAGGGATCACGAGGAGGCCATCGCGGCTGACCTACTCCCGCACCTTCACCTCTACGACCTCGGCAATCGGTTGTCCTGGTGGGAGTTTCGAGCATGGCTACACCACCTACCGGAGGACTCGGCTCTCGTCCGTGAGCTTCGCAAGCAGCAAGCCGATGAGGCCAAGCACGAAGACGAACGGACCGTAGGCAAAGACGCCATCTCGCTCGAAGAAATGGACGCCTGGCTCGGCTGGGACTGACAACTACAGAAGGTGGGTGAGCAATGGCTACGGAACTCGGTACCGGGTACCTCACGATGGTCACGGACACGAGTCAGATCCCAGGCCAGCTTGCCCAGGCGTTCGGCCAGGGTGGACAACGCGCGGGACGTCAGGGTGGCCAGGCAGCTGCCGGTGGCATCCTCGACAGCCTCAAAGGCAAAGGCGGGATGATCGGGGAAGTCCTCGGCGTCGCGTTCGCTGTGGCGGGGGTGTCCGCTGCTGGCCTGTTCGTGAAGTCCCTGCAAAATGGGATGGAACGCGAGAAGATCCTCGACCTGAATCAGGCGCGGTTGGGTGTCGATGACGCGACGATGAACAAGATCGGGTTCGCCGCAGGACGCGCCTACGCCGGAAGCTTCGGCGAGTCCGTCGAGGCGAACATCGACACCGCCCGCCGCGCAATCCAATCCGGACTCTTGGACCCGAACGCGACGGCGCAGGACACTCAGAAGGTCATCTCCCAACTGTCGGGCATCTCGAGCCTGATGGGTGAGGAAATCCCCGCCGTGTCCCGCGCGGCAGGTCAGGCGATCAAAACCGGTATCGCCGGATCGGCGACCGAAGCGTTCGACCTCTTCGCCGCTGCGGAACGTAACGGGCTCAACGTCAGTGAGGACTTCCTCGACACCGTCACCGAGTACGGCACCCAGTTCCGCAAGCTCGGCCTGTCCGGCCCGGAGGCAATCGGCCTCGTCAACCAGGCCGTCAAGGGAGGCGCCCGTGATGTCGACGTCGCCGCCGACGCGATCAAGGAATTCTCGATCCGTGTTGCCGACGGATCGAAGTCGACGAGTGAGGCATTCCAGACACTGGGGTTCGACGCTGACGACCTCACCAAGCGGTTCGCGCAGGGCGGTTCGACCGCCCGCGCGGCGACCGGTGAACTGCTCACCAAAATCAGGGAGATCGAGGACCCGGTCAAGCGTAATCAAATCGCGCTGGCGCTGTTCGGCACACAGTTCGAGGACCTTGGCGCCGCACTCGGGAACTTCAACCTGGACACCGCTGCGGCGTCTCTCGGCAACGTCGCTGGTGCCGCAGAGAACGCGGTCGGGAAGATGGGTGAAGGAGCCGCCGGATCCATCGAGGGCGCTAAGCGATCTATCGAAGTATCCACCGACGCGATCTCTTCCGCCCTGGCGAAAGCGTTCGGGCCGGAGCTGGCGAGGGTCGCCGACTGGGTGACACAGCATCAGCCGGAAATCCTGGACTTCCTCGCCAAGATGGTCGACGGAGCATTCGCCACCGCGGACGCTTTCCTGGCTTTCTCATCGATGAGCCTGCGCGCCTTCGCGAGTTTCGCCGACGGCCTCGCCCCCCTAATTGAAGGAACACTCAAGCCACTCGGCAAGATCACCGAAGTCATCGGCAAGATCACCCATGATCAGGGGTTGCAGGACATGGGCAGCACGTTGTCCAACCTCGGCAACACGATGCACACCGCCGCAGACGGCGCGAACACCTTGGCTGATGGCATCGATAACAAAGCTCGCCCCGGCCTGGACCGGATGCGCGACAGCGTCGCCTCCAACATCGCGGAGACCACCCTGGCGTCGCGGGTCTTCCAAGCGCTGGGCGACACCGTCGTGTCCCTGCCGGACGGGCACACGGTCACGTTGCAGGACAACACACCCGAGACCACCGCCCGCCTCGAAGCACTCGGCCTAAAGGTGACCACGTTGCCGAACGGCAGCGTCACCGTGACGGCGAACACCGCTGAAGGCCAGCGAATGATGGATGCGTTCATCGCGACCAACACCGGACGCCCGATCGAGTTCGTTGGCACGGTCACCCAGCTGGATATAACCGGCGCGGTGACCAACAACCCGGCTCTTCAGACCACGCATGTCCCTGGCGGACGATTCGCCACCGGCGGACTGTTCCGTGGCAAAGGTGGGCCTACCGATGACGCGAACACGATCCGAATCTCGAACTCGGAACACCTCGCATACATCACGCGAGCGCAGGCGGCCAGCCCCGCGACGATCCCGTTCCTGGACGCCATCAACGCAGGCTGGGTGCCACCGGCCGAACTATTGCACGGGATGGTGCCCGGATTCGCCGAGGGAGGTCTCGCCAGCGCCCGAGCGACGTCCTACGCGCGCAGCCACAACGGCGAACCGTACGTGTATGGCGGCCTGGATTGTTCGGGATATCTGTCGGGGATCTACAACCAGTTGACCGGCAAGTCTGCCCGTTTCACCACGGGCGCTGATTTCAGCCAGTACGGGTTCGTGCCAGGTCTGGACCCGGGCGGGTTCTCCATCGGCACCAACGGCGGATCCGGTGTGAACGGGCATATGGCCGGAACGCTGCTCGGCACCAACGTGGAATCCGATGGCACCAACGGCATCCAGTTCGGCGGTTCCGCCGATGGCGCAGCAGCGTTCCCGAAAACCTGGCATCTGCCACGTGAGCTGTGGGCGCCACCGGAAACCGACAACCCATCAGGGGGGAGCTCTCCTGGAGGATTGGGGTCCGGCGGCTCTGGCAGCCTCGGCGGTGGAGCGTCTGGAGGAGTGCCCGGCGGGGCCGCTTCCGGCGGTGCGTCCGGTGCGGGCGCGTTTGGTGGTGTCCAAGTCCCGGAGGGGGTGACCCCGGTGTGGGTGGTCAACGGCATGGGTGGCACATCGACCCCGACTGTGGCGCCGTCGGAATCGTTTGCGCCGCAAGCCTCGACCACACCAGCGCAAGACCTCACCGCGAAGGCGAACGAGACCGCTATGGGGTTCCTCAACGCCAACCTCGATCAAGCCCTCGGAGACCTCGGAATGCGTCGCTCCGGTGGTGCGATTCAGAACCTCGTCGGCGCCATTTACGACGCCATGGCCAAGGCCGCGGCTGATGCGGTGCAGCGGGGCTCATACCAGCAGGAGCGCAACTTGATGCGGACTACGGGACGGCCGTTCTGATGTTGACGATCATCATCTACGGGTGCGACGGCTCGATCTGGCCCGTCCACGGCGACGGCGCTGGCACGGAAGGTGTTTGGCTCGGCAAGGACCAAGTCAAAGGGTTGTTCTCGGCACCGGTCCGTACCGCCTGGAAATCCAGGGCACGCCAATCCGGTGGGCAGATGAAAGGCAAGTGGAACGAGTGGCGTGATCTGTCGCTCGGATTCCATATCGTCGCCGCACGGGTACCGGGCGGGGATCAGGAAGACATCATGTCCCGGTTCCGCAAAGCGTTTGATTACCAGGAAGATCCGTGGGACCACGACGCGAAACTTGCGCGCATCGAGGTCATTTCGGACATCTCCACACGGTCGTTGGACGTGCAGCTCTACGAACAGCGCGACTTCGACCCGGGCATTGATCCGTTGGTCAGCAATCACGGCAACCCAGTGTTTCCGCTGCGGGCGGGGCAACCGTTCTTCTACGAACCGGATCTCATCAAGTCCTGGTCGACCGCGGGTACGTCGGGGTCGGGCACGGTTGAAGTGTCCAATCCAACCGACCAGATCATGAACCAGAAGTGGATCGTCACCCGGGGCGACTGGGTGCTGCCGGACATCTCCTGGGAGGGACCCCACGGCGCCCGCGTGCCCGGGGTGTCGAAGCTGACCGGCCGCGATGATTCCGCGCGGGCGATCATCATGCCCACCATCGGCGCCCTCCAGGGCGGTGGCGTCGTGGAACTCGATCCCATGGCCGACCTCATGGTCCGCGATGCCCACGACACGAACCTCCTCGGCCAGATGCCCACCCCCGGCATCTTCTTCGAATACGCCATACCCCCGGGCACACCACCGACCCCGCTGCCGGTGTCGGTGACCAACGCTCCGACAGGTGGAGCGATGGTGCAGCTCGTACAACCCCGGCGCTGGTCGGAACCGATTGGAGGCCAATAGATGCCGACGATCGACTTCGAAGCCAGCCTCGAAGAACAGTGCGAAGCGATCTGGGCGGCTACCCGCGCAGCGCGGAAAGCTGAGCTGAACCTCCGCAAGGCCCCGCCTGTGGTGCGGTTGTGGGACGGGGAGATGCGTCTCCAGTTCGTCGTCCAAGCGGAGTACTCGGCCAGTTTTGAGCTGATCGACGGTGACACAGGCCCGTTCGAGATCCGCCATCCGTTCGACCATGCCTGTGGGCAATGGTTGTTCGACGAGTACGGGCGCATCGAACGCGGCGAGAAACGCAACATCAATGTCACCGTCGACTACTGCGGGTCATGCCTCGGTGGCCTGCTCGAGTACGTGGAACTCGAGTCGGGCGACGACGGCGATCAGGTGGTCGTAGCCCGCTTTGCGTCCGACTACGAGCGCCTCAAGTGGTATTCAGTCTGGGCCAACCCCTGGTTGGACGAATGGATTCAGGCGCCGAAGGTTTTCCTGCTGCCGGGCCCGATTCCGTGGGTGTTGTCCGCAACCCTCGATTTCCAACTCCACCGTGAGATGCACTCGAGTTGGACTCTTCCGTCTGACCCGATGGACCCTGCGCAGCGTGGCGGCCTCAACCAAAGCACGTGGTCGATGGTCGTCAAACCGATCAGCTTCCTCGACTCCATGGCGTCCGGCGCGCTCTGGGGCATCGCCGCCTCGAGATTCAAGAACTTTCACGAAATGGCCACGGCCATGATGGAAGACGGCGAGATCACCCCAGTCATTCGTCCATGGCTCGAGGGCGACCCCGAACCATGGCCAGGTGCGAACCTGCGCCACGGGACCCGCGTCGTGTCCTTCGAGGACCGCTCCGGCACCTACACCGGCACCTCGCACGGCGGCACCATCTGGGACGGGCTGGTCCGCACCGTCGAGGAATTCGTAGATGACATGATCGACAGCACCGAATCGCTGATCACCGACGGCTCGATCCCGCCGGAGTACTACGAGGTCGGGGCCAAGCGCACACAGAAGTCGCTGCCGTTCGTGGTGTGGCGTGATGGTGATGAGACCGGCCTTGAGTCCTACCGGTACCGCAAGACCCCCTCGAAGGGGGTCCAGGTCGTCACAGGTGGCCACTCGATGCCGTACGTGAACGAGACGATCTCAGCGTCGATCATCCTCGCGGGCGCGCTCGCAGCCCTCATCCCCGGCGTGCCCGATGTCGGCACGGGCGCCGATACGCTGCTCGCCCCGATCTACGAAGACACGCTATTCGCGTGGATGGTCGCGAGATCCGCTGCCCGAGCAAAGAATTCGGGATGGACCCGGTATTTCGAGTTCTTCATGGAGGGCTCCGGGAAGGCATACACCATCAGTTCGCTGATGGTCCTACGTGCGGGCATGTGGGCCACGAGAAGCCGTGACTCTACAGAGTTTTCGGCGGGCGACGGAAGCCCCTTCCTGATCGGCGAAACCGGGCACGTCTGGCTATCCGACCGCGCGGGCTACACCATCCGCGGCGATAAGACCGGCCGCATCTATATCGACCGCGTCTCCAAGGTGAAGCTCGCGTGGGACCGCGAGACCGCCCCCGAATGGACCCTCACCATCGGCGACTCCAAAGATCTCGAGGACCCGGTCGCGAAAGCGCACGCACGCCTCGAATCCATCATGGGCTCCATCCAACAGTTGGGGATCGCGTGAGCAACAAGCAACTCGGTCGCGTCGGCGGCAAAACATTCGACCAGTTCCCACCATGGGAAGGGCGCGGTGTCCCGACGCGGGACACCTGCGACCCAACCAACCCCCGGCAAGCGTTCCTGTGGATGTTCACCGCGATGCCGGGACTGCAAGGCGCACCACTGATCCTGCCTCCCGAGTACTGGGAGATGCAGTCCTGGCGCATGTGGGTGCTCGGAGCCCGACCCACCGAGGAGCCGCAACTGAAGTGGCGGCCACCGGCGAACATGGCCAACCCGTGGAACGCCACCGGCGCATGGGTCCCGTTGGACGCACCGGCCCCGCCGCGCAAGACGCTCAAGGATGTGGTGGGCGAGCTCGGCCAAGCCGACCGCGCAGACCTGGCGAACGTGATGTTGCAAAAACTCGGCCTCGACGCCGAGACGACACCACCGACCCCGGATGGCAAATACCGGGTCGCCGACCTCGCCAAGCGCCTCGACCAACGCACCGACGACGTGATCGCGATGCTCGCCCGGTTCGGCATGACCAACGTCAAACCCTCATCCCTCGTCGGCCGGGACGTCGCCGACCGCATCATCAACCACCTAGGACTCTGACCAGGAGGTCACGCCATGAAGGAAATCGACCAGACCGGGGTAAGCCCAAACCACAGCAGCCGCTACGGGTCTGGCGTGAGGTTGTTCGTGCTGCACACTCAGCAGGGCAACGGCACCGCGCAGAGCTTGGCGAACTATCTCCAGGATGCCCGCAGTCAGGTTAGCTACCACTACAGCGTCGACGACAACACCTGTGTCGATGTAGTGGATACCGACCGCGCCAGCTGGTCCGTGCTCGACGCGAACCCCTATAGCATCAACCTCTGCTTCGCGGGCTCGTCGGTGTCGATGTCCAGGCAAACCTGGCTCGACCGCTACAGCAAGGCAATCGACTACGCCGCACAGCTGTTCGTCCAGGACGCCGCGAAGTATGCGCCACTCGTCCCTGTTGTCATCGACTACAACGACGTCGGCCGCGGCAAGGCTGGCGCGACCGACCATCAGGGAATCACTGTCGGCCTTGGCATTGGCTCGCACACCGATGTTGGCCCGAACTTCCCCTGGGATGTGTTCATTGCTGCGGTCGACCGACACAAGACCGGCGCACCCACCGTCGCTCCGGTCAATGAGATCGACGCGAAGGCTGCTGTCTCGCCGTGGCTCGGCAAGCGGATCACCGTCGGCGAGAACGTCGCCCCCGATGGCGTCGGCCGCTGGGCGCAGTTCGAGGCCGGATACATCTACTGGAGCCCCGGCACCGGCGCGCACCCCATCCCGACGAACGTGTTCGATACCTGGGCTGACCTCGGCTGGGAGCGTGGCCCTCTCGGCTACCCGGTCAACGACCACACAGTCCTCCCGGTGACGGGTGACCCGAAGGTCGGCGACGTGCAGGCATTCGAGCAAGGCACCATCTACCGCCGCTACGACCAGCCCGGCTACTGGGTCCACGGCGCCATCGGTAACCGGTGGGCGCGTGACGGTTTCGAGGACTCCCGCTGGGGCTGGCCTATCAGCAACGAGACCGCGTTCCCAGGTGGTGCCGAGCAGGCATTCGAGAACGGGCGCATCACCTGGTCCGCAGACGGAACTCTTGGCCTCCTCCCTCTCGATGGCCCCGACCAGATCGTCCCCGACACCAACCACTGAAAGGCACTGCCATGAACCGTGTTCCCGAACCCGCCCTTATCCGTGGCGTTCTCGTCACCATCACCGCCGTTGTCGCGTTCGTCGTTGGCCATAGCTTCGATGTGGCGTGGATTGATGTCGTCGTCAACGTCTACGCGGTGGTGTCGGCGCTCGTGGCGAGCGTCTTGATTCGCCAGAAGGTCACCCCGGTCGTTGACGGCGGGCAGCACGCGGCGTGATCGACCTAGCCGCAGTCCCGTGGGACTCGGTCGGGACGGTCGGGCTCGCACTCATAGTGATGGGCCTGGTCGTCACCGGCCGACTGGTCCCGCGCGCCACCGTGCGCGCGATTCAGGCGGACCAGCAGAAGCACACCGCGTACGCCGAAACCGAGGCGACCGAGCAGCGCGCGACAATCTCGGCCCTGGTCGACCAGGTCGCGAAGCTTTCGACGACTGGGGAGCTTTCGGTTGCGTTGCTCCAGGCCATCAAGGGCGCCAACAACACACAGCAGTCGGGGAGCACCCATGTGGCGTCGTCGATCCCGGAGTGAGTCGGACTCGACCCGCTGCGCGCGGGCGGCGGCGGAGCGTGCCGCGGCACAGCATCGCCGGGTCGATGCCCAGTGGCCCGCTGTCGAAAAGATCGCTGGTCAGGTGGATACGGCCCTGAAAGGCAACCACTTCGGCGAATCGATCGAACTGGCCATGCGAAGGAAGGCGACGTGAGTCCTCGTGTAAGCCGCTGGATCCTGGCAGTGGTCTCCGTTGTTGGGGTGGCTGTGGTGCTAGTCCTGCCTCACCGCGAGCAGGTCGGCGCCGTCATCCTCGGCGCTATCGGTGTCATATCCGCGTTATTCTCCGGCCTGTACGGATGGCGTAGCAACTGGCGTGCGACCGCGGCGGGGCGAATCATTATGCGCCTCATGCTGTCTGTCACCGCGATCGGCGCCCACGGCACAGTCAACGCATTCACTGACGCCGGATACCCGGGCCGGGATTTCGTCCGTCCACTGCTGCTGCTCGCTATCGTCATCACTGTCCTGCAACTGCTGATGCGGCTGGTGTGGATGCAACGTCACAGTGACGGAGGGGTGCTGTGAGCGCACCTGATGGGGAATCGCCCGAAGGCTCCCTCGCGGTCGGCCTTTTCGCCGCATGGCAGGCCACCACCGAACAACAGGCCAAGGACAACGCCAAGGCCGGTGTGATCTCGGCGTGGCAGGGCGCACAAGATGTACAGAACATCGAGGTACGCCAGCGTATCGACGGCGCATACGACGCCATCGTTGTGGTTGAAGGCTCGGCCGGTGAGGCGGTGACGACGGCACAGGCCGCCGCGAACGCTGCCGCTGCCGCGGGGGCTAAGGCTGACATAGCGTACGAGAACGCTCATTACTGGTCGGTGGAATGTGTTGTAGCTTCCGCCGCTGTGGTCCTTGGGGTCAATGAACTGCTTATGGGGCCGGTGCTAAATGTGCCGGATGGGCTAGAAGCCCGACTCACTGACGCTCATTTCGCGTTCATCACACAGCCCGGCGGCTGCACCGTTGAAGTCAAGCGCTGGGATTACTCGGGAACCATCGACGATGTGATTCACACCGAGATCTTGGGGGCCGATGTAACGCGGTTCAACTCGCCCGCACTGGACATTCCGGTGTTCGACCAGGAACGATTCTTCTACAACGTCACCAATGTTGTGGGATCGGTCGCACCGATTGTCCTACAGATCAACGTATCGGGTGTCTACTTCCCCGAAGAATGAAAGGGCCGCGCCATGAAGGTGTTCCATGCCGTCGCGTCAATCGCCAGCTGTGAGTCCTCCTGGACGATCCAACCGTATCGAGAACGGCTCTGGTGTGCCGCATTCCAAGTTGACTCGCTTGACGGTCTCTTCGATATGGCCGTGGCGACCGACGCCCTGCCGGTTCTGAACGCTGCGATTAGCCGGTTCGATACGCACACCGAGGAGCTCCGAGCGCTCTTGGACCCTCAGGACTTCGCGGTGCTGCGCGGTAACCAGCGCATATTGAAAGGTATGCGTAAGTTCTTGCTCCGCTGCGGAGGCCACATCTCCGGCGCGATCGACAAGGACGAACTGGACGCACCCGACAACGGTGACGAGGAATGAGCTTCCTCATCCGGCGCAACTTACCTCGAGCATGGGCCGGATGGTACGACTCGTTCCAGCGCCCTCCGGAGGATCCCATCCAATGGCCCTGGGTTCACATCGGCGACGGGGACAAGATCTTCATCAACGATCTTGAGGAACTCGTCATCCCCTCAAATTTCGTGACAGCCAACGCGGGTGGCGCGTCGTATGAATTCGAAGCCTTCACGCCCAACTGGGGCATAGAATTTGAATTCTTTTGGCCCGTGTCCGGAGCTATCATGCAGGCCATCCAAATCTACCTGTGTGAGTCCTGGGCAAAGGTCGGGGCCCTATATCAAAACATGCCTGTTGTCAGACTGTTCCACGAAGTAGCCCAGCACTCCATTCGGGTGTCCGAATATCCAGACGCTCTTACCCCGGGGTCTGATCTGGGAACGTGGAATGTGCCATCAATGGCGTCATCCAAACAAATATTGCGGATCTGGTTTGACAACGACGAATTCATTCGAATCTGGCTGAACGGGAATTTCGTCGGGTCCGCGACCCTGGATCCGGCCTATCGAGCCGGGCCTAGTCGCCGATGCATCCGAATATCCAACACGACATTCACGGGCTACCACATCCGCTGGTACAACGCCTACGACCGCCCTAGCTCCATCCCCCCCAAGGAAGTGTGGTCGTCAGCGTTCTACGACGACTTCGAGTCCGGTCTAGCCACTGGGTGGAGTCAGATAGGCACCAACGCCGCTGTGGCGTCTGGCTCGTGGGGCCGCAACGGTTCAGGCACCAACGGCTCGGTCGGGCTCATACGGGACTCCGGAGTCAGCTCAGGGCTCGTACGCGTCGAGGCAACCACGAGCGACACCATGAGTGTGTCGGCGGACTCCGGGCTCGTGCTGTGCTCGAACTCGGCGGGCAATCAAGGATTGTCCGCGAACATCTACGCGGGCAAGATATACATCTCCCGATTCTCGACGGTGCTCTCCGGCAACCCGCCGACCTTCACCGACTTCTCCGCGCTCACCTCCGGGCTGGCCGTAGCCGCCGGGGACAAGATCACGTTCTCGGTCTACAACGGGCTGGCGTGGATCGAAATCAACGGCGCCCCAAGGCTGTACGCCGCGAACGTCCATGCCGTCGTCCCCGCGACCAACACCTACGCCGGGCTTCGCGTTTCGCGTGGATCGCTGTCCAACAGCAACTCATGGGCCGACGTCCGGATTTTCTCCGGAATCAGCTGACCCCCCCTGATTGGAGCCTCATGGCCGAACCGTTGGGTCGCAAGCCCATCAGCACACCCCTGATCCTCTCCGCGGGAGCCGATTTCGAGCTGGTCCTCACCCCAGCAACGGGGTACCCGTCGGGCATCGATGCGCGGATTGCGCTGTACGCCACCGACGCCACCGACGCGGTCGAGCTCGACTCCTGGTCGGCGACGGTCGCTACCACGTCAGAGATCTCCTGGCGCATCGAATCAGAAGTGGCTGACACGATCCCGGCCCAGTCCGTCTATCGGCTGTTCGCCATCTTCCCGGAAACCCCCACCCTCGAGCGCTGCTGGTACCGCGGTCGCGTCCAACGTCAACAGTAGGAGCCGTCATGCCATTGACCACCGCCACACGCGAACTCGTCGCCATCTACTTCGGCACCCTGGGGGGCTACGTCTCCTTGCATACCGCTGACCCCAGCACCACTGGCGCCAACGAGGCATCCGTGACCCGGCAGCAAACCACCTGGGCGGCAGGCGTATCCGATGGTGCTGTCACCGGCAGCCAGGTCACGTTCACCAGCGTCCCTGCGGGGCAATATCCTTACCTCGGCGTCTGGTCGGCGGTCACCGGTGGCACGTTCCGTGGATCGCAGGCACTGACAGATGTCGAGCTCTCCGCCACGGGTGAAGTGAAGATCACCCCGACGTACACGCAGAGCAACCCGGCCTGATGCCGATCGCGGACTCGCCGACCTCGCCGAGTGCCGTGGCCGACGCCCCACCCGCGCACACGGTGGTGGCTGACACGCCCTCGGCGCCGAGGTTCATCGCGGACACACCGCCCGTCCCGACGTTCGTAGCCGACGCGCCCCCCC
>ERZ1292642.298-Hain-H14-01um-R1-298-length-32973-cov-10_pt1 | contig 20011 bp, 27 predicted proteins | sample MGYA00564403_ERZ1292642 | MGnify/ENA primary metagenome ERZ1292642 (study PRJEB36523, sample SAMEA6512643) | groundwater metagenome | collected 2019-01-09 | study: AquaDiva: Metagenomics assemblies of 32 groundwater samples | reverse complement strand
CCGTGCCGAGCACGTTCCTCACGACGACGCCGCTCGACTACGTGCAGGCGTCGCCAAACTTCGACTGGCTCGCCGTCGACAAGACGCCGACGGGCGTGGCGAACCCGATCACGTTCGCGACGGCGCCGAGCGCCGAGGGCACGACGGGCGACTACCTCGCGCTCGCGGGGCAGACGCCGATCGTGCAGGTTCCCAAGGAGTGGCTCAGCGTCGTCGAGCACGGTACGGCGGCGTACGCGCTCGGCGCGCTCGGCGACCGCGAAGGGTTCGAACGCCTCACGGTGATGGCCAACGCGCTCGTCGCGCGGAAGCTGCCGCTGCTCGAGCGCCGCAACGAAGCGGACGACCCGCCCATGATCAACCACGACTCGCCACTGCGGTACGGCCGAGGCGGGCGCTGGGGTGGCCGATGACCGCCCTGCATCTGCCGATCGCGGGCCTCGTCGTGGACCCGTCGCCGTTCAACGGGCAGGCGCCCGTCGGCAGCCTCGCGGTCGCCGAGAACGTGAGCATCCGCCGCAAGGGGATCGCGCAGACGCGCCCCGGCTTCAAGCCGGTCGTCCTCGGCGGCGGCGCCCCGGGCGCGGGCTTCAACCGCGCGTTCCGGTTCATCCCGTACGGCGGCGACGTGATCGTCGTGAGCAACGACGAGGGTACGGCGAACGAAAAGGCGCACTGGCTCTCGACGGGCACGGAGATCCTCTACAACGCCGCGAGCATCTCGGCCGAGTACGGGCGGGCCCTCTTCGCGAAGGCGCGCGAGAACCTCTACATCGGCGGCGACACGTACACCTACAAGCTGACGAGCGGCACGGACGCCGTGGCCGACGCCGCGGGGCTACCGCGCGCGCACTCGCTCGTCGCTGCGCTCTCCATCGCGGCCGGGACGGGGATGCTCGCGGCACTCTCCGAAGTCGCCTATCGCGTGATCTGGCGCCGCAAGGACGCCAACGGCAACGTGCTCCGCTCCTCGCCCTCGCCGCGCTTCGTCATGCGCAACGGCACAGGCGTCGCGAACGACGTGGACATCACCGTCACCGTGCCGACCGAGATCATCGCGGGCGACACGGCCGAGGTGTACCGCAGCGACGCCATCGCCTTCGCGACGGCTCCGCCGAACGACGAGCTCGGACTCGTGAACGAGCACATCCTCACGTCGGGCGAGAAGACGACCGGCAGCTTCACGTTCACCGACACGAAGCCAGACGTGCAGCGCGGCGCCATCTACTACGCGGCGCCGTCGCGCGAGGGGATCAACCAGAGCAACGAGCGCCCGCCGCTCGCGAAGGATCTCGCCCTCTTCGCGGATTCCATGTTCTACGCGAACGCGGCCGGGGCGAACATCCTCGGCGTCGAGTTGCTCGACGTGCACGACGTGGCGGCGCCCGACAACCTCGGATGGGGCTACCGCAGCACGACGAGCGGCGACGTGACCATCTCCCCCGATGACACGTTCACGGTCGCCGACGCGACCGGCATCGTCGTCGGCATGGGCGTCTCGCAGTCCGGCGCCACGCCCGACGGCGGCAACGCCGTGTTTGCCGCCGACACCACGGTCACCGGCGTCTCTGGCACGACGATCACCGTCTCGCCCGCGCCACTGAGCACGCCCGGTGCGATCACGGTGCGCTTCCACGACACCCTCAAGTTCGAGAACACGTCCGGCGGCACGTCGCGCGTCTTCTACGCCTCCGACAGCTACGGCACGCGCTCCTTCCCGATGCCGTCACCGTTCTTCGCTGCCGCGCTCGACCGCCTCAACATCCGCGACACGATGATGCGCCTCGCGTACGTCGTGGACTCCTACGTCGTCGCCGGCTACGAGTTCGTCCCCAACGTCATCCGCACGTCGAGCGACGACACGGAGGAAGCGCAGGGCAACGCCGTCCTCGTCTCGCGCTGGCCCGGGAGCACCTTCGCCTTCGCCGTCACCGGCACGCACATGGCCGCGTGGGTCCGGCGCCACGACGGCTCCGTCAACGCGAACAACAACCCCGCGAGCACCGCCGGGGGCGGCGCAAGCGTCCTCTACTGGTCGAAGTTCAACCAGCCCGAGGCCGTGCCGCTGCTCAACTTCGCGCCCGTCGGCGGCGAGAACGACCCGATCCTCCGCATCATCCCGCTCGCGGACGCGATGTACGTGTTCAAGCTCTCCGGCGAGGTCTACCGCGTGACCGGCAGCGGCGCAGACGCGGGCTTCCGCCTCGATCTGGTCAACACGTCGTGTCGCCTCCTCTCGTGGAATTGCGCCGACGTGCTCGGCACCGAGATCGCGGTGTGGAGCGCCGAGGGCGTCGGCTTCTTCACCGAGGCGGGCGTGCAGCGGTTCGACGGCGCCGTTCGGAGCGCGCTCGAGCCCTTCACGCGCGCGTACTCGCCCGACAACAGCACGACGTTCGGAGCCGTCACCGCGGGCGCCATCCCGTACGTCTTCTGCAACGACCGCGTTGGCGAGGTCGTGCTCGGCGTGCCGAACACCACGGGCCTCGCGGAGATCGCGAGCACCCTCTACCTCTTCAACGTCAACACCGGCGCGTGGGTGACGTGGGCGCGGTCATCGCGTGCGATGGGCGTGCGCGTGAGCGGCGCCCTGGTCATGTCCGACGGCGCCGACGGCGCGAGTACGTTCACGGTGTACGAGGAGCGCATCGCGAACCTCCCGGCAACGCCAGGATCGGAGGCGTACGACGAGGAGACGGTGGGCATCACGATCTCGTCGGTGAGTCCCAACGACGCGACGCTCATCACCATCGCAGCCGGCTCGGGCTGGACGCCCGTGGTGGGCGACAGCTTCGGCACGTCGCTTGGTGTCCGGTTCATCGTCGTGAAGGTCACGAGCGCCACGGTGTTCTACGTCGACCGCGCTGGCCTCACGGCGGGCGCCCCGTACACCGCGCGCGTCGGGATCTCGGCGACTGTGGAGTACCGCCCGCTCGCAGCCGTCTCGCCCGCCACGCTCATCCGGTGGGGCGAGCGCACGGACGAGTTCCTCAGCCTCTACGGCGTGGCGAGGATCTCCGTCGGGATCACGACCGAGGCGACCACCCTGGATGTCACCAAGGCGCGCACGTACGACACGTCCACGCTCGTCGCCACGGCGCGCACCATCATCCCCCGCGGCGGTTGCCTCGCCTCGGCGCTTGCCCCACGCATCGCGATCCGGCAGGCCGAGTCGCGCTGGCAGTACACCGGACTCACGCTCGACGCCCGCGTCATCGGCGTGCGAGCGCGCCGCGACATCCAGAACACGGATCCAGCCACGGGAGCGGGCGACTCGTTCGCTCAACTGTGATGCCCCGCTATGGCGCTCCCGAGCTTCCGCCGCCGTTCGTCCCGCTCCGGTCGGACCTACCGGCGAACCTGCGCATCGAGATCAACTCGCTGCTCGTGGACCTTCGCAGCTACCTTCGCAGCCTCCCGCGGACGTGGGTGCGCGAACCGTTCCGCTACCGTGCGGGCGAGACGATTCGCCTCGAGATGGGCCTGCACCGGCCACCGACGGGCCTGCTCGTGATCCGCGCGTTGCAGGCCGACGCGCCAGGGACGGCGCCGAGCGTCTCGGCGGTGCCCGCGTGGACGTGGCACCAGGAAACGGGCACGGTTGCCCTCAGCAGCATCACGGGCCTCACCGTAGGGACCGACTACATCGTGACGCTCATGGTGGTGGAGTAGTTATGGCCTGGTACAGCGGATTAAAGCAGGTCTACGAGGATGTAACCGGGCAGACCGCGGCCAAGGAGAGCAAACAAGCCAAGAGGGATCGAGAACGCGCTCGCGCGGCATGGGAGATACAGCAGCAGCGCGCCGATGCCGGGTACGACGACGCGCTCGATCAGTGGAACGATGTTCTCCCCGAGGAGTACGTAGACGAGGAGTACGTCGAGGGCACGGCGCAGACCGCGGGGGCGGCGAGCGCAGGAGCCGACCCGCGGAGCGTCGATGCGCAGATGCGCGCGCTCGCGGCGATGGAAGAGGTCTACGGGCAGGGCGGCCTCACGGCCGTCGACCGTGCGCGCATCGCGCAGGCGCAGGCCGGCACGCGTACGTTCGAACGCGGGCAGCGTGACGCGCTTGCGCAGGAGGCCGAGGCGCGCGGCATGGGCGCAGGCGGCGCTCGCTTCGCGGGCGAGATCGGCGCGCAGCAGGAAGGCGCCAACCGGCTCTCGCAGATGGGCCTCGACATCGAGGGCATGGCGCAGGAGCGCGCCTTCAACGCGATGCAGGCGGCCGGCGGACTCGGCTCGCAGGCGCGCGGGCAGTCGTTCGGCGAAGACCTTGCGCGGCGCGAGGCGCAGGACGCTGCCAACCGCTTCAACACGGAGTATTCGCGTGATCGCGCGGAGCGTGCCGGTTCGTACGGGCGCGACCGTTCGCAGCGTGCAACGGAGCGCGAGGAGCGGCGCCGCGGGCACATGGCGGATACGGGGTGGGACTACGTGAACGCGTCCGAGCGCGCAACCGCAGGGACGACGGGCCAGTACAATCAGAACGCTACGGCTGCGCAGGCCGCGGCCGATAAGGCGACGGGCGTGCAACAGGGCGCGTACGGCTTGGCTTCGGACTTTTTCTCGGACGACGACGAGTGAACCGATGCGAACCACCAAGTACACCGACGATGAGGAGCGGCGCCGCATCAAGCAGGAGGCGGCCGATGCGCTCGGCGATCTCGCCGAGGAGCCTGGCGACGAGTACGCGCGGCTGATCGGGCGCGACACGGCGCAGGACGACGACGGCCCCGCGCCGATGGACGACGAGTACGAGGCGCAGGCGACGCCGACGACCGTCTACCGGCAGCAGGGCCGCGACATCGCGGACGAGGAATTCGGGGCGGGCCTCGCGCGCGTCGCGGGCAACGTCCCGCGCGCGACGGTCCCCGCCAACCCGTACGGCGAGGCGACCGCAGACGCGGCGCCGTACGGGCGCGCGACGGACATGACGTTCAGCGACGCGGAGGCGTACGGGACGGCGCCCGGCGACGACATGACCTTCTCTGACGCCGAGGCGTACCCCGACGAGGGCGAGGCGATCGTGGAGAGCGCACGTGCTGCGCAGGCGCCGCTCCGCGACGAACCGCCCGACGAGTACGCGGCGCTGCTACGATCTGGCGCCGCGATCGACGAGGCGCGCGACGGGGCCGAGGCGGCGAACGCGGCAGCGCAGGCGGCGGCCGAGGAGCGCGCCATGGACGAGGCGTATGCCGCGTCCGACGCCGAGGCGCAGGCCCCTGCCGCGTCCACGGGCGCGCCCGCCGCTCCGATGGCCGGTCCCGAGATCGAGGCGATGTTCGCCGAGTACGGGCAGCCGGGCGTGCGAGTGCCGGGGTCGCCGCAGGCGCCGCAGCCAGAGATGGCAGACAACATCGTCGATCCGTGGTCGGTGCCGGGGCAGCGCGAACCCGCTGCGCCGGTCGCGCCGCCGCCCGAGGACGAGTACGCCGCGGCGCTCGCGTCGGAGCCGCCGGGCGAGCCGACCATCCCCGAGGGCTACGGCCCGCAGCCGTCTCGGTACGCGAGCGGCGAAGGGCCCGCGAAGGGCGACGAGTCCGCGCGCGACGAGTACGCGCGCCGCAACAGCCGCAACCGCCTCGGCATGGGCATCGGCGGCCTCTTGAGCGTGCTCGGCCGCGTGGACGCCACGCCGATCTCCGAGGCGTACCGCGCACGCCGCGGCGACATCCGCACCGACTACGAGCAGCGCACGGCAGGCGAGCAGGCTGCCGAGCAGCGTGGCGCGCAGGGCCGTCGCGACGACGAACGCCGCGCCCTCGACGAGCGCCGCGTGGCCGTGCAGGAGGAGGGCCTCGGCCTCCGCAACCGCGTCGAGGAGCGCCAGATCGAGGCGGCGGATCCCCGCAACCAGGGGCGTCGGCTGCAGAACGCGCAGCGGGCCCTCGCGCTGTCGAGCGAGGAGGAACGTCGCAGCCCGTCGAGCGAGGTGTCGCGGTCGTTGCAGGAGAGCCTGCGCGCGGCGCGCGGCGACATGCGCCCCGACATGCGTGACCGCCTCTCCGACGAGGCCCTCGGCGGCCTCACGGCAGAGGAGATCGTGGACGACCCGGCGCTCATGCAGGCGATCCGCTCGTTCGGCACGCGCACGCGGCCCGAGACGCGCACGGGCGTCCCCGGCGCGACGCGGGCACCGGGTGCAGGCGGTGGCGGCGCCGAGCAGCGCGAGCAGTGGATCGCTGCGCGCGCAGCGGACCTCACGCGCCGCGGCGTCCCCGAGGGAGAGGCTCGCGAGCAGGCCGGGATCTCGTACGACGCGCTCGACGACGTGGGCCGCCGCAGCATCCTCACGGGCGGCGCCGCGCAGGAGGCGACCCGCCTGCGGACGACGGAGGCACGTGCAGAGGGCCAGCAGGAACGCCTCGCGCGCGGCCTCACGGACTTGCAGCAGGTCGAGGTGCCGCTCCTGGAAGCGGAGCGCGCCCTCGGCGCCGTCGGCCCGCGGGGCCTGCGCAACGTGCAGGTCGCGCTCTCCGACGTGGCGAGCGGCGTCTCGCCGAGCATCATCCTCGACGAGAACGAGGAGGCCCTCTTCCAGGCGATCGGCGACCTGCGCAACAAGGATCTGCGCGCGATCAGCGGCGCCGCCGTCACCGAGAACGAGCTCGAGCGGTACCGTCAGGTCATGGGCGGCAACCTCTTCGATAACGCTTCGATGCTCCGCAACTGGCTCGCGGCGCAGCGTCGCATGGTCGACGGGCAGCGCCGCATCGTCACGTCGGGCTACAACCCGCGCGTCGTGCAGGCGCAGGGTGCAGCGGCGGCGCCGGCCGACTCGCGTCCTCGTCGGCGGTGGTCGCGGAAGAACCCGGACGGCAGCACGACGACGGGCACGGCTCCGGCAGGCTCGACGTTGCCCGCGGGCATGAGGTGGGTCGAGTGACCCCCGAGGAACGCGCGCGCCTGCGAGAGCAGGGCTTCGAGTTCGACGACGAGCCCGCCGAGCTCCCGGAGGGGTTCGAAGTGGACGCGCCGGGCGATCCCGAAGGCGCGCGCACCATGCGCGGCGCCGAGGAGCAGGCGCGCGCGCTCGGCGCCGTGAAGGCGGGCGGGGGTCGGCTGCTCGATCCCGAGTACGTCGAGGCGCACCGCCCCGGACCGAACCGCCCCCGAGGCGCCCCCATCGCGTACGACCGCGGCGAGGAGACGGTGCTGCCGACGACGAACATCACCGGCCGCCGCGATCGACTCCCCGGCGACACGGACGAGACGGGGATCACGACCGAGGGCGACCCCTTCGTGTTGCAGAACGTCGAGATGCTCGACCCGCGCACGGTCGCGGGCACGCCAGAGGCGCAGGCCGAGGACCCGGCCGCGTGGACGGTGCCAGAGCCGGTGCGCCGCGGCGTGGACGCGTGGGCGCGGTACGGAAACCCCGTCGGCCTCGCGGTGACCGCCGGCAGCAACCTGCTCAACGCGCAGGACGCGCCATCGCTGCTCACGGCGACCCCCGTGGGCGCAGCCCTCCGTGGCGGCTACGAGTCGCTCGACCGCGAGGATGAGGATCTCGTCGCGCCGGAGGAGGTGTCGCCGCGCGCGTTCGGTCACGGCGTCGTGCAGGGCGCGACGCTCAGCGGCGCAGACGAGCTCGTGGGCCTCGCCGACGAGCAGGCAGGACGCGAGGCGCGTGAGCAGACGGAGGCGAGCGCCGCGCGCTACCCCGCGTCGTTCGGGGCCGGGCAGATCGCGGGCAGCGCGCCGCTCATCGCCGTCCCGGGCCTCGGGAGCGCGCCGGCGTTGCAGGGCGTCGGCCGCGGGGCCGCGCTCGCGCGCACCGCGGCAACGGCAGGGGAGGGCGCTGCGCTCGGGTACACGCAGGGCGCGCTCGCGGGGCGTCCCGGCGAACGCGAGGAGAGCGCCGAGACGGGCGCCCTCTACGGCCTCGCGGGCGGCGCGCTCGCGGGCGGGGCCGTCAACGCTCCGGCGGTCCTCGGCTCGCGCCGCATCGCCGACGAGATGCGCGTGCACGGCGCGGGCGGCGGGATGCCCGCGGGGCAGCGCCGTCTCGAGCAGGCCGGGATGGGCATGGCCTACCGGGACGCGCGGGGCGAGGCCGAGCAGCGTGCACTCGCCGCGATGGAGGCGCGCGGCGTCGAGCCGTGGCACGAGGCGCCGACTCCGCCGCGTGCGATGCCCGAGGACGAGCCGTACCTCGACGTGACCAGCGACGTCGCCGACGTCGAAGACCTCACGCCCCTCGCGCAACCCGATGCGTCCGACGAAGCGCGCTCGGCGCTCGCGCAGGCGCAGCGTGGCGGGGAGTCGCAAGCCGCATTCGAGGGGCGCCTTGCCCGCGAGGCCGAGACGCTCGAGGAGCGGGCGGCCATCGAGCGCGCCGTCGAGGACTACGAGGAGGGCCTGCCGCGCACGCTCCCCGGCGTTGGGGGCGAGGCACGGCAGGCGAACCGCGACCCTGACGCGCTCGTTCGCACGTCCCCCTACCGAGGCACGATCGCGCCGGACGAGTCGGCGCCGTACCTGTCGAACGAGCCGGTCCCGTGGGATCCGGTCGCCAGCATGGCCGAGCCGCTCGCCCCCCTCGGCGACCGCAACCGCGCTCTCGGTCCGCAGCGGCCACCGCCGTCGCCCGGTGCCTCCGCGCGCACGTCGCCGGAGATCCGCGGCGGCGCCGCTCCCCGCCGAGCGGGCCGCGTCGAGGCCCCGCCTCCGCCGCCCGGCGTCGACCCGCTCGCCGCGACAGACCCCGCCGCCCTGCCGGATACGCGCTCGCTCCGCGCCGGTGGCACCCGCCCGATCGAGGCTCCCGCGCAGGGCAACCTCACGCAGCCGGACCTCGGCCCCCCGACCGCGGTGGACGTGCGCGCCCCGACGCCGGATCCCGGCTACCGGCAGCCGCCCGCTGCGCCGTCGCGCGCCGCCCCCGAGGCGCCACCGGCCGCCGCCGCCGAGATCGCCTCCCCGTACGCCTCCCCCGACGACATCGACGCGCTCGGCGAGATGCCCGTGCGCCGGCAGGACCGCATCGACGCGCAGGCCGCGATCGCCCGCCGCATCCGGCAGTACGGCTACACCGGCGCGACGCCCGAGGAGAACCTGCGCCGCGCCGCGCAAGACGTGCAGCGTGCGGGCGCCGACATGGACGCGCTCACGGCGCAGGCGCCGAACATGGTCACGACGCAGCGGCTCGCGCGTCACTTCGATCGCCTCGCGGCCGAGGCCGACGAGATCGGCAGTCCGGGCGCGCAGGCGTACGCGGCCGAGGCCGAGCGGTTCCGCGGCCTCGGCGAGCGCGGGCTCACCTTCGGCGCGGCGCACCGGCTCCGGCAGAACCTCGACCAGCAGGCCCGCTTCGCCTCGCAGCAGCCCAACCTCGACGCGCGCGCGTACCGCGAGGCCCGCCGCCTGCTCGCCGAGGACATGGAGGCGTCGCTCCCGCCGGACATGGCGCGCGCGTGGCGCTCCGCCAACGAGCGGTATCAGGTCGCGAAGCTCGTCGAGCAGGGCACCGGCGCGATGACGCAGAGCGCCGAGCGCGGCGTTCGCCCGACCCTCTCGCAGATCATCCTCCTCTCGACGCTGGAACCCGCTGGCGCCGTCGCGGCCCTCGCGACCCCCACCGCCCGCGCTCGCATCCCCGGCATGGTCGCCGGCATGCACGAGCGCCTGCTCGCGATGGCGCAGCGGCAGCCGTGGCGTCTCGGCCGGTGGGGCGACATGCTCGCTCGCGCTGCCCGTAGCGGCCCTGCTACCTTCAACGCCGTGCACGAGCAGTTGACCACGACCTCCCCGGAGTATCGCGCGCACATGCGCAGCCTCGACAACGACGCGGGCGCAGAACGCTCCGCACGACAGGAGTGAGCCGATGCCGATCCATCAGCAGGGTGCCGTCCCGCTCGCGTACGCCGAGGCCCGGCAGACGCTCATCACCAACGCCACGCAGGGACAGGCGTGGTCCTCGTCCTACGGCACGGGCAACCTCGGCAGCGCCCTCGACGTGCGCGACTGGCGCGAGGTCACGCTCGAGTTGACCGTCAACCCCGGAGCCGCTGCCGACCAGATCGAGGTCATCGCCCTCCTCAGCAACCAGGCCGACCCGCCCGCGGGGATCGGGACGGACACGTGGTTTCCGCCGTCGGTCACGGACGGCACATACACGGAGACGACGCTCGTGGGCACTCTTCCGACCGGCTTCGACGCCTCGCAGGCGTACAACAGAGCCGTGTACCGGCCGCTGCTCATCGCCTTCGACGCCGTCGCTGCGGGCACGGAGGAGCAGCGCATGAGCGTGACCGTGAACGTCGAGCGGGCGCGGTGGTGCGCGATCATCGCCCACAACCTCGCGGCGGCGGATGTCGCGATGACGATCTACGGGTCGCGTTCGGCATGACGACGCGGCCCCCGATCGCGGAGGCCATCGCCCGCCCGATCGCGAACGTGGCGGCCGGCGGCGGCCTGCCGTGGGAGGCGCTGGGCGGCGGCAAGCCACCGGCGCCGGTCAACACCGTCGCGCCCGTCGCCAGCGGGACCGTGTACATCGGCAACTCGCTCTCGACGACAGACGGCACGTGGACAGGCGCGTCCTCGTTCGCCTATCAGTGGCAGCGCGACGGCGTGGATGTCGTGGGCGCGACCGAGAACACATTCCCGACCGCCGACGGCGCTGACCACGGGCCGCAGATCCGGTGCGTGGTCACCGCGACGGGGGCCGGCGGCAGTACGAGTGCGAACAGCAACGCGCTGGTGTTCGTGGTCGCGAACCTGCCCAGCCTGCGCTGCGACCTCGACCCGGCGCTCGGCGTGACCGAGGGCATCCTCGACGACGTGATCTCCTGGGAGGACCAGAGCGGCGTCGGCAACGTGTTCACCGACGGCGGCGTCGCCACGCGTCGGCCGCTGCGCATCGACTCGATCGCGGGCATCAACAACAAGCCGGGCATCCAGTTCGACGGGCTTACTGACTACCTCACGGATACGTCGTTCTCGTGGGGGGCGGCGCCCAACGACTGCACGATCGCGCTGGTGCACCGGCAGGACTCGCTGACGAACGGCGACTGCATCTTGACGTACGGGGCCGGCAACCGGCCGGCGTTCACGCAACTCACCGGCAACCTCGTGCGGTGGTTTGGCGCGGGCGCGCCGTCGTCCGACACCACGACCGCGCAGGGCGGCGGAGTGTTCACCACGGTCTGGGGGCGCATGGACGGCACGGCAGACACGCAGTACGTCGGCACCGCCAACAACAACGAGGACCAGGATGCGAACACGAACGCCGGTGCCGCCGACGGCGGGACGATGGCGCTCGCCGCGACGACGACCGGCGGCCTGCTCGCGAACTTCACGGCGGGGCGCATCGTGATCCTGCGGTCTGCGGACAATAACGCGCGGATCGCCCTCGCGTACTTCTTCAACTACACGTACGGCGTGGCGCTATGACGCGGTTTCTCATCTTCGACACGGTGACGGATGCGCGTCGCGCCGTCGTCGCGATCTCGGCGGCTCTCGGACTGCCGCGCACGTTGACCGAGACCGAGGTGAGGCGCGATCCGGGCGTGCGGGCGCGCGCGCTGCCGCGTGTCCAGGCGTACACGAGCGTTCGCGCCGTCACCGCCGGACGCCTTGCCGGCAAGTTCGTTGTCGCGGTGAACCCCGCTGACCTCGCGGCGCTCGACGGCACGACGCTCGCGGTGCCGGCGACGTACGACGGCACCGTGGTTCCTGGAGGCGCCGGCAGGTTCGCGCTCGTTCTCGCTGCGGCAGAGGTGCCGTCGCGGGCGCATGATGGAGAGGTCGTGCCGACGTGACGATCGTCGCGCAGACTCCGCCCGCTGGACAGGACGCCTCGCCCGCGATCCAGGCAGCGATCGACCAGGCGCTCGCCGCGGGCACCGGCCTCGTGATCCCGCGCGGCACGCACACGTGCCTCTCGCCAGTGCGTGCGTTCCTGACAGGCGCGCAGCACTGGATCTCAACGCTCTCGATCGCGGGCGAGGAGATGGCGTACGGCACCCGGACGCCAGCGACGACCTTGCTGTTCCCGGCGATCGATGCACCTGGGCTCGTGTTGCAGTGCGCGCGTGCGGTCCGGCTGCGCGACCTCGCGATCCAGGGCGCGTACGCGCCGCCGGTCAACGGGCTCGCGTCGCTGCTCGACCAGCTCACGTTCGCCGTGGGCGCGTACCGCAACAACCGCCGCTCGCCGCACTGCGGGATCGTGGTCGACGCGCTGCACCCGAGCGTCGCGCAGCAGGACCGCTACCCGGCGCTCGCGGCGTACTACGACCAACCCGGTGAGGTCGCGGGATCGAGCGATGTCGAGTTCGATCGCGTCACGATCGACGGGTTCATCTGCGGGCTCGGCGTTTCGGTGAGCGGGTACACGCAGAACGCCGAAAACTTCTCGTCCCGCCGCATGAACGTCTCGCGCTGCCGGAGCGCCATCGCCTTCTGCCAGCCGCAGAGCCGCGCGTGCGTGTGGCGCGAGTCGGCGTTCGGGTACGTGGACACGATCTTCGACGGAGTCCAGTACGGCGAGCAGAGCGGCAAGGAACCGCACATCGAGGGCGCCAACATCGTGTGGTGCCGGAGGATCTTCGACACGCTCGCGGCCGGCGAGGCAACGCGCGTCGAGGGGCTGCGTGGAGAGACGTTCTTCGACTTCGGCATCGTGCGCTCCTCGACGTCGACACCGATGGAGATCGAGGCGAGCACGTTCGCCTTCGCAGGTACGCCGGCCGGGACGCCGCGGCCTCCCCTGCGCATCGCGAACGTCGGCAGGCTGCTCTCGTTTCGCGGAGGCGGGCTCGGGATTGCGGCGACGGTGCCCGAGGCGATCCACGCATGGACGACTTCGCGCGTGACCTTCGACAACTGCGGGATCGCGCCGAGCGGATGGGCCGCGGTGCAGGCTCCGCTTCTGTGGTGCTCCGCGAACCCGTGGCGCGCCGAGTATCGCAACTCGCGGATGACGGAGCTACGCGGCGCGATCCAGAGCGCCGCCGCGCTCGACCCGATCGTGCGCGAGGAGATCGCGAGCAACCTCTCCGGGTCGATGGCGCTTCCGGCTGCGCGTGCCGTGACGGGCGCCAACGAGAGCGTCGCGCCCCTCTACTACTACGCCGACGACATGCTCTACCGCGGCGTGACGGTCGACGGCATCGGCGGCGCCGACGTGGACGGGGCGGTCCCGTCGTGGACGCCGCCGCTCGCGCCTGGCGACCTCATCTACTCGCTCACGAACGCCGCCGTGCCGGGCCTCGGGCAGTCGCCGCGGCTCGTACTCGGCGAGGTGCTCACGACGACGCCGACGATCAAACTCCGCCACGTGCACGGGTTCGCGACGAACGGGCAGCACCGGCTCTACCGCGTGCGGTTCCCGAGGTGGCCGTGACCGAGATCCTCGCAGCGATGGGCGGCGCGGCGGGCCTCGCCGTGATCGCGGGCGTCGTGCAGATCGCGATCACGCGGTGGTCCAAGCACAGGGCCGCCGCCGCGAAGGCCGAGGAACGCGCCGAAGTGCGCGAGGACACCGCACAGCGCGAGGTGTTCGCCGTGCTCCGCGACCGCGTGCGGATCCTCGAGGAGCGTGAGGACGGGTGCGCCGACCGGATCGAGCGCGTGCTCGCCGAGGCGAAGGCCGAGCGCCACGCCGTGCGCGACACGATGCAGTCGGCGCTCTCGGAGTGCGAGGACCGCGCCTCGCGCCTTGACGAGCGGGTGCGGGTCCTGGAACGCTTGAGCCACGTGGGAGGCGAGTGACCATGACCAAGGCCACCAAGCGCACCGTGATGCGCGTGCTGCGGACGCCCTCGGCGGTCGCGCTCATCTGCACCGGGGCCCTGTGCGCGACGGCGGTGCTCCTCTTCGCGCCCGAGGAGACGAGGCAGTGGATCCTCGCGCCGGGCGGGGGGCTCGCCGCGCTCCTCGCCCTGTTCGTTCAGCTGAAGCCTCCGCCGGAGGAGCCGTGAGTGCCGGCGTGGGCGCAGTGGGCCGTGCTCTGGCTCGCGCTGCTCTGGTGGGCGCTCTGCTGACCGGGTGCTCGGAGATCGCGAAGGTCGCGACCGCCGCGAACGCCAACCACCTGCGGCAGAGCACGCGCGAGGTCTGCGCCGAGCTCGCAGCCGCCGACCGCGCCGCGGGCCTCGTCCTCGACGCGCCGGACGCGGGCACGCCGTGATCGAGCACCTCGACCTCCGCGCCGAGGGCCCGCCGCTCGACGTGCAGCGCACCCGCTACCGCTTCCGCAACGGCTCCGTCGCCGTGCGCGACCCTGCGACCGTGACCGGGATCGTCGTGCACCAGACCGCGTGCACCTTCGGGGGCGACGCGCCCCACCGACGCGCGCTCCGCATCCCCGCGCACGCCACGGCCTTCCGTGACGGCACCTTCGTCACGCCGTGCCCGCTCGCCTGGTACGCGCACCACGGCAACGGCCTCAACGACCGCAGCCTCGGCCTCGAGATCGAGGGCCGCTACGCTGGCCGCCGGGACGATCCAGCGACCGCGCCGCGCGAGGATCTCGGGAGCACGTGGGGCGGCCCGCCTGACGTGCTGACGCCGCTCGCGATCGAGTGCGCGCGCGCTGCACTCGCGTGGCTCGTCGAGGCGGGACGCGCCGATGGTATGCCGATCCGCTACGTGTGGGCGCACCGGCAGTCAAGCGCGACGCGTCGATCGGACCCGGGCGAGGACATCTGGCGCAGCGTCGTCATGGGCGGGACGTACGCACTCCTCGGCCTGGAAGTGCAGCCGGCGCTCGTCGTCGGCGACGGCCGACCCATCCCGACAGCGTGGGACGCGCGCGGCGTCGGCCGCTACTAGCCGTAGCCGGAGCCGTAGCCGGAGCCGTCGCCGGAGCCGTCGCCGGAGCCGGAGCCGGAGCCGTCGCCGCTCGCCGGCATCGCGTCGAACGCGCGCACGGCCTCGTCGCTCACGTCCCACACCGCGTGCACGTCGACCACCAGCGCGCTCGCCGTCGGCTTGCCGATCCGGCTCCCGGCCCTCGGGCCCGTCGCCGCGAGGCTCGTGATCCCGCCGGGGTCGCCCTTCCAGTGCGCGATGTGGCGGCACGCGCTCACGCGCACGGCCTTCGCCTTCACGATCTCGGCATCGCTCGCCGAGATCCGACCGTACACCAGCCCCCAATTGCCGTGACCCACGATCACGGCCCGACCCTTCGTCTTCTTCGTCGCCATCTCTACCTCCGTGGCCCTTCCGGGCCGGTCATCCGTTGCGGACCTTCCGCCACACCACCGATCGCACACCGCTGCGGGTGTACGTGACCTGCGCCTCCACCGACGCGTTACCGAGGCCCGCGGTCCACACGAGCGAGTCGCCGTGGCCGACGATCCGGTCGCGGCGCTCCCGGTTCGCGCGCATGCGCAGGCGGCGTGCCTTGCGGCGGGTCACGGTTCCGCCTCCGGCAGCGGTTCCTCCGGCAGCGGGATCGGTCCCGCCCACTCGACGTACTCGCCCAGCACGCCGGTTTCGAGGACGACGCTCAGCGGCAGGCTGCACGGCGTGCCGACGATGTGCAGGACGGACCCGCCGAAGTCGTCCACGCGCTCGACGCGGATCTCCCCGTCGCAGCCGAGCAGGAAGTACCACCCCGGCGCCGTCGGGGCCTCGCGCGTCCATCGGAGCGTCACGGCACCGCCGCCCACGCGCCCGTGCGCTCCGCCTTCAAGAGCGCGAGCAACTTCTCCGCGGCCTCCTCGGGGCTCCTCCCGTAGTACGCGATCATCTTCGACCGCGCGATGGTGGCCCGCCACTCCACGCCATGCTCGTCGATCGAATCCGTGGTGACCTGCACGTCCTCGACCCGCACCGTACTGCCCTGCCAGAGCGACGACGCCACGTCCGCGATCTCCACGGCGAGCGTCCACAGGCGAGGCGGCTCCGGCGTCGACACCATCCCACCGCGCTCCACGATCCCGTCGCAGAGGCGCCGGATCTCCGCGGCGCGCGGATCGGGCAGCGTCGGCAACTGCGCGTTGAGCATCGCCCGTGTCGCGTCCACGGCGTCGAGCGCCGCCTGACACCGAGGCGCCGGGCCCAGACGCGTCCACAGGAACGCCGTTTCGAGCGCCGGCCGCGTCCCGATCTCTTGGAGCAGGAGCACGATCTTGGTGTGCATGTTCACGACAGCACCGACCGCAACAGGATCGCCGCGTTCTTGAGCGCCATCTCGAGCGCGCCCACGCGGTAGGCGTACCGACCCGCGCTCACGTCCTCGGGCCGCGCGTAGTCCGCGGCCTTGACCTCGGACTCGGCGCCGATCTTCGCGTCCTCCGCCATGCCCTCGCACTGCCGGAGAAGCCGCTCGAGGGTCGCTCGCTGTGCGTCGGTCATCGCAGGCTCCGTGCGATCTCGGCGTCGCGGTGCCGGTTGTCCGCGCAGCGGTCACATCGCTTCGCGCTGACCGCCGACACCTTGTCCTCACAGTCCGAGCACGTCGGCAGCGCCGCCCACTCGGCGATCTGCTGCGCGAGGTCGCCGGGCGAGAGGGCGCGCGCGTCCCCGGGCAGCCACTCGAGGAACGCCTGCGCCCCGTCGTGCGTGTCGAACACCGGCCCGAAGGCCACGCCCGTCACGCTGTCCACGAGGCACGCCGCCTCCGTGGTGGACCCGTTCAGTTCACCGCTCAGGATGTGCACGCCCATCACTCGCCTCCCATCTGGTTCTTGAGCCACGAGTCCGAGTGCCCGCACAGGTCCGCGATCCGCCGGAGCCTCGTGTAGACCTTCTTGCGTACGACGAACGCCGGCTGCGTCTTCCCCGCCTCGCGGTACGCCGCCCGGTTCGCGTCGATCCAGGCCCCGAGCGCCTCGACGCAGCCGTCGAGCTCGACTTGCGCGCTGCCGTCGTCGTAGCCCCGCATGTCCTCGGCGTCGAGCGCATCGAGCTTGGCCCGCGCTGCTTTGGCGTCCTTGCCGAGCGCGTCGAGCGCCTCGATCCACGGCGCACACACCCGCTCGGCCTCGGCCTTCTGCGCGTCGGCCTCGCCCCGCGCGTCCTCGTGGCCCCGGTCCTGCGCCTGCGCGTCGGCCTCGATCAGCGTGCTCGGGGGCACCATGTCGGCGACACGGGCGCCGTTCTCGGCCTGCGCCATCTCCTCGGGCGTGTAGACGCCGCCGAGTTCGTTCGGGAACGCCGTGCGGAGCGCGATGGCCTCAGCGCACTTCGCGAGCATGACCTCCGGCATCTTCGCCCACATCGTCCCGACGCCATCCTTCGTCGTCTGCACGTACGAGTCCCACAGGGCGCTGCGCACGAGCGGCTCGGCGAACCCGGCGCGGTGCACGCCGACGCGAGCCGCGAAGGGCGGCGCCTTCGCGTCGAGCCAGATGTCGCGCCACACGCCATCCGCGGCGCACCATTCGATCCGGGTCTGCCCGCGGTACTGCCCCGTCCGCTCGGCGACGAGGCGGAAGCCGTCGATGCTGACCTGCGGCGTGTAGATGTCGCGGCCCTCGCGCTTGCTCCAACGCCCGACGAGGAAGATTTGCCGCGCGAACGGGTCAAGGCGCATGCGCTTGCACGTCGCGAGGAACACCGTCATCTCGGCATCGCTGGCCCTCGGCGCGATCGTGTCCTTGAGCGCCTGTACCTGCTCGCGCGTGAAGGCCAGTTCCTCTATGGGGCGACTGAGCGCGACCCCGTGCGGTTCGTGGCGCACCATCGCCCCGTGCGTCTGCACCGGCAGATCGATCACCGTCGCGGTCTTCGTTTCTGTCGCCATGTCACCCTCCGTTGCGGTCACAGGGGGAACGTAGCGCGCAGGAAGATACTTGACAAGCCCTTTCCGCTAACGCAGAGTCACTCGCATGACCCACCCGCTCGCCTCCTACCTCAAGCGCGAAGGGCTCTCCTTCTCGGACTTCGCGCGAGCCCTCGGCGGCAAGACCGTCTCCTCGCACGTCTCGCAGTGGGTTTCCGGCAAGCACTTGCCGCGGGTCCACACGGCCAAGCAGATCGAGAAGGCCACGCGCGGGGCCGTCACCGCCGCGCAGATGATGGGGCTGCGATGAACCCGGTCCTTCCCGACGGCGTGTACGTGTGGCCCGAGGGTCCGCTCGTCGCTGACGCCTCGTGGCGCCTGTGGGTCGAGCAGGGCGTGTCGCAGCCGGAGCGGTGGATCGGGACGATGTGGATCCCGGTGCTCGACGTGGAGGCCCCGGCCGATGAGATGGCGCGCTTCCGTCGTGGCGTCGCGGAGTCGGCACGGCCCGCTCCCGCCGCCGACACGTGCGGCAACTGCGGCGGCTCCGGCGGGGGCGACGGGTACCCCTGCACCGAGTGCGGCGGGCGAGGCGTGCGATGACCGCTGACGCTGACCCCGACTTCCGCCCCGCCCTGCGCGCCTCCATCGCCGTGGAGATGGCGCGCGCCGTGCGCGAGGCGTGGCCCGCGGCGACCGAGGCCGAGCGCGCTGGCGCCGTCCTCGCGCTCCGCAAGCAGTGGGCGCAGGCCGAGGGCATCCTCCGGTGGTGCCTGCTCGCGGACCTGCCCGCCGAGTGCAGGGAGGCGGTGGCCCGTGGCTGACCTCGACGACGCGCGCTTCGCGGAGTTGGAGGCAAGCGCGCGGACGTGGTTGAACGGCGATACCGCCGACGTTCTCGCCCTCGTCGCCGAGGTCCGGCGCCTGCGGCTCGCCACGAACCCGGGTTGGGGGGCCGAGGTTGATCGGCTGCTCGCCCAGGTCGCGGACCTGACGCGCGAGCGGGACGAGGCGCACGCACGTGCCGAGCGGGTCACGGCGCAGCGGGATCGACTGCGCGAGGCGATCGACCTGTTCGGCGAGCACACAGACCCCGGCGACGGGCACGAGTACGAGTGCCAGGAGACTTGGGCGCCTTGGCTCGCCGCGCACCCGTACGACCCCGCGCACCCGGACGATGACCGGGACCCGCCGTGCATCTGCGGCCTCGACTCCGCGCTCAAGGAGAATCCGTGAACCTCGACGAACAGATCGCCACACTCGGAACCAGCATCGACCGCACGCTCGGCGAGCGCGACGCCGCCATCGCCCGCGCCGAGGCGGCCGAGGCCACGCTGTGGAGCGCGCAACTCGGACTCGCGTGGGCGCGCGAAACGCTCGACATGGTTCCCGAGGACAACACGGAGGGCGACTACGCCCGCGCCCTGCACCGGCTGATGCAGCCCGCCGAGAAGGCCCTGGCCGAGTCGCAGGCCCGCGAGGCCGCGCTGCGGGAGGCGGCGGGCGACGTGCAACGCTGGCTCGACGAGGCGACGGAGTGCCCGTCCTGCGGCAACGACGGGTGCTCCGCCGTGGACAGCGAGAACAACCACGTTGCGGGCGACCGCTGCGCTCGCCTGCGCGCAGCCCTCGACGCAGCGGCACAGAGTCCGGCTCGCCCCGACGGTGGGAGCCTCGCGGCGGTCGTACCACCGGCCGCAACTTCGGCAGCGGGCGAGCCGGACGTGATCACGCGCGCGGCGATCGACGTGGCTGAGGCGGCGGCCGATCGAGCGCTCTACCTCCGAAGCGTGGAGCAGCAGGCAGCGTGCTGGTTCTGTCTCCGGCACGACTGCCGACACGGCGACGGCTGCGCCCTCGCCCGCTACATCGCCGCCCGTGACGGGCACAAGGAGGGGACGTGAGATACTGCCCCAACTGCGGAGTGCAACTGCCCTACGAGGGTGCGACCCACTTGGATTGCCGTCGCGTCCGCCGCCTCGTCGCGCAGATCAACGCGCGCTGCTCGGGAGGCGCGTCGTGACCTACGAGCACCCGCTCGCGGCGACGGACGAGTGGTGCCACAACGCCCGGTATGTCCGCGCCTGGACCGCCTCGCACGTCCCGCTCGCCGGCCTGCCCGTCGAGGTCGTGCACGCGATGGCGCGCCTCAGCGAGATGCGACGAACCGTCGGCACCGTCAACTCCACGAGACGAGTGCGGCCTACGACGGAGGGCTTCCGCGTGCTCCGCATGGCGGTGCTGCCAACGTCGCGAGAGCACGAGGCCCGCGTGGACGCGCTGATTGCTGCGCGACGATCGGAGGCGCCGTGAGCGCGCGGCTGGCGGT
>ERZ1292642.595-Hain-H14-01um-R1-595-length-20020-cov-6_pt1 | contig 20020 bp, 26 predicted proteins | sample MGYA00564403_ERZ1292642 | MGnify/ENA primary metagenome ERZ1292642 (study PRJEB36523, sample SAMEA6512643) | groundwater metagenome | collected 2019-01-09 | study: AquaDiva: Metagenomics assemblies of 32 groundwater samples | reverse complement strand
ACCGTCAAAATGTTCTTCATTTGCCTCCGCCTCCGCTTTTGTACCCTGCCCGCACATTTCTGCCCATGCGGGGCCGAATCCGTAGTGATCTGCCACAGACTGGATGGTAGGCAGGACTTCGATCCACATCCATGCGAGGATGATGTTCAGCCGTGCCTTCTCATCGGCTGGCTTATGGCCCGTGCCTGCCGCCAGGGGCAGTAGATCGCGCCATTCCTGGCTATTGCGTGTGTCGTCGGGCATTGCATCCTGTGTCTGGATAATCCAGTGCCCGATCACTGGGGACATGCAATCGGGAATTTCATCAATCAACCTGCCTGAGAGAGCCAGATTGATTGCCGCGATTGAACAAGCCGCTTTCCTGTTTCCCATCCCGGCGGGGATATGGCGGCCGGAAAGGTAATCCCGGATCGCCGTTTCCTGTTCCAACGTAATCGTTCTCACGCTGTCTCCTTTTGCTGTTCCGAAGATTGACACGCTGCATTGAAAACATCGATCGCACGATGATTAGCGGCATTGCCTACTCTACGTTCCAGGTAGGCGATTCCATCTGCTAGATGCAGGAGAATTATTGCCAGCTCTCGATCAGTGCTAGCGGCTGCGAGTAGCCGCGTTGTTTGCGATAGGCTCATGGCTTGGGGATTCCTAAGTCGGTGCAACGCACACCCGGATGGGCCGGAGCCCATCAGGCTGAGCGCTTACCAGTTATCCAGATGTGGCGCATCAGCGAGCCCGCGCGCGTTCCACGCTGCATACGAGGCGTTCATTGTGTCTGCTTCGGCCTTCGCCGCTGCGCGCGTCGTGTGAAAGTCTGCAGTCGGCTCAGCGTAGCCGTCTTTATCTACCACGATGTAACCCTCACTCCAGCGGTCAACTTTCCATTGGGTTTTCACAGCGGGCTCCTGTTTGATCACGATAGTTCCCTGAGGATGCCGGCGAAATGCCAGCGAATTTGATGATCATGCATCGCGCAAAGCAGGTGGAGCAAGATGCGCCCGGCGCGCGTGGTGGTAAGGTGTTTCATGGCGGAGAAGGGCATTTATCGGTGCAATGCGCACCCGGATAGCCTTTCGGCTATCCAGCTAGGCGCTGCTAAAGCGGCGTGGCGAAGCGTTCATGGTAATCGTAATCGTCGGGATAGCTGGCGATGTTCTCATCGTATACGATGCGATGCTCAACCTTGCTGCCCAGATCATAGACTGCAAGCTCGCTGCGCTCGCGGGCGATCGCTAGCGCTTCGTCCAGTTCTTCGTGGATCGTTACCTGGTCAAGCCACTGGCGCTCTGTCTTGGTGTCGAGCCATCCGCCGAGGATAACAGCGTAATGCGGGGCTTGGAAAGCTTGGTCGATTGCGAAATTGATGCTCGCTGTATCGAGCGCCTTTCCAGGCGCGGAAACTATGGTGATCCCCGCACCGCCGACGACGATTCCCTTGGTGACTTTGACCGGCCAGGGGCCGGGGCTTTCCAGATTCACAGTGAAGCCGTGTTCTTCTCGCAACATGCGTTGCAAGTACAGCAATCCGGCGCGAGGCATTGAGTAATTCAGCATGCTGGTTCCTTGGTTCATGGTAATTTGGGCGGTGCGCGCTTTCGTTTACATGCATTCGCCATGCCAAAGGGTATGTGCGTTGATTTTATTCGTTTTCTTTTCCGGCATGATCCCTGCTAGGGTGACGCCCAGCGTCACAATGTGACGGCGCTCTGCGTCACATTATGAGATAATAGCGCCTATGCGACCGACACCCGACTTCGATGAGGCGTTGATACTGCGTACCGCAGGGACGGTACCTCTACGTGATCTTGCCGAGCATATACCCGGTATGACGCGTGCTGTGCTGCGCAAGTACCGTGATGCGCATCCTGACTTCGAGGCGCGGTTAAAGAAGGTTGTGCATCAGCGGGTAACGGTACTTGTCAAGAAGAAGGTTAATCAAAAGATTGATGAAGTGCGCGCGATTCAATTAGCGGCCGACCGGACGTTACAAGACGTGGCCGAGGCATTGGGGGTGTCCTATGCAATATTCCGCCGGTACCGCTCTCAATATCCCAAATTCGAGGTTTCGCTGCTCATCGCCAATCAACGGTTTCGGGCTGCGGCCGCTGAGCGAGCGCAAGCTATGGCGACACTAGATGCACTTACAAAGCCTGCTCCGGTCTTGCCTATGCGTATCGACGAAGTGGTAGCATTGGACGTAGCAGTGGGCGCGCCCTTTCCGGTCGAAGTAGCCCGGGCTCTTGGCGTCAAATTGCCTGTATTGAGACAATATCTCAAAGAAAACAAGGACTTCGCAGTGCGATTTACGGAAGCGATCAGCGAAGGGATCGATGCACTGGTAGCATCCCTTGCTACCATTCCGACGGAAATGCAAGACCGTCCTTTCATAGCAAGATTGAAAAGTGAAAACGTAAGATGGTTGGCGGCTCGCGCCAAACCTGAGGTTTACGGCGATCGGCTCAACCTTGACGTGCGACAGCAGGTGGATATCGCTACTACGCTGATCGAGGCGCGGAAACGGGTGAGCAACCATCTGCAAGTACTTGATGCGCCTATCCTTTCTCAAGTACTGACGAGAGATAGACAATCTCTCGTCGGTTCGGACGAGGATGACGAGCTTGCCGAGCTCACCCGATGACCCCGATGTTCAACGGCTCTTCACGAAGCTAAGCGCTTGATTTGAAAGCGGATTCCCGAAGGGGAGAGGTGGACGGGGTAGGGGCCGCTTCTTGGGCCCGGAACTTCCCGCGGGGGGCTCCTCGACTCGCTCCGGTTATGAAAATTTTGCAAAGTCGAAACGTCCACAGCCCCTAACCTCTTGATTCTACAGGGAAAACTCCCCACCAGAAGCCAGAAGCCAGGAGTGATGGAGTTGGCTGTGGAATCAGCAGGCTCCTTAACCCTTTGATTTCGCAGGAAAATTTACATGAAATTCTCCGCAGTCGATGAACAGTCTTTGATGAAGGACCTGTGGACGCCCGAGATTGCGGACAATCCGGAGAACTTCGCGCTCTACGTCTACCCGTGGGGGCACAAGGGCACGCCCCTTGAACAGCACAAGGGACCCCGCGGTTGGCAGCGAGAAGTGTTTCAGGAGATCACCCGCTTCATCGCCACAGGCCAGTTCAATCAAGCTAATGATCTGCCCACTGATGTCTTTCGGGAAGCGGTTGCCAGCGGTCGCGGCCCGGGCAAGTCAACGCTGTTCGCTATGCTGGCGCATTGGTTCCAGTCCACGCGACTCGGAGGAACCGTAATCGTAACGGCCAATACCGAAGCGCAACTCCGTTCGCGCACAATGGCAGAGTTCAGCAAATGGTTTACTCTCGCATTGAATTCGCATTGGTTCCTGGTCGAGACATTGCGCGTCACTCCGCAATCCTGGTTCATGGCGCGGGTGAAGGATCAACTCAAAATCGATCCGGGCTATTACTACGTTCAAGCGCAGACCTGGAGCGAAGAGAAACCAGATGCTTTCGCGGGTGCGCACAACCCACGCGGCATGATGGTGCTCTTCGATGAAGCCGCGGGTATTCCAAGACCCATCTGGACAGTGACTCAGGGCTTCTTCACTGAGCCCATCGTGGATCGTTATTGGTTAGCATTCAGCAATCCACGTAAGAACAGTGGGCCATTCTTCGATTGCTTCCACGACAACAAACCTTTCTGGCGAACACGGCAGATTGACAGCCGAACAGTGGAAGGTACCGACGCGGCGTATCTGGATTCTGTAATTGCCCAGGAAGGCGGGATAGATACGGATGGTGCACGCGTCGAAGTGCTGGGGCAATTCCCTCAGCAGGGCGACAATCAATTCATCTCCAGTACTGTCGTCCGTGAAGCGCAACAGCGGGAATTGGTACACGATCCATTCGAGCCTTTAATCCTCGGAGTCGATCCGGCCCCACGTGGGCGCACTGCTCTGCGCTTTCGACAGGGGCGGGATGCGCGCACGATTCCGCCGGTCATATTGCAGCGGACCAAGGACACGAATGAGATCGTGGACGCCGTGGTGGCGGCTATTCAGCAATACAACCCGGATGCGATCTGTTGCGATCAAGGGAATGGTACGGGCGTGATCGACGCATTGCGTGCACGAAAGATCAAGGTATTCGCAGTGGACTTTGGAGGTGCTTCGCATTCTTCGCAATGGGCGCATCGAGGGACGGAATTGTGGGCGACGATCAGAGATTGGCTGCCTGGTGCCATGATCGATTCCAGTCCGCAGTTGTATCGCGATCTGACAGTACGTGAATTCCGTCAATTGGAGCATGGCCGTGAAGGAGTGATCATTCTGGAGACGAAGAAAGAATTAGCATCCCGCGGGATTCCTTCCCCTGACGATGCGGACGCGCTGGCGTGTACGTTCGCGGTGAGGATGCCGCGTCGCGATCGGTTGGCCGTGAACCGTGGTGGGGAGAGAGGTACGGCGGAGGGCGTAGAGGAGCATTATGGTGCGTGATATAATCCCGATGAACCCTTTCGGAGGAAAAACGGATGTATGAGTTCCTGGCTCCCTGGCTCCTTACCCTTTCTTTCGGCGGCGGTGGGGGTTCTTCGCCTCCGCCTCCGCCTCCGCCCCCGGCAGACGATTCTGCCCAGCAAATGGAGCGCGAGAAGAAGGCGCGCGAAGCGCGCGCTGAAGCTTTGGCCCGTGGGCGTGCTTCGACTATCCTGGCAGGCCGGAATCCGCTCGGGGAAGAAGATGACCCGCGGCTCGGGGGCAGTGTGGCCAAGAAGCGGCTGCTCGGAGGGTGAGTACCTTGGGCAGCTCGACGACTGGCACTTCGCTTGCGCGGGCAACGGCCGCTGCGCAGGAACGGGAGGAGATTCGTGCAGCACGCGGTCAAGGACGAGTGGCGCGGGTCACAGATGAGGGAGAAAGCCCGGATACAGCCACTGGTGGCTATAGCTCTGGGGGTTCTCTTATCCCTAGCAGTGCTATTGGCGGTCGCGGTGGAGCGGCTGCAACGCTGCTTCCGGGTGTGGCGGCGCCGGGCGGCAGCACTGGCCGCTCGCGCATTGTGCGCCGGACAGGGGGGTATCAGTTCTGATGGACATTGAGCTGGTAGAACGCGCGTACGCTGAAGCAAGACGGAATCGCGACCCCGGCCCCGTGTTCGGGCTCAGTCGTCGCGGCCAAGCACGCCGCGAAGCGCATGGGAAGACGCTGATCGAGGATGCCAAGGCCCCGCGGTTGAAACCGTCGAAGGAGGATTCGGGTGTCTGATCTAGTGCGCGATCATTTGATGCGTTTTGCGACAGCTCAGGCAGAGCGCAGTACTTTCGAATCGCATTGGGAAGAAATTGCGGCGCGATTGTTTCCCTCGCACAAAGATACCTTTACCGCTTTCGGGTATCAGAATCAATTCAATCAGGGGGCGAAGAAGACGGAGTTGATGTTCGACGCGACGGCGGCATTGGCATTGCAGCGATTCAGCGCGGTATTGGAATCGCTGTTGACCCCGCAAGCCTCGCAGTGGCATCGCTTGATCCCCTCTGATCCATCGCTCAAGAAGAATGCGCAAGTGCGCCGGTACCTGGATGACGTGAACGCCCGATTATTTCGGTATCGGTATCGGCCGAAAGCGAACTTCAGCGGTCAGATTCAACCGACATACATGGGGCTGGGCGCGTATGGTTCGGGGGTGCTGTTCGTGGATGCGCTACCGGGTGGCGGCATTCGGTACCGGCATGTGCACCTTGCGGAAGCATACTTCATCGAGAATCACCAGGGCCTGGTGGATACGCTGTATCGAAAGTTTCAACTGACAGCGCAACAGGCGATTAAGCGGTTTGGGGAATCCACTCTGCCCGAACAGATCATCAGCGCATCCAAGAGCCCAACGCAGAAGGATACGCGCTTTGAGTTCCTGCATTGCGTTTATCCGCGGGAGGATTATGATCCTGAGCGTTTGGATGAGAAGGGCATGCAATATGAATCCATCTACATCTCCTGCGCCGGACAGCGCGAAATCAAGCGTGGTGGTTACGCCTCTTTCCCCTATCCGCTCTCTCGATACACCCAGAGTCCAGGCGAAGTATATGGCCGTAGTCCAGCAATGCTTGGTCTACCTGCGATCAAAGTTCTCAATGAGGAGAAAAAGACCGTCCTGAAACAAGGGCACCGTATTGTCGATCCGGTCCTGCTCTTGCACGATGATGGCCAGATTAGCGGGTTCAGTTTGAAGCCTGGCGCCCTGAATTACGGCGCGGTGAATGCGGATGGCCGGGCGCTGGTACAAACGCTGCCTTCCGGGAACATTGCGGTCGGTAAGGACATGATGGATGATGAACGCGCCGTCATCAACGATCTGTTCCTCGTCTCGCTGTTTCAGATTCTGGTGGAGACGCCGGCCATGACGGCGACCGAAGTCCTGGAACGGGCGCGAGAGAAGGGCATGTTGCTGGCGCCGACGATGGGGCGGCAGCAAAGCGAGCTGCTCGGTCCGCTGGTGGAGCGCGAACTGGATATCCTCGCTCGGCAGGGGCTGCTTCCGCCGCCGCCCGCGGTGTTCGAAGAAGCCGGGGCCAGCTACACGGTAGAATACGACTCCCCGATGGCGCGGATGCAGCGCGCTGAGAACGCGGCGGGCCTGTTTCGCACGCTCGATCTGGCGGTGAACTATGCCAAGCTGACGGGCGATCCTTCGCCCTTCGACTGGGTAGATTTTGATGAGGCAATGCCTGAGATCATGGATATCAACGCCGTCCCGGCGCGATGGGTGCGCACGATGGAGGGCGTAGAAGCGGTCCGGGCACAGCGTGCGCAGCAGCAGCAGATACAGCAGGCAATCGAGGCGGCGCCGGCCCTGGCGGGCGCGGCAAAGGCCATCCCGGGGCTAGCAGAAGGAGCAGCGGCGTGACACAGGCTTTTTTGCAATTGCGGCTCGGGCTGGAAATCCTTGAATGGCTACCTTGGGTTCTTCTCGCGCTTGGCGTTGGGGCAGGCATTGCAGTGCGTATCATGCTCAAGGCGTTGTTCAGGTGAGGGAAGTCGTCGAGAAGGCGGTAGCGTATCTTCAACGGCGGCGGCGGGCTTACATCACCTCCTTTGCTGGCCCGGTGGGCGCGCTTGTCCTGGCGGACCTGGCGCGATTCTGCCGCGCAAATGAATCCACCTTCCATCCCGATGAACGGCCGCATCTCTTGCTCGAAGGCCGGCGCGAGGTGTGGTTACGCATCCAGCAACACTTGAACTTGACCGATAATGAACTGGCCGCGATCTACCGATTGCCGACCGAATAACGGAGCTTCTGATGAGACGACATTTCGTATTGATGAACGCGGACCCGGGCGCGGCCGGGGGTGGAGTAGGCGGCGCCGGCCCTGGCGGGGCGCCCGCGGGCGGTCCAGGGGCTCCGGCTCCTACTTGGTATGCGGGCTTTGCTGACGAGGGTCTGCGCTCCTGGGTAGCTTCCAAGGGGCTCCCGAATGCAGAAGAAGCGGTGCGCTCCTACCACAATGCAGAACGGTTCCTCGGCGCGCCGGCCGATGAACTGGTCCGAGTGCCGAAGAATCCCACTACGGCGGACGAGTTCGCGGTGTTCGATCGCTTGGGCCGGCCCAAGGAATCTGCTGGGTACGAGTTGGATACGCCGGCTGGAGCTGGCGACGAACGATTCGTTGAATGGGCGAAGACCACATTCCACAAGATCGGGCTCACTGGCCGGCAAGGCAAGGAGGTTTCAGCAGCCTGGAACGCCTACATGACGGAACAGAATGCTGCCCGGGTGGAGGAATACACTCAGGTTACGACAGCGGAGGAACTTCAACTCAAGCAGGAGTGGGGAGCGGGCTTCGAGCGCCAGATGGAAACCGCGCGCCGGGCGGCACAGCAGTTCGGATTCACAGGTGAAGCGGTGGACGCCCTTGAGCAAGCGATGGGCTACAAGGCAGTCGTGAAATTTATGGCGAACCTGGGCTCGAAGATGGGCGCAGAACATGAATTCATACCCGGCGGCCCCGGCAAGTTCGGCGACGCTCTGACCCCCGCAGAAGCTCAGGCACAGATCACCGCCAAGCGCGCGGATAGTGGTTTCGTCAAGCGCTACACAGAAGGAGACACCACAGCTCGTGCGGAAATGGAGCGTCTGCACAGGCTTGCCTATCCAGAATGAAAGAGACAAGCGCCAAATTCCGCATGGGTAGACCCTGCCGAAAAGGACACTCAGGGCTCCGGTATACGGTGAATGGGCAATGTCCTGAGTGCCAGCAAGCCCTGACACGGGAATACGCGCATTCTCCGACTGGATGGACTGCAGCTCGTCGGGGGCGTATCTTGCAGGACTTGCTGAAATAGCTGGTATAATCCCGGCATGGATGAGCAATCGATTCGGCTGGAATGTCTCCGCTTGGCGCACCGGCATGATCGTCCGCCGAGCGCTGTGATCGAAACCGCTGTGGCATACGAAAAGTATGTACGCGGAGAAAAAGTGCCTGCGGGGGCGCAAACGCTTACCCTGCCTCGCAAGTCGGGAACCTGAGAACCAGGCCGATACTGATTCGCCGGCCCCGGGCGTTACCGGGGAAGAAGCAGGCCCCGCGATGGACAAGCCCTTCGAGAACCGTTGAACTTAACGCTTTTCAGGAGCAATCGAAATGTCCATCAATCTCCCCACCCATTATGTACAGCAATTCAGCACGAACGTGCAATTGCTCCTCCAACAGCGAGGCAGCAAGTTGCGCAATCTGGTCCTGGCAGGTTCCCATGTTGGCAAGCAGGCTAGCCCGGTCGATCAGTTCGGGGCCGTAACTGCCAACAAGGTCACCGGCCGCTTCAATGCGATGCCTCGCGTGGACGCTGCCACAGACCGGCGATGGGTTTTCCCGGCGGATTACGACTTACCGCAGCTCATCGATACCTTCGACAAGCTACGCCTCATCACCGACCCCCAGTCCGCCTACGTGACCAACGCAGTATATGCGATGGGCCGCGCGATGGACGATGAGATCATCGACGCCTTCTTCGGTGATGCCAAGACGGGCGAGCAGGGCGGTACGACGACCGCGCTTCCGGCCGCGCAGAAGATCGCTATCAACTTCGGCGCTGCGGGCAGTGTCGGACTCACGGTCGCGAAGCTGCGCGAAGCCAAGCGGCTCCTGATGGCCGCGGAAGTCGATCTGGATTCGGACCCCCTTACCTGCGTGGTCACTGCGAAGCAGCACGACAATCTGCTGGCCGAAGCGCAGGTCGTCAGCACGGACTTCAATGACAAGCCCGTGTTGGTCGAGGGCCGCGTCACTCGGTTCCTGGGCATCAATATCGTGCATTGCGAGCGCCTGGATGTGGATGCTTCGAGTGATCGGCTTGTCCCGGTGTATGCCAAGAGCGGCGTGTACCTCGGGAACTGGATGGAAATTCACACCAGCGTCTCGAAACGTAATGACCTTCAAGGCGAACCCTGGCAGGTCTACGCGCTCGGTACTTTCGGGGCCACTCGTCTCGAAGAGAAGAAAGTCGTCCAGATCACTTGCGACGAGTAATCGGCGCATAACGGAAGGAGTAGATCACCATGGCAGTCGTAAATCGAAACAGCACGTCTATCGCCAATGCGGTAGCGGAGCCCATCGTCCTCAACAGCCCCATCAATGGCTATGCCGAACAGCGGGAAGTCAGCGGCGTTATCGCTTCCGCGGCAACGGATGATGCCACATCAATCGGACGCTTTCACCGAATCCCATCCAATGCTCGCGTTTCGCAGGTGCTCCTGCATTGTCTCCTGGCCACCACGGCGGGCGCGATCGACATCGGCATCTACGACACCGCGGACAACGGCGGCGCGGTAGTCGATGCGGACTTCTTTGCTTCGGCCCTGGCGCTCACCACGCCGGACAAGCTGAACCTCGATGTTACGTTCGAATCGGGGGTGTATACCGTGGTGAACGCGGACAAGGCGCTCTGGCAGGCGCTCGGTCTGACCGTGGACCCGAAAAAGGATTACGACGTGGCTTACACCATCACGACGACCTTCAACGGCGGACCTACGGCGATCGGGCTGCGCACGCGTTTCGTGATCTAGCTGTCACCCGGGGGCCTGGCCCCCGGCTTTTTCCTGGAGGACAGCATGGCAACAAGACGGTACGGCATCTCGCGGGGCGAGACAGAATTCAGCATCACAGAGGGTGTTGGCGCGGCTGTGGCTTCGGATAACATCGAACTCACCTTCGACCTGGCGGTCGGTTTGACTCGGGAGGATGTGCTACTCGCGCTCGACAAGATCGCGAATCACATCCTCAAGGGCAACTTCCCGCCGGCATAACGGAGAACAGCCTTGGCCACGCTCTACATCAGCGAGTATGCGGATATGCCGAAGCTCGAAGGTCAGGTCATCATGGCGGGAAACGAGCCGTCAGTGGCGCAGCAGACGGTCGCCATTGGGGGCGCGAGCGCTCAATCTGCAGCGTTCAGTGCCAAGACCAAGTTCGTGAGGGTGCATCCCGATTCGGTCTGTTCCCTCAACTTTGGCCTTAATCCGACAGCTACGACTTCAACTCCGCGCTTGTCGGCGGGCGGCACTGAATTCTTCGGGGTGCGCCCCGGGGATAAGGTTGCGGTCATTTCCAACGTTTAACGCGAGGACACGATGGAACGAGCAGGGGTAATCGGGACGGCAGGACAACCGGTGGATTTGAATCCCGGACGGCTTGGGGTTCTTTTCCGGAATGTAGGCCGCATTCAAAGGCTCCGTCAAGCGATCGCGGCGGGGGATAACCGCCCCGAGCTGCGCGCAGAACTTACACGCCGGTATGCCGGCGCACAACAGGAGAATTAACCGTGGCAGTCGCTCTCAATTTGTATGATATCTTCCGCCGGAAAAACGCGAGCGGGAACGGCACTGTCAACCTGACTTCTCTGACCGTGAAATGCATGCTGGTGACAGCGACATACACGCCAAACCAGAACACACATGACTTCCGGGACGATCTGGGCGCCAATGAAGTCACCGGGACGAACTATACGGCCGGCGGGAATGCCCTGGCCAATCCAGTAGTGACCTTGGATGGCGCGGGCCTGGTAACGATGGACTTCGATGACCCCGCGGCGTGGGCTCAGCACGCCACCGGCTTTGCCAATGCACGGCGCGCGGTATTCTACATCGCGCGCGGCGGCGCATCCAATGTGGATGAACTGATCGGCTACACGGCGGACTTCGGCGCCGATCAAGGCAACGTGGGAGCGGATTTCTCGATCCAGCTCTCGGCATCGGGCTTGTTCACCAGCCCGCGGTAACGCAATCTCAACGGAGAAAAACATGGGAACCGTAAACGCTGTTCTTGCAACACAAACGCAAGTCTTCCCCACCGGAACGATTGGTGGGGATTGGCGCTTCACCATTGCCGCGGAAGGCGGCCCCATCGCGGCTGTAACTCCGGGGCCGGCCTGTACTTTCAACGGGGTAGCCCCCGGCACCTGGCAGATCACTGGCACGCGGCTGAATAATGCTGGCAATCCGATCGGTCCCCTGGTCCTCGGTTCTGTCACGGTCGCTGATCCCGGTGTCTCGCTCGAAGTCGCGTTGAGTATCTCGGGGACCGCCACCTAAGAAGGAGTAGATCGTGGCCACGCCCACCCTCAAGCTATTCGGATCGTCTGTCACCGTCATTGCATCTGGCACGGCGCCTGGAAACGCTACGCTCGCCAACAACGTGATGACGACGACAGCCTCGTCGAAAATCACGAGTACGGAGACGCTGGATTACCCTCTCGGTGAATTCGAGTTGGCCGTTGCCTTCACCACGGCGCCGACTGCGCTCAAGACGATCGACATGTATGCCCGCGATTACGATATCGCGAACAGTAACGCGTCTCCGACTCCGAGTACGACGCAAGTGCATCGTTATCTCGGCAGTTTCGTGGTCGCGGCGATCGGCAGCTCGACAGTGCAGTATCTCAAGACTGAAGGCGTGCCTCTGGCGAAGAATTTCGACATTTTCATCCTCAATAACGCGACGGGCCAGACGATCAATGCTAGCTGGACGCTGAAAATGCGGCCATACACCTTGGGCACGTAATGCTGCCGCTGAGCAATCAACTCCTCAATCCGAACCTCACGTTCGGCAGATTCGGCGGGCCTCCCGCCGTTTTTGATCCTGAAAACGTCCTGACGGAATCAGGCGTGGCCTTGCGTTTTTTCATGCCGGGCGTAGGCGCGCCTGTCACAATGCGCGATCACAGCGTGCCGTTCTTGGCAGAGCCGACCATCGAAGGAACATCGCGGCGCGGGACATATCGCGGAGAGACGATATTCTTTGATGGTGCATCATCTTTGGATTTCGGAAATCAACCCCGTTTCTGGACGGGAACGAATAACTTCGCGGTATGGGCATGGGTCATGCCAACGGATGACCAAGTGGGCATCCGCATGCTCTTCGGGAAATATACTCCTTCAGAACCTCAGTTCTTTTTCGAGGTAAATGGGGCCGAGCCCAATTTGGCTTGGTGGGGGGCGACCAGCGGTTTCACGCAGGCTAACGCAGGCAGCGGCGAGAATCTGACAGCTAATCGTTGGAATTTCGTTTTTATGCAAGGCGATGTCGCTAACAACACCGTTGATCTGTGGATTGGACTCGATGGAGGGAAAGCAACAAAACGCACTGTAAACTACGTCATTCAGACAGCCGCAGGAGGGATGAGAAATGCTAGTTCATCTTTTCAAGTCGGGGCATTAGTCGATCCAGTTCGGTATTTCTTCACCGGCTGTATCGGGTTATGTGGCATGTTAGATTTGCATAGCAGTCTATTGACTGATGCGCAAGTGAATGTACTTGCATACAATCCGCATGCTCTTCTCCGTCCTCCTCACGATTGGCTTCTGCGGGGACCGACGATTGTCGATCTGCTCTCCTCGCTCTTTCAATTCACTCCCCAATCTCCTCTTCTTAAAGCGGGGCAGACCGTAAGCCCATCGATCTTTCTATTCACACCGCAAAGTCCGCAACTCAAAGCACAGGATATTCTCACTGCACCGGAATTCAAGTTCACGCCACAGAGCCCCGGTTCAGGGGCGCAGCAGCAGGTAACTGCGCCGGCCTTTCTATTCACGCCGCAGACTCCGCAAGCCAAAGTGCAGGCCCCGCTCACCGTGCCGGAGTTCAAGTTCAGTACCCAAAGCTCCTCTTCATCGAGCGGCCAGGTGGTGACTACGCCAGAATTCAAATTCCAGGCCGCAGATACCGCTCCCTCGCCCAAAGCGAAGATCATCATTGCCACGGAATCGACTATCTTTCGCTTCATGGGCGGGCAATCGATCAGCGTATCTGGGGTTCTGGACTTCATCACGGCGAAGTTTACAGGCTTTATCGTGAACCTGACTCGTCATATGCGGAGACCTTGATGGCCATCTCAGACGTCGCAATCGCCAATCTCGCGCTCTCCTTACTCGGCGCTTCCCGGCGGATCGAATCCTTGCTCCAGGATCACCCCAATGCCCGCACGATGGCCGCCTGGTACGAGCCCGTTCGGGATGCTACTCTTCGCGCGCATCCGTGGAGCTTCGCTATCCAACGCGCGCGCCTGGCAGCAGACAGCATCGATACTCTCTTCGGCGACCTGAATCGGTTCCTGGTGCCGACGGATTTTCTTCGTATCCTGCCCCCGACAGACACCACTCTCGATTTGCAGATCGAAAGCCGATACATCACCACGACCTGGAGCGCGCCGCTGGATATCCGTTATCTGGCACGCATCACGGATACGTCTCTGTTCGATCCGCTGTTCGTTCAGGCTTTCGCTTGTCAGCTCGCGATTTCTACCTGCGAAGAGATCACGCAGAGCAATACGAAGAAGACTTCGGTGCGAGAGGATTTGAAATTCTGGCTGGCAGAAGCGCGCCGCACGAATGCGATTGAACGGGTATCCGAAACGCCTCTCGATGATCCATGGATCACTGCGCAAGCCTAGCCCATGCCGCGCGCATCCCCTTCTCAGAACGCTGTAACGGCGGGTGAACTTTCACCCCTGGCGTACGGTCGTCAGGATATCCAGAAATACAGCAGTGCCCTGGCAACCTGTCTCAACGCCTTCGTATTGGTGCAAGGCCCTTGGACTCGACGCCCGGGCACACGGTACATCAACACGACCAAGGATAGCGGCACGAAGCGCTCTGTCCTGATCCCCTTCCAGTTCTCGGTTGAGCAAGCCTACGTCCTGGAATTCGGGAATCAGTACATCCGGTTTTTCACCAATCAAGGACGCCTGGAAAATCCGCCCGGTACTCCGGTGGAAGTAGCCACGAATTATCTCGAAGCGGATTTATTCAATATCCGTTTTACCCAATCGGCCGATGTTCTCTATTTACTCCATCCGAGCTACCCGCCGGCGAAGTTGTTGCGCAATTCAGCGACTTCCTGGACGATTCAGAATATCTCTTTCCTTGATGGGCCATACCTCAATACGAACAGGACGACGACTACTCTCACCCCCTCAGCTACGACGGGCAGCATCAATATCACGGCTTCGAGCACAACCGGGATCAATAACAATCTGGGCTGGCTGACGACAGACGTGGGGAGGCTGGTCCGGATAAAGCATTCCTCTACTTGGGGCTATGCGATCATCACTTCCAGGACCAGTTCGACGGTTGTGGTGGCTACCGTGCTATCTTCCCTCGGGGGTGTTTCCGCCACCCTCGATTGGCGCCTGGGGCTCTGGTCCGATACCACGGGATACCCGGCATGCGGCACCTTCTTCGAGGATCGGCTCTTCCTCGCCGGTGCGGATGAAGCTCCGCAGCGTGTTGACGGATCCAAATCCGGCGACTACGAGAACTTTGCGCCGACAGATACGGCCGGCGTCATCGCGGATGACAACGCAATCGCAGTCACGCTCAATTCGAACACCGTCAATGTCATTCGATGGCTCATGGATGACGAGAAGGGGCTCCTGGCGGGCACCGCAGGTGGGGAATGGATCATCCGCCCTTCCGCTATCAACGAAGCTCTGACGCCATTCAACGCGGTTGGTAAGCAATCCACCGGCTTTGGAAGCGCAAATATCCAACCGATGCGCTCTGGTAAGGTCGTGTTGTATCTACAACGCGCGGCGCGCAAGCTTCGCGAATTGGCTTTCGTATTCGAAGTAGACGGTTTTCGTGCTCCGGATATGACGCTCCTTTCCGAGCATTTGACCCGTCCTTCAATCGTGCAGATGGCATATCAGCAACAGCCGCAGTCCATTCTCTGGCTGGTGCGAACGGACGGCGTTCTGCTCGGTTTCTCATACGAACGGGATCAGGACGTCACGGCGTGGCACAAACATGTCCTTGGCGGGCCTGGTACATCGGGTAATGCACCCGCTGTAGTGGAAAGCGTAGCAGTCATCCCCTCGCCGGATGGAACGCGCGATGAAGCCTGGCTCATCGTCAAGCGATGGGTGAATGGCGCCCAGCGGAGGTATGTCGAGCTTCTGACGAAGGTGTGGGAAATTGGCGATCTTCAAGCTGATTCTTTCTTCGTGGATAGCGGTCTCTCTTATGACGGTCTGCCCACAGTTACTCTAAGCGGGCTGGATCATCTGATTGGGGAACAGGTCACCATCCTGGCAGATGGTGCTGTTCATCCGCCGCGTACTGTTTCTGGCGGCGGGACGATCACGCTCGATCATGCAGCATCGAAGGTGCATGCCGGCTACGCGTACAACAGCGACGGGCAGACTCTCCCGATCGAGGCAGGCGCAGCAGATGGCACCGCGCAGGGCAAAACGAAACGCATTCATCGCGTGGCATTCTGGCTCATGGATACGCTCGGTCTCCTGTTCGGCCCGGGCCCAGACTTCCTGACGCGTCTCATCGTGCGCAAGTGGGGAGAGAATTACGGCGATCCACCTTCGCTCTTCACCGGGGTTGTACGAGAGCGATTCGAAGGGGAATATCAATTGACTGGTCAAGTATTCTGGCGGGCCGATCAGCCTCTTCCCGCCACCCTGCTCTCTGTAATGCCTGGCGTCAGCACTCAGGATGATGTATGACCTACACTCTGCTCCCATTCAGAGCCTATCATCTGGAGGAAATGCAAGACCTTGACCCCGGGCTGATCATAGATGCTTGGCTTCAGCCGGCAACGCTTCGGGAAATGGAGAATCACTCTTCCTATACTCTCCTCCATAACCTGCTCCCCGTCGGTTGCGCCGGAATCATGCAGCTCTGGCACGGGCGGTATGTGGGCTGGGCATTCTTCACTTCCGATGCAGGACCCCATATGCTGGCCGCTACCCGGAAGGCGCGCCAATTCCTGGCCAAGACAACAGCGCGTAGAATAGAGATCACAGTGGACGCGCGTTTCGCTCAAGGTCTTAAATGGGCCCGCGCTCTCGGGTTCCGAGAAGAGACGCCTCTCCTGCGCGCTTACTCTCCCGAAGGGCGCGATCATGTCGGTTTTGTGAGGCTAGCAGAATGGCTCCCGTAATCCCCTTCCTTGGCATCATCTCCGCGGCTATCGGTGCGGTAGCGGCGATCCAGCAGGGTCGTGCCGCGGATCGCGCGGCGAAGTACAACGCCCAGATCGCGGAACAGAATGCCACTGTAGCCCGTCAGCAAGCATCCGCCGCGGCCGAACAACAACGCCGCGAGAACGTCCGGCGTCTTGGTTCGATCCGGGCCAACGTCGCGGGCAGTGGGCTCTCACTCGAAGGCTCTGCACTCGATATCCTGGAGGAAAGCGCGACAGAAGCGGAACTCCAGCGCCAGAACATCATCTATGAAGGCGAGGTCCGCGCAACTGGCCAACAGGGGCAGGCAGCTCTATCGCGCGCAGAAGGGCGCACGGCCCGAACGACGGGATATCTACGCGCCGGTAGCTCTCTCCTGGGCGCGGCGACCGAGTACTACACCCAGAACCCCTTGAAGCGGGGCTAGCATGCCGCGTATCCGCCCGATCACTGCTGACCTCCTGCAGCCGACACAGCTCCGGCAGGGCACCGCGCGTGCAGAAGCTTTCGGCGGGGGCGAAGGGCTGGAAGCCCTGGCGGGCAGTCTTCAGCAAACCGCTTCAAGATTGAATGAAGCCGCAGAACGCGATGACGTCGCGAATGTCTACAAGGAGACTGCAAAAGCTGAAGCGCATTTCACTCTTTGGCAGCAGGAACTCGCGCGTACGACGAAGCCCGGCGAATCGATCAGCGATAAATTCAATCCCGAATTCGATCGGTACATGGATGCACTGCGCACCCAGACCACTACCCGCCGCGGTTCGGAAACGCTGGATGTTGCCGCAGCGCGCATGCGTGGGCATTTCGCAGTGCGGAATGGCGATACGGAAATCACACTCCGAGTCGAGCAACGCAAGCAGGATGCTTCTGAGCTGATTAATTCGTACAGCAACATCGTGCTGAATGACCCCACACAGGGCGATCGGCTTCGCGATAGTGTTGTTGCCTGGGCACAGGATGCGTTAGGCGATCTTCCTGAGAATGCTCGCCGCGCCATCATTACTGATGCGCAACGCGAAATCACTAAATTCCAGGTGGGCGGGCTCATCAAGCTCGATCCTGAATTGGCCAAGCGGAAATTGACCGCAGGCGAATTTCCGTTACTGGATGCAGATGCAACAGTAGCACTCATGCGGAATGCAGATCAGGAGATTGACGCGCGCGCTGTAGATGCACGTTTGGCACGCGAAGAAGCGCGGCGTGTGAAGCAGGATGAAGATGACAAGCTCTATGACGGTTGGCTCAAAAAAATGCAGGGCGGCTCACTTCGTGCAAAGGAAATTCTCGATTCCACAGCGGACCCGCGGCTCAAGGAGCATATGCTGAATGCCTTGCGTCAACGCGCTCGGGAAGGTGCAGCAGACGCAGCCCTGCGGGGCGACAAGAAACTATACATCGATCTATTCGAGCGCATCAACCTGGATGAAGATGATCCGCGGAAGTTGCGCAATATGGGCGAAATTCGCGATGCTGCCGCAAATGGGACGATCACGATCCCTTGGGCTGAGAATCTGATGGGCATGATCCGCTCGAATGAAGCGGCGGATGGGTTACCCCAGATGCGGCGCAATGCCATCGACGCGCACAAGGGGCGCCTGGGCGTGTTTCCTGGTTTTCCGCTCTCTGCAACACAAGCTACGGCGATTGCGGATTATCAACGCCAACTTCTGTCTGAGGAAGCACTTCTCCGCAAGGCAAATAAGAGCCCTGCGTCCCTCTATCTTGGTGATGGCGCAGACAACGCACTTTCTATTGGAAATAGATTCTTGCCTTCGGTCGGCTCGATAAAAGATGCGGCCGGTCTTCCCAAAGTCGGCGATATCACACGCTTGCCAGATGGCACGGAGGAAAGATTCCTGGGTGGCAATCCGGCAGACGCGAAGAATTACGAGCCGGTATCAAGGACTCCGCCCATTGTCCCGATGATGGCAAGTGAACGCGTTGTTACCGCCCAACGTAACCCGCGGCAACCGGGTGAGACGGATGCAGAATACCGTAAACGTCTGAATGAGCTTACGGGCGGCAGGTTCGGGGAATAAACATGGCCGATTTCGATCGCGAGGCTTACTATCGCCAGAAATACGGCGCCCCCGCGATCCTGGCGCCGGTCGATCCGCGTGCGGCTTACTATCAGCAGCAATTCGGGTTTTCCAACATCCAGGAACCTCCCATTCGCGAGCCCGAGCGCGCGCAAGGGATGCTGGACGCAATCCAAGCGGGGTTCCAGGCATCGACGACAGGCTTGGTCGCGCGGCAACGCCGCCCCGGGATTGCGCTTGGCGAGGACACTACCCGCGCCGAGCGTCTCGCTTCGCTCCTCGGCCAGACAGCCGGCGACCTTCCTACCCTCTTGATTGGCGCAGCGGCGGGCACAGCGGCGGGCACAGTGGGCGGACCGCCTGGGATGGTAGTGGGGGCTGGTGCCGGAGCCATGGGCCTCACAGAGGGCGTCCGCGCCTGGCTGCTGGAGCAGTACGCACAGGGCGCTCAGCGCCGCGATCTAGCCGACCGGCTCGCTACTACCCTGGTCGCTACCGGGAAAGGAGCCATCATCGGCGGTGCGACCGCGGGTATCGGGGCGAAGGTGGGCGCTGTAACCCAGGTGCTCAGACCTGTAACCCGGGGCGCAGCGATTGGCGCATCTGAACTTGGCACGATGGTCACCGTGTCCAAGGCATTGGAAGGGGGACTTCCGAGCGCTGACGATTTCATCGATGGCGCCATCGTGTTGGGAGGGCTCAAAGGAGCTCTGGTTACCGCGGCGAAGCTGCGCACGATCTACACGCGCACGGGCGTGAAGCCGGAACAGATAGTCGAGGATGCCCGGCAGGATAGCCGTGTGGCACAACAGCTCTTGGATGACTTCGTTCCTATCCCGGAAAAATACCGTCATCTGCCGACCGGAGATCAAGTTCAACTCCCTTCGAAGGCAGAAGCCCTCGAACGCAGACCGCTAGCGGATCTGCCGGGGGAGCCGAGCCCGATCCACATCAATCACAGATATATCGACGGTCCGGAGGCGCTGAACCAGACGGCTGCACGGGTGTCGGAAATCTATGAGCTGGAAATCCAGACGCAACGCCGCGGATCAGTGCCTTGGCATCAATCGATAGCGGAAGCAGAAACTTGGCTCGCGGATGCGCTTGGAAGACACGCATTAGAGCGTACGCCCGGTCAAGCGATTAGCCCCGCAGAAATTCTAACCAGACGAGACATAGCTGCTGGAGCGGCAGATGAAATACTGACACGCGCGGCAGAACATCAGAAGAGCCCTACGCCAGAATCCCGGCTAGAGCTTCTTGCTGCAGTTGAACGAGCTGGCATCGTCCAAGCAGAATTTCTTGGCGCACGTGCTGAAGCAGGGCGCGCCCTCAACGTGTTGAAATCCAGCGCAACAGAATCTAAACGTGCCGAAGCTATCAAAAAGGTGACAGACGAATTTGGCGGAGAGCGCAGTGTGGATCAGCTCGCAGAGATGTTGCTGGAATTGCCCACCGCGAAACAAGCCCTCAGAGCCACCCGCGATGCCTCCACGATAGAGAAATTCCTCGAAGCCTGGAAAGCAGGTTTGGTATCTGGACCCGAGACTATGCTGGT
>ERZ1292642.593-Hain-H14-01um-R1-593-length-20033-cov-26_pt1 | contig 20033 bp, 43 predicted proteins | sample MGYA00564403_ERZ1292642 | MGnify/ENA primary metagenome ERZ1292642 (study PRJEB36523, sample SAMEA6512643) | groundwater metagenome | collected 2019-01-09 | study: AquaDiva: Metagenomics assemblies of 32 groundwater samples | reverse complement strand
GACACCCCCGCACCAGCGCCAAGGACCGCAGGGGAGCGCCACGGACCTGGACAGCGCCCACAGCCGCTAAGCTGCTGCTGCATATCAGCGGGAAGGAGGAACAGTCTGATGTTGAGACGGAGGTAGAGCGGAGGATCGGAACTGGGCTAAGAGTTTAGCTGAGGCCGGTGGCCAAAGGAGGTTAAACAATGAAACGGGAGGAAGTTGGCAGGCTCCCTTCGAACTTTACTTGGAGGGTAATATTGGCACCTGTGCTACAGTGGCCTAGCTTATCCTTTGCTAAGTGGTCAGGCGGCGCTGGTCGATTTGCCTGTTGCGAACGATTCTACTGGAGAGGCAAGTGGACACCATTTTGTTGGAACTGGAAACGATTCAGGTTTCTAGGGCTGTACAAAAACAATGGTCTAGGTTGGTAATCTAGGCTGGTGATGTAAGTAATATACATAGCAGAGTTTGCGGGTTGCCACTGTCCAGGTTTTGACCTGCAGTACAAGTGCAGCCATCCCAGGGGAAGTCCAGACTAAGGTAGGGCTATGCTTCGCAGATGCTTTACTGAGGTGGCGGTGTGGCCCTGGGCCAGCCGAACCCAATAGTCGCATAAAGTCAGCTTATCCGTGAGGACTATAACAACACGGAGCAAGGCTGGTGGCGAAAGAATAGACGTTACATACAAACAGGAGTGACTAACCCCCTTGCAGCTAAGAACCGTCGTTAAACACTGCTCAGGTAGGCCGCTAATGAAGCGTCAGTCGGGTGACGAACCGACTCAGACCTGCAAGGTGTTCCAGGGTTCAGGCCATTTAGTCACATCCCAGGGGAAATCGGTGCGTGTCGTTATAGCCGATAGAACGATGTGTAATTCATTCACGAAGACCGTGTGGCCCTGGGCCAGCCGAACCCAATCACCAATATAAGGTAAGGAGAAAGCATCATGACAACAAGTAGTGAACTAAACCGATTACGGGCGTTGGCTGGAGCAGGTTATGCCAGCCTCGAGGAGTTAGCCCGGCTGGCTGAACTGGACGGAACAGGTGCAGCCCCTCTACCATCCGCCACCCGCCGGCGGACCGCACCCCAAACCAGGGCCCGGATCGCGCCAACCCCCGTGGCTGCCGCTGACGATGACGATGACGACATCATGTTCGTCAACCTGAACACAGAATCCTTTGAGCAGGGAGGAAACAACTTTTTCCCACCGGCGGGGGGTGAGGCCATCTACCCTGGCCGTTGCACCGGAGCTATGGTGCCGAACCAGGTAACGGGCCAGGTCTGGTTCTTACTGGAGGGCACCGAAGAACCTTTCCAGGGAGCACTAGTAACAGCCAACCTAGAGCATCCCAACACCGGCCCTGGTGGCAGCGGAGCCTGGAAAATGAAGCAGGTACTGGACATTCTGGAGGTACCCTACGAAGTACACCCGGGGGTGGGAGTGCAGTTCAGCAAGTCGGCATTAAACAATATTCCCTGCCAGGTGGAGTGGAGTTACATAGACAACAAGGGGAAGCGGGAGCTGCGCATTCAGAACATCTATTCTGCGGGACAGAAGATAGAGGGTTTATGAAACTTACTTGGGCAAGGGGACAAGGGCCAGCTACCACACAAGAATTAGCTGATGCAGTGGAAGCGGAAGGCCGCTTGGAGAGAGGAGCAGTAGTCAGCCCCGATGGTCTCAGATGCTTATGGGGAGTAATCGAAGACTATAGGTATAGCATAAATCTTGAGAGCGGGAGTCGCCTACTTAGTCGGGATCACGCTATGTATCTAATACGTGTTGGCTGCTCCATTAAGGAGAACGATAACTTTTCTGGTACACCGGAGGAGCGTTGCGCCGAGATGGTGCGGCGACTGCGGACGATACCCTGATGGCCCCGGACCAAATATTTGAAACATGGAGGTGCCAATGCTAAGAGAACATCCAGTAGCAGAAGAGCAGTGGGGATGCGGCACACACGGAGAGCTCAGCATCGAGGACTACCTTGAGGACGAAAAGGGTTTTCCTATTTGCATCCTCTGCCTTTTGGATGAGATGTGTCTTGAACCATCGGTGCGGTATTTAGGGGAAGACAATTGTTGATGAGCGCTATTGAGGAAATGCTTCTTAATCCACATGTAGCTGAGGTGTGGGCCAAAGCTCAGGCTACTCCCCCAAATTCCACGGTATTCTGGAAGTGGACATGTGGTGGGTGTAAGGAAAGGGTGGCATCAGATGATGAGAGCACACTACACACCAGCTACAAACATTTAGACTGCGGTTACGAAACCCGCACCGTAGACGGGGACCTGGGGTTTGCACTTTGGTTACGAGTCCAACGATAAGTGTTAAGTCCGAGGTATGTGGACTCCCGGGAGGCTCATTGGCGGGTGGTGCCCCTAGAGCGGGCTGGCTTTCAAAAGCGACAGCTTACCGCTGGGGATGTGCAGTTCCCGGAGTTTACGGGGGAGATCGTACTGATTGAGCACAAGACGGTGGCCAAGCTGTTGGATGACATGGCCTCAGGGGTGCTGGTGCGACAACTACGTAGGATGTGCGAGGAGACCCGCTGGCCTATCCTCCTAATAGAGGGCCGGTGGCAGCAAACGGAGGGAGTGTTGCTTAACACCCAGTACAGTTGGGAACAAGCCTGGAATATGCTTATGACGTTGCAAGATATGGGGGTGCGGCTGCAACTGGCCACCGGACCGGAGCACGCGGTGCAGCGCATTCTGGAGCTAGCGGAATACTATGCCAAGGATTACCACCCCAGCGCAGCCAGAGCGCCGGCGGGGGACCTGCGCATCGCGGCCCTATCGCTGGTCCACGGCATTGACCGGGTGAAGGCGGGTGCGCTACTGGGACATTTTAGCAACTTGGCGCACATTGCGGAGGCCGCACCCCTGGAGCTGGAGAAAGTGGCGGGTATAGGCCCGGTGCTGTCGGGGCGCATACACAAGTTCTTCACTGGGAGGGAGGGATGAGACTTAAACCCGACAAGCTGTTGCGGGACCACCCAAGTATTCTGCCAGCACCCATTATGGGACAGAGGTATTGGATACGCCGAGGCACTGACTTAGAGCGAGCCCTAATTAGTTCGTTAGAAGAAAAACAATGTGGATTTTGCGGGGTGGAACGATCTGTCGGGAAACGATGGACGAGATGCCTGGTGGAGATAGTTCCCCTCCACCAGCCCATTACTCGCTGTTGTAAAACTCCCGACGAACCTCCCCCAGGAAGTTTTGCAGTAAGGGTAATTTCCGGCTCGTTAGAAGCGAATGGAAGCGAGCGATGGCTGATGCCATTCTGGATACCACTGCTGAGTACGGTATGAGACTTAAACCCGATAAGGTGCTACGCGACCGGTTCTTCACGCCAGAATCATACCAGCATCCGGCAAAGGGGCACCTTGGCTTATGGTGGGAGATACTGGAGCGGCACACCAAGCCGGGCGAGTGGGTGCTGGACCCCATGGCCGGCGTGGGGGCCGCAATGCTGGGCGCGCTGATGGGGCGCAACGTCATCTGCGTGGAGCTGGAGCAGCATTTCATAGAGCCGATGCGGGCAAGCTGGGCCAAGATGCGGCAAAGCCCTATGCTGGGATGTGAGCTGGGGCAGGTGGTGATACTGCGGGGGGACGCCAGGTGTCTACCCTTGGGCAGAGTGGACAGTTGCGTGTTTAGCCCGCCGTATGAAGGGAGTATTGAGGGTTCACCACCACCGCGGGCGCCAGATGGTAAAGCCGGGAGTATGACTGCTATGAAAGGTAGAGGACTAGGATGGCAAAGAATCACGGGCTACACCCGCCCCGTGGACAGCATCGTGACCTCCCCGCCCTACGAAGCATCGGTTGGCGACCATAAGGAAGGACCTAATGCCGGCGGCAACGAGGAACGCTACGGGCGATGGGTAAAGGGTACCGCAGAAGAGCACGGCGGCTACACCCGCCTGCAAGTAGATAGCATTCTGACTAGCCCTCCTTATGAAGCGCAAATAAGCGATGAAAACAGCCGGTATCGGCTTTACACCAGAGGTAGTTATAGAAATGAAGCTGCTTACACCCGCCCAGTGGATGCAGTGGTCACGTCGCCGCCGTATGAGCAAGCCCAGACTGGAGGCGGCATATCTGCTTTAATGCGGGGTGAGGGAAACTACAGTTTAACCACCAAGATGCCCGCATCAGTGTATCAGCCTGCCGCACATGGGCAGAGCTCTGAAAACATTGGGAACATGAGAGGCGAGCGATACTGGGAGGCAATGCGACAGGTCTACGCCGAGTGCCACCGGGTCCTAGTTCCGGGCGGTCTAATGGTGCTGGTGCTCAAAGGTTTCACCCGTGATGGGAAGTACGTTGACCTGCCGGCGCAGACCCGAACCCTGTGCGAGGCTCTGGGCTTCAGCTTTGTGGAGACCTGGCAGCGGGAGATTTGGTCCCTGAGCTTCTGGCGCATCCTACAGAAGCGGCGGGACCCGGAGGGATGGGATGAACGGCTGCAGTTTGAGCAGGTGCTGGTGCTGCAAAGAGAGGGTTAATGACACCACAAGAGGAGCAACTGAGGATTCCCCTTGTAGATGAAGCCATTGAGGAATGGTGTGTAAACCCAATTGGTAAGACATGGTGGGAACTAAGCCTGCTACTGCCGCCCCTCGACGGCCTGCCGCACATTTGGCACACGCAGAATTGGCAAATTGAGGTGTTCCCCCACGGGAAGGGGTTAACAGCCTCCCGGCGGCTGAAGATCACACGACGAGAGGTTAAAGATGCGGTGTGAAGATTGCCACCGTATAGAGCCGCAATTAAGGTCCTGCTGGTGTCGGCTCCTGCTCTGCCCCTGGTGTTGGGCTAGACACCGGTGCGGGGAGGGGAGATAACAACATGAAATTTATCATAGGACTTTTGGTAATGATAGTAATTATAGGATGTGGGGTATCAAGAGACAGTCTAGGAATCAAAACAGGAGAGTCTTCTATCCGCAAATGGCATGATGATGCAGCTCGGGTAACTTGTTGGGTTTACCGTGCAGGGTATGCAGGAGGGATTTCGTGTTTACCAGATTCAGTGACTGGGAAGTAAGAGACCATGGTTATGGTAAAAACTCGTGCAGCTATCTGGCTTAGGGTCAGCACAGGGGAGCAACATGCCGAGAACCAGTTGCCGGACCTGCAGGCATGGGCGGAGCGCCGGGGGTGGGAGGTGGTGAAGGTGTACGAGGTAGAGCAGTCTGCCTGGGTAGGTGAAGGTCCAAAGCTACTATCTGAAGTATACAACGATGCTCGGATGGGCTATTTTAACATTCTTCTGGTCTGGGCCTTGGACAGACTCTCCCGACGAGGACCACAAGCCATTATGGAAATCATCACTCGGCTAGAACATTTTGGATGTCAAATATACAGTCTTCAGGAACCCTGGATGGAAACAGTTGGAGCTACAAATCGGGAGCTGCTTTTGGCTTTTAGCGGATGGGCAGCACGTGATGAAAGTAACAAGAGGAGTGAGCGCACCAAAGCGGGGATGGAACGAGCACGAGCTGAAGGCAAGCAAATAGGACGGCCTGTAGGTAGTAAAGATAGGTACCGCCGCAAACGGGCCGGATACTTCGCCCGATATGACCGGGCTGAAAAGTGATCAAAAAAGGGGGTGGGTGAATTCACCTCCATACTTATATCTGGAGAAACCCTTAAAAGGTGATCAAATAATGAAACTTTATTTGCAGCAAGGGTCCCGTTGTTCTCAGATACAACAACCATTATTTGTTAGAGGTGGCCTAAAGTTGCACGCTACCAAACCCCTCTCCACCCTTCCCAAGACCCCACCCCCCACCCCTGAGTTTCACATTTGGGTACCGGTAGGCCAGGAATAAATACTGACCCTACATAGGAAGGGAGTATGTTCACAAAGGTACTGACCCACGAACAACTAGCCGCTATCCGCTTTGACTTGGAGAATGGGAGGGCCACTTTCCGGCAGGGATGGCAGCTGATAGAAGAGAGTCATAATGAGCTGCAGACACAGCTAGCTGAGGCCCGGGCCGACCTGCGGGCAGTACTAACAGTCTTAACCGCTATTCCCGCCCATCGAGATTATGACGCTCATTTCGGTAAGGCCCTCGCCCGCCCCGGGGTGCGGCGGTTACTGGCAGCAAAGGAGGAAGAGGCTGATGACGAGAAATGACACATATACACCCCCTAATCCGCACGAACCGCCATTAGACGGAGGCTGGCGCTTGTTAGAGGTAGAACTCAATGCCGCGATCAAGAAACTGGATAGATTTTTAGATGACGCACCAGAGAATCTTGTGCCACCTGGGCTAGCAGGAACCGGGAAACTGTTTCCCTATGTTGGCTGGTTCTGGAGGCCGGTGGAGTGGGACAGAGGCTGCAAGAGGGGTTACTCTCTTTACATACCCTGTGACCCCGCGTCCAGATACGATCCAGATGACATGCCTGGTGACGAGGAACCCGACTTTATCGGTTTTATGGAGAACAATAAGTGGGACTATGCCACAAAGTGGTGTACTGCCGACGCCTTTCGCCTGATCCGCAGGGCCTTTGAGGCCGCGGTGCTCGACCCCACGTTAGAAAGCCTGACCACAGCTTTCCAGGCTGTTCAAGATGCTGTGGCGAAGGGTAACTGATGAAGGCTTTAAGTTTGACCCAGCCCTGGGCAATGCTGGTGGTAACCGGTGCCAAGCGGTTTGAGACCCGGATCTGGACCACAAAATACCGGGGGCCGCTGCTGATCCATGCAGCCAAGACTTATCCCGTATTCGCCATGCAGTTTGCCTGGGCAGAACGTGCTCAAGGACGAATACGGCATAAGTTGCCCCTTGGGGCGATCATCGGTAGGGTTGTGCTAAAAAACATCTGCCCAACCGAGGACATCGCACCATACCTAACAGACCTGGAGCGCCTTTATGGCGACTATACCTCGGGCCGTTGGGCCTGGGAGCTAGCGGATGCGGAGATATTTGAGACTCCTATCCCCTACAAAGGCGCCCTGGGACTGTTCGAGGTAATTCTGCCGGCGGGGGTAGGTAGCTGATGAAGCTTATATGCGTACTGCACGGCGGTTCTTATAAGGTAGGCGACCCTCCGCCATCCGGATATACCGCTTGGCACGAATGGGCCGGGGTGCAGTACCGCGGCGGATTAAGGCAAGTACGCAGGCAATGCGGTAGGTATCATTTTCCCCAGGAGGAGTGCCGCCATCCCGAGAGAAGTGGGAATCAGGATAATTTGTATCCTCTGCGAGAACTCCGCCATCCTGGATGACCCACAGAGGCAACTAGCGCGGGCAGGCGCTTGGCAAGGCCGCTGGTATCATAACTCTTGGCACAACGTTCCTGACTCAGATTGGTATGTGTGCCCGGAGTGCTTCTATGTCCGTGCAGCAGAAGCTTGGGCGAAGGCTAGGCGAGGAATACCACAGGCCATAAGGGACAATACCATTGGGAGAGCGGACCTGCGGCCCCGGCGGACCTGCAGCCACTGCGGCGGTCTCTTATATTTTGACGATGACTGCGCCGCGACCAACAATGCGGGCGCGGCTCCATCGTTGAAATGCAGGATTTGTGGACGTAGGACCTACCTTGATGCAAAAGGGCAGCCTGTGGTTCTCGTGCCCCTGCCCGCTCCGACGGAACAGCGCATCCAGGTTATGCACGCCCAAGGCGTGAGCAACGGGACGATTGCCCATCGCCTGCATTGCAACGTAGAGCTGGTTGTACAAGTGTTGGCAGAGAGAGGAAGCTGATGGCTAGACAGCTAAAAGTCTGGGGAGGCAACTGTTTCCGCGATGGGGTTCAGGTGCGCGGTCTTGTGATTGCGACTACCAAGAAACGCGCTATAGGATTACTCAGCAGTGTTATCCAAATGACCTCCTATTATTTTAATGGTTGGTGGAGCGAGACCGCCCACACCACTGAACTATCAAAGCTAGTTCAGGGAGAGGGTGTGTGGGTTTACAGTGACCTATTGGGTCAGTCACCTTGTGTTCGATTGGCTGCCGCTGTTCAAGAGGGAGGAGTGAACCATGAACCTGCATGACCCCGCCACTTGGCCGCAGCACTCCGGGCTGTTCTACCGGCGGGCTTCCCAATACCGGGAGATCGCCCACGCATTTTTTGAGGGCACCACGGCTCTCTGTAATGCCGTAACGCTGGGTCCAGGCGGGGGTGCCAGGCCCACCAGGGGACATACGCACTTGTGTTCCAACTGCATCGGGGTTCTGGGGAAGCTGGGGTATCTGTCCAGGGAGGAAGCGGTCTATACAGGTGAAGGCGGATGAGGAGGTAACAGTGTTAACAGGCCTTGAGATGATGCAAGAGTCTGCGGCATGGCCCGCCTTTCCTTTGTTGCCCCTTAAGAGATACCCAAATAAACACTCAGAGGCAGAGCTGGGGATCCTCTGGCAGGGCTGCGGCCCCACCGTTTACAGATGCAACATGTTCCACCTACCGAAGACACCGGAAGAATCGGCGGCTCTGCTAACCATCAAGTACGAGAGCTTCGAGGCTCTAGTAAATGATGGTTGGGTAATCGACTGAGGAGGTTAACCATGACACACACACTGTTACCTTGGGAATTGGACCCCGAAGTCTGGTTGGAGGGGCGCGACCCTGCGATCCCCCACTATCTTATCTTGGGGGTTATAGCAGGCCAGGCCGGGCGCACAATCGCAGATATTGGAGGGTGGCGTGATCGCCCCAATGCTAAGGCCGATGCCGCCTTCATCGTCTTGGCATGCAACGCCTATGAGGAGCTGGTGGCGGCGTGCAAGGCGGTAGAGAAAGCGCATATTAAGCAGACCTCCACCTTCCTACTGCCGTACTGCGTCCTATGCGGACGGGTTCAACCTCAAGGGCCAGCAGAGTACGATGACCGACACGAAGATGGGTGTCCCATGCCCCAGGTCCAGGCCACCATCGCCAAGGCTGAGGGGGTTAAATATGTTGGATAAGGTCTTTCCAGTACTATCACATGACCAAATTGCCGCTGTATTAAAGGAATACCCTCTAGGTCACGATTGGGGCATCATCCCACGAGCGCAGCGAGCATTGACGCTACAACAGGTGGTTCAGCACATTCGAGAGAACAAGGCGTTCCAAGATCGGAACTCTCTGCTGGTTGCGAATCTGTTGGAGTCTCTGCTGGTGGCTGAGACGGTGGAAGAGACATAGAGGAGGGACTATCGCCATGAATCAAAGTAAGAAGGGGGAGCATGAAGGTGAAGTTTGTCGGTTTTAGTGAGCCCGACCCGGATAATCTACGCTTGACCCGAGAAAGAGAAGCGATCTTTGAGCTGGAGGACGGTGCGGAAATTGTCGTGTACCTGGACTCATATAATCTCCATTGGCCAGCGTCTGAAGGTGCCGTAAAGCGGTATCTCCAGGAACAGATCGCCAATGAAATTCGGCGTCATCAAACTAAGCAACAGGTCGTGAAGGCTATTGGCGAGATCGGGACAACAATGGAAGTAGTTCTAAAAGAGGATGACGACTAAATTGCTAGGAAGGCTGCCTGACAATGAACAGGAGCGGGGCGGTGTTCGTACGGACGGTACCCCCGCAGGGCCGTCGTCTAGCTAACGGCGGTGGAGAAAGGCGGGACTGCTGCGGTGTGAACACCGCTAGCACCGCCAAATGGCAGCAAGCCGGACGTGGGGTTCGACCGGCGTTAATCTGGTTGGAGCAATTGCGGTTATGTCGAGTGACAGAGGAGGAGTAGTGAGCACAAGGGGGACTTTGGCTCTATCTCGAAAATGGTATTTGTACCGGGAGCTGGATGTTGATGAAGGAGACGACAACCATGTATGGCTGGAGTTCCCAGAAGATGCTCTAAAGGCACGAGTGGGAACTACACATGGGCAACAAGCCCTCCGCATCCCACTGGAGGCTTGGAACGTCATCCGCCAGGCAACCTTAAGAAGAGAGATAAGTCATAACTAATCCCTTCCTGGACAAGCTCCCACCTGGTTGGTCAGCATTTCTGAGCATTGGGCCGGAGATCAACGTATATCCCATATGGACGGTCCTGGACCAGAACCAACTTGTCATAGCCGATTGCCAGCTTGATGCCCCAATGCCCCTGGAGGTCCATCTTCGGTACCTCTGGTGGCGGTATGACGGCCATCCGCCTGCAGCGGACTAACCTTGAGCTGATGCGGGGCAGGAGGGCAGCCATATGGAGCTAGAGACTACTAGGTTCACCAAACATACATGTCGGAAGCGGGTTATCTGCTTCAAGTGTAGGCGCTATATTCAGTTCAATTCTCTGTACTTTCGAGCAGTGATCAAGGGGAAGATATGGCGGAAGCATTACCCTGCATGTTTTCCTACTGAAGTTGTATTTGATACAGGTAGGAAGGTGCCTCGATATCCTGGAGCTGATGGATTTACTCCCGATGGTATGGGTCTCTAACTTTGAGCTGATGCGGGACAGCTGGAGAGCTAGCCCGCCGTAGCGGGGTATACGGTAGCGGGGCCGGCGGGCGGGACATGGTCCTTGGGCCCGCCGGGCCCCTTATTAAAGGAGGAGGTTAACTATGTGGGCGCGTAACTCTATCCAGGTGACTAACCATGTGGACTCTTATGGCAACCCTACCGGTGGATCGGTGGATAGCGTGGGGCTAACCGTCCACTGGCAAGATGGGCCACTGGGCCGATCTCCGGCAGCCCCCAACGGCGCTTTTGTGGACGACCTGATCGAAGCTGCGCGACAACGCTTAGCCTTTTACCAGCAAGCTGCCGAAGGTAAGTTCGCCTGCCTCGAGAATGCCCTGGCCATCACCAAGCTGGAGGAGGCCGCTATGTGGCTTCAGACACGGAGATCAGCGCGTGAGACTAGAGGTGTGCAGGGGACGCACGAGCCTTAAAACGCCACCGGTACCCCCCGTGAAACTCATCTTGGGAGGGGAGGGGTGGGGTTAAGAGCTAGGTTGCCAGCACCGCAGCCCCTCAGCTTCGCTGCGTATGCACAATATCTGTGCTGCCACCTCTACTCCGCTGCGCACATCCTGGCCCGAGGGCTGGGACACACCCTGGGGGTGTGTATGGAACAGTCCGATAAAGGTGCTGCCCCGTGGACAGCTTATGGGGATGGTGACGCTGTTGGGGGTGCCGTGGGCTACAGGTCCCTGGACAATGCGGCCGTCAGGGGTGCGGCACATAGCATAGCCGAACTCGTTGGCGGGCAACCGCTGCCCTTGCTGTGCCATAGTCCCGCTAGGCTGAGCTGGCCCTCAATCTCGGAATGTTACAACATCCCGTCGTATGCCGTGTCTACGCATACCCCCTCCTATATTCTACTTCGGCAACCCCAACGCCTTCTCCAACTCCTGAATCCTCCCCTCTATTTGTCTCGTCTTACTGTGTTCTACTTGGATACTAGTCACCCTCTTGTCTATCTCCGCTAATTGGTCCTCTATACGGGATATTCTACTTGTGACTGATTCAAACAGCAGTCCGCCTATAATCAAGTTTAGGGCTGCCAATGCGCCCAATAACCATAGCTGCAGATGGTTGTTGTTCTGCAGCGGCGCCATCAGTTCCTCGCCGCCACAAGATTCTTCTTCAAGCGGAACCACTCGGGGAGAGTACGAGTAGGTAACCACTCCAGGTACAGGTCTATAAGCTGCTGTGCGCGTCGGATCATGGAGTCTTTGTTCCCTCTTATCCCACCTAGAATCTTATGGCTGTCTTCCAGGGTGAGCAGTGGGACCATCTGATTGTCCGGCAATACCAAGTAGAGGGGAAGGCTACGTAGTTGGTCTACCAAAGCCGTGATGTTGGCTGCTGGCTCAGTGGGGAATAAGGGGAAGCAGGCCGGCCCCGGCGGTGCCTGTACGTGCCCGAACTTACTGGGTACCCAGATACCTTGCCGGTATCTGTTCCCGTACACCACGTGTTGACCCTTATATTCATACAATTCCTGCACCTCGAACCGGGCCCATTGCCGCGTTGCGGTGTTGAATAATTGGTACTGGTCATGAACTTGGATGTTCATTAGCCACCCTTCCAGGAAAAGGCGTATGTGCCAAGAATGGCTCCAGTTTGGTCCTCCATTGTAAGTATCTGGTTTTGGAAGTTGACAAAAGAGGCGTTAAATACCAGAAGTAGGGTTACGGTGGAGAAGCCGGGGATGGTAACCAGTGTCCCGGTTATTTTGAGAAACCCCGCTAGACGCAACCGCGCTTGCCCCGCACCCCCTCCGCTGTTTTGGCAATTCCAGCTTATAGGTACAGCTACTGTAGCCTGTCCCGCAGGTATTGGGAAGACAAATACCGTCTCCCCTGTAATGCCGTTGATGGAGGGTAACCCAACAGCACTCAACACCGGCATGGATACCACTGTTAAGGCTAGTGTATCTGCAGCAATTAAACCGATGCCATCGGGTGGAAACCCTTCGTGCATTTGTGGGGCCATGTTGTGCACACCCAAGGGTAGGTCAATTGTCTGATGTAGGGTTAACCCTACGGTCTGCTTGGCCGGCACTGGGAATGGCGGGCCAACCCACACAGCAATGCCGCTTTCCAAGACCTTGATGAACCCCACACCCTCAGCATCCCCCACGTTGGTGCAGGGCCAGATGAAGTCTATCGGCGCGCCCACGTCTTTGGTCTTGGTGAATTGTCCAAGACGGCCTGGTGTAAGTTGCGCCCGCCTTTGTGCTCTTCTTGTTGGAGTAGTCATGGGCACTAAGACTCCTCTTAGGTAATAACCAGCGTTCCCGCAGTGAGAATAGGCTTAGGTACGAGGGCAGCAATGGTCAGGGGGAAGTTGCGGGATGCTATCACAGGCCGTGCCGTTGTGGTTGCATCCACCATTACTACTTTCATGGTGTAATCCCCGGGGAGTAGATCGTAGGGTTTGGTTAACACCAAGGGGATGGTCTGCCCTACTGGTATGGTTACGTTTTCGCCCAGTAACAACCCGGTGGTGGGGTTGGGGCTTACCCGATCCACTCGTAGCACCGCTAGACCGTCGGCGGTCCCGGTGTTCTGGCACTGCCAGGTAATGGTCTTGATGCCCCCTTGGGGTATAGCCCCCACAGGAGTTATGTCCGGCTCTCCCACCGAATGTAGGCTGGGTTGAGGACCCGGCGGTGTGGCTTTCTTTCCACCAAGCAGCAGAAAGGCTAGCACCGCTATTACAGCTACCAGGACAACAGCTCCCGCCCCTTTCTTCTTTGGTGCTTCTAGCATTGCCCCCTCCTATAACACCAACCTAATATCTACAGTAGCCCCCACCGCCACTTCTGTTGGAGTGTTTGCCGGGATGAAGTAGCTCACCCCGCTGCTGGTGATGGTGTGGGACATGCTCATGTTAATAAAGATCGGTATGTTTGGCCGGACCACTATCAAGGTATTGCCTGGCAGCCCGGGCACAAATGCCTCAAATAGCCCAGTGTCTGGGTTGAGCTGGCTGACCTGGACCAGGTGTCCGGTGGCAATCAAGCTGGCCAGGGCAATCTCCACGGGCACCGGCGTACCTGGAGTTGTGCTCTTCTTACGAGTAAACATGAACAAGAGAAGAGCTGCAAATGCAGCTACAGCTATTAGTATGCCGGTGTTCTTTTTCACGTTGCCCTCCAAAAAAGGCGCTCTATGATTAGTTCCTAGCCATGGTCCGGCTGTTTTCCGTACTAAACTACAGCCAAGCCCCTTATCGCGGTACTCTGAATCCCTGGCCAAGTCTTCCGGCGCGTGGCCTCCGGTTGTGCATCTGGCCAGGGTAACCCCGACCTCCGCCTGAACTTGGCTCTTGCTCCATGCCTACAATGGCATAGGTAATGCTCCCCCCAACATCGAGGAAGTAGTTGTAGGCGTCCGTCAGGGCCATACTCACCTGATTTGTGGTGTCCTCAAAGAGGCCGGTACTACTTGATGGTATGTTCACCGTGAGGGCGCTGTTCGCCGTGTTTCGGCGCAGGAAAAAGTCGCTGGCCGTCGCCCCATGGGCAGTGATATTGACCATCAGATTCTTTGCCGTAAAGGCGGCTCGCGCCGCGATCTGCGTATCGGCCTCGGTCACCGTGTCATCAAGATTCCCCTCAGCTACGAGGTACTGGTCGACGGTGGCAGCGACTGCACCTGATGCTGCTGCTGCCATTTCCCTGCCCGTTGACGTATGCTTCATTTGAGAAAGGGTCGAGAAGAGGGTTCCTATAGTGCTGAGGGTGGTGTCGATCTCGTAGGCAACCTCCGAAGCTGCTGCTACTACGTCGCTGTTGGTGGTGTCCTCAAAAGCGCCGGTAGCCCCTCCCGATATGGTAAGCAACTGGCTGCCGTCAGCCGCATCCACCCGGGTTCTCCAGGTGGTGTTAGCATCCATGCCGTTGCTGTAGAGCAGAAATCGGAGGTTGGAATAGGTGGTGGCCCGTCGCAACGTATACTGGACTTGACTTTCAGTTGCGTTGAATGTCCCACCCGCAGCTTTCAGGGCGCCTTCGATTACCGCGAAGCGCGTCAGACCAAAAGCAACTGAGCCACCCTCCGGCCCGGCGCATATTGCTATGGTTATATTTGTGCTTGTATCCGCCAAAGTTGAGCCGAAGATGGTGCAAGTCTTAGTGCCTCCTCCACCGCTATTATCCTCCCTATAGTTGATCAGGTTTTGATCAACTAGGCTATCACTGTTAATTGTGTCCTCGAACACGCCAGTTCCAGTTAGCGTGACCAATAGATTTCCGTTAACCGCGCCTATCCGGCTTGTTACTGGGGGGGTTACTGGAGCAACAAAACCATTGCAGCGAACATACAGGTTGGTCCAGGTGTAGCTGGCATAAACCTTGGCCTGTTGTCTAGCCTCAAGGACGGTGCTGGATTGGCCTCTGTCACCGCCTATGGCACTCGTAGCTGTGGTATTACCAAGGCCCTGCCCAGTAGGCTCCCCTGCAACCATCTCCCAAGTGGGCATCTAGTTTACCACGACCTTGTGGGGACCGAATTTGGCGTTGCAGGCAGCCTGTATCGCATCCGCCGTGTCTTCGGGCAGCCACTCGCGTAGATAGTGCAAATGAACATAATCCCCGGGTTGCTTCACAGTCCAGAACACTCCATTTTCCGGGAACACGGTGACCAGGCCCAACATCCGTTGCTCTCGTTCGGTGCTCATAAAAATGCGTCCAGTGCCGGGCTCCTTGTAGGGCCAGGGCGTCTCCGCATCGCCGAGCTGTACCCACTGCAAGTCCTCATCACTCACGTTGTTACCGATCTTCCAAGCAAGCCAGCAAGAGTCATTTTTACGATCGTTCAGCCCTTTGACGGTCTGGTACATCTCCTGGGTGAACCCTAAATGGGCGTGCCACTGGCACAGGCGGGGACGAGGCTGTTTGAGAACTATCACTGGAGTCGGTGGATCTCCCCGTCGCCGTGCTGCCCGAGTAGGTATCTGCCACCAGGTTTGAACATTGGTGGATTCGGGCCGTTCGTCGAAGTGCCAGTGGTGAATCTGCAGAGCCTCCTCGTAGGTCACGTAGCGCATCACCCGCTGTCTATTAGGTACATCTTGGTCACCAGCCTGGTGCACCAGGCAATCGCAGGTGTCGGGTTTCCAGGTTTGGATGGTGTCCATTATCTTCGCTACCTAACGTGGCTACGGGGCCAGGAGTTAAACATCTGAAGCAGATGGCGCTAGTTGGATATGTTTCATTGCATCTCTCACAGCCCGTGGACGCCTGACCCTAACAAAGATTGACCAGCAACGCGATTATGGGAAAAGAACCGTTGGGGCTTACCGCCACCAGCAGCGGGAGCTTGCCACTGGATAAACGCTGCCCCGGTAAACAGAGGCTGGGTGTTCGTGAAATCGTCCACCACGGGTGCCGTCGAGCCAGTAGTGAAGGCGGTGGCGCCGGTAGCACCCCAGGAGGGATGGGTGTGTGCTGTGGTTGCGGCGCTGACCGCGCCGGCAGTACGTTGCTCGCCTGCGCCGCTGGCAACCGTCACGGTATGGGTATGGGAGGTGCCGGAGTGAGTATGGCCAGTGGTGGTATGCGAAGCACCATGAGTCAGCGACCCGCCCGTTGTACCGATGTCGCCTATGACGTTGGCGCCCTTCACAAACGTAGAACGCAAGTCAGGGGTGCCCAGCGTACCGTCGCAAAGAGTCCAGTCAGTCGGGATGCTGGCCAGGGTCTGCATCCACAACCCAATGATCCGGTCGGGCCAGTTGTCGGCTCCAGCGTTGTTCTGGATAAACGCCTCGGTGCGGAAGGGCGGCTCATGGTTCGAGGCGGCGGCGGAGTCCGCCCCGCCGCTGTATGTGACACCGGTATTAGCAATGGTCAATACATGGGTATGTATCGAAGTGGCAGTCCCAGCCTGAGCGCCGGAGATACTCCCCGCCGTATTCGCCTGGGTCTTCTGGCTGCTGGTGATATCGGGGTGGGTGTGGCCGGTTGCCTGGCCATGGGCGCTTATGGTGTGCGTGTGGGTTAAATTGCCGCCGGTGCCGCCGCCATCTCCTCCCGCTGTTGCCTGGCTCAGGTAGCGGTTGCGCATATCGGGGCGGGCAGGCGCGCCTCCCCCGTCGCACAGGTTCCAGCTAGTCGGAGGGCCAGCCGGGTCGTCCCAGATGGCCACCGCCAGATCGGGTACGCCACCTGGTGTGCCATCCGACTTGATGACGATGACCCGAAAAAAGGAAAGCGTGACAGCGGGATTATCAGTGCCAGGGGATTGGGGATTCGTGGTTTCAGTGGGGTTGATCGTGTCAGGGTTGGTGTCGTGGGTGTGGGTGTCGGGCGGGTTGGTGGTGCCCGAATCCCGAGACGTTGCGCCGCTGCCCGCCGGTGAATTAGCAGTGGTATGGGTGTGGGCAATCGGATGGGTATGCGCCGTAGTGGTGTGCTGGTGGGAGGCCACTCCACCGGTGGCTCCGGGGTCAACGCCCGCGGCAGCTCCCTTTGGATACTGGGAAGCGCCGATCAGCGTCTCTTTAGACCACCCCGCCGGGATGCTGGTGTTGGTGCCGGGCCACAGAAAACATACGTTAATAGGAATGGGCATCTCTAATGGACGTGATTATCTTTGGCCAGAACCTGGTTGGGTATCTCTGCGGGATGATCGTGGTGCTCGATAATGTTGTTGACCCAATAGTGCTGACGGCCCGGACATATCTGTTTAGCCCGCTCTAGGGCGCTCTTCATATTGTTGGCTACCAGGTCCAGGTAGGTCACGCCTGCGTATTGCTCCCCTACTTTATCCGTGGCTGCCCACACGATGAAATGAAAATGAATCATACTGTTCCCCTATAGTGCTATTTCTGCCCAGGTGAATCCCAACCTGGTGCTCACCGTTGTAGTGCTGGCCACAGCGGCTAGGCTGTAGAGGCCTCCAGGCGGGATAATCACTAGGCTATCTAGCCAGATGTCTAGTTGCCAGCCCACACCCGTCACGGCGTTCAGGATGCTGTAGCCCAGGGGCTTCCACAGATCGTCCGCCACGGTCAGGGCTAGGTCCACGATGGCCTTGCCTTCGTAGTTAGCGACCCGGGCCTTCATGTTGGTGATGGAGGCGGCGGCTATGTCCGCCGTAGGGCGGGTGGCGGGTTTGATCCGGTGGATACAGTGGCTAATCCCGAATTGGCTCAGGCCGGCGGGGGTGGCCGTGACTATTCCATAGACCCGGAGCAGCAGATATGACTTGCCCGTACCCTCTTCTTCGTTGTTGTACAGGCTGATCTGGGCGGTAGTGGTGGGAGGCGCGACCACGGCCGCAACGCCGGTGGCCTCTCCACCCGACCACACCGCACCCTCGTTGACCAGTTGGACTAGCGAGGGCAGCTCCTCGGCAACTAGTAAGCTACCCCGCCGTGTCGCTCTCAGCGGGATACGCCGGGACGGGTTCAGGGCATCCAGTGCCTTCATCACCAGGTCAAGCAAAACTTGCTCCTGTTAGGGTAGCTCCCCATATTCAGCTTCAAGGTCAGCCTCCGGGACTAATTCCTCGCAGCGCATACAATACGAACTGTGTACATAGGCCCGTAGCTGCTCTTCAGTCAGGTCAACATCCAAGGCTGGCACTACCATTCCCTTGCACTGCCCCCGGTGAATAAGCCCCAGGAGCACTTTTTTAGGGTACATTATTCCCCAGTATCTAGCTCGTCATCCGTGATGACCTGCACCCCTAGCACCAGCCGCTTCAGCTCAGTGAGCTGGGAGTCCAGCACATCTCTACTGGACCCGGCCGCAATGGCGCTTACTACTTCCTCCAGGGCCGTGGAGCTTAATACCGCAGTAGCTTCCACAGCAACTGGTTCTGTGACGCTAGCATGTTCCCCTATACGGCTCTGCGTTACACCGGCCATCGCTACTCCTTCCCCTCCCACCAGATGTCAGCATAAGCCCAGCAAAACCCTGTGCTGGGTGCAGTTGTCCCGGTTTCAAATACCACACCGTAAAAGGGGAAGGCCGCTTTGGCCATTTCAATGCTCAGCACCACCTTGCTGTACTTGTCCGGCGTGGTCCGGTGCAGTCCAGGTAGTTCCAGATCAACTAGACCAGCCCCAGGGTCGGGCCCGTCGTTCCCCACAGCACGAATGGTGATGGGCGACCCCCCCACATTGGAGTCCGCGATGGCGTAAATGGTGACCGCCTTGGCAAGCGGGTAGGCTGCCATATCTAGCAGCTTGTCCATACCGTACACGCTGTTCTCCCGCAGGGGCTGGAACTGCCGCACCAGGTCTACTCGTTTGAACATCACGCTACCCTGAAGGCGTTGAGGTGCTGGGCGCTGGCTATGACAATGCCAGTGATTTCTCCCACATCATTATTAGGGGTGCCAATAGGTGAGCTGGTGTCAGCCTTTAGTGTTATCGATACAAGCCAGTCTTTACCGCTAAAGGGGGCAGTTAACACCAGAGGAGATGTGCTAAAGGTGTAGGTCCCGTTGGGCTTGTTACTTATGGGGAAGAAGCCACCCCTTATATTTGTTCCTGTGGGCCGATGTATGTACTGCCAATCAATACCATAGTTCCAGGGGATGGGCGCTCCTGCAGAGCTTTTAGTTGCTGCGGTCCATACAACTGTTACTGTTACGGTGCCACCAACACTCTTGAGGAGCAGGTGGCTGCCCATCGCAGCCCGCCCGCGGCGCATTGCAGTCCTGGCTCTTTGCGCCACGTCCACGGAAAATACGCTGCCTGCTGGTGTTGCTGGTCCCGTACCAGGGGGCGGAGGACCTTTCCCACGCAATAGCCAGAGGACTGCGGCTATAGCAGCTATAGCCAGGATAATTGCTCCACCCTTCCTGCCTCGGCGCTCCATGCTACTCCCTATTCATCTGTCTCAGAATTGCCTGGGCCACGTCCACGGAGAAGACGCTGCCTGCCGGGACCGCCGGGCCAGCCGCAGCTCCTATGCTAATAGCGTTAGGGTGGGTGAAGCTGGCACCAGGAATATCTGCAAAAATACCGGTGGGGTTGCCGCTGGCATCGCTGCCTTCCGCTTGCAGAAAAGCGGTGACGGAGTAGAGGCCAGGAAGAGCATTGGTGGGTATACCGCCAACCCTGACTATGGACTGGGAAGTGTTAAAGGGGATAGTTACCGGTCCCCCTGGCCCCATTTCCCAGGAAAAGATGCCAGCTTGTTGTACCACCAGCCTGCTATTGTACCTCCAGGTGATACCAGTGCCCTGGAAATTCTTGGTTAGCCCCGTAACCCCCAGAGTGGCACCCCAACTACCCCCAGCTACTTTGGGCACGGCGTGGCTGCCCATCGGTGCGCCGTCAACCTGAATACTCTGAATGCTACCCTGGGCTGTGGAAGTGGCCTTGGGGCGGAAGAACATCCACAGCACGAGTGCACCGACGGCTACCCAGGCAAAAGTGGGAATGCGCATGTTGTTCTCTCCCTTAGATGGCTATTAGGTCAGCTTCATTTCTGATACTTGGACCCGCAATATTGTCAAACTGAACGACATACCTCTGCAGGCCGTCACTACCCAATGGTTGGACTTGAATGATGGTGCCTTCGGTTTGAGGTTGGAACACCAAGGCAACTCGCTGCCCAACACTGAACTTGGTTTTCTTTTTGGTTATAAACCATACAACTAGAGCAGCTA
>ERZ1292642.592-Hain-H14-01um-R1-592-length-20063-cov-6_pt1 | contig 20063 bp, 34 predicted proteins | sample MGYA00564403_ERZ1292642 | MGnify/ENA primary metagenome ERZ1292642 (study PRJEB36523, sample SAMEA6512643) | groundwater metagenome | collected 2019-01-09 | study: AquaDiva: Metagenomics assemblies of 32 groundwater samples | reverse complement strand
CTCCAAACAGCTTAGACTCGGCAATGTTCCTTGCCATAAGCTGAATATCGGTTGCGGTATATTGTATTAATTCTGTAGCCATTAGATTGCTCCTTTTTTGACGTTTTTCCATGCCAATTTAGATTCTCCAGTTTCGTATCTAGCCCAATTTACACTTGCGCCAGATTCTAACATTTCTCCTATTTCCCTAAGTTTTGGCTTGCGCTCAATTTTGCAGAATTCATCAGGCACTGCATCATCGTCCACAATTACCTTCTGCCGTGGGGTGGTGTAATAGACCTTGTTCCATGTCCCGCCATTCGCTGGAAGCATCAATTCTGCCTCTCCTGTTTCGTCCATCAGCGCCTTGACCGCTTTCCATGCCATCAACACCCGGCCTTCAGCAATAGCCTTCTCAGTCTTCAGCAATGCCACGGCCTTAGATAAGCGGCCCTCTACTTCGACAAGATCTGCCTCTGCTTGCAACACGCTGTCAAATGCTGCCTGTATATATTCTTCGTGGAGGGATATTTCTGCTGTCTGGGTCATGCTACGTATATCCCCATCTTCTTCTTCCAATCAGAAAGCTCTTTTCCTTTACGGTTCCTTACAGTTCTGGGTGCGCCATCTGCGGGGGTTACTGACGTATTTTGCGGGGGTAGGTGAATAAGCTGCGGGGGTAAGGTAACGATATAAACAGTAGAGCGTCCATGACGCTGTTCCCGGCTTATAAAGCCCCTCTTAGTAAGGGATGACAGAGCGGCCTGCACAGTTCTCTCACTGGCGCAGCAACGCTTTTCGAGCCTTTTAACTGAAGGCCAACACTTACCTGCATCACTGGCATGATCGGCCAAGGCAAGCAGAATCGCTTTATCTCTTAAGGATATACCTTCAAGCTGCCAAGCGGCATTCGTTTGTATGATGGACATCTCGCTCCCAAGGTCTTCAGCGTATGGCCGGTCAGTGAGATTTGCCTTGCGAACGCCCAAGTCCTCAGTCGCGTACATACTACCGGGACATTCGTCGGTATCTACTCGCGCTTCACAGGTATCGCATTTCATCAGGCTCATAGATCGCTCATCTTTCAGTTCGGGTTTGAACGAGATAGCCAGCAGGTTATCAATCTTATCCTGCACTGCTTTTAACCTCTGGTGATTTTCCGCAAGAACTGCTTCTTTTTCGCTTTCCAGAACTCTTAAGATTTTGCCTTTTATATTTTTTTGCTTTGGAATTTCGACACTGAGGGAAGATTCACACAGAACTACCTTTGCAAAATCCCCGGCACCGTCATAAGGTGCGCGGGCGTCAACCGTGATTTGACCGGCATTATACTTTCCCATACCGTATGTGATCCAAAGGGGGCGATTTATGGATACTGGCAACGCATCTGGTTTGTAGGGTTTAGATCTTTTATCTTCCGTATCCATAGCCCCTCCTGCACTCAAATTTCAGTTACTTCGTTAAATCTTCCCGCCCCATGGCGACTAATTTTGCAATCACTTGCTTCTGTGCAAGTTCATTGACTTTTATCGCCCGATCCGCGCTGATTCGCCTCCGTTTCTGGCGCAAATCGTATAGTTCTCCGGCGAGCAATGACTGCGTAGGAATCGTGGCGATGGGCCGCGTGTGATTTTGGCTCATAACTTTCCCTCCCGCGTCAGCTTCTCTAAATCACGCAATTCCATGTCATGCGTCATGCACCTGAATTCGGCAAACAAAAGTCTTCTGGCATTCTGAACGCGCTTCTCTAACAGCTTTACTTCCGGTGTATCGCGGCCAATCACAAGATTGGCAAGCACACCTTCTGCATAGGGCAACAAATCCGCCAATGCGCCCGCAAGTTCAGCATCTCTCGCTACTGAAGATTTCGCCATATTATTACCTTGGCCACCAAGTTAAACGACTCCATCCATCACCTGTTTCTTGCTCGCCAAGAATACATTTGTATGCATAGACAAGGTCGGGGAATTTACTCTTAGTCTTAAGTTCCTCTACCTTTGCATTGGCAGCCTCTATAGACTCAGTAAGAAATGACTCTATATTAGGGTCGGGAGCGCACACAAAAAAGCCAGGGCGTGTATTGCTAGGACCAATATGTACGTCCTCTTTCTTAATGCTAAGCGGCTTCTCGATATCGTCCATATGGATATCATCCATTAGTTAGTTTTCCCGCGCGCAGCGAGTTCTGCCAAATCTTTCTGTTCTTTATCATGAATCATCAAGCGGAACTCTATCCAAGCAAGCTCTTTCCTAGCCTCTGATATAAACTCGGCATCCTGCATAAGCTTCTCAGGTGAGCGCACTGCAATGGCACGCAATATCACAATTTGCTGCAGCAGGTGATGCACCGCCATGCCCTCAAGGCTTTCATCGGAAATGCAAGGGCAGAGGTCAAAGACATTATCTTTATACATTGGCTGCCTGCCGGTATAGAAGGTTGATAAATATCGCACCTAATGTTGCCGATAGAACTGCCGACACTCCAAGCGGCAATATCTCGAACAATACGAATAACGCCGATACTAGCAAAGAGAAGCTGGATACAAGCATCAAAACAACTGATAATATTTTCATTTTATTAACTCCGCTAAATAAGTTGCAAGAATCAAAGTTAAGCCAATAATGAGATAGGCATCATTGAGAGCTATCTTCCGATTGAGGAAATTACGCATTGTTGCCTCCGAGTGTAATAGTCGATTCTTGGATTTCATGACATATTCTGGCAGACGATTCATACTCTACAATCAATCTCTCCCAATCTGTGCGCTCTTCATAGGTCATTTCGTCCAGTGCTTCCTCGATGCATTCGAGACATCTTTCATAAGAACGAAGCTGGTCAGGGTTAAGCATCATCGGGCCGTAAGTAATCTTGAACGCATGCATAACGTAGGATTTGGCCTTTTTTAGGCGCTCTAAACGTGCTTCTCCTTCTTCCGCTGCAAGTCGGAGATAACGTAATTCTGAAGATTTCATAGAGGCCCCCTTCTGTGTTGACGTTGAATCAATTCAACCATACTATAGCATCACAGTCAACAGCTATCTTTGAATTAATTCACTTGATGCTCCTTTTCGAATCATATATTATAAGCTTATGAACATTGAAAATCCCGCGACAGAACTGCTGAACAGAGCCCAGGAATCCGGAATAAAAATCTCATCTTTATGTCGAGAGGCTGGGATTAATAGAAGCACCGTCACCAAGTGGGCGCTTATGAAAGAGCCCAATCCTAAACTTTCGACATTGCGTAAATTGGAAGAGGCTTTTGAGAAGTTGCAGAATGAATTTGCCAAAAAATAAACAAGTTCAATACGTGACATGACTGGAATAGCCATATGAAAATATCGAATTTCATTGAAGGGCTAAAAATACTCCAGCCTTATTATGATGATGGTGAATATGTTCTTGCAACAGAACATGTTTTTGGGGAACATGATATCTTTTATGCCTATGCCACTGATAAGGCGCTAAGCAAGAGCGATATAAAGAAAATGCACAAACTGGGATGGCTTCAGGCTATGGATGATTCATATAAAAATTGGGAGCCAAAATATTATGATCCTAATGAAAGTTGGATGGCTTATATTTAAAGGTTGCCCATTATAATGAAGACGCACTGCTATTACTGCGGTAGCCGGCTTGCGCACGGAAAGTGCAGTGATTGCGCTGCATATACTCAGGCGCTAAAATCTTCCAATCTCATCCAAGGTGTTGACGGACGTTTGTCATCAAAGCGTCATAAATCCACTATCGCCTGCAAGAAATGTGATTCGCTCTATACGGTAAAAAGTGGTATAGTTCGCGGCAAACAACGTTATCATTGCAATGATTGCGATCATTACTTTACTATCTCGTCCCATATCGTACAAAAACCGGCATCGGAAGTGTCTGCATGATCCAGCGTTATAACGATACTATTCCCGATTTTAGTAAGGGAAAGATTGATCATCCAGAGACACGGCTTCATCTGGCAGTTGTCGATTACCTGAAAGGACAGATCAGAAGCGGTAAGTCGGTCCTTCAAGTAATCCCCCCCTTTCCTGGCCTGCTATTTACCGCGCCTACGGGCGAGAAGAAAGACAAGAAAGAGGCTTTCTGGGCAAAACGTAAGGGTTACAAATCCGGTACTCCTGACTTAGTGCTATGGGAGCGTATCAACGGCATATCGACCATGATGGCGATAGAATTGAAGGCCAAAGACGGCACTCAATCCGGCGAGCAGAAGGAATTCCAACAGGCTTTTGAAGCTAAAGGTGGGCTATATGCCATTTGCCGTAAAGTTTCCGAGGTGCGCGATACGCTAAAATCCTGGGGGCTTATTTGCAAAGTCGAATTCTGCATTGAACCGGCACCCTCACTTGCAGATAAATATAAATTTGCTTGGGAAGCACAAAGACCATGAGCAATACGCCCAGAATGCTTTCTGCAGAGCAATCCGACATTTTGGAGTTACGTCAGCGCATAGGTGAGCAAGAGGCGCTTATTGACCAGCATACGAAGAATCTGACGCTACTTAACGATGGCCTTGCGATGGCACTTAGATATATCCGTGTGCTACAGGCTAAGATGCAGGCGGATGAGTAATATAGTTATTTCGGCCAGTTTATTCTATGAGTCGTTTTCATAAACTGGCTTCATATATTTCAAAACATCCGCTTCAAAACGGTAATCTACACCATCCATCCGCATATCAATATCAATGGTATGAGCATTGCGCGCCATTTGCAGAAATCGGATAAATGTGTCTAACGCAGGCCTGCTACAATCATCGACGTTGAGCATAAGGCCTTTTAATTTTGGCTTATTAGTCATACGTTATCCTCCGCCAAACGCTTCATATCGGCAAGAGCGGCCTCGTTATCGTCAAAGAATCGGCACGGATTGATTTCATACCCGCTGGCACTGTAGATAAGCTGCGCGGCCAGCAGCGTATTATGGAAGCGCTCAAGGGCGTAACCGGCTTCACCGGCAAGATGCACCACCCAGCCGCCACGGCAATGCGTTGTGCCGCATTTATGCCATTGGCTCATGTCCAATGCCTCGGGCGGTACGGATGCCGCTTCATAAACCTTCTTATGGATATTCTCAATAACAGGAATGAGCGGATGGCCTGACCATTCTGAATTAGGATCGCCCTTCAAGTCTTTCTTGTCAGTTAGCCATGCAATATTAGAGCAACGCGAGCAATCCGAGCAACGCGAGCAACGCGAGCAATCCGAGCAACGCGAGCAATCCGAGCAACCCGAGCAACCCGAGCAATCCGAGCAATCCGAGCAATTTTTACAGTCCTGACAGTTAGTGCAATTATCGCAGTTCACCAAGCTATCCAAAGCCGCTTGCGCGACTTCTTTTGAGCCGAAGTATTCCACGCTGCATTTGTTGCCGCGTTCGTCTTTAATCCACGTGGTCATGATTTTATTCCTTTTATAAATTGGTGATTCGGGCGTGTATTTCAGGCATTGCCGGAGATTTAAGGACGCACCAAGTCAAAGTTTCCCTAGCCTTCTGTAATTCATCTTCATGAAGTTTTTCGGAATAGTACGCTTTGAGGCTATCTCAGCGTCCCTTATGGCTTCTTAGGCCGCAGCGTCCCGCAGAGCGGTTCGACTTACACAGCCTCGACCGGCCCTGTCCCTCAGGGCCTCGAATGCAATATTTTTAGCAGCATTTTCGTCTCTTTGATGAACGCTACCGCAACTGTCGCATTTCCATTCCCTCACCGCGAGGGACAGTTGCTTTCGTACAAGGCCACAAGCCGAGCATGTTTTCGAGACATAATCGGCCAAACGCCTAAGAGTTTCTGGGCTATCTTTTGCATATCCAAGAGCGAAATTACATCTTACACAAAGCAATCCACGAACGGAATCTTTTCCGAATCCCCGTTCGTGATCATGATCTACATGAGCGTCTCGTAAGTTAGTCGAAAATTTCTTTTGGCATCCGGCGCATTTATTATCTTGTACATTACCAAATTCTATCTTTTCTTGGAAAGAAATTCCATAATATCTTTTCAGATGATGCTCTATTACGCGGTCAGGATTGTTTTGTATCCAATGCCTGGTTCGTTCTTTTGCTCGTTCAGGAAATTTTTCCTTATAGCGTTTTTGGTATAAACGGTGCATTTCTTTTTGTGCGGCAGACATATTTTGTGCCCTATTTCTACCCCGCAAGCGTTCTTTCTCACGTTTTTCAGGAGACACATTTTCTAGGCGTTGTTTTAGTCTTTTGCATTCAGAACAATTTCTGTCGCTAACAAAACGGTTAGAAATATGTCCCCGATTGCATGACTTACCTGTAAAATATTGCGTCAACCCAAGTTCAAGGGCTTGCTCTCGGCTTATGATTGTGTGATTAGATTGGTCAGCCATGCGAGACATCCTCTCGTTTTGGTTAGAGGCGCTGCGATGCTCAAACATCCAGCGTCTCGTTTTTTGTAGTATATATTTAGGAGAGTTGCAAGAGCATTCCCAAATGCTTGCCGAGCAACTCGCGTTGGGCGACATTTGGATAAAGCCTTATGAGGTAGCCTCTATGCATAAGTAAAGAGATTGCATTTTTTGTTTACCGCGTCAAGATAAAGCCTCAAAGCGTACTATTCCGAAATCATTCCATGCAAGAGCGAGTTTATCAGTCATTTTCAATGTCCTTAATTTTCGAGTTTTCCACTGCTTTAGGCGTGTATGTCTCAATGGCTTCAGCTATCGCGCCGCATACCCCATTTGTCTCTGACAGTGGTTTAACGAGGGAATAAATGCTGGCTACGGTGCATCCGTATTGGTGGATTTTTTTTCGTAGTTCTTGATTCGCTGTATCAACTGATTCATCAAGAGGACGCTTATTCCATGCCTGAATTGCCAATTCTTTAGTCTTATAACGATTCAACCCTATGCAGCAATTTGTATTGCTACACGAAATATCGAAATAAACATCATCTTCGATTTCTGGCATGGCGCCGCAAAAGGGACATAGTTTCAAAGAGATATTCATAATAATACCCTTTAATAGCAATGCATCGCGTCACCAGCCATGTAACAAGTGGATGGTGACGTGTTGGCTACTAATGCCGCTTTTTGCAGTATCTGCTGATCATGGGCATTTATCAGGGCCATCCTGAATTCCACCCATTTCCTTTGCGCTTGGGCTTCGGTCATTTCATGCGTCTTAACGGAGGTTGCCAAGCTATCGACATACATGACGATGCTATTGCCGTTAGAAGAACAGGTTCCATGCGCTTCGCATGAGTTATTGCGGGTTTCCTTGCCGCACGCGGCCATATCGATGAAGGAAGAGGCTTGGCGAGCGCAAGAATCATAGAAGCTGATAGCGGATGGAAGGGGTTGCGGAGGCGTGCAAGCGCCAAGCAATGTTAGGCAGAAAAGTGCCGTAAGAATATTTTTGTCGTTCATTCTCCTTTTCCTTTCACATAAATAGGGAGTATTTTTACAAGTGAGGACAGCAGGATGGCGCAAGACACTATGCTTCCTGCCGAGAAGGCAAGGATATGTTCCAGTGGCTTCGTCCGCTTATATTTATCCCTGAAATAGCTATCGTTCGGTTTATTTTCCATAAATATACCCAATCCTATCTTCCCGGCAATCCGGGCAAAGACCGCGTCTTATGTCGGTTTTGCTCCATAGTTCATCGCATTTGTAGCAATGCATGCAGTCACACATATGCCGGCTGTTCGAGCAAAACTCGCAGGTGTCGTATAATTCTTCATGCGCCAGCATTTTACGCCTTCTCTTTCAGCCGTATCGCCAGCAGCTCCACCGGCTTACTTATTTTATTGATGCCAGCTTCAATCTTGGAAACGGCGCCATGCGTTATTCCGAGTTCATCGGCCAATTCCACTTGAGTCATCCCAAGCTTCAGGCGCAGTTTCTTTAGCTGTTTCGCGGTCATATCAATAATATCCGCAGAACTTATTGTTATCGCTATACATGGCAATCGTATAGACGTCCTTGCCAGGGAGGCATTCGATGACGAAGGAGTCTCTTTCGCTGAACGCCATGTCGCGCTTGGCCCTTTTCACATTCGCCTCTGCCAGTGATTTGCTTTCGAAGAAGTACATGATCCGTCTCCTTGGTGGTTGTGAATATAATCATATATTACCATAGCCAATGCCGATGTCAACAGAAATGTGACTGAAGAACATTCCGTCGCTAATTGCACGTCAGGCGGATTGCGGCGGCAATGTGATTGGCGTGTGATTGCGGGCGGGCGAGGGGGAAGGAACATCGTCCTTGTGAGCGATGCGGGCGGCTATGACTTCCATCAGGGAGCCCACAGCGTTGTTCAGCGCCTCTTTGCGTGTATCGCCTGCCGTGACAGCATCAGGAAAATCGGGAAAGGTGACGAGAAATCCGCCACCGTCCTTTCGTATGCGCGCGGGATATTGGAGCGTTTCCATAAATATGACCTCGTTGCCGGAGACTATCGCCGATTCCGTGAGCCACGTCAATTTGGTTACTATAAGTTTACAATAATTTTATTGACCGACTTTATAAGTGGGGGCAAAGTTTGAAGGTAATCAGTTCTGGATGATGCATGACCTCTCTCTATCTCAATAACATTTTTATGGGTGGCGCAGCTTAGTAAGTCGCGCCAGAACGCGCTGGGCTGCGTCATCCGCCAACAGGGATGCACTTGGCCTATAATATTCAAAAAAATCCTAATGTTGTAGAAATATATGGCAAGAAGTATATCAATAGCCCTAAGCCATGCAGGCGCTATGGGCATATTGGATTGCATTATCTAGGGGGAAAATGCGTTGAATGTGATAAGGCAGACCGTCAGAAAGTCAACAAAGAAAAAAGGGAAATCACAGCAGCAAAGCTGAAAAAACGGAAATCAGTTGAAGAACATATTACACAGGCAAATAAAGCCCGTAAGGAATGGCGAAAAAAAAGAATAAAAGAATTTCAGCCAAAAGAAAGAGAAAACGAAAGAAAGCAAAGGCGTGACTTTCCTTATATTCATTTATTGAGAAGCGCCAAGGTTCGCGCCCGTAAAAATGGCTTGGAATATAGGCTAACACGCGAATGGGCAAAAACACGATGGATGGGAAAATGCGAATTAACAGGTATTGATTTTCAATATTTTGAAGAAGGTAAAATCGGATATTTTTATTCCGCTAGTTTAGATCGCATAGATAATAGTATTGGTTATCTTCCTGATAATTGCCGTTTTATCCTGTACGCCTTGAATATAATGAAGGGGCAGGCATCCGATCACGATGTCTATAAGATTGCTTTGGCTGTGATAAATAATCATGGCTAAGAAACCAAAAAAATCAACGCTGGCACTTATTACCGATGTTCCTGCGGAGACCGGGGAGCAAAGAACACAAGTAGAGCCAATTCCCTTTAGATGTCTCGGCTATTTGGCCGGAATTTACTACTACTTTTCACGCGGGGAGCAAGCAGTCGTTGCGCTTGGCGCGGGATCGCATGGTAAAAAGAACCTATATCGGCTTGCACCAAACACCTATTGGGCTGGTAATTTCCCGACGACAAAGCAAGGTGACTTTGATGAGAACGGAGCGGCATCTTCTATCATGGCATCATGCCAGAAAGCAGGCATATTCAATATAAACCGTGTCCGGGGGCGCGGTGTGTGGCTCAACAAAGAAGGGCTTGTTATTCATTATGGGGATAAAGTTTCAATTGCAGGAGTAGAATACAAGCCCTTCCTGACGCCGGGTAAGCATGTTTATGAGTTAGCGGAAGCATTGGGGTTTGATGCCTGCGAGCCGCTTAATAACACTCAGGGCGCAATATTTCCAGAGCTTATAAAACAATTGAATTGGGAAGTACCAGAGCAAGCTATATGGCTTTCCGGCTGGCTTGTATGCGCCCTTATCGGCGGTGCATTACCTTGGCGTCCTCATATCTGGCTTACTGGTGCAGCGCAGAGCGGTAAAACCACTTTGAGCGGCATCATCAAGCAAATACTTCTTAGCAACTGCCTTTACATCAAGTCTGTGAGTACAGAGGCTGGCATTAGGCAAACGCTCAAGGCCGATTGCCTCGCCGTGGTGATGGATGAGGCCGAGCGCGAAGACGCTACCAGCCATAGCCGGGTGCAATCAATCCTGACACTTGCGAGGCAGGCAAGCAGCGATGATGATAGCCGCATTGTAAAAGGAACTCCGACCGGCAATGCGCTCAATTTTCAGATACGATCTCCCTTTTGCCTGAGTAGCATTAATTCTGCCCTGATACAGACAGCGGATCGCACACGCTTTACCAATATCGAATTGTCCAGTAATAAGCTGCCCGGCGATGTTTATAAAATATGGCGTTTAAAAATGGACGCTTTGCTTACAGACGAATATGTCCAGGCGCTTTACCAGCGCATATTTTCCGCAGTCCCTTTGATTGTAGCCAATGCAAAAACCTTTGCACATGCCATTGAGGCAAAGACAGGTGATAGGCGCTTAGGCGATCAATATGGCGCATTGCTTGCCGGATATAAAAGCTTTTATGAAATTAAGGAATATACCCTTGAAGATGCGCAATGGATTATTGACGATTTGACATTTGAAACAGAAAAAGAAAGTGCGAATGGCACAAATGATCAGCACTCACTTTTAGATAAAATCATGCAGCACGTAATGCGCGTGCCAAAGGATAGAGGCTTTGAAGATTTGAGCATTGCTGAAATGTGTTATTGTGTTCACAAAGGAAGGCCGAATATAGCGGAATGCAAAACAATTCTTGGTAATATCGGGCTCAAGGTAAAAGATAATTTCATCTATATAGCTAATGCCAATAATCACTTGGCTGAAATACTTAAAAATTCACGCTGGCCTCATAATTGGCAACAGACGCTTAAGCGTCTTAAGTTTGCCATACCCAGCAAAAGCAATGAGCATTTTGCGCACGGATGCAAAGTCCGGGCTATTCTCCTGCCGATTGAGCAAGTGATTTTTGAAGACGATGACCAACCTGCTGCAACGCTAGTTTAAGATAGGCGGGCGGCGTAAATCGCCCCATTTCCCATTGTTCAACTAAGCTTGCGGCTACACCAAGTAGATCGGCAAGTTTTACCTGCGTCAAGCCATGACTGGCGCGGAATTGCTTTAGGTATTCCGGCCAGTTTTTTATCTTCGAGCGGTTAGGATGATTTGTCATTGGATTATCCACGGTCTTATTCAGAAGGGCGATAATCTTGCGCTTGGCTTTTTCACGTTCGATGTTGACAGTCATAGTCTGATTCTCCAGCCCGCTGTTAAATCCGAGGCGCGATTTATAGGAATATCCTATAGTTATGTTCTATAAAGTAAGTGAATCACATAGTCAACGGGGAAAATGTAGGAAAGTAGAAAAATAATGCAAATTAGTTGTTTTTACCTCAGTATGCTATTGATTATCAAAATAATACTATGAAATTATGGTGTAACCTATTGTATAATAACAGTTGTTACTTTTTAATTGTTATTTATCAATAGGGTTTTTGCTAAAATGAGGGTTTCCGCCATTGTTACCTTGGAATTGGCTGTCAGCCTCGTTAAATGGAGGTAACAGAAATCCAAAAAGGTATACGTGTGCGCGCGCGCACTACATGTATATGTAAATTGTTACCTTTGTTACCTACTCTATTATTATTTATTATGTTACTGTAATATATATATATATATAAGGTGCCGCTTAGGTATCATTTGGGTTTTCGTTAGATTTTATTTGTTTAGTGTCTAATAATGTATATGATAAATATGGTTTAATTAAAAAAATGGAGTTGTTATGTTAAAAGGCGATGCAAGAAAATATGAGGGTATTCCGCCTAAATCTGATAAATATGGCGTTGGAGCTATGGCGGTTGGCGAATGTTTGCATATTAAAGAGCGAAACAGCGTTATGATGGCGGGGGTTTGTGACCACTTTAGAAAGAAATATGATAGAAAATATGTGGTTAGAAAAGATAGCCTCAATGGATGCTACATATGGCGGATGAAATAATGAGCGATGAATTTGATCCATTAACTGGCGATCCATTGCCAGAAACTAACGCCACAAAGGCTAAAACCAGCGTTACCACACAGCAGCAATCTCCCCTCTCCGCCGAGGAGATCGCAGATTTGACCGACGATGACTTACGCAAGATGTGCCGTGAATCATTGGCAATGATGATACATGGCAATAAAGGCAAGCTCGCCTCTTCAGGGGCGATTAGAGAACTGTTAGACCGTATGGATGGCAAACCAGCCCAAAGCATCGCTATGACCGTCAAAACCGACCCAATAAGCAAATTATCAGATGCCAGATTATTGCGGCTTGAATCTGAGTTGGCGAGAATGACTGGCCAAGAGGCGATTGTTATTCAGCCGGAACCTAAAAAGCTTGAAGATTAATTAATAACATTTTACAGTATCAATTGTATACTTTTTCCAGTCTGCATATTATACGATAATGGTATTGAGGAAAATCAATAGGGTTTTACTTGAGAATGGCTCGCAATCAACATATAGACAAAATGAACCGGCGTTCAATGAAACAAAACGCATAAATACCCGCTGTATTTCATTATATTGTTAAGGTTTTACCAGCCTCCTCTTCCATGCATCAGCCATCGCCAATTATGCCAAAGACAGGGGTACGGGGGTATGGCATCCCCCCTCCGTGATGCGGTGAGCGTCCCCCTACACCCCCCCCCGAATAGCGCCGCCCCTTTTGTCACTTGACCGCAGCAATTCTGTGTGGCAAGTATGTCACTTGACCAAAGGAGAGCATATGCTTAACCCTCTATTGATTGTCTGCCTGGCATTATCTGGCTGGCCTTTGTATGGGCAGGCTTGGGCCTGGGTGAGTCGAGAGAATTCCAAGTAATGCCGAATGCCAAGGACATTGCTGGCGAGAAATTTGGGCGCTTGACTGCGGTGGAGATATGCGGGAAGAGCGGTCGCGAGTCGGTGTGGCGTTGCGTATGCGAATGTGGTAATGTGACGCAGGTGAGACTGTCGAATTTGCGCAATGAGAACACGACATCCTGCGGGTGTTGGCGGAAAGAGGCGAGGTTTAGGAAATGAGCGACGGAGAAATGGATAATGATTGCCGGGAGGCGATGCGGATGCAATGGAAATCATTGAGCGGTTTTTGAAATGAAATATTTTTACACGGACCCGTTGGCCGCCGCGTGGATGACGAAACATTTCGGGATGCGATTTCAGGCCAGGATGCGTCTTGATTCAAGGGTAGTGATAGGTGAATGTAATTACAATCATCTATTGGCCAATGAAAATGTAAATTGCCTTATGCGTAAAAATGGACACGCGATAACTGAAGCAAGATATTATATTCATGCGGATTCATTGAATTTGCTTCGACCGCAAATAGGAGATTTATGGATTGGCAAGGAATATCAGGAAGAAAAGCAATTATTACGCGCTTGCTACATGGGCGACGAAGTTGTGCTTGGAGAAATTGAACGTGAAATGATTCTTGTGCAACGCAACGGAATATCCTTCATGTGGCCGAAGAGCGAAAAGTGATGGAACAATTCACCGAAGCGGATTATCGGCGGGTACGTTTGGAAGTGGAGAGGCGGCGACTAAGTTTTTATCGTCCGTATAGGAAACAACAGCAATTCCATAAGGCGGGCGCGACGTACAGAGAAAGACTTTTGCGCAGCGGCAACCAAATGGGCAAAGAGCTTTTAAATGGAACTCCTGTTCTTACGCCATCGGGATGGAAGGCAATTGAATCACTCTCAATTGGGGATGAGGTCATTGGTGGAGATGGTGCTTCATGCTATGTTACTGGTGTTTATCCACAAGGGATTAAACCAGTTGTTGAAATGATTTTTGATGATGGTGCATCCGTTAAGGCTGGATATGAGCATTTATGGAAATGTCGTCAAGGTGAGGAAAGATACAAAGGTAAGAATAAAGGGCAATGGATTGTTCGCTCTACTGCTGAAATAATCAAACGTGGTGGCGCATCCGGTAACAATCAAAAAGTTGCCGAGATACCTGTATGCTCTTCTTATATTGGTAAAAGAGAATTAAAGATCGATCCATATGTTTTTGGGATTCTAGCGGGAGATGGATGTTATTCTGGGACATCTGCACAGGCAAACCTATCTCTTGCGGATCAAGAAATGCTAGATGCTGTCGGTAAGTTTTATGTTTTGAGGAAAAGTCAAGGCAGAAAATATGACTATGCCGTTACAGGTGCGGTTTCCGATTTAAAATGGATTGGCGTTTGGGGGACCAAGTCTCACGAAAAATCAATCCCAAAAGATTATCTCTGGAATAGTGCCCCAAATAGATTGGCTCTATTACAAGGGTTAATGGATACTGATGGGACGGCAGGAAAAACTGGAGAGGCTGTTTTTTACAGTACAGCGCCTGCGTTAATTGACGCCGTGGTTTTTCTTGCTCGCTCGCTTGGTGGTAAGGCAAAAATCTCAAATAGGCAGACATACTTCTATCATAAGGGGATAAAAAAGGCTGGGCGTCCAAGCTGGAGCGTTCGATTGACAATGCCTGTTTGTCCATTTCGTTTGCAGAGAAAAGCGATTCGTTGGCAAAAGTTAGAACGTAGAGGTCTTGAGCGTCGTCTTATTTCAGCTAACCCGGCAGGTGAAGGAGAATGTACTTGTATATCGGTTGATAATGCAGATCATACTTACGTTACTAAAGATTTTATTGTTACTCATAATACGCTCGCCGCCGCCGCTGAGACTGCGATGCATGCGACTGGCCGTTATCCTGACTGGTGGGAAGGAAAACGTTTCAAAAAATCTCCAGTAATTTGGTGCGCGGGCGTCACCGGAGAAGTTGTCCGTGATAGTATCCAACGCTTACTTATTGGAGACGTAGCTAATCCTGGCACTGGTTTTATTCCGAAAGAAGATATTGATGATATTACACCAAGTCGTGGTGTTGCTGGGCTCGTGGACACAATTATTGTCAAGCATACAAGCGGCAGTAAAAGCCGCGTCCGTTTAAAATATTACGAACAGGGACGAGAAAAGTTCCAGGCAGATACTGTAGATTTTGGGTGGGCAGATGAAGAACCGCCTGAAGATATTTATTCAGAAATGCTTACTCGGACGAACGCGACAAAAGGTATTATGTGCCTGACTTTCACGCCGCTGAAGGGCGTGAGTAATGTGGTGCGCCGATTTCTATATGATGACTCGCCGGATCGCATTGATATCAATATGACGATTGATGATGCGCTGCATATCTCGAAAGAAGAACGCAAACGTATTATCGACAGTTACCAGCCTCATGAACGTGAGGCACGTATCTACGGGGCTCCCGTGCAAGGCTCTGGGCTGATATTTCCGATTGAGCATTCGCTGATTGCCTGCGATCCATTCCCTGAAGATTCAGTGCCGTTTTTCTGGCAGGAGATCGGTGGCCTGGATTTCGGATGGGATCACCCGACCGCCGCTGTGAAGATTTTATATAATCCGCAGGATGATATTATTTATGTGACGAATACCTATAAGCGCAAGGAGGCGACCCCGATTATCCATGCGGCGGCTCTGCGGTCGTGGGGAAAGAATATTCCTTTCGCATGGCCGCATGACGGATTGCAGCACGACAAGGGCAGCGGAGAGAAGCTGCGGGATATTTACGCTGCGCAGGGTTTGAATATGCTTGCCGAGCACGCCACGTTTGAGGACGGAAGCAACGGCGTGGAAGCGGGCATTACGGAAATGCTCATGCGGATGGAAACAGGGCGGCTGAAAGTGTTCTCGCATTTGACGAACTGGTTTGAGGAATTTCGGCTGTATCACCGCAAGGAAGGAAAGATTCAGAAAGATTATGATGATTTACTCTGCCTGCATCCCGATACTGCCATAATCACGAAGAGAGGGATATATCCTATATCTGAATTAGTTGGCACCACAGGTAAGGTTCTCACGATAAATGGTAAATGGGTTGATTATAAAAATTGCCGAATGACTCGTGCCAATGCTGAATTGATAGAAGTTACTTATAATGACGGTCATAAATTGTTGTGTACGCCTAACCATAAACTGCTTTGTCATGATGGTAACTGGGTATCTGCTATTGATTCAGAGGGAATTATATGCCATAATGCTCTTGGAGGAGAATTATGGAATACATTATTCACAATGGTAAAAAATATAGAAAATTCGGTTGTTATTACCGCGCTACAGAAAGTGTTTTTCTACATCGAAGAATATGGGAAGAGCATTATGGTAAAATACCACCAAAACATCATATTCATCACCGAGATGGCAATAAAGACAACAATGACATTACCAATTTGGAATGTATTCTTGGGAGTAAGCATATATCCGAACATCAGAAGGGGCATGGGCGTAGTCCAGTATGGGCGTATGCTGGAGCCAAAAAATATCGAGAATCAGAGGCGGGAAAAGAGCATTGTAAAAAACTTGGTTTCCTTAATAAAGGACACATACATCCAAAAAGCGAATTTATATGCGAACAGTGTGGAGAGAAATACCAAGGAAAGAAGAAACGGAGCAATAGATTCTGTTCGGGAAAATGTTCATCAAAATGGCGAAGAAAATCAGGCATTGATCTTGTCGAAAAATCGTGTGGATTCTGTGGAAGAAGATTTAAATCTTCTCGGTATAATCATACGATTTGTTGTTCGCGTAGTTGCAAGACTAAGATGTGGTTTCAAACCGAAGATGGCGCAAAGCACCTTGATTATCTTAAAAATAGAAAGCGTAAAACAAAGAAGTGATGTCTATTGTATGGAAGTGCCTGATACTAATGCGATGGCGCTTGTCAATGGCGCAATAGTTCATAATTGCGCCACTCGCTATGCCATAATTATGCTGCGACTTGCCGCCCGCGTTCGCAAAGTATCCGGCACGATAAACGGATGGCCTATTGAAGAGAGCGATTTAAATCCACAGCATAAACATACTTATGATTATAATCCATTGAGCCGGGAGATTTGCCGGGGGATAAAGCGATGATGAATATACCATATCCAGCCAATATTTATGTGATTGATGCTCTGAAGAAAGCTATTGCTGACCTGGAGAATACTATTAAGACATGTGGTGAACTTGCTGATATAAATACAAGGATGACACAGGAAACCAAAGATTATTTCAAGAGAATGAGCGCAGAGTCAGAGAGAGTTATTATCGAATTGCATAGACAAATTAACCTTATCAAGGTGGGTTGATTGCGATGTTAGGTGTGTTCTATAATATTTGCGATCTTATTCATCCATGCTTGACGCCGTATTATATCCAGAAACTTATAAAACTTACCAAGTCAGGACATGACGAGGTCAATAAAGCATTTCAGCCGAGATGGCATAGGTTATATATCATATTATGTGTTCGAACATGGCCTATACGGCATGCAATGGCACAAAATAAGATGAGAATATGTGATAGGCTAAATATATGGAAAGATAAACGGCGTGAAATGCGGATGAGATCTTTGGTAGAAGGCATGCGGTAGTGAAAAAGAAATCCGCCGATACAAAAAAATCTATCCCTCACTTTAAGACGGATGAGGAAGCAGAAAAATTCCTCGATCAGGATTTGAGTGATTATCTGCATGAAGGCAATTTCCGCCCCATCACTTTTGAGTTTCCACCCAAGAATGATTAAGGAACGTGTATTGGTAGTGACTCACTTTGAATTTCTCCAATGCGATATTTCCGGCAACACGCATGGGCTAAGCTGCCCTACGTTCCGTTGCCCGCAACTCACTACAGCCGCGTTGCAGAATGACCTTCGCCGCTGCAACATCCCGATCCATGACACATCCGCAAGCGCATGAATGCACACGCTCCGTCAGTGTCTTGGCCTTGATATTGCCGCACTCCGGGCATGTCTGGCTTGTATGTCTTGGTGAAACGGCTACCAGCTTCCTATCAGCGTTTGCAGCTTTATAGGTCAGCATTTGGCGTAGCATTCCCCATCCTGCGTCATGAACGGACTTGGCGAGCATCCCCGCTGCCAGTCCCTTCACGTTCAGATCTTCGATTGCAATGAAGTCGTTTTCCCGGACAAGCCGGGCAGATATCTGGTGCGCATAGGTGCGGCGTGCGCGAGCGGTGTGCTCCAGCACGCGGACGAGGCGGCGCTTCACCTTCAGCCTGCGCTTGCTGCCGCGCTTGCATCGCGCCAGTGCTCGTTGGCGGATGCGCTGCTCGCGTTCCGCATTCTTGGCCTTGCGTACATTCGGGATTGCCTCGCCGGTCGAAAGTACGAGCAATTCCTTCAGGCCCATGTCAATTCCGACTGCATTGCCGGTGGACGGGAGCGCCTGCTTTTCCACGCGCATATGGAAGCATACGTGCCAGCCCTTGGCGTCTGTGGTGAACGTGGCGGAGAGCAGCTTCCCGGCGGGGGGTAAGGGGCGGTGCAGATGCACGCGTAATCCTCCGCAGAGGCCCTTAAACCGGATACGGTTGCCGTCGAACCGCAGGCCGCCTAGCTCGGCAAAACCAAAACTGCGCCAGCGGTCTTTGCCCCGGAAGCGTGGAAAGCCGGGTTTATCGCCTCGCTTAATCCGCCTGAAGAAGGATCTATAGGCATCGTCCAGCCGTGAGAGCGTCCAGCGTTGGAGGTTGACCGGGAGGCTTGCATACACTGCATCTTGGCGAAGCTCGGTGAGGTGCTTCGTCTGTGTCATGTAGGAGAGTGACTTGCCGGTCTTGCGATAGCAGTCGATCCGGCTTTCAAGGCAGGCATTATAGATAAAGCGCTGCTGATTAAGGATTGCAGCCAGCGCTTTGTGCTGCCGCTTATTTACAAGCAGACGGAACTTGAAAGTCAGGATTGTTGTGTTATCTTCGGCAGCAGCCATACAGTCCCCTTGTCTGTATCGGTTAGAAACGGCGCAATGTTGATAGCATTAGTGCCGTTTCGCTTATAATATGCAACTTCGTTGCCAAGTCAAATTCAAAGTGAGTCACTACCCGTGTATTGCATGGGAAATGATTGCACCGCTTTTCTCATATACCCCCGCCATCCCTATACATACCTATACACGTTAAGTTATATAAATTCTAATATATTGATATAGTTAGAATATTGGGATATTATTGTGGCATAGGCAACTATTTCATAAGGAATATCCTCTTGGGCTTTTTAATGCCTTCCGCTCCTTCCGCTCCGGCTATTCCTGCCCCGCCGCCTGCTGCCGCGCCAGCGACTACCGCCAATCCGGCCATTGCCGCGACGGCGGCCAATCAACGCGCCAAGGCTGCCGCTGCTGCCGCCCAAAATAACATGGTGAATCCAGACGCGGCGGCTTCCAATACGGCCGTAGCGAAGAGTGCGCTTCTTGGAGCCCAGTAATGGAACACATATCGTATTTATATAATACGCCTGAATCCGGACGGCAGAGTATTGGCAGACGGATAGACAGTGTATTCATCATGAGTTGCAAATGGCCGCTGCGTTGGAGCAATGATGAGGCATTGGAAGCATATCATCAGGCGCAGGATGGAATATTGCCTGAAGCGATAGCGGAAAATATTCTAGATAATCGTCTGGCCGGAAAATATGACGGAGGATTCAGATTCGCATGAGTCCTCCTACCGCAACATCGAAGAAATCACTGCCGGACGATGATAGCACTCTTGCTTTCTACGAAAAGGCCGGAGCGGAAGAATTATCTAAGCAGCCACAGGAGCCGTCCAAAAAGAATCCGGAAAGGATGATTTCGGGAACACAGTGGTCTGTGCTTAAAAATCATCTTGAGCAACGTCTGGCTATGCTGCGCACGTGGCGGGATACCTGGTGGATACAAAATTGGTCGGATCTTGCCCGTTTTATCTTGCCCAGGCGCTCCATATGGCTGACGCAATCGGCGGGCGGCCTGCCGAGTCCCAATACGATGACGCGAGGACTGGAGATAAACGAATCCATTCTCGACCCGACCGCGACATTTGCCGCCCGCATATGCTCCGGAGGCCTGATGAGCGGACTTGCCTCGCCTTCGCGCCCTTGGTTTAAGCTCATCCCGGCGATGCGTGGCGTACAGATTGATGATGAAGCCCGCATGTGGATCGATAATGTCGAAGATATCGTCTATACGGTGCTGGCCCGCAGCAATTTTTACAATGCCTTCGCGCAGGAATGTGAAGATATTGTCATTTAC
>ERZ1292642.589-Hain-H14-01um-R1-589-length-20134-cov-6_pt1 | contig 20134 bp, 46 predicted proteins | sample MGYA00564403_ERZ1292642 | MGnify/ENA primary metagenome ERZ1292642 (study PRJEB36523, sample SAMEA6512643) | groundwater metagenome | collected 2019-01-09 | study: AquaDiva: Metagenomics assemblies of 32 groundwater samples | reverse complement strand
CCATAGCCGATGCTGGCCGTCGAGCACATCGTTGTTGGTGGCGATCTTGATGGTCTCGCCGTTGAACTTCCACTTGCCCTCGATGATCTGCCGGGCGATTCGGTGCACATGCTGCTCATTGAGCGGCCGATTGTACTGATTGGCCTCCAGCAGTTCGGCCGCGATCTGCGGCGTCACGATGGTGATCTGCGGGACTTCCCGATCATTTCGTCCAAGCATCGGAGAACTCCGTCAGCCAGCTGAAAGCCGTCATGATCTTCTTGTCGATCACATCGCGCCTGACACTGTGGCGCTTCACACTCTTGATGACGTCGGACGGTTGCGGCAGGCCGCAGATCGCATTCAGCGCATCGCGAAGCTCGCGCCAGATCGCCGCATCCGATTTGACCTGTGCATCCTGCTCGACGGTACGGGCCGGTGCCTTCCGACTTCTTTGTTCAAGCGGCAACCGCGATCTGATCTGTTTCGAGAGCTGCGTGACGGGCAGCCGCCCGCTGGTGACGCCTTCGATCTCGTCGTCGGTGCCGTTCTTCAAGACCAGGATGGCGCAGGACATCAAGGAAATATTGGTGATCCCAAACTTCTTTGCCGCGATCTCGCGCGTGATGTTGTTGGCGATGGCGTACTTTGACGCCTCCATGACCCGCTTGCGTAGTTCGATATTGGCAGGTCGCGGGCTGTATTCGTAGCGCCGACCGAGCTTGTCCGTGACTTCCATCAGGCGCGCTCCAGGCGCGGCTTGTCCTCGCTGCGCTGTTCCTGCAGTTCCCGCTCGCTCTCGTGAAACTTGCGCATCGATGACACCAGCATGGCGCCGGTCTGGTCGAGCAATCCCTTGATCGCCTCGCTGCGACGCAGGAAGACATCGCGCTCTGCCATGATCCTGTCATTGGCGCGGCGCAGCTGCTCGTTTTCAAATTCGAGCACGCCGATGTGCTGTCGCTGCACGTTGTTTTCGGCGCGCAGAGTCTCAACTTCGCTTTCGATGGCGGAAATGTCCTGTGCTAGGCTCATTGCGCTACCTCCAATGCAGCGGCGATCTGTGCGCCATACTTCTGAGTTGCGTGGATCACGGTGGAGTGCCGGCGCATGAAGGCGCGGCCGATGCCTTTCCAGGTGTTGAGCTTCGGCGTGCCGAGGCTGACGATCCGGGAGAACGCCATCAGCTTCTGCCTGGTCTCGGCCATGTCATGCGTGCCGCGACCGGGCGCGGTCAGGTGTTCGATCGGGATTTCGAAACCATAGGCGCAGACCAGCAGCGCGATTTGGCAGCGGTTCATCGCCGGCAATTTGACACAGCGCTCCAGATAATCCTCGCGCATCTCGCAATAGCGCTCGATGTCCTGCAGCGTCGGGATCAGAACGGCATCGTTGGCGATCTGTTCAAGAAAGTCCTGCTTCATTCTTTTCTCCCGCTTCACTGTCTTTCTTCTTGACCGGCTCCGGTGCCTTGGCCGCATTGAGTGCGGCGTCGATGCCCTGGATCGATTGTTCGCCGATGAAGCCCTCATCCGTCTTGGCAATGCTCAGACGGTGCGCGAGCCTTGGCGAAATATCCTTGGCCTGCTCAGAGACCGCGACGAAACCGACCTCCTCCAGCTCCTCGCGGCCATACATGCCGGCGATGATATCGGGCGCATACATGCGCGCCCAATCGCGGCTCATGTTGTAGAACAACTGCAGATCAGGCTTGAGGTCCCACAATGGGGAGCCTTTGCGCCGGCCCTTGTCATTCAGTCCTGGCCGCAGTTTGCCCAGCGTAAACTGATCCGGATCGGCGTCGAGCGGCGGGAAGTAGCGCGGCTCGGCCTCGCCCTTGAAGGTGGCCCAGACCCGGCATTTCCGCGCGTCGCCTGCGCCTTCATAGGATACATTGAGGCGGCCAACGATCGGCGCGTTCTGCTCGATCACCGCATGGAAGAACTGGCTTTCATAGGCGACGCGCTCGACCTTGCCGTTCGGCGTCCATTGTTCGACCACATAAGACCAGTTCGCCAGCGACAGCGGCGAGATGCCCAGCTCCTGCGCCTTCATGCAGATGCCGAACATGCCGCCGACATTGCCCTGCAGCCACGGCGGGATCATCGGACCCGCAGCCGAAAGCAACTTGGCGGCGTCGACCATGTCTTTCAGACTGCCATAGTCGACGCCGCCCTTCGCCGCGATCGGCACGCCAGACATTCGATCGGTCACGGCTTTCTCGGCCTTGCCCTCGACCAGGTCACGCTTGGTCAGCCGGCTGGTATCAGGTTGTTCGGTGGTTTCGGCGTCAGTCATTGATGCGAACCTCGTAGCCAATGGGAAGCAGATACGCCACGTCGCGAGCTGTCAGAGTGCCGTTGTGAGCCAACTTCTCGACAAGACGCCCAAGCAGTTCGGCCCAATTCTCTACGGCGAGAACGGCGACTGCATCCTTGATGTCGAGCGCGACACTTTCCGGTGTAATGATGTCTATTGTCATGCGGCCTCGCGCAGTTGGAACTGAAGTCGGTCGTCGATGCGCTTGCGCGCCGCATCCGAGAGTTGGACATATTCGGCGTCGGCGCGATCGTCGCCGGGGCCGGGCCAATGCTTGGCGGTGAAACAGGCATGGAAAGTATCGATCGCGACGCGGTTCATCTTGGTGCCGCGCGCAAGGTCCTCGTCGATCAGCATCTGCACGCGCACGCAATGCGGCCGTTTCTTCTCGACCCACACCAGCGAGAATGATGTCGCCTCCAGCTGCAGCGCGCGCGCGCCTTCCAGAACAAGCGCGCCCTGCTGCACATAGCCCCAATCTTCGAGCGACCATTGGGTGTCGCGATAGAGCACCGAGGTTGTGGTCTTGAGATCGGCGAAATCACCGGACGCCGTCGAGATCACGTCCGGTCGCGCCTTGAGCCACACATTGGTGTCGCGGTCGCGCCAGAACAGCGAGCGCTCGACCAGCCCGGACAGGATGCCGGCGCGCATCAGGCTGTTGTCGCCGAGCGAGATCGCCATGCCCCGGACCGTCTCGACCATGTCAGGAGTCAAGACGGTCTTGCCGAGCCGCTTCTGATCGGCAAGCCAGCGCACGCAGGACCCGTTGCTGCCGTGCCAAGGGCGCCCGTCAGGTGCCTTGTCAGGCCGGATCACATAGAGATTGGCAAAGCCCAGCTCGCCACATATCAGATGATGCGCAGCCCGGCCGATGATGTATTCCTTCTTGTCGTCGTCCTCATCGCTGCGGTCCGGATTCAGCGGCGACTTGTCCCAGAAGTGCTTGGCCGACTTGCTCCACAGCAGCCGCAGGCCTGACGATGACAAGCTCGGTCCATCGCAGATGTCGCCGCGATGATAATCCTCTAACGGAATACCGGCATAGATGCCTGGACGTGAGATTCGCTGGCCATCCCATTGAATCGATTTCATTTTCGACTCCGGGAGCCAAGCAAACAGCCGGAATCGGTGAGGCACGCCTGAAAAAGGCGGGCCAATCTGCACGACATCAACATCACGGAGTCCCTGCCACGGGTAAGCGCTTGACGCGTCAGCGCTGCTTAACAGTGGCCAGGAAACACTTGGGTTAAGAAACTGTCAATGAAATTGGCAAAGGGATTGACGTCAGCAGTGTCGATAGGTGTGATTCGCCATCAAGTGGGTCGAAAAACCCCCATCACGCGGCCGAGCACGACGATGGTTTCATCCACAGCCTGTGGATTGTCACGAACCACATCATCATTGAGGATGACGATCTGCAGCTTGCCGTCCTTCATATCGACGCGCGCGCGGCGCGCGCATTTGCCTTCCGGATCGGCCAACAGATAGGTTCCAGGCTCATCGATCCGGGTGCGGCTGACATCGATCACCACATAATCGCCACGCGATAGTCCGAAGTCGCTGCCTTCGCGGGTCACCACGCGCTTGATGATGGCGTTGCTCGGCTCGACATTGAAGCCGAGTTCCAGGACCTCGCGCGGCATCGACCAGAACGCGCGCGGCGTCATGTCGATCGCCGAGGCATGCGTGACCAGGGATGCCGCCACCTCAGGAACCTGCTCCTGCGTCGGCAGCCGGCGCGACGCCGGATCAGGGTTGGCTTCGCCAGTCACCAGCGTGGGCTTGGTGGTGCGGCGAGCCTGCAACAAAAATTCCGGATCATCGCCGATACCTTCGATCAGCCAGTCAAGGCTGATCTTGGTCAGGCTTGTGAATGCGGCCAGCTTATCGACATCGGGTTTCTTCACCGCGCCAGCTTCCCATTGTCCCAGCGAGGTCCGGGACACACCGATTTTGTTCGCGGTCTCGCCTAACCGCATGTTCAAGGCCGTGCGAACGGCCCTGATCCGGCCTCCGAGCGTATCCAGCTGCGGTGGCTCCTTACCGATTTCCAACATGGGTTTGTCCTTCATGTCGGCGCCAGTGTCGATAGCTGGATGACAGCGCCTCGCCAAAAATGAAAAGTTAGCTTAACAACTTGCTTGTCGCGCTGTTGATGGAGTCCTTGAGAATGGCGACGGGTAAAGACCTCCCTGAAAACCCGGCACTGCATGCCATTCGCACCCAACGCGGACTGGCCAACAAAATCGGCGCAAAACTCGGAATCACGCGGACAGCGGTATGGATGTGGAAACGGGTTCCCGCAGTCCATGCCGTCGCGGTCGCCCGCATGCTGAAAATGCCTGTCCACGATGTGTGTCCCGAAATTTTCCCGCCCTCTAGAAAGGCGCGGAAAGAACACGATGCAACCCGAGCCTGAAGTCTTCTTTCGTTAAGGATAACTGACGGATTTGTCAAGCCGACTATGCCAGACCAATACGTGCAAGGCCTCAAATGACAACTTCTTGGACAGACGAACATCTTGAAATCACTAAGAAAATGTACCTCGAAGGTCACAGCATATTCCAAATTGCGACATTCCTTCGGCGCAGCCGCAGCTCGGTCATCGGCAAGATTTCGCGATTAGGGCTAAAACGTGAAATTGTTAAGTCAGAAATTGTTAAGCCAACACAACCAAGGCGATCGATCGCAACTTTGCCGACGCCGATCGAACCACGCATGAAGGTCCCGAAATCGGGACCGATCCCCTTCCTTGCCCTGCGTCCAAACCATTGCCGTGCCGTGCTCGACCAGCGCGACGCCAAGGGCGGGGTGCTGTGCTGTGGCGAACCCAAGGCCGTTGGTTCGTCGTGGTGTCCCACTCATCGCGGCCTCTACATCCAACTGGAGCCCCACCATGGCCAAGCCGGCCACCGTCACCAATCAGTATGACAAGACCATCCTCAACTCGTTGCTCGGCAAGATTGACGGCTTCCACGCTGACCTTGCCTCCGAGCGCGGGTCCTACATGTCGCGCTGCCGCAACATCCGCGAAAGCATCCAAGGCGTGCTCGACGAGGCGAAGGCCCAAGGCATCCCGCAAAAGGAGCTGCGGACCTGGATCAAGATCAGGCTCAACGAGGCCAAGACCTCGAAGCTCTATCATGAGCTGGAACCTGACCAGCAGCAGAACCTGCAGCTGATCGCGGAGGCGACCGAGAAGGTGCGCGATCTGCCGTTGTGGTCGCACGCGGCCGAACGCGGCACCACCACCGATGACACCGGCCGCATGGTCCACGGCAAGCCGATGTTCAATTGATGCGCATCCTCGCCCTCGATCTCGCACGCAAAACCGGTTGGGCGCTCGGCACCGTCAATGACAAGGTGCCGGAGTCCGGTTCGGTGACGATCGCGAGCGAGGGCGCGAGCATGGCCAAGCTGTTTTCGAACTGGCGGCTCTATCTGCGCGACTTCCTGGTGATGCATCCGGACATCCGCACCGTGGTGTTCGAGGCCCCGCTGCCGCCAATGATGAAGACGGGCACGACCAACATCACCACCATCCGCCGGCTCATGGGCTTGTGCGCCGTCACTGAGGAGCTGCTGTTCACGCTCGATCGCTATGACGTTCGTGAGGCCCGGGTTGCCGATGTCCGTAACCATTTCATCGGCTCCAATCGTCACAAGCGCCCGGAGGCCAAGGCTCTGACCAAGGCGCGCTGCCGGCAGCTGGGCTGGGCTCCGGTCGACGACAACGCCGCCGATGCGCTCGCCCTTTGGGACTATCAGCGCTCGATCCTGGTCAAGCAGGACCTGTTTCGTCGGGGCGCGTGAATGCTGGCGAGTGCCATGAACGGCGATCTGTTTGACGCTGGTGGCACCCGGCTCTCGGATCAGTTTGCCGAGATGCAATTGCTCGGTATCCTGCTCGAAAAGCCGCAATATCTCGATGATGTGCTGCGCATCCTCGGCAACGAGGCATTCTTCGATCCGCTGCATCGCCGCATTTTCGCGACATTGGAGACGGCGGCCAATCGCGGCGACGAGATTACACCCTCTAATCTCGTTCACTGGCTCGGTCTCGACATCAAGGCGCCGCTGCTGAACGGCGTCACCATCGGTGGCTACATCGCCCAACTCGCCGCCGATGCCGAGATTGATATCGACGTCGAGCAGACTGCCGAACACATCGCCGATTGTGCCGAACGCCGCGCCATTGGCGCCGCCGATGACGTCTATGAGCCGTTCAAGTCGCGTTTCGGCGGCCAACGCTGGAGCGAGATCGGCGCGGCCGGAAGTCCGACCTACGAATATGTCATCGAGGATTTGATTCCCAAGGGCGAGGCCGTGCTGATCTTCGGAGATAGCGGCACCGGCAAATCGTTCCAGACATTCGACATGGGGATGTGCATCGCGCGCGGTCTGCCGTTCTACGGCCGCAACGTCGAGCCTGGTCTCGTTGTCTATGTCGCGGCCGAGGCCGGCAAAGGTTTTGCCAAACGCAAGCTCGCCTATTGCATGCATCACAAGCTCGGTGATGCCGATCTGCCGTTCTATCTGATGACCAAACGGATCGATTTTTTCAATGCCGAAACCGATTGCGACGCGATCATTGCCGAGATCGCCCAAGTTCGCAAACTCTACAAGCTGCCGCTGGCGCTGATCGTATTCGATACCCTGGCGGCGATGACCCCCGGCATGAACGAGATTGCCAGCGCCGACGTCACCAGGGTGCGCGCCCGCCTGCAGCGCGTCATTGATGCGTTCGGCGCCGCTACCGCCGTGGTGCATCACAAGCCCAAGGGCGGCTCGACGCCGCGCGGCCATGGATCGTTGACCGGCGACTTTGAAGTGACCATCGAACTGCTGACCACCGAATTGAAATCTCCGGAAACCCTGCCGATCCATCGCGCCATCAACATCAAGCAGCGCGAAGGCAAGAAAGGCATGACATGGGAGTTCACGTTGCCCGTGATCGAGGTCGGCCGCAACAAATGGGGCAATCCGGAGACCAGCTGCGTGGTGGTGCCATGGACCATCAAGCGAACCTCGCTGCAAGGATTCCACGCAACACCGAACGAAATGCTGTTTCTGCACGCGCTGTTCGAAGCGCTCGATGAGCGCGCAGTCGCTGCGCCGGCCGATCTGCCGCGTTCGGTCACCAAAGCCGTCGACATCGACGAGGTCCGTCAACGCATGCGGTCGCGCTACATCGCCACCGACGACGACCCGCAGAAGGCCGAGACCCGCTTCCGGCAAGTGTTCAAGCGGGCCGGTGATGCGCTCAAGACTGGCGCCGTGATCGGCTTCCGCAAGCCGCTGTTTTGGTACACCGGCAAGCCGGTGAAGGGTTTCAATGCAATGCCACAAGCTGACCAATCGGAGGGCGCGTGACAGATTTTGTGACAAAGAGCGAAACTGAAATAGCTAGCAATTCCAGTGCTATAGCGAAATCCGTGACAGCCGTGACAGCGCCCGTGACACCGTGTCACGGAATTGTCCCTTGTCCACATTGCGGCCACCCGATGGTCGCCGATGAGATTGCCCGCGATCTGCCAAGGGTGCAGCGTCGCATCTACGAGGCGATCCGCGACGCCGGCAGCGCCGGCATCGCGTGGCGTGAAGTCATGTGGAAGGTCTATGGGGATGATTGGGCAGGCGGCCCGACCTCAAACACCGTCTCGGTTCTGATCAATCAGCACCTCAAGCCGACGCTCAAGCGGTACGGCCTCACGATATCGTCGCGCGGCGGCCCCGGATCGCTCTATCGCCTGGCGAGGATTGAGCCATGAGCGAGCGCGAGATGCTGGCTGAGCACGGCACCCAATTGATGGAATTGAAGCCCTCGACCGTATTGCAGGCGGCGCGCGAGGATATCAAAAGGCATCGGCGCAATCGCGAGGCGGCGGTCATGGGTGAATGCTCATTTGAACATTTCGCGTTTCACCGCATGCACGTCCGCAAGGCGGCCGATGCCGAGAGCCTGCTGGTGCGCGCGCTAATGGAGCCGGGGCTTGGCCTCGCGAGCGCGAAGTACAATACCCGGCTGATCTATTCCGATGGCAATCTATTGGTCGCCGCTATCAAGCTGGCGCGAAGTGGCTGATGTCTACTACAACGAGCATGATCCATTCGCCGCCGCATGGCTCCGCGAACTCATCCGCGCCGGCCATATCGCGCCGGGCGAGGTCGACACCCGCTCAATTGTCGATGTTCGACCTTCCGACTTGGTCGGATTTGGACAATGCCATTTCTTTGCCGGCATCGGCACTTGGTCCCACGCCTTGCGCGGTGCCGGATGGCCCGACGATCGCGCCGTCTGGACCGGCTCATGCCCATGTCAGCCATTCAGCAACGCCGGCAAGCGAACCGGCACCGCCGACGAGCGCCACCTCTGGCCCGCATTCTTCGATCTCATCCGCGAGTGCCGCCCTCGCGTCGTCCTTGGCGAGCAGGTTGCAAGCGCGGCTGGCCTGCAATGGCTCGACATTGTTCAATCTGACCTGGAAGGCACGGGTTACGCCGTTGGGACGGTCGATCTGTGCGCTGCGGGCCTCGGTGCGCCGCACATTCGACAACGACTCTATTGGGTGGCCGACGCCGCTTCGATCCGACACCAGGAGCGGGGTCAACTCACGCGCGATCCGGGAGACCAATCGCGACCGGGGGCCACGATTGTGCGATGTCACGGTGCTGACGTCATGGCCGACGCCAGCGCATCGAGATTACCGGTTCGCAAACGCAAAACCGTGGTCGGAACGCGGCGGCGGAAAGAAGGGCGAGCAATTAAACAACGCGATCGTGCATTTGCTGGCGCATTGGGGCACTCCGACAGCACAGGATGCGAAACATGCGACGCTGTCGCCGGCGGAGATGATGCGCGACCCGAACAACCTTCGCATTCAAGTGACGGCATTGCATGGCGCCCGATTGACGGCTTCTGGCGAGCTTCTGACTGGCTCGCATGCAGGGACAACCGATGGCGGCCAGTTGAACCCGGCACATTCCCGCTGGCTCATGGGGCTACCTCGCGCGTGGGACGATTGCGCGGCTATGGTAACGCCCTTGTCGCGCCAGTCGCGCAAGCGTTCATTGAGGCCGTAATGGAGTGCATCCCATGAGTGAACCTAAGATCACGATCAATGGCGCCGATCTCACGACAGCTCAAGCCACGGCGGTGCGCGTTGCAATCACCGATTTCTATGTTCTGCTCGCCGATCCGGACATGCTTGGCGACGATGATATGGCCCGCGCGCTGACCGTGGCCTATCGCGCGCGAATCGCAGAAGTGCTGCGCTTGATGCAGGTCGCCGCATAATGCGCGAATCGATGATCGAAATGCGGATGTCGGGCGGCTTGGCGCATCGGCTTGGCGCAATTGTGCCCGGTTCGCTCGACGAGCACCGCAAGCTACGCGCGAGCGGCGACTACATGATGGTGCGCGACCCGCGCATATTGCAGCCAATGTTCTGGCGCATCGTTCCGGGCGCGGACCTGTCGCGCCCGTCGTCCTAATCTCGCGCGAGGCCAACCATCACGCGCGAGGGGATGCCAAGCCCGGCGAGCGCAAACCGAGCCGCGAAGCTGGCGATGCCATCGCCCTGGCCGACAGTTTCATAGAGCCCCGCCAAGGCCCCCAGGATCGCCGCAGAGTGCGGTTTGACGTTGGCCCCTGGATCGGCAAGGGGCGTAATCAACGGCCGCAACGCGAGCTGCAGGCTTGCGCAATAGCCAACATCGGCAAACATGGCGGCGCGCAATCGGCGCCGCGTGAAGCGGCGATACAGCGCGACAAGTCCGGCATAGAGCCGCTTTGCGTGATCGCTCTGCGGCGAGACAGCCCTGGTAAGCGCTTCGATGTCACCTTCAATCACGCGAGCGACCACGGCGTTATAGAGTTCGATCTTGTCCGGGAAATGCTTGTAAAAGCCCCCGACCGATACCCCGGTCTCGAAAGACACGCGATCGACGGTCAGCGCCTCGACGCCATCGTGTTCGATGATCTCGACGGCGGCATCGATCAGGCTTTCGCGCTTGGCCGCGAGCTGGGCAAGCACCTTTTCAGTCTTGCGATAGGCCATGGTCAATCAATCTTTCCGAGGATGAATCGAGCGCTCCCCTCATCCATGTGAAAAACTTCGTTCTCCGTTGCGCGCGAGGTTTCTTTGTGCAGCTGGGCGAGACGCTTGATTCGCTGATTGCGAACAAGACAGCATTGGCCAAGATTGGCGCAATGGAGCGGTGTCCCGCAATGATCGCCCATACATTGAATATCGTCAGTCATGGCCGTGAACTCCTGTTGATCATGGAACGAACGGCACTTTTGGAATACGCCTTGCCGCTTGGCGTTGTGTGGCCGCGCGAGGCCAGCTCGGCCGAGATCGCGCTCAAGGGTCGTCCCGCGAGCGAACGCGCGAGTCGGACCATGTCGGGATTGATATCGGCATAGGCCTTGCGTCCGCCGCATTTGCCGATCTGGGCGCGGCGCCGATCCCGCGCGGCCTTGAGCTTGGCGACAAGATTGGCCTTCTCAAACTGAGCGATGGCGCCCAAGACCTGACGCACCAAAACCGCCGTGGGGCTATCCTCCACAAAATAGTCAGGCGCGGAGGCGGGGATCAGGGTGACGCCAAGCCCTTTCAAATGGTCATGGCCGGTCAGCTGCACGACCAGGTCACGCGCGAAGCGGTCGGGGCTCTCGACCAGGATCGTGCGCGCATCGCATTGCGCGAGTCGGGTCAGCATGGCGGCAAAACCCGGCCGGTCCGTCACCGGGTCGGAACCCTTGACGGCGGCATCGTAGAACCAGGCATCGGTATCGATCGCAAAGCCGGACTCGGCCGCAAAGCCCTCGATTGCCGCGCGTTGGCGAAGCTCCGAATCCTTGGTTTCCCCGACGTTGGTCGACGACGACGTCCGCATATAGGCAACGGCGGGGATCATGCGCATCGTCCCGATTCGCGCGAGTCGGGCATCGGCATATCGCCATAGAGCGCGCGCACCTTGGCCGGCTTCAATCGCCTCGCCACCATGAGCCGCAAGAGCATGGCAACGCTATCAGGAACCGGACTCCCTTCCTTGTCGCGAGCCCAACGCCGCACCGTCACCCCGGTGACGCCTAGAAACTGGTCCAAGCCACTTTGGCCAGTTTGTTTCATGCCAAGCGCGGAGAGTGCCGCGCGCAATTCGGCCGCTTCCATCGTCATCTAATCGCCTCCTATGAGCCTTCCGGAATGCGGCGCGCATCGGCGCCGCATGGTCGCAAGGCTTAGTTGAGACCGTGGTGAACGATACGACGGCCTTCATCATCCGATTGATAGACGGTCAGGTGTTCGCCAATGCCATAGCGTTGCAGGACCTCGCGAAGGGTCAATTCCTGCGGGACGTTCTGATGTGTCGCGACATGGCGCGGATTGCCCGGAATATATGGGCGCGTGTCAAAAATCTCGATTGTGCGGGTCATCTTGCCTCTCAATGAAGCTGAAGCGCTTCCTTGCGCGGCGGCCTTGCGCCGCGCCGTGGAAGCGTTGCAGGCTTTAGTCGAGATAGATTTTCCCGTCGTCGCCCATACCGGAGTCGACTTGTCGGAAGCCTTGAGCGCGAACCTGCAAGGCTTTCAAGATTACCGAATCGCCATCGTCCGTGAACGCCACGCCATGGCCGTTTCGCGCGTACCAAAACAGCTGCCCAAGTCGACGATCGTCTAGCGCTTCGCGCGCATAGCGGAGACCTTCGGAACCTGGTTCAAGCTCGCTAGCGGCTTCAATGAACGCCGCGTTCCGTTCCTGGAACGATTTACAGTCCGCAATGATCTTTTCCAGCGTCTTGGCCGCAAGATCGCCGAACCCGGGCGAGTCGCCACCGATAAAACGCGTTTCCATTGTGTCGCGATTGACAGCAACGGCCGGCATATCCCGGCCGGATTCCTCGCAAAGCTGCTCCTGATCAGTGAAAAACAGCGCCTCAATATAGCCTTGTGTGAAGGAGTCGAGCGTTTCAAAGCGTCGCGTGGACTCCTGGTCGCCAGTGTCGAGCATGAATTGCGGCATAGGTCACCTTTCCGGGCATGGTTGCCCTTGAACTGAAGCGGTAGCGCTTCGGAATGCCCGGGACCTGCCCGGGCATGGTCGAAACGCTCCGGCTCAATCCTTCCGCGCCGCGCGACGCTGCAACAGGTCGTGAAAATATCGGCCGCGCGAGCCATTGGCATTTTTTGGCTTGCGGTATTTGACCCGGTCCGCCTCGACGAGAAGCTCGTCAACCTGCCAAGTGTTGAGCGTGTGGAACTGTTGGCCGATATTGACCTTTGCCGCGCGGAGAACTTCGCGAGCGTTGAAAGCAGAGTGTTGGACGTGACGCTCTTTCATGATCTGCCCTCTCACTTCAAAAGCTGCATTGCAATCGAGGCGATGCGCGCAACCGGCAACGCCTTAAGCTTGGCTTGGTTGGTCTCGTTGCAGGCGTCATAGACCTTGACGATTGCAGACGCGGTGAACAGGTCCACCATGGTGCCGTTGATTTTCTCGTATTGGCTATTCGCCACAATCGAGCGGCACGCGGCGATGATCTGGTCACCGTCCTTTGTCGCGGTGACGCGAGTCCCGTTCTTTCGGGTCCGTGTTGGTTCAAGCTTTGTCATGGTCATTTCCCCTCAATAAACCGCAACGCCGCGCGAGTAGCATTCATCAGCCTTCGCGCCTTCCGGGATATCGCCCGGGCGCAGGATGTAGAGCGCGGCGCCGCGCGGGTCGCCTTGGATGAAAAAGCGGAGAGCCGGATAAGCGGTCATGATGTGGCCAAGGCGAGCCTTGGCGCCTTTTTCGCGGTCTGGAATGAGACGACGGTTGCGCTTGCCATTCTGGCCAGCGTCCCAAGTCCGATACGGCTTGCCGGTCCTGTCGTCGCGCTCGATTGCGCCCTGATCTGAGCCGCATTCCATCTCAAACCAGCGGTTGAGCGTCATTGAGATACGGCGCAAGGCGCGCGCGTCGTTTGCCGAGATGCCGGCCTTTTGGAGCGCGGCGATGCAATCATATTTTGGCTTTGCCATGGTCTTGATCTTTCCGGGCATGATCGCCCTTGAGTGGTTGCCGATGAACTGCCCATCATCAGATGCCGCATGACGGCATTACGGCGCCGTGGCGCCGTTTCGGGCTTAGTTCCGCTTGGCGCTACGCTGGCGCGACAATTCATCCCGCATCGCTTCCGTGACCTTGCGCAGGTCCGCAAACCAAGATGAGGAGGCGACGACGTCGTTACCTTCAAGCCGGTAGCGGCCGGTCTCATGCATCGCAGAGTCGAGCGCGTTTAGGACGGAAACGAGACGATTGCCGGAAATCTCCATTGTCACCGTCACATCAGCTGAGTTATCCGGGGTGGCCAAGAAAACGGCCGGACTTTTGACTTGGCGCAACCGCTCGCCATCGGTCATGACGGAAACGTCGCCCGCTGCAACTTTGGCGCGCCGTTCAATCTCTGCCTTCATATCGGCGATGGCTTGCGGGGCGCGTACCTGGTCAACGGCGGTTGACGAATCATAGTCGGCAATGAAGGCCTGCAATTCGGCAGTCGTGTAACCCGGATATTTGGCCGTCTTGAATGCTGCGTCGGACATCTTGTCTGCTCCTGTTGCCGGGCATGATTGCCCCTGCAAAACGACCCTAGGTCAAATCGGTCTAACCATGCAAGAGAAAAGTTCAAAACATCTGACGCTTTTGTTGTTGCTTTCCTAGCTCATATTGATCTAGTCTCGTTTGTGCCAAGGGCAATCACGCCCGGGCAAAAGGGACAGAGACCATGGTGACCGGCAAAATCAGAATTGAGATTAGGAACGTCTACGGTGAAGAAAAGGCCTATCCGGTTGATACCGCTGGCCAATTGATGGCCCGCATCGCCGGGACAAAGACGCTGACCCGGTCGACACTGTTCAACGTCCTGGAAATGGGCTTGGCAGTCGAGGTTGTGGACCACTACGGCGTTGTTTGCGCCGTGTTCCGCGCTACTGCTTGTGGCGCTTGCGCCCTTCCGGCAACGATTCGGTAAGGGGGCGACCATGATCAGGGGATTTTCTGTCACCTTTGAGCAATATTTCTCCCATGATGACGGGCAAGAGGTCTGCGACGCAGACGACCGGGGATTCGTTGTCGAGAATGTCTCGTTGCGTGAAGCGATGCGGTCCGGTCTCGAATATGCCCGGCCGGAGTGGTGCGGTTACTGCGAACCCGACTCATATCCGCCACGCGGCGTTCGTTGGCTGACGTTCCAGAACTGGAATGAAGGGACACGCGATCAAATCGAGCGGGGGATCAGCGAAACCAGGTCGCTGCACCTCCCGGAGACTTTGACCGAATCGAGCCGCATGCGCATTTGCCGGCTTTTCAAAGCCTATGGGAGCCGGTGACATGGGCAGCATCCGCTTTACCATCGCATGGTGTCTTGCCGCATCGCTGGCCACCATCGTGCCGCTGTTCCTCATTCATCAAGCCTGCATCGCGGAGATTTTGAAATGAGCATGCGAGAGAAGATAGCGCACCGTCTCGACATCCAAGCCAAGAACGATGGGGAAGCGGAGAACGTCAAGGCCTGCCGAATTGTTCTTTCCCATTGCGGAACAAGCCGGGAATGGCAGGCGCTGACAACGGTACGCCATCAGCGGTATGGCGTGCTGTCCTATGAGGTGCACTCATTCTATGCAGTGCAACCATGGGTGTTTGCCATGTGTCGAGACCTTCTAGCAGACTAATCCATCATCAAACATGCATCTCGGAGATACTGAAATGAGCCAAACGATTGAACAGCTGGAAAAGCGGCTTATCCGGGCAGAGCAGCACATTCGCCAGCTGTGCAGCACAGTCAACACGCTCGACAAGGCGCAAGGCGGCAACGGCCGCAAATGTCGGATTGAGGATTTTCTAGAAGGCGTGACGTTGCCGCCTTATCGCTAAATCCGTCATCTCGACTTAACCAAAGGCCCCGGTCACAAGCCGGGGTTTTTCGTTTCTGCCACATTCTCTAAGGTTGCCGTGTCGAGACGTGGCCGTTGTGACAGACTGTCACGGCCCATGTCACGGCTGTCACGGAACGGCGCAACGGCTTGAGCCGACATTAGGAAAGCTCGACAGCGGCATGTCACGGACGATGTCACGGGCACACGTAAAAATTGGGGCTTGACACGGCTTTGAGCGCGTCGCCATCTCGCGCGCGGCTCCTCCCTTGCTGGCTCTCCAAACAACTCTCGACACGCACTGACGCGGCGGCGCAAAGCGCCAAACCGCTGATGTCGAGACATCAAGAGAGACCGCGCTCCCATCTTCACAAGCCGTCACAGCTGCGATATCTCTCTTGCATGGCAACTGCGCTCAATCCTAAACAGCTGCGATTTGTCGCCGAATGGATGAAGCACGGCAACGCAAGCCGCGCCTATGCTCTTGCCGGCTATCAGCCACAAACCCAACGCTCGCTTGAGGTCGCCTCCTCAAGGCTGTTGAGTCATGTTGAGGTGCAACGCGAAATCACCCGTAGAAAGGCCGCCATGATCAAAAGAGCAGACGTGACACTCGATAAACTGCTGCAGGACCTGCAGGACGACAGGGCGCTGGCGCGCAAGCTTGAGCAGCCAAGCGCGGCCATCGCGGCGACGCAGCTGACCGCCAAGCTCTGCGGCCTGCTGATCGAACGCAAGGAGAGCGGGGCGCCTGGTGACTTCGCCGGGGCCAAGACCGAGGCGGAAGTGGTCGACCAGGTACGGACAGAGCTTGGCGACGCAGCTGCTAACCTCTTGATCTCTTTGGTGAAAGCTGTGGCTGACCCATTGGTCGACGCGCCGCCTGCGAGCGACGCCATCAACTGACGCGTTCTGCTTCCTTGAGGAAAGAGAACGCCTCTCCTATCTCCGAGCAAGATCAATGGGTTAGCCAGGTCGACCGGCCACGGGGGAGGGGACCCGGGCGGGGGCGGGGGCCGCCTATAAGCGCACCTCCTGTGAGCATTGGGGTTACCTCTCCCCGTCAAAGGGGACCCGTTTTTATGGGACCCAAATTTCCAAATGGGACCCATTCTGTGGTACCGGTCTTTTCTGCAAAGAGGACCCGTTCTTGGGGAGGGGAGTATGGGGTGGATTACTGGTCTGCTCGTTGTCCTTGTTTTCGAGTTGATGCTCGTGCTGTTCCGGCTGATCAACATCGACCGCACCCTTGAGCGTCTAGCCGATGTAGACCTGCCCTCCCGTCGCTTTGGGCCTTGATCCATGCGCACAGAGACCCGGTTTGTGAGCGGCGCCTGCGAGGGCGAGGTCTGCCATTGCGGCAGGCCTGCGGAGCACAAGGTCGAGGAAACCATCTTCCGCGATGACCCGGTGCCGACCCGGCATCCGCTGACTGCCTATATCTGTCACGAGCATTTCCGCGAGATCATGGGGCCGGCAGCCGGGTGTTCATAGGGGTCCCATCTGTCCTGGACAGGGGGACCCATTTTGTTAAGCTCCGTTGACGGTTGAGCCTCACGACTGTGCCGGACCCGCAGTCGCGTGTTCTGAGTTTGGCTCACTAAGTCGTCCCGGCGAACCGGAATGGGAGGCCCGACATGGACAGGCGCGGTATTGGGCGGGCGTTGGCGGCGGCTGGCTATCGTCTTGGGTATTTTCCCCGGCAGTTTTTATTTAGGAGTTTCGCTGATGGCAGTTCGTATCATCAGGGCGACAGGCGGCCAGCGGATGCTCAAGGAGCACGCCAGCAACGGCGCGGCGGTCTCGGTCAAGATCAACCTCTCCCTGCTGGAGCAGACGACGCTCAAGCCGAGCGAGCAGGAAAAGATCGTCCGGGAGCGGGTCAAGGCGGCGCTCCTTGAGATCGCGGGGAAGCTCTGATGTATGCTTGGAAACGTCTGTCTGACGGCGAGATAGTCCAGACGCATATCGCGCCAACACCGGAGGCTCTATTCGAGCGGAGCGGGTTCGGCGCGGTGGATGTAGATAAGCCGATCAAGGGCTATCTTGCCGTCCCGGTGGTTGAAGGTGGTGGTCGGCTTGTTGAGATCGCGGGGAAGCTATGATCGAGCGCATCATTGGCGTCATCCTGCTTCTCCTTATCCTCGGCGGAACCGTCTCCGGCACGCTCGCGCTCTGGCGCCTGACCGAGAAGGCACAATGCCAGGACTGGCTCGATAGAATGCTATTCCCATGCAGGCGATGAGGAGGAAGAAGTGATCGCACAGCATCCGGGGGCGTGCCGGCCGCACGCATATCAGGACAAGACCTATGGCCAGGGTTTCCGGGTGATGAACCCGGTCCATGACCAGGGCAAGATCGTCGGCGCCAGATGTACGGTCTGCTGTCCGCCGAAACTGCGCGGTGTCAAACGCGGCGGGGTCTTTGCCTTGGCCGAGCTGAAGACGAGGCAGCCATGAGCGAGCAGCCTGAGTTCGACTACTTCGAATGTCCCGAATGCGGCTTTAGTAGCGTCCAGAAAGCCAGCTTCTCCGGCTCCGATCTGTGTCCGCTCTGTGCCGGCGATAGCGGGCATGATGTCGAGATGAAACGCCGAACCGCGCGATCGGACGATAAACCTGAGGGCAAGGACGCGAGGAAAGCGCCATGAGCGACGAGCCATTCATCGAGTTCGGAGTTGGTTGGGCGAAGGTGCACTTCCGGCGCGAGCTGACCGAGCAGGATCGGGCAAACCTCCTGGCCGCTGTCTCTACGCCGCCAGACACCTCCGATATCCCGGAGGCGGATGAAAGCTTCTTCACGGCGGCAGAACTCCGTGTGCCCCGGAGTGTCCGAGAGGCGCTGGAGAGCGAGGTCGAGCGCTGGTCGGCCGACACGAGGGCGAGCTATCCAGCCACCGAGGTCGCCGAATCGTTTGCCCGGCTGCTTGCCGCCGTTTCAGGGGACTGATTCATGTATATCGCGCACGGCAATGAGGTGTTCTACCTGCATCCGTTCGAGTTGACCGAGGAGCTTTTCCTGACCGTCCATCCGACCAAGGAGTGCAGCTTGACGACCGAGGAGCAGGCCGGGTTCCTGGCCAGCCTATTGAACGCCCGGGTAACCGCACGGCAGGTCGAACGCGACATCTTTTAACATCCTCCGGTTGCCCAGCCGCATTTGTGGGTATATTGTGCCATCCGTTGGCCACAACCTTGGCCATCCCGGCCCCGTCCATTCCCCCAACTTTTATGGGCGGGGTCGGTTTTTTTTGGGAGGCATCCGATGCGCGATTTTGTTGTTCTATTGCTTTTTATTGTTGCCGTTATTTCGGTTTCTGTCCTGGTCGGTGGCACCGACGCTCGCCAGATCAGGGTCGCCAATATTGTTACGGCAGGCGCTCCCGATCCCGATGAAGCGCCGCCGATCTGCATGGGCAAGCCCTGCATTCCTTTCTATTGAGGTAGAACCGATGAAACTCCGTTATACGCTTCTCATCGGCTCGCTGGCGCTGGTCGATGCCTATTCCTTTCACAGCTCGATCGACATCCGTTTCATCATCATCGGATGCTGCGTGCTTTTTGCACTGCGGTGTATTGAGCACCAACTTGAGGATTTGAAGGGCCGCCTTCATTCCCCCGATGAATCCGATCCTGCTGAGGATTGTATCCGGCTCAGGAATGGCGACTCGATCAGGTTTGTCGATGCTTTTCATCCCTACAGGACATGCCTTGTCCGTGAAATTTCTGAGCATGGCGTGACCACGGTCGCGCGGCTGGTGCGCTGATGCTCAATTTCCTGAAGGACCCGATGATGCTCTACGCGATTGCGTTCGGCGTCGCCGTCAGTGTGATCACATGGGAATACCGATGAGCATCCTCATTATCGGCCCGGAGGAGCAAATCCTCATCGATGTCGCGATTGCTATTGCGCAGACCAACCCGATCCCGTGGGAGGTCGCCAAGGCCATCGTGGAGCCGAACGATGGCGACGCGGTTCTGCTGCGCGACCGCAAGCCCGGCGCCGATGAGATCAGGGCCAAGTACAAGCCTCAGAATGTCATGCTCGGCACCTATCGCGTGGCCATCTCCTTCGAGGAGCAACCGCTCGGCATCTTCCGGCATGTTTCCGTCTCATCACACGCCCCGAAGATGGTCCCGGGTCCGGAGGTCATGCAGATGGTCTGCGAAGCCTGCGGCTTTTCGGGGCCGCTCTGTGGCATCGTCAGCACTAGCCGAACTGCCATTGGCCGCAACAGTAAATTGCCTTTCCGTGTCTGGCTTGAGGAGTTCGAACCCGGCCGATTTGCTGTCAACGTGATTGAGTTTGTCCCATGACCGATGACACCGTCTTCATGCCGATCTGGACGGTCTATGAGCATCCGACCGACTATCCGGATCAGTTCGTCGCGCGGCGATTCAACATCCTCATCGATAAGCCGGAGCCGCAAGCGACGGACGACATCGTGACGGCAGCGTCGCTCCAGGAGCTGCGCGAGATGCTTCCGATCGGCCTCACACGCATCCCGCGCCTTCATGGCGATGAGCCGCAGATCGTTGAGGTCTGGATATGACACTGTGCAACCATCCGGGAATGGTCGGCGCCTATACCCACGATCAGGCGGGTGGAGCGATTCCAAATGGGTCGCGTATCCGCAAGGTCGGGACGGAGCCACATGACAGAACTCTGGATGGCACGCCCGGCACGGTGCTCGGTTCGCTCGATGCGGCAATGATCCTCCCGATCCCGGCCGCCAATCTCGGCATCAAGTTCATGTATTTCGTTGTTTGGGACGATAATCCCACGATGGCAATCGCGGTGATCGACAGGAAAGTTGCGAGGGACCAATGAGCGAACCCGGTTTCAGGATCACAGTTGTTCATGCCATCGTCGGCATCGGCGAGGACGATGAGGAGGGCGTTCCCGCTATGA
>ERZ1292642.588-Hain-H14-01um-R1-588-length-20189-cov-8_pt1 | contig 20189 bp, 22 predicted proteins | sample MGYA00564403_ERZ1292642 | MGnify/ENA primary metagenome ERZ1292642 (study PRJEB36523, sample SAMEA6512643) | groundwater metagenome | collected 2019-01-09 | study: AquaDiva: Metagenomics assemblies of 32 groundwater samples | reverse complement strand
ACGAAGAACATCATGCCAGGTTTGGCCGATCTGTAGTCCTATGACTGGCTCGGACTCAGCAATGAAACCAGTCGGCCTGAAATCCTCAGTGATTACGTGGGAGGCCCATCACTACATCCTGACGCGGTGTGGTAGGGTAACCAGAGGCAAGTAACGAGCATCGTGATGAAACAGACAGACCTTGCGTGGGCAGCGGGCTTTTTGGATGGTGAGGGATCCGTAAGGGTTCGTCGTCTTCCTGGAGCTACCGCTGGGCGACCGACCTTTTACGGGTTGGCCCTCAGCGCCTCGCAGGTGGAACGTGGGCCGCTCGACAAACTTCGCGAGATGTTTGGCGGAGCGATTCACCTCCAGCAACCGTCTCAGAGGCAGTCGGCGAATGCGTCGCCGTACTACAACTGGATGGTAACCGGTCGCACGGCTGCTGCGGCTATTCGTATCATGCTTCCGTACTTCACGCTGAAGTTGGAACGTGCACGGCTCGGTCTGGAATTTCAATCACACGTCAGAACGAAGACGGGGCGGATTCCAATTCGACCGGAGGAGCTTGCGTTGCGCGAGCTGTACTTCGAGAAGATGCGGGTTCTGAATCTTCGCCTGACGGCTCGTCGCACAGCCGCAGAGACTAAGTCTGAGGACTCGTTGTCTCCAACAACGAGAAGCGATAGTCCGGTCTGCAAGGATGATAAATTTGCAGAGGGTGGCAGAAATGCCCACTCCCTGTCTCTCGTGCGTACGGCGTAACGCCCCGTAGACCACGTAGACAGCGTAACAGCAACGGGTTTCTTCAAGAACGACCCACTCCTCCTGTTTCTCAAAGAGCGGTACCACACCTATCCCGGTGGCCCACAGATCCAGGAAAACTTCATCTACAAGCCGATGCGCGGAGGCTCGTACGCCAAGGGCGTAGGCGGGTTCGACATCAGCAAGCGACAGACGTTCGCCGGGACGCTGTTCTCGCCCAAGTACTACCAGGTCAGCGTGCCGGAGTACCTGGAGGACATCGAAGTCGAGGTGAACGGCCCGACCGCGGTCATGTCCCTGGTCAAGACCGACATGGGCAACTCGGCGTTGACCATGTCCGCGATTCTCGCCGTGGACCTGTACAACGGCGGTCAGGGCGCGCGGACGCTCAACCTGAACGGGCTGGCCGAGGCACTGTCGGATGGCAGCGCCGCGAGTTGGGACGGCACGACCTACGCCAGCTACGGATCGCAGGTCCGGGCGGACGTCGGGGCGGCGCTCAAAACCCCGACTGGACTGATCAGCTCGCCGAACATCAACGGGATGATCACCTTCCGGGTGATGGAGCACAGCTACCAGTCGGTGTGCCTGGGGGCCGAGCATCCGGTCGTCGGTGTGACCACGAACCGCTGCATGGGGTTCATCTCGGAGAACTTCCAGCCGCATCAGGTGGTCGATTCGGTCGAGCCGACGATCGGCTACAACGGGATCAAGTTCAAGCGCGCAACGATCATCGAGTCGCAGTACTGCCCCGGCGTGGACGGTGTCAACGACGCGGACATCGGGAACTACTACACCTCAGCCGGTGAAACGTTCCACTGGCTGAATCCCGGGCCGGCCGGCGAGGACGCGTACCTCAAGCTGCGGATCTCGGTCAGCAAGCTGTTCCAGTTCGGGTTCACCGGGTTCAAGGTCGCCCAGAACGGCACGATGGTCGCCGGGCAGATTTTGTTCGCCGGCAACGTGACCTGTCGGAACCTGCGGCTGCAACGCAGTCTGTACGGGATCACGAACTAGTCCTAGCGCGGGCTAGAGCGAGCGGTGGGGGCGGCTGGCGAGGAACACTCACGGCCGTACTCCGTGTCTCAGTGACGAGCGGCGGCGTTGCGGAGTGTGCGTAGCGAGGAATTCGCCTGGCTACGCGAGCGGTGTGTTGTCACGAGGAGATTTCATCATGGGTCTGCACGAACAGCCTGTCGGGTACTTCCAGTCGGGATCGCCGGTCACGGACGAGTACCTGGCGTCCTACACGTTTCTGAACGGTACGCAGCTCCCCTACCCAGGGATGAAGGGGATGATCTGCGAGTTCGACCAGGGCACGTCAGACGCACGCAACATCTGCCAGTTCCAGTTGGTCATCGCCGGAGCCGGGATCACGCCGGCCGAGGGTGCGGTGTTGTACTGGCTGGACAAGGCCGCGTACACCGTCACGACGGTCGTCGCCGCGGGCAACCTCGCGGGCATCGCGCCTGCGCTGATGACCGCCGCAGCCAGTGCGTTCTGGATGATCAAGAAGGGCGACGACAAGGTGCTGTTCATCGCGGCGCCGACCGTGGTCGTGGCAGCGGGTCTGCCGGTCGTGGCGAGTGCGACCGCCGGCAAGGCCGACGCGCTGGCCAACGTCCCGGCGCAGGCCGCGTTCCCACTGATCGGTGTCGCGCTGGGTGCGACGGCGGCGGATCTCGCGACGGTGCGGATCAACATTCCCGATACCTTCTAGTCGAGGGTGGTCGGGGCGGTTTCACTGATCGATTTCATTCACGAGAGGATTTGAGGGCATTCAGCCATGAAGAACAAACTCACGAACTTTCTCCTCGCTGGACTGGTCGCCGTGCTCGTCTGGACGGCGTTCCCGCAGGCACAAACGGCGTTCTACAACAGCATCGCGTGGGCGACGACCGGAAAGCTGGCGTTCTCGTCCGTGACGCCGATGATGCTCGACACGACCAGTTTCGGGTCGAACTACTACAACAGCAACGCCGCGCTCGGGTTTGCCACCGGCGCCATTACGCGGTCCAACGGGCCGGGCGCGTTTCGCGTGGTCGTCGGCGGTGCCGCCTCGTGGTCGGGTACGATCGGTATGCCGACGGCCTCGAACGGGTGGAACTGTTTCATTACCAACCAGGGCGGGCCGGCGTATCCGCAGTACCCCGCGGCACTTGGTAACGAGCAGGCTGCGGGAGGCTCCTTCGTCAAGCAGGTTCGCGGGTTCACTACGAACGTCCACGTCTGGAACATCGGCACGACCGGCTTGCTGACGACCGCGTGGAATGCTAATGACGTCCTCGCGTTCCAGTGCGGCGCGTTCTAGGCCGAGCTGACGGCTCGTGATGACTCGACGTCTGCTACAGGCTGTCGTGTGCGCGTGGGGGCTGTTGCAGGTATCTGCAACGGCCGCTCAGGTGTGGGTCTGGCACGACAACTATAGCCTCTGGGCGAACGCGGTGAAGTACGCACCGTACAAGGCGCGCCCCCACATCAACCTGGGGGCGATTCTTGAGGTGCAGAACCAATTGGTCGAGGCGCAGGTCGAGTACGAAATCGCCGTGGAGGCCAGTCGGACGCGGCGTGCCGTCACCGATCAGCGTGGGGGACAGGCGCACACGTATGCGGCGTCACGCCTCGCCCGCGTACTGTCGATGCACGGGCGGTTGCCCGAGGCAATTGCGATGTTGGTACGGGAAGGCTGCGAGGAAGGGCGTACCGGGGACGAACAATGGATTTGGCGCTGCCACACGGATCGTTGAGCGGAACGACGCTGCGCTACGGCGGGATGGCCTTGCTGTGCGCGGCTCTGTTGGCTGCGGTGTACTACCCGGTGAAAAGCGCGTCGTTTGTGTACGAGGACTGGAACGGGGCTGGAATCGAATCCGACGCGCCGATGGCGATTCAACCGTTGCGGACACGGGCACTGACCCGCCTTAGCTACCGTATTGATCGATGGTTCGGACCGAATGCGACGTCGTATCACGTTCATAATGTCGTGCTGCACGGGATCAACGGCGGATTGGTCGCGGCGGTCGCTGTGCCTCTGGTTGGCGGGGTTGGGGCGGTGATCGCAGCGAGCGTATTTTTAGGATTGACCCTGAACGTCGAAGCGGTCGCGTACATCGCAAGTCGTACCGAGCTGCTGTCGTTGACGTTCCTGTTGCTCGCGTGCCTGTGGACGCTGCGAGTGCCGACGACGGGCTGGCGAACGTGGCGGGTGGTCAGTGTGGTGTTAGCCTTGACTGCGGCCATGTGGACCAAGGAAAGCGCCATTTGCGGGCTGGGACTGGTCTGGTTGTGTGGTGAGCACACCGGCCGTGGCCCGTGTTTTTCGTGGCCCGTCTGGCAGCGCCACTGGCGACTGATTCTAGGCACCGGGGTGGTGCTGGGGGTGGTTGCGGGGCTACTGGTCCGGACGGTGCTACAGCAGGAGTACTGGGCGATCGTACATTCGATGTACTCGCCCTGGCGGTATGCCGCGGTGCAGGCGACGGCGTTTTGGGCGTACCTTGGGATGGTCGTCTACCCGCACGGATTCTCGATCGATCATGACTACGAGATTGTGCCGTTCGCGTTACAGGCCGTTGCGTTGGGCGGCTTCATCTGGCTCTGGATGCTTACGGCGTTGCTGTGGCTCGGACGGGATGATCTGTTCGTGCCGCGTACCGTGGTCGTGGGCCTGTTCGGTATTCTCTGGGTGCTGATCACGGTGAGTCTACGGTTCATGATGCGAATTCCGGAAATGCTCAACGAGCATCAATTCTACGGAGCGACGGTTGGCGTCGCTCTGATTATTAGCGCGGGCGTCAGTCCACTGTTCACGAAAAGGGAGTTAGCATAATGGCTGCTGGCACGATCACGTATCCGTTCAAGCGCGGTGTGGACGTTCGGGGGCACTCGAAGATGTGTCCGGTGACCTACGTCGGCCCGGCGAGCTACGCCGCGGGCGGCGACGCGGCTTTTCTGGCCGGGGCGGTCAAGCTCGGGACGATCGAGTGGGTCATCCCGTGCGGGCTGGGTGTGGCGGCGGACGGACTGACCGCGGTGCTGTACTCGTACAACCAGGTCACCGGCAAGCTGCAGGCGTTCTGGGGCAACACGACTCCCGCGGGGGTGTGGCCGGAAGTGACCGACACGACGGACCTGTCCGGGTACACCTGCGTGCTGCTCGTCTACGGCAAGGGGTAGGATCGGCTTCTCGCCGACTGATCCATGGCCACGACGTTCGCTGATGTGTACGGTGCGGTGTTGCTCCGGGTGCCCGGGGTGGATCCGCTGCTTGCTCGCGAGTGGGTGCAGGAAACCTACATTGACGCGTGTGACGAGAAGCTGTGGAGTCACCAGCGGGCCGAAACCGCGATCACCGTGCGGGTATCGCGCACGGGAACCGCGACGGCGACGCTGGGGCTGGCTACGCTCGCAGCGGGCACTCTGACGTTCTCCGCGGCCGACGTAGGACGGCAGATTCGGCTGGAGTCGGTACCGCTCTACACGATCATCGACGTGACGGCTGGGGTGCCGACGCTCGACCGGACTTATAGCGAAACGTCCGGGGTGGGCACGTTTACCGTGCTCGACGCGTACTGGACGGCGCCGCTGGACTTCTGGCGATTCCTGGTGGTGATCGATCCGACGAACAAGTGGAAGCTGCGGTACTGGGTCACCGAGGAGCAGTTGAACCAGGTCGATCCGGGGCGGATGTCGACGGGGTCGCCGTGGTGCCTGGCGAGTCAGCGGTACTCGCCGGTAGTCGCAGATCAGGGACGGTCGCGGTTCGAGCTGTTTCCGTACCTGGTCACCGCGCGGTCGTTCCCGGTGATGTACTACACCAAGCCGACCGTGCTGACCGACGACGATGTGCTGATCGGGCCGTTCGCGCGGGGCGGGAAGGCGCTGTTGATCGACGGGGCGCTGGCGAAGTGCTCACTCTGGCCCGGGACCGAGGGCGCGAAGAATCCGTACTTCAACCTCGCGCTGGCGGACAAGCACGAGCGTCGCTACCAGGACAAGTTGCAGCAGCTCGAAGTGAAGGACGAGGATATGTACCCGACGTACATGCCGCTGGCGCAGTATGATTGGGCAGCGACACCGTGGGACGCGGCGTGGTTGCAAAGTCACGTCCCGCAAACGATTGACAGTTACTAGGAGGTAGTGATGGCTGACGGATCTCGCATACAGACGTTTTTCAAGGACGCGGTGCTCAAGGACGTTCCGATGACAGGCGACAACGTCGCGCAGTCCAACGGGGTGGACATTCGCGGCGGGCAGGCAGGCACCTCGCGGACGATGCCGGAAGTCTCGACCATCAACGTGAAGGACGACTCGGCACCGGGCATCATGGGCGGCAAGAACATCGCCGGAGCGATGCTGCCCGGGATCAAGCAGTAGGCCCAGGGCGGCGTGCGTTCGGGTGCGTTCGCCGGGTAAATTTAGCTCTCGGGGTACCTTGCCATGCAATCAGGTGTTTCGCTTCGGATCAAAACAGACAGTGCGCTGCACTTCACCGGCGCAATTGCGCAGAACGCCGGTGAAGGTGAGGACATCGCGCTGGCCATGGAAGTCGCGGCCGGGAAGCACTGTCGCGGACGGATCAAGGCCATCGCGATCCAATCCGTTGAGGCGCGGGCCTGGGAGGTGTGGCTCTGGAGCAAGTCGACCAAGGGCGTCACGGGGAACGTCGATACGAGCACGCTGATCGGGTATTGGGGGTTCGCCGCGGCTGACGGGTTGCTCGTGACCGGCGACGCGAACTACTACTACTACATCGACGGGTTGGACCAGTCGTACTGGGACGAGGACATCTCGGGGCAGTTGCACATCACGCTGGTCAATCGGTCGGCGGCGGCGAAGTCGGCTGACGCGGCGGGGGCGGTGTCGGTGCGGTTGTTCATGGATTTGTCGCAGGGGATCTAAGGGGCTACGCGATGTTCCAGTTTGATTGGACGATCTCTCTCGGAACGGTAGTCGCGACGGTCGGCATTGTCGCGGGGACGTGGGCGTCGGTTTCGCGTCTCTATGGCCTGCTCGACAAACGACTGGCCGTCTTCGAGAAGGTACTTGACCACCACGCGGGGATATTGATGGGCCACGCGGGTCGGATGGAAAAGCAAGAAGCAACGATCCTGAAGCTCGTCGGCGACATGCAACGTGTCATCGGGCGGTTGGAAGCAGGCTAAGCATGATTAAACGATTCGGAATCACACTGGCGTTGGTCGTGGCGATGTCGGTTGGGCTGGCAGGACAGGTCGTTTGTTGCGCGCTTGTTCTAGCGGAGTAGCCCAACGGACGTTGCCAGGCACATAATGACCATTCACGTCAATACGATCGAGCGAGTGTTTGGGCGTCGGCTTGAGGCAGTTGCGCGAGAGGAAGGCTGCGAAGTCGTGCAGCCATTCCGGAGCCATCGTAATGCCCCGCCCGCCCCAGTACTTGTAGCCGATCTCGTTCACGTCGTAGCAACGTCCCTTGGCGTGCTTCCACGAGCGGTACTCCGGAGTGTCCTTGCCACCGTGGCGGTAATTGCAACCCGCGTCACGAACCGCCTTCTGCCAACAGCCGCACGAGGTTGTATGGCCGCGGCGAAGATCACGGCTGCGTACATTGACAAAGTTACAGCAGTCACACAGGCACCGCCAGCAGAGCTGTCCATTTCGGCGCTCGGGGGCCTGTTCGATCACGGTCAGTTTTCCGTAACGAAGGTTGGTTAAATCTATGCCACGGCTCATAAAAAAGCGTCTCCTGTTCTGGACCGTGCTCATTGTAGCATGCCTTAGCCCCATTGTGGCACAAACTCAGGGGCCTTTCGCGAGCCAGATCCAAGCCGCTCTCCGCGCCTTCCTGACCGCGACGCACTCCTGGTCCGCGTCACAGGCGTTCGCTGGCGGTGCGACGTGTACCGGGACGTGTACCGGATTTGGCGGGTCGTCCGCGCCGAATGACGCGACCTACATTACCCAAGTGGCCAATGGGTCACTGACGGCTGAGCAGGCGTTGAGTACCCTGGCGACCGGGTTGATGCAGGTCACGACGACGACCGGTGTGGTCAGCAGCGTGACGACGTCAGCGGGGCTGTCCGCACTGATCAGCGATGAAACCGGGACCGGTGTGCTGGTGCTGGCGACGACGCCGACGCTGGTGACACCTGTGTTGGGAGTCGCAACGATCACGTCACTAAATAAGGTCACGATTACCGCGCCGACGACGAGCGCGACGTTGACGTTGGTGGACGGGTCGTCGTTGGTGACGGCCGGAGCGTATTCGATCACATTAACTTCGACTGGCGCAACAACCGTCACCTTGCCGACGTCCGGCACGCTCTACGGTACCGCAACAGGATCGGTAACATCCGCGAACCTGCTCGGGTCGCTCTCTGACGAAACCGGAACCGGCCTCGCCGTGTTTGCCACTACGCCGACCCTGACGACACCTGTACTTGGCGTAGCGACGGGAACGAGCGTCACTGTTACCAAGGTTCTCAATTCCGGGGTATCGGCATTGGCCGATGGTGCGACGCCGGCACTGGACGCTTCACTCGGCAATACTTTTACCCTGACTGCGGCTGGGAATCGAACGATCGCAGTTCCTACGAACGCCGTGGACGGCCAGAAAATCGTCATCGTCCATACAGCGTCTGGTGCAGCGCGGACCCTGGCGTTGAACACCGGGGCGGGCGGGTTTCGGTTTGGTACCGATATTACCGCGCTGACCGAGACGGCCAGCGGAAAGATCGACTACATCGGCGCGATCTACAACGGTACGGCGTCGTTCTGGGATGTTGTGTCGTACTCGAAGGGGTACTAAGGTGCGGCGGTTTCGTCAAGCCTGTGCGCTACTGCTCACGCTAAGTCTGTGCTTGTGGCAGACGCCGCGAGTCGGGGCGGCACTGACAGTAGATTACCTCGTGGTTGCTGGTGGAGGTGCCGGTAATAGTGGTGGCGGCGGCGCGGGGGGTATGCTCACAGGAAGTGGGTTTGCGGTTACCACATCGTCCTATTCGATTACGGTGGGCGCGGGTGGGACTGGAGCACAGATCGATTTTGCTAGTAGTCGTGATGGTGGTGATAGCATATTTTCATCTAACACTGCTACCGGCGGTGGCGGCGGTGGCGGAACATTTACTGATGGTAGACCTGGAGGCTCTGGTGGTGGTGGAGGAGCATCTAACGTAACACCCACAACATCAGGAGGTGCCGGTACTGGTGGCCAAGGAAATAATGGAGGAGGAAACGGAGGATTCCAAACTCCTCCAAACCAACCATCGGGTGGAGGAGGCGGTAAGAGTGCAATAGGTCAAACGGCCCCGAATTCAACAACCGCAGGAAATGGCGGGGCTGGTACCGCATCTTCTATTTCTGGGTCCGCTGTGACATACGCAGGCGGCGGTGGTGGCGGAGAGTATATCAGTGGGACAGCGGGGTCTGGCGGATCTGGCGGTGGCGGCGCAGGTGGTGTAGGTGGAGCAGCTGGAACAACAGGTGCAGCCAATACAGGCGGTGGCGGCGGCGGAACCGGTAGTGGTGGAATAAGTGGATCAGGTGGCTCTGGTATTGTCATTATCGCGTACGCGACGGGCTCCTTGACGGCTACGGGCGGAACAATCACCACAAGCGGAGGAAACACCATTCATACGTTTACGACGAGTGGTACATTCACGGTGTTTTCAACGCCTGCAACTCGCGGCGCATTCTTGCTATTCTAACGCAGGTTTATGAAAAAGCTCTTTGTCATCCTCAGCATTTGTCTTCTGGCCGGCTTCACCTACGTCGCCGCCCAAGGCCCAATCTCCGCCGAAGTTCTGCGTCTACTCACCCGGGCGAACTACTGGTCCAACGTCCAGACCTTCGGTCAGTCCGGTACCCTCAAGGTTGAGCGCGGGACGCTCCCTCCCTCGGTGTCGACGACGGATCTGATCTACAACCTCAACGGGACGTTGTACTTCGGTGGCAGTGTGATCGGGAGCGGTGGTGGCGGGACGGTCACGTCGGTCAGCGGGGGGACCGGGATCACGGTCAGCTCGCCAACGACGACGCCGGTGATCACCCTGGCGAATACCGCGGTGACTGCTGGGGCGTACACCTCGGCTGATATCACGGTCGACGCTCAGGGGCGGGTGACTGCCGCGGCAACGGGCGGTGGTGGTGTACCCGCGTCGCGCAGGATCGATACCACGTCGCCGTTGACTGGTGGCGGAGATTTCTCAGCGAATCGGACGTTTGCGCTCGCTGCATCCGGGGTGACACCAGCGTCGTATACCTCGACGAATATCACGGTGGACACCTACGGACGGGTGACTGCGGCGAGCAACGGAGGCGGAGCGGGTGTGCCCCCGACACGGCTGATCAACACTGGTACCGGACTGGTAGGCGGAGGGGATCTGTCGGCTGATCGGACGCTGTCGATCAACACGACCGGCGTCAGTGCGGCAACCTACGGAGACTCGACACACTATCCGATCATCACAGTCAACGCCCAGGGGCAGGCGACGACGATCACCAGTCAGTTGTTCTCAGGGACGTCGCATGATCTACTGAGCGCGACGCACCCGGATACGCTGGTCGGGACGGTGGTGCGAGGCGATCTGGTGTACGGCAACGCAACGCCGAAGTGGGGGAGGCTGGCACGCGGGACTGCGAACTACATGGTCAGCAACGACGGGACCGACGTGACGTGGAGTAATAACGGGTCGCAACTGATCAATCTCAACGCGACGAACCTGAGCACCGGAGATACTCCCATCGGACGGTACACCACCCTTCTCGCCGCAGCTAACACATGGAGTAATACCTCACAGACATGGGCGAGGGCGCAGCAAAACGCCTATGGATGGGCGTTCAGTACCAACGGAGCAACCACCGTCCCCGCCAACGCCGCGAACTCCGGGTGGATCAAACAATCCGGCAGTTACCTGGGCATTGGTACGGACTACTGGATGACGACCGATCACTGCACGGTCGGTACGAACTGCGTACCGCTCTCCGTGAGTAACAATACGAATCGGTTTGGTATTCTAGCCGAGTTTGATTCGGCTACTGCCAGCGCCTTGCTTCCGGCCGCTATTATGTCAATTGGCTCGGATGGCACTCGGCCCTTTATGAGTGGTGTGTCGAGTTACGCGGCGGGTTCGTCTCGTGGCTACGCCTTTACCGCGACGACTACTGATGACGGCACGGTCCCGTCTGCGACCATTCTCAGCAACGGGCAGATGTATGTTACTGGCGACATCCAGCATTGTACCAGCATCGGTACCAATGCCGCTGCTGCGGCGCAAACACCTCCGGGGTGCTATGGCGCGAAGGTATATCATTACTTTGGAGAAGCGCTGACCGCCGCGGTGCTGACTGCGACCACAGGCACGTTTTCCGGCGCAGTGAGCATGACGGCACTGACGGCCACGACAGGTACCTTCTCAGGTGCGGTCAGCGGGGTGACGTCACTCGCCATAGGCGGGGCACTGACCGGTGCGACGACCGGGGCGTTCTCAGGTGCGGTCAGCATGGCCGGACTGACCGCGACGACTGGTACCTTCTCAGGGGCCGTGGGCGGCGTCACCAGTTTGACCATGACCGGTGGGTTGACGGGTGCGACGACGGGAACCTTTACGGGGCTACTGACAGGGGCCGGCGTGCAAGTCGGTGCGGTTGCATTTGCGGCACTCGGGACGCCTGCGGATGGTACCTTGCGGTTCTGTACTGACTGCGATACGACTATTGCGATCTGTCAAGCGGGCGGGGCCGGCGGATTAGCCGTTCGCCGGTCTGGTAACTGGTACTGTATCAACTAAATTCATTATGAATCTCAACTTTTCGCTCCGTGTCTACAAAATCATCGCCGGAGTCAGTCTCTCGCTGCTGCTTGTGGTGGGCCTCGGCTTTCTAGGGTACTGGCTTCTCTGGCCCCGGCTGAACGCTGGCGTTCAGGCGTTGCAGTACCTCGAAGCGTGCATCGAGGCGGAAATCTGCCCGAACGGCACCCTAGTCTCGCAGAAGATCACCGAGAAGCGCGCGAAGGTGGCTGCGGCGGCTGCTCCGGCGGCTGTGGCCAGTCCGTCGGCTCCGGCACCCTCTCCTCAACCTCCGGAGAAGAAGTAGCCATGCGACGCTTCGCTGGCGTCGCTACGACGGCCGCAGGGGTCCGCTCCGCCGCGGCCTCGATTCGCGTCGTGCTGGCGAGCGACGGAGTCACGCTGGTCAACCTGTACTCGACCAACGATCTGGCCGTGCCGACGCCGCTCGGCAACCCTTTTAATGCGGACGCGAGCGGGGTGTACTCGTTCTACGCGCGCAACGGCAGGTACACGATCATCCCGAGCGTGGGTACGCCGGTCGCGGTTGGGACGCTGAGCGATGTGTTGCTGTACGACCCGATCGATGAACTGCCGGGGCTGCTTCCTGGGAATGTGATCGATGCGAAGGCGTACGGAGTGGTCGCGGACGGTGTCACCGACGACACGGCTGCGATGCGCGCGGCGCTGAACGCGCTGAACACCACGGCCGGAGGCGTGCTGATTCTGCCGGCGGCGAGTACGATCCTGGTCAGTGACTTTCTGGGGTTCCCTGCGGCGAACATCGAGATTCGTGGAGGCGGACCGGGCACGGTGATCGAACAGACGGTTGGCGACAAGGATCTGTTCCAGACGAACGGCTGGCTCGGGCTGACCATTCGGGATTTGGCCGTGACACGGTCCGCGACGGACATTTCGGGGGCAGTCGTCAACGCCGCTGCCGGCAGCGATGACCTACACCTGATCAACATTGAGAGTACTGGATTTGGCGCGTTCCTTGTTGCGACAACCTGCGTACGTGTACAGGTACTCTCGTGTACAGCTCATGACGACGCGGACGGGCGCGTCGGGGTGACCGCGACGAGCTGCCAGTTACTTACGGTGCGGGACAGTGAGTTCGGAGGATTTGCGAAAGCCTTTGTGCTGACGTCGTGCTTGCGGACGTCGGTGCTCAATGTCCATGCCAGTCCTGACAGCGGCAATACGGCGGCCGCGTTTACGCTGATCGGATGCACCGACACGCTGTTCGGCCGAATCATCGGAAGCAGCTTCAATTCGGCATTCGACATTTCGACCAGTAACCGTACGAAGTTGAGTCATGTGGCCTGGGGGGCGACGTCAGTGATCCGGTCGATCTTCATCTCGGATTCTGACGACTGCACACTTGACGATGTCGTGTTGGTGGGAGTAGCAGCGGGTATCGACGCGATCAACGTGATCAACTCCGATAACTGCGCGATTCTGAATTGCCGTGGTAACGGCGCATTGTCGTTCATCAACGGCAACACCTGTGTCAACCTTACGATTCGAGGGAATATCTGGACCGGGGCCGCGACGAACGTGGTGTCTGTGATCGGACAATCTTCCTACGGGTTGGCCGAGGGCAACAATTTTTACTTCAACGGCAGCGGGATCGTGCTCAACGGGTCCGCAGCGGGCGGTGCCCCGGATACGTGGAAGATTCGCGGTAACATCGTACGCAGTGGCACCGGTGCGTTTGCGGTCGGTGTCGAGTTGTACGGCACCCGGTACTGCACCATCGCGGACAATTTCTTCGTTGGCAACAACAACGGGATCCACCTTGAAAACACGGATGCGGCGGATCCGGTACCCAATCGTTTCTGCACCTTCAATCTGATCGAGGGCAACTACTGTCTCGACAATAACACGGACGGGATCTACACACAGAACCACGCGCAGAACGCGTTCATTGGCAATACGTGCATCGGCAATGGACGGCACGGAATCGCGATCAATTCGGGTACGCAGATCGACGTCGAAGGCAACACCTGTAACTGCAACGCGCAGAGCAATGCGGCGGGGGTGGGTATCTCCGTCGATACGACCGGTTCGGCAAAGATCACCGGCAATACGTGCGCGCGGCTGACGAGTCCTGGGCACATCATCGGACTGCAAGCGTACGGGATCCTCATCGGTGCCGGGGCGAGCAGTGCCTTTGTTGATGGGAACTACTGCCACGGCAACGTCACCGCGCAGTTGCAGGACAACGGAGCCGGTACCCTGCTGGGTACGAACTGGACAACGTAGGTCATGTCCAGTGCGACCTACGCAACGGTTGATCTCGCTGACCTGACTGAGCGGCTGCTGGCCCGGTCGGACTCGGTCAAGTTCTGGACCAACCAGCCTCAAAATCTCACCGACGCGATCAACGAAGCGTTGCAGGTCTACGGGACGCTCACCGGGTTCTGGCGGGGAGAGATCCCCCAGCCCTTGCAGCCGAGCAGCGATCCGTACGTACCGTTGCCGGCGTCGTTGTTCTGGCCGGTTACGGTGACCTGCCTTGGGCGTACGCTCAAGCGCAGTTCACTCCTAGCGCTCGATGCGGTGCGCCGAGGGTGGGAAGGAGAAACCGTTGATGACGGCGGCGATATTCCTACACGTCCGATGATCTGGGCGCCGGCCGGGTTGTACCTGATCGCGGTGTGGCCGCAGGTCACGGCGACGAATGCGTACGGACTGCTTGTGAACGGGGTGCAGCAGACGCCACAACTGGTCAATCCTGGTGACTATATTCAACTTCCGGACGCCGACATCAGCAACATTCTGGACGAGGCGCTACATGTACTGACCCTGGGCCTCGGGGGTGACACGTTTGCGCTGACTACCCCGCTACATCAGGGATTCATGGCGGCGGCGGCGCGGGGGAACGAACGGTTGGCGTCGTTGCAGGTGTTTAGACAGGCGATTGCGGCTGATCGCGGGCGGCAGGAGCGGGTGTTGGATCGGGATCTGCCGTTGACCAGGGACGACGCGGTCGCGTTGAATCGGGCGGCGATGGCGGCGAAAATCGCGCGGCAGAATGTAGAATCGTAAGGTGAAGTTTTTCATTCTGGTACTCGTCCTATTTATTGCTGGTGCTCAACAGCCACCACGGCCTCCCATGCCGCCCGAGGGCAACCCCGACCATGCGGAACCAGCGCCCGGCGCGCAGTGCGTTCACGCGGGGCCTGGTGTCCCGGAGGGGCAAGCCTGCCGCTGTGCGCCGACCTGCATGGAAGGTCACGATCAGGAAGGCAACCCGGACGGAACGATCGGGCGACAGGAAGATCCGAAGTGCCGTGCGTACTGTTTTAAGTCTCATTGCCACTGTCCGAGTCCGTGCGAACCGTAAATGAGTACGACCGACCAGCAAGTCCTCTCGTGGCTCCAGCGCAAGGTCGCCGAACCGGATTCGTCCGGGGTGTCGTGGCCGACGCGCCGCTGGGGACTGGACGAGGTGTTGGGTTATATGAATGATCGGCAGTCCCGATTTCTCAGAGATGCGGCGATGTATCTCGGCGTGACCGAGGCACCGGTGGTTGCGTACTCTCCCGACGTCACATTCGACGCGGGGTTGCTGGAGGTTCGTCGTGTGACGTGGTTGGCGGATGACGGCACGACTGCGCCGGTGTTTCCGAGTAGTCTGTGGGGACTCGGGATGCTCGATGCGAACTGGCCGGCGCACGCCGAGGTTCGCCCGAGAATCTACGCGACGCAGGCCGACGTGCCGATTCGTAAGGTGCGGATCGGCCCGCTCAGCTCGAACAACGGGCGGCTGAGGATCGTCGGGGTGGTGGGCGGAGGCGTCGTTGACGGCAGCGGACAGATCATGACGCTGCCTGATGACTATATCCCGTGGTACCGATACGGTGTACTCGCAGACATGCTCGGACGCAACGGCCGATCGCAGGATCCGTTGCGTGCTGAGTACTGTCGGCGGCGCTTTCAAGAGGGGATCGACGTGGCCAAAGCACGTCTGGAAGGGCGTTGTTAGGTGGCGATCGGATATACGACCCAGACGATTCCGCAGGGGCTCCGTGGAGTCAACCTGTCGAAAGCGGTCGATCTGCTGTCGCCGCTTGAATGGCAGTCGGCGCAAAATCTCCAGATGCACAACGGCGAGTACGTGTACGTACGTCCTGGGTTTGTTGGGCTGACGGTGGTGCCTGCGGCCGGCACACCGACAACGCGCGTGCATTCGATCGGACGGTTGGACGCGCTGACCGGGGCACCGGCGTATGCGCGGTTGTATGGAGCCGACACCAAATTGTACATCGGGCAGGCGGGCGCGATGCTGGTGACGAGCGGATTCTCGGGCAACCCTCTGAGTTTTTGTCCGCATCATTCTGAAAAAGACGCCGATAGCTGGATGTTCGTCGGGGACTCGACGAAGGTCTGCAAGGTACGGATCGACGGGACGGTCACGGGGATCGGCATTGCCGCGCCGACAGTTGCTCCGAGTGCCGTGATCACGGCGCCGGTGACCAAGGTCATCGAAACCTTCGTCGCCGGGTTTAATCCGTACAACCCTACGGCTGGGTCCGGGGCAACCGTTCTTACGTATCCGATCGACGCGGTGGTCGGACAGGTGATGCAGGTCGCGACCCAGAACGGTACGGCGGTCGACTACATTGCGTACGCGGACAAGGCCATCGGACCGATTGACCTGACGACGTTCGGCGGCGGGGTAGACGCGGGCGACTCCGAGTACATGCATTTCTTCCTGAAGATCGACAACCCTCAATTCGTTGAGGAAGTGCGGTTGTACTTGATCGTGAGTCCGTTTACGACCGGCTCGGCGAATACCCCCGGCACGAGCGCGGTCAACAACACCGACGCGTACATGAAGTCGTTTCGTCCGAGTGACGTGACGTCACTGATCGAGCAGGTCACGGTCGCGATCCCGACCGCTGCGGATGTACAACAAATCGATTTAGGCACCGCGGCGGCCCCCGAGGAGGTGACATCGGTCGAGATGATCGTCGGTCGCGGTGCGTGGACGACGTTTGGCACGGTCGATAAGACCCTTCAGAAAAGCGACTTCCTCCGGATCGGTACACGAACAGACGTCTACGGATGGGCAACCGTCCAAGGTATCGCAATCTGGGTGAAGGTGATCGACGAGGCCGACGTGAACGTCAGCGTCGGCGGGTTGTACATGGAGGGCGGCTACGGGTTGGACAACGGCGCCGGGAGTACCGAGAAGTACCAGTGGGCGTTTACGCACGTCGACCGACGCACCAACGAGGAGTCTAGTCGTAGCGCGCTGATGGACGAGGCGGATCAGTTGCGGGGGATCTTGCGCGGACGTGCGTCCGTGACGCCGATTCCATTTGGATCCGGTGATGTCTTTCAGCGGTTCTACCGCAAGGGCGGGACGGTTACCGACGATTTTTACCTTGACGGCGAAAACGTGGCTGACGGCGGTGTCTACACGACCGGGATTAGCGATCTACAAACGATCGCGACCGGACTGGTCGCGCCAGACAATCACGATCGGCTGGTGACGTCGGAGACGGCCGCGGGAGTCGAGATCCTGGCACAGCCGCTACCGATCATTTTCGGCCCGCTCTCGGGGATGTTGATCGCTCTGGGTGATCCAAATAAGCCGGGACATGTGTACTGGTCGTTGCCCGAGGAGCCCGATTACTGGCCGGCAGCGAACAATGGAGAGGTGTGCCCGTCGAGCGAAGTTCTGCTGAACGGCGGGATGCTCGGTGGCACGGCGTTTGTGGTGTCGCGAAAGCGTGGGTACTTTCTCATCGCGAACCCAGACGGACCGGGGACAATCAGCAGTGTTCCGGCAGGGTTCTCCCGAGGGGCCGCGGGGCGGTGGGCGTTTTGTGTGGGGCGCGGGTTCTTCGCGATCATCGCGCGTGACGGAATCTATCTGACGACCGGCCAGGACAGCCCGGATCCGGTCAGCGATGATCTCAAGCCGTTGTTCATCGGGCAGACGAAGAACGGATATTTGCCGATCGACTTTGCTCAGGAGTCGGATCTCCGGATTGTGGTACACCATAGCGATCTGTACTTCAGCTACCGCGACACCGGCGGAACCGTGCGCTGGTGGTGGATGTCGTTGTTGTACCGTGCGTGGGTGCCGGTCGTCTGGGCGCTGCCTATTGCGGTTGTGTCGAGTGAGGATGGCGCCCCGGGCAACGGACCGTTGCTGATCGGATGCGCGACCAACGGTACGGTGTACGAACAGAGCGGCACGACAGACGCCGGTACTGCGATTCCGTGGGGTTACCGGACCGGCACGCTGAACCAGGGCGACGCACGCGCCGACAAACGGTACGGGGATGTCGCGATCGATATGGACGCTCGTGGTGACGCCGTCGAGCTGGTCGCTCGGACCGAGGATGAATCGGTCGTCTGGGCGAGCGTGGCGTATGGCGGAACGAACGGAGAGACACAGGCGATTCGCAGTCCGTTCGGTGACTCTGGCGGCGTGCCGATCAATCCACGCGCGCGGAACGTATCGCTGGAGGTGTCGGGCTCGTCGACCGGGATCGGTCCGTGGATTCGCCGGATGCTGCTAGCGTACGCAGCAGAACCGGCAGACTACCTGCACTGGCAGACCGACGAGATCGGTCACGGGATTCCTGAGTGGAAGTCTGACTACATTCTGGATCTGGCGTACCGAGCAACGGCCGCGGTGACGTTGACGATCAAGTACTTCAACGATCTGGGCGAGCTGATTCAAACGCAGTCGTCGTCGCTCGTATCGACCGGCGCGGTCAAGCGCGTGGCGTACGTCACGTTGCCTAATAACAGCTACATCGCGGCACAGTACTTTTTGTCGAGTACGGGAAAGTTCCGGGTGTACGAAAACGAGTCGTGGCTGCACGTACAGCCGCACGGTAAGCCAGGACCGATTCGCGTGCAGCCGTTCTCGACCACGGACCGACAGATGGAAGGTGGGCGAGATCCAATGCGTGCGGCGATTCTGGCGGGCGGGGCTGGGTAGAATATGCCTGTGATTCCTGTTCGGCGGTCACCGGGGAGTACCCCCTTTGCCATGTCAATTGCCGACCCGACGACGCGGATGGCCGTACTGGAGTTGCAGAAGGAACTGAATAAACTCCGCGGCATGGGCGGGATTCCGGTGTTCAGCCGCGCGCCGGTGCTGACCGGGAACCGAGTCACCGAGGTCGGTGATCCGGTGGAGGATCAGGACGCGGTCACGAAAGCCTGGGCCGAGGCACGGTTCGGTGCGTCAGTGATTCAGGTCGCGTTGCAGGCAGGCGGGACCAATCCGTTGCCGGTGACCGGACTGCCGGGAGCGTCGTCGATTGCGATCGGGACGCACGCGGAACGAGTGAGCACAGCGGCGTCCGGGATTTTCTACGAGACGGATCGTGCGGCTTTCTACGTTGGGATCTCGTCCGCGTGGATATTGGCGATGTGCCGCCCGCTGCGGACGGCGGATCCGCTGCCCACCGATCTCGGTGCGGACGACGCGGGGTTTACCTGGTTCGATTCGGTCGCTGGTATCACCTACCGCTGGTCGGGCGCGGCGTGGAATTACTACCTCGGATCGTTGGTCGACGTATTTGCGAATCAGCCGGCGCTGGCGCTGGCTGACCGTGGGTTCTTGTTTTTTGCGTCCGACCGCGGGTATCAATGCTGGCGCAAGGGAGCGACGGCGTGGGTGCTGCTCGAAGGGGTGGGGGGACCGGCGCGCGGGACGATCGCGAACATCACCGCGGGGTTGACGGCGGACGATGTGGGGTACTTGTACTACGCTACGGACTATGATCGGGTGTACCGGTGGGGTGGAGCGGCGTACGCGGATGCGCCGGGGGAGCCGACACGCGGGATGTACGTAGATTTCCAGGCTGGGGCACCTGCGGGAGCGGGTTGGTTACCGGCCAACGGCATCGCGCAAACTGAATCGACGGCGACGGGAGGTACGGCTGCGGTGACCCCGGCCAATGTGGCCAACCACTACTATCGTGCATGATCCACCACGAGAATCGAACTGGACCAACGCAACCATGCCGCAATTTGAACCGCGTGAACTTCCCCCGGCCGAGTGGGATAAGCTCGCAGATTTTGAGTACTTCTCGATCGGCGGGTTACCTCCGAACAACGGCAAAACCCGGATTTTCGTCAGTGAGGATCCGGCGACTGGCGAGATCGCGTGGGTATGGATGGTCAAGGACGTAGTGCTGCTCGAAGGGCTGGCCGCAGCGCCCGCGCACCGCAACAATCGTCGTGCCGGGTTTCGGTTGATCCAGTACATTCGCGCCTTCCTTAAGGAGTGCGGAGTGCTGTATCCTCTAACGATTACGACCGAGGACGGGATCGCGCAGTTGACCGAGAAGCTGGGGTTCGAGCCGATTCACGGCGGGGTGCTGCATGTGTGGCACCTGGACCGGGATCGGGATCGCGCGGCGGATAGCGATCGGGACCGTGAATCGGCAAAGAAGGACTAGCCAATGCCTGCTGCAGTTATTCCAGCGTTGATCATGGCGGGGGGTACGGCCGGTGGGATGACCGCGGCTGCGTTAATTTCGGCCAAGGCCCAACGAGACGCGATGAAGCGAACGCCGCTGGAGGAACGCGCGCTGCAAGGCCAGGTCGACCTGCAAGAGCAGCAGCGCCGGCAGAGTGGGGAGTTGTACGCTAGCAACAAGTTCGCCAGCGATCAAGTCACAGGGTACTACAC
>ERZ1292642.473-Hain-H14-01um-R1-473-length-23193-cov-14_pt1 | contig 20197 bp, 23 predicted proteins | sample MGYA00564403_ERZ1292642 | MGnify/ENA primary metagenome ERZ1292642 (study PRJEB36523, sample SAMEA6512643) | groundwater metagenome | collected 2019-01-09 | study: AquaDiva: Metagenomics assemblies of 32 groundwater samples | reverse complement strand
CGTGGGGGGGGGGTGGCGCGTATGACCCCATGTATGACAGCGCGCGTGTAAGGGGTCATGGCCGGATCAAGGCTGGGAGTATGATGGACTCATAGGTGGGTACATGATTTTTGCCACGCATAGAATTAATTGTTTAGGACTCCTATCCATATTGACAAAGGAGTCGAAATGTGTTATAGTCACAGCACAGCAGATAGGAGTCTGAATATGGTGTCGTCTAAGAAGGATGCACGTGCGAATGATGTTATCGAGATTGGTGGTCATAGGTATATCCTTGATCCTAGGGGTGACGGTCGGGTGGATAGTCCACCACATAGTAGAGAGCACGTCGGGATTCAGAACCCTACCGATGCCGACTTCCTCGAAGGAAACATACCCGCATATAGCTATCAGCTCTGGGCGAGGAATCAGGAACGGACACAACACCGTCCTGCATCAACTATTCCTCCTAACTGCATGAATTACCCCTGCCCCAAGACTCCACTCCTGGGGCGGAAGTATTGTGGCAACTGGTGTATGAATAGGGCTACATCGAAGAGGCGCTATCGGCGGGAGCATAGTGGTAGTGATCGCTGGCTTGACTTGGTGGGGGGTGCTGCGGTACACTTGAGCCGTCCCTTTCCGCTGTCCTACAATAGAGCTCATAATCTGTTCCAGAATCATATAGGACTAGGAGTCTGCCAGTTTAGGAGTGATTCCGACTACTGCCCTAGCGTTCAGAACCCATACGCTGATCCATCTCAACCACGCTGTTTAGTGTACGCTGTCTACGCTGATGACCTGATGCTCTGGCGAGCGCGCAATCGAGGCCGTCCTGCGCGACGCCGCTATACGACGGAGGATGGTCGTTGGTTGGAGACAGCATATGGAAGGGGACAGCTTGGAGACCCCGACGACAGCGATATTGCCGTCGGAGTTATTGGGAGCGCGTAGGAGTCTAGCAGCACAGGGTCGGCACGTCTTTGCCGAACTCCCGAGCGATCTAATTGTCGCGCTAGGAGACTTAGCAGCTAGAGATGATCTCTGGCGAGGTAGCTATCAGCCAAAGGTGCGCATATGGATACCGCCATATGCGACTCCCACCTTTATCCCTAAGCGCGTCGTGAAGTACGAGCAGCCTATAGGATTCTGTACCTGTCCCGACGGTCTGCGCTGGTTTGGGAGTACTCGCGGGCGGTGGACTCCTCGACCCGTCCCTCCTAAGTACCGCATCGACCCTATCTGCCGCTGGTGTAGCTACCCTGATGGCATCTATCACCAGAAGTGTACCTGGTCGGAGTTTCCCTGGCGGCACTTTATGAAGAGCGGGCTGACGATCCTCGCCGCTCAACCCTATGCACCATGGATTGGGTTCCATAGGTGGCGGAAGGAAATCGAGGAGGTTAGGAGTCACCTAGATAGTAGCTCGATCCCACCCCTTTTGGCGTCACGCGTGCGTAGGATTCTGAACCACGAGCGCATCGACCCGCCCGACGCACGGATGATCCTCAAGCCTATCCGTGCCGAGTGTAGCTATCTGAATCTGGAGATCGTGGAGGCAAAGCTGGCGAGCGTTACTCCTAACCCGAGGTATGAAGCACAGGCGCTCGGCTGGCGAGCGATCATCGCTGCGACCGAGTGTGCTGCCTACGCTCCCGAGATGCTAAAGTCTGACGGCTGTTGGCGACTCCCCGTGGTTCCCGACTGGTATAGTAATCGTATAACGGGTGACTTCATGGGCATCGCGGGTAGTAGGGAGGCTTGGCGACCCTGGTTAGCCAGGTTAGGAGTCGATATGGATTGGGTCGAGCAGAGTGTATAGTATTTTGTGCTTCGGTTAGGGTAGTGGCGTTTTTGTGTTTCGGAAAGGGTGAATCTAAAAAGCCTATATCGATCACTACTTCAGCCTAATTGATGGGGGTTGCTGGAGCAAAGAGTATAATACTGATAGGAGACTGATTAATCTAATAGAAGACTAGGTAGACGCTGATCACTATACACTTTGCTCCCCTTCTTGAAAATTAACCTTGACGTGAGCGTCAGAATGTGTTATAATGCGCAGGCAGGAAGTAGAGGACGATGCAACGTCGTTCTCTGGTAGGCGGATAGAGTACCTCCTCTGTCCACCCACCTCCCTTCCCCTTAACCTTTGTCCGCCTGCCCCTGCTTAGGAGTCGTGATGCCAGGAGTCGTGTCAGACACGTTAGCAATCATCAACACGATAGACACTGCGCTTGGGCTGATCTTCCTAGCAACATCCTACGTTGTGTGGAGGAAGCGTGACCGTTAGAGAGATTGTTCCGCTTGTGGAGCCGCGCGCGCCTCGTCGGGTTACTTCCAAAATGGCGGTGGAGAAGGCCGAGGCGCACGTTAGGCGACGCCTAAAGAAGTACATCATAGGGCTCGAGGAGCTAGCAAAGGGTGTGGTCATAGCTGAGCCTGCCAAGAGGGGATACGGCTATGATGTTGTCCTCCGTGACTCCGAAACAGGCGAGGAGCGCGTCGTGGGGCGAAATCTGACGCTTTATACGACTCCCCCTAACCTAGCAGCCCTACAGTATCTTAGCGACCGTGCTATGGGTAAGGTTCCGCAGCGGTATGAGATCACAGGCGACGAGGGCGGGCCGGTTGAAGTCATCCCCTGGATGCCGCCTGCTGGCTACATTGTTGAAGGCAAGTATAAGGTACTAGAAGATGGCACCCAAGACGAGGAAGGCCCGCCGCAAGTATTTCCAGGCGCGAAGGGTGGTACGAATGACCGAACGCCAGGCCGACAAGAGGGAACGGCGGAAGGCGTATTTGAAGTTGCGGTCGAGGAGGGGTAAGAATGCGTCTGTTTGATCCACACGATCCGCCGATTCCATGGCCAACTAAGATGTTTTGGGGCATATGGCGAGGGTATTGGCGTGAGTATTCGTCTGATGCGCGTGGCCGATGGGCGGCTCTATGGCGCGTTATAATCTATCGACTCGTTATATCGAAGATTGACTGGCCTAAGCGCAACCATATCTGGCCATACTGGGCTCTTGTGCTAGACAGCCCTGCCATACTTTGGCAGAGATCACGGGCGAGGCAAAGGAAGCCTAAGTAGTGACTAAGCCGCTGGGAATTAGCCGAGTGTGTCGTGGGTGTGACCAAGCATTCCCTGTTGGCACGCCACGATCTGGAGGCCGTTACCGCTACTGCTCTGACTTATGTAAGATACGTGTTTGGAATCAACGAACGCGATCCTACCGCACTGCCTGGATGCAGCGTGCGCGATCTCGCGGTTATGATAGCATACGAAGCTGGGTTCGCAAGCTCGATGCGATTGTTTATCTTGGTGGGCGCTGTAAGGACTGTGGTTACGCAACCGACCTACGAGCGTTGGAGTTTGATCACATCAGCGGAAGTAGCCGATCCCACGGTGCGATCTATCGCTTCCTACGGTGCTCTTGGTCTCGGCTAAAGGCCGAGCTGGATCGGTGCGATTTAGTGTGTGCTAACTGCCACGCTATCCGTACGAGTATTCGACGTGCCTCGTCAACGATCTAGCTCAACTCAGCGTGCAATCCGTAAGGGTGGATTGGTTGACTCTAAGGGCGGACGCCTTGTACTTTATCAGACGCATCCAGGTCCTCAGACTGAAATGATGATTTCGCCAGCAGAAGAGGTATTGTATGGTGGCGCAAAGGGTGGCGGAAAGTCTCATGCGCTCCGAGCCTACGGCGTTAACTACTGCATGACCTATCCTGGCGCAACGGTAGTTCTCTTCCGCGAGTCCTTCCCCCAGCTAGAGGAAACCCACCTACTCCGAATCCAGCAAGAGATACCTCCGTCCGTCGCTACCTACGCGACGGCCAAGCACGACCTCATCTTTCCAAATGGCTCCATCTTCATGTTCCGCTACTGCGAGAAGGATGAGGACGCGCGCCGCCACGACACTGCCGAGTTTGATGTTATCCTGTTCGACGAGCTGACAGCGTTCAGCCAGTTTGCCTACACTTACCTCATATCCCGTTGTCGTAGCACTAAGAAGTGGTGGCCTGGGCCTAGGATTCGTTCTGGGGCTACTCCTTTAGGTAGTGGTCACGCCTGGGTGCAGGATCGCTGGCGGATTGAAACCGACGACCCAATGCCTCCGTTCCAGATTTGGAGGACTCCTATCTCCGATGGCGGCATGACCCGACAGTTTATTCCTGCGTCCGTGACTGACAACGAGACGCTCATGGAGGGCGACCCCACCTATGTCACCCGTCTGCGTACCCTCCCTTACGAAGAGTACCAGGCCGCGATGGGCAACTGGTCGGTGTTCACTGGACAGTTTTTTCAGAGATGGAGGCCAGAGATTCATGTTATTGCATCATTCGACATCCCACCCGATTGGGAGCGCTTTCTCTGCGTTGATTATGGGTTTGGCGCACCTTATGCCTGCCTCTGGTTCGCGCGACCTCCAGGAAGCGATCTTGCTTTTGTTTATCGAGAGCACTACGGCAGCGGAGTTCACCCAAGTGAGCAGATTCGTAAGGCCCTAGAGGTCACATCACGCTACTCGGAGAAGCTCAAGGCCATCGTCCTCGACCCATCCATGTTTAACAAGATGGCATCGAAGGGCGAGAGGCTCGATTCGCTCGCTAGCGACTGGGAAGCGTCCTTTGGGGGCCAGACCAAGATCGTGCGCGGGGATAACCAGAGGATTGCAGGCTGGCGGTTCATGCGCGAGATGCTCGACTGGCACGAGGCTCCGCACGGTGGTGTGCTTAGTGCACCGAGACTCCGAATCTTCTCGACCTGCTCGAACACTATTCGTACACTCCCTCGTCTTATCCAGGACGAGAACAACCCTGAGGACGTAGACGATAAGCCTGGCGTTGAAGACCACTGTGCCGACGCCTTGAGGTATGGCGTCTTGCACGCATTTCGTGGCGGAAGCCGTCCAGGACGACATGGTAGGAGTCTCTATCTGACTGACCGTGGACTTGTATTTCGGGCTCCTACGAGGTAGAATGATACGATGCCGTTAAAATTGAAAAATAATTCCGAGCTGTGGAAATTAGTTGACAGCATCAAGCAATCCTTTAGCGACCGAGACGAAGTATGGAAGAACCGTCGCAAGGTACGCTATCGCCGAATGGAGGATGACCTCAAGGCCCTCCCTCTCAATCCGCGTGTCGCAGACCAGGCGCTTATGGTACACCAGTCGGAAGTCCCTAACCAGGAGACCCACCTGCGTACCAAGCGTCTCGTCGCTAACAAGCCACGCTTCGAGGTCGTCATCTACGACGACGAGCCTAGCGTTCAGCGTCTCGGCCAGGAACTCGAGGACGGTATCAAGGCGCTCTACACCTGGATGAATAGGGGTCGTGTACCATTCGACTGGATGGTCACGCAGTTTCAGCAGGGCGACGGCTTAGGTATCGGGAAGGCGGTCTTCGTCCCTGGACACGGCGACGCGCTTGCCGCATACGACGCCGACCGCATCGTCGAGGACGACGAGAAGGACACCGACAACGACTCCAAAAAGCGCAACCGCGCTCGCTCCGAGTACCGTTCCGCTCTCACCAAGACGGACGACGAATCTAAGGCATACGATAAGGTTACTGAAAACGTCCTCATGAAGGAGCTTCCGCCCTTCCGTGTGGTCGCGGTCGATCCCACCGTCTGCTACTGGTGGGAGGACGACGACGGCATCGAGGTCATCGTGGAGTGCTCCGAGAAGCTACTCAACCCACTCATCGACGCCTTCTCCGACTATGGCGTCCGAATGGACGAATCCAAGAGCCGTCTCTACGTGGAGCCTTCAGGCTCCGATGTTGTAGGTGCGGGTTCTGTACCCATCCATGACCGCAAGGAGCTAGCGGCTAAGGTAACATACGTTGAAATCCGCACGCGCCACGAGATTGCGATCTTGATAGAACACCCAAAGCTAAACGAGAGGCTGCGTGGAGCGCGCCCTCGCAACAGCGACGAACGTGGGATCATCCTTACCTTCGATAACCCCTTTGGCCCGTACACTACCGGCTATGTTCTCGTTCCTGGCGACGTGAGCACCGAGGCCACCGAAGCAGACCGCTTCCAGCCGCCTACGCTTGCGGCCCTAAACTCGGCACAGTCGCTCAACGTTCTGATGACCGCTCAACTATCAGCAGCTTTGGAGTCAGCTTTGGCAGCTCCATACGTGCATGTAAAACCTGAAGACGCGACCCCGCCATCGGACGAGTCCAAGTCTCCCGAGGCTAAGGAGGGCGAGGTTCCATACATCCCTGGCGAGATCAAGCGCGTCCAGGAGCCATCAGTTGAGTTGGAGCGCGTGGGCGACCGTCTTGCTGGCGAAGAGGCTCCCTATCGCTTTAGGGAGGCCCTCTTGGGTGATGCGACATCGGACACCTCTGGGCACCGCCTTGCTATCCAGGTGGCCCAGGCAGACATCCAGATGGTGCCCTACCAGAACGCTCGGGCAGATGCTATCAAGGAACTTATGATGGGCATCCTCTATGCTGTCAAGAAGCACGGCCTGAGCATCTACATCCCGACTCTCCCCGATACACGTCGGAAGGGTAAGAGTGGTCAGCTTAGGGTCGTGAACAAGGCTCGCTTGTCGCCTGACATGGCTGAACTCGACTTCGATTTAGTTGTCACTCTTGGCGCTGAGACGCCTACTACGAAGTACGCCAAGCAAGCCGCCATGCGCGAGCAGGAGGAGGCAGGCATCATCGGTTACGAATCTCTCGTTGAAGAGTCTGCTGAGAACCCTGAGGACGAAATCCAGCGAGTCTACGAGGGTAAGATGCTCAAGGAGACGATGGAGCAGTTGATTCCTGAAACCGTGAATATGGTCGTTAGCGCTGTTAAGCGACGCCTAGATGAGTTCCTAAATCCGCCTATTCCTGAGGAGCAGATGCTACCGCCCGAGGGTGGTATTCAGCCCGAGCTGCCGTTTGGCATGACTCCTGAATCGGGGCTGATGAACGCTGGTGGCCCGCCCGCCACCGATATGAGCGGCCAATTGGCGGGGGTCGGGATGCCAGTAGCGCCTTCTACTTCGGAGTACGGCCCCGCGATAGTTGAGCCAGCAGGGGTCGGACAGGTGCCGATGTAATGGCTAGACCAAAGAGCGAGCCACTTTTATCTGCAAGCTGGATAAATGAAAGAATAGAAAACGTCACGGACAAGGCTCTTGCAATCATGGACGAGATTCTCGGACAGCTTACATCGAGTGGCTACCTGCCTTTGGAGTCACCGTCGGATGCTGACTTCTTCAAGAAGCTAACGCCCGCTCAACGCACCCAGTTTGGACTCGAAACTCCTACCGAGGACAACTTGATTTCTCCGTAGGTGTTGTGTTAACATGCTAGTAGGAGCAAACTAACTTATGGCAATACGAGGTCATCCAGGTGGCCCCCTGATAGGCACGGGGTCTGGTCGTCGAGGCGGGACTGGCGCTAACGTCGCGCCTACCGACACTGGCGACATTGACTTTACCAACCCGCGCACGCGTCCGCCTATTGATCCAGGGCTCGGACGACAGTGGGTATACGATCCTACCTACGGGATGTGGACGACTGAAACTACACCTAGTGGTGGTGGTGACGGTGGTGGTGGTGGCGCGTCCGCCGCAGCTAGCCTACGTGGACAGGATCTCGACTACCAACTAGGACTAAAGGGCGTCGAGGTTGACTGGGCCAGGGTCGGAATCGACCGTGAGCAGATGGATGTCAACCGTCAGCTCGCGCGCGTTCAGCAGGGTGAGCTGGCTGAATCGACCCGATCTAATAAGGTGCAGGAAGCCGAAGCCGCTCGCCAGCGTGCTCTCGATGCGGCATCGAACGCGATGTCGGCCTACATGACGGGCACACAACTAGCAGATGCTCGACGCCTAGCGTCGTTTCAGGAGGCTAGGAGTCTCCTACCGTCTCTCGTAGACCCCAATCAGCGATACCAAGCAGGATACGAACCAGGTGGGCCACTAGCGACTGCGACCGAACGCTTCGGTCTGCCCGCAATGGCTCCCCAGCAAATCCAAAAGAAGACGCTTCGCCCAGGCGATCTTGCTAAGGCTCCAACTAGGGGTCAGATCGGTGGTGGGATCATGTCGGGCATCGAGCAGATCAAGCAAGCAGGAAAGGCACCAGCAAGATAATGGCAGCGCTACCTGGCCTACAGTCATACCTCTCGGGGAACCAACAGAATTATCTTGTAGGGGGCGGTGATATTCAGGCACAGCAGGGCTTGCAGGCGCTCGACATCGGGCGTCAGATGGAAGCCCAGCGTCAGTCTATGGGTCAGTCGCTTCTCGGCTACCTAACTGACATCCAGCGCGACCCCTTCAGCATTGTGCCTGCGCTTCAGGCGTATGGGGCTGCGGGTGGTGGTACACTTGCTCCAGCAGTCGATCTGGCTGCTTCTGGCGGTGCCGGTCGTCCGTCGCCTTATGGGGAGATTTCGTCACGTCTCATTCGCGGACTTTCAGAGTTTGCAGGCGCGACGCCCGTGAACCCTCATACCGGACAACCAATGACTCCTGGTCAAATGGACTACTTGCGTAAGGTAACGGGTGGTGATATTCTTCGTCGCGGGGGTACTGAGCAGCAGGCTGCTGTTGAGCTAGCTCGCGCCGAGGGCAACCGTCAGGGAATCAACCCCGAAGCCTACCGTCTCCCAGAAGATATTATTGGGACGCAGTGGCCGACGGGCGCGCTTGCGGGGTTACAGGGCGCTCTTGGCGGACAGACGCAGGTACAGCCATCTAAGCCGAAGCCGAAGCCAAAGTCGCGTTCGCGTCCGCGCAAGCGCCCGAAGCCAAAGTCCAAGTACACGTCTCAGGTCTCTAGCATCGGGCCGATTAGGAAGAGCTAAAATGGCTAAGGGAGATCGTTCAATGGCAACCTACCGTCCAGGCCAGAAGCGGAGCCGTCTCTTTGCGCGTCTGAATCCTAACTTCTCGTCGGGCCGGTACGCTCCACCGTCTAAGAACCGCGCGCAGCAGTCGCGCCTCTTTCGCACTCAGAATCCCTACGCACAGGACTCCAGAGTAATGATGGCTACAGGAGATCGTTCACTGGGAATGCCGACGCGTACTGCTCAGCCAGTAGGTATGGGCGTGATGGGGCCACAACTCGACCCCACGCGTACTGCTGCTCCTGTAGGATCCGGAGTCATGGGGCCGACTATGGGTGCCATCGGCCAGCCCGCAGCTCAGGGGCCATATGGCCCAGCCGGTCTCAACCCCGAGGCGCAGGCGGCTTATAGTCAGTTTGGGCAGGGTAGTCAGATTAGCGACATCATGCGCGCTCAGTTTGGTGGCGGACAGCGAACTGCTGCACCCGTAGGTGGTGGTGTCCCTGGGCCAGCTATGGGCGGAAACCTTGCTGGGCTACAGGGTCTTGCGGGGCTCTCACCTGAAGACCTCGCTGCTGTCCAGGAGATCGGTGCGTCTGGCCAGATGAACACCGCAAACCCAGAAATCGCTAACGCCGCTCGTCTCCAAGCGATGGCGATGCGTAACAACCCATTTATCACCCGCGAAGGACTCCTACAGATGGCACGCGGATTCGTTCCGACAGAGCAACAGATAAATCCTGCATTTTATCGTTACACGAGCCCTGTCATTCAACAGTCGCTTGCGGGCTTGAGACAGAGCGTAGGGTATCGTCCCGAAGAGCAATCCTTTATCCAGCAGCAGTTTACTCCGATGTCACTACGATGACACAGGTTCGAGGCCACCGACCAAACTTAACGGCTCCAAAGCTACGTCAGATGTCTATAGTTGAGACTGCATGGATGGGTGCTATGGTAGAAGCCGATGGACATGTGACGATTGTTCGTTCATTGGGTAAGAATCACGTAATGCCCAGCGTCCACGTAGCGGTGACTAACGCAGACCCAGAGATCATGTCAGCTTGTCTGCGAGTTACAGGAACCGGCAGCGTGTTTCGTAAGAAGCCCCCGACGAACCTTCGGGAAACTAAGCCCTGCTATCGTTGGAACATTCAGGCTTGGCTCGATGCGCTTGGATTCCTCCGACGGATTAGGCCCTACTCAATGAAGGCGCAGCAGGCACTCAACGATCTCGGCTCTCTATTCGGAGCGCCAGTATAAAGGAGAAACCAAATGGAACATAGTCAGTGCAGCCTCGATATATTCCAAACCATTAGCCACTACTATCAAGTAGTCTGCACTACACATAACATGGTAATCGGTGCATCGTTTTCCAAGCGAGGTGACGCAGAGGCTAAGATGTCCGAACTCTATAACGAGATGTGGGGTATGCCTGGCGAGGAAAAGAAGGTCGTTCATGTCATGGGTGACGGCGGAAAGGGGCTTATGTCTGATTCACCAGGAGTCGCCAGCCACAGTGACACGAAGAAGGTGACGTAGATGCCACTTACAAAAAAGGGCGCTAAGATCAAGCGTGCGATGACCAAGCAATATGGCAAGAAGAAGGGCGAGCAAGTCTTTTACGCCAGCGAGCGCGGTGGCAAGATCAAGGGCGTCGCTAAGTCCAAGAAGCACAAGTAGCTAGGAGCCACTCTTGGCAGTCCGTGTTCCAGGTTCGCCGACGCGCCCGCGTCGTCGTACTATCGTTCCTCTCCCACTAAAGCGTGAGGTTAGCGAGCAGCCGGTTTACCAGCCGCCTCGCCCAGCCCCGCGCCCTGCTCCTATCCCCGATAGCGAGACGTCTCGCGTTGCTCGTAAGGAACAGCGCGAGTACAACCGCGCGGGCTGGAACATGTTTGAGGCGATCAAGGCCCGCCGTGAGGAACTTAGGGCTCGTGACGAGGCCACCGGCGCTACCAAGCAGTTTAACCAGATGGCGGAGGAGGCCGAGAAGGAGAAGCAGGAGGATCAGCTTCGGGGTCTAGCCGAGTCCATGCGCCCCGAGACTCCAAGCGCTACCTATCTCCAGGCTGCTGCCTTTAGGGGTAAGAGGGGGCTTCCCGAACTCGAGGAGGAGGCCCGCGATGCCGAGGCGCAAGCAAACCTAGCTAAGTTTAGCGATTGGTGGCGCAAGGCTAGCCCGCAGGAACAGACATCTCTTAGCGGCGTCTCGATGGGACTCGCCAAGGAGAGCATGTCCGCAAGCAGCTATAAGCGCATCATCGACGCCGCCAAGCGCGACGACTTCACTGCTCCTCGCGAGGAGCGCGAGAAGGCTCAGCGCGTGTTGCAGGCGCAGACCGAAACCATGCCAACGCTCGAGCAGGCGGTGCCGACACTCCTACCTGAGGATGAAAAGGGAGACGACGGCTGGCTGAGACAGATCATGCGGGGCGAACTCCCCAGCCGCGAGGACTTCCTCGGTGACATGGCTCCTCTCACCGACCCTGGCACCTACATAGATATAGGGAAGGGCGTAGGTCGCGTAGCGAAGGGCACGTATGGAGTCACCAAGGGCACGAGCGAGATCGTCGCTGCGCCGTTTGCTTCAAACGCAACCGTCAAGGGCGGTGCGAGCGATGTCTACAAGGGAATACGCGATATCTTCGGGGGTGAGCAGGAAGCCGTCACCCCCCTAACTGGCCCCCTTATTCGTGGATCGCTCGACAACCTAGGGTTCTCGGACGACTCCAAGGATTGGGTGGATCGCCACGTCACGCCATACGTCGTGCCGACCACGTTCGTTGGCCCTGGTGCGATTAAGGGTGGAGCACGAGTCCTAAAGATACCCGCTCGCGCTGCAACCGAGGGGCTCATCAACGTCTTCCAGGGCGATGCCGCAGCCGAACGTGAGGGCCGCGAGCGCAGCAACATCGAGCGCAGCATCGACTTCGTGGCCGGTGGTGCTGTCCGTGGTGGCCTAGACATCCTCGGCCCCGTTGTGGGCAAGCTACTCGGCAGGGACGGGGCCGCAGAGGTTGCGGACTCTATTGCCGACGAAGTTAACCCTCCTCGTCTAACCTTCCGCGACGCGGCGACCCCTCGCGATACCAAGCTGGGCCGTCATACTATCGAGGCTCTCGACGACTCCGGCAAGCCGGTCGGCAAGCTGGAGTGGCGCGAGCCGCCTGCTGGGGAGCCAGGAGTCGCTCATGTCGCAAGCGTTAGCGTCGACGAACCCCTACAGGGGCGCGGCATTGGCTCGGCGCTCCGCCGTCACGTCATGGACGACATGGCCGAGCGGGGCTACACTGATGTCACGAGCGACATCAGCACGCCCGCTGGCGCAAAGTTGGCGTCGCGTTCGGGCGCTACCTTCGAGACGCGCGTTGGCGACTCCCTAACTCCCGACGAAGCAGTTGAGGAAGCTGCGCTTGGCCTACGCGGTCGTGGCCCGAGGTCGCGCACGAAGCTAGATACACGTGCGGGAGCAGAGTCACCACCTACTACCACTCCTGAGACTGCTGCTCCTGCGCGTGCTGTAGAAGTCGCTGAGGGTGAAGACCTCGTTGGCCTCCGTGCCGAAGTTGACGAACTCACCCGTGTCAAGGCTGCGGGCGAAAGGGTTGGTAGGCGGCTCGGAACCGCCAAGCGTAAGCTGGCACAGGCGGAAGCTGCCGCGACTCTCCGTCCCGTTGGGCGTAGGCTAGGCGAGGAAGCTGGTGGTGGTAAGCTGCCTGGCGGCGAGCCTGAACCCGAGCTGGGCACACAGCGCCCACGTGCCGAGGCCGAGGTCGAGGCTGCTGCTGCCGCTGAGACTCCTCCTCCCTCCACGACTCCGAAGAGATTCAAGAAGGGCGATACCATCTACAACCGCAAGGGCCAACCCCAAACCTTCGTCAAGCACGGCGGCAAGGATAACCCTGGTATGGTTTGGGTCAAGGGCGCAGGCAAAAAGAAGCCTACGCTAATCCCTCGTCGAGGACTAACCCTAACGTCGCCAACCGAGACTCCTCTCCCTATCGAGCCACATAAGGTTCGCTTCCGCGAGACCGAGGGCACCGTAGATAAGCTAGGCCATCTTGTACGCACATCAAAGCGACTTCGTGGAGAACAGCTTGCTATTGCCGCCGAGACACAGCAGCGTCAGCTAGGCGCGGCTCATGGCGCTCTTGAGACGGCTCTTGCTAAGCCTGGTCGTAAGCCTGGTGAAGCAGTTGCGGCATTCAAGGCTCAGCTCCGTGGGAAGCGAAATCTACCGATCATTGACCCCCCACGGCAGTACTTTACTGATCCAGAGCTAAACGACCTCGGCGATCTCCTACGCAGGCGCTATCCGACACGAGATTTCGACTATATTAACGCGGACGAAGCACTTGGAAGGCTAATGGATGGCTACCCACTCGCGCCACACCAAATACAACTCCTACAGGGCGTCCTTCCCGATGATGTGCTGACTCACACAGCAAAGCTGACCAAGGGGATCGTTAGTTGGATTGGACGGGAGCTAGGTGCTATAATCAACCTACCGCGCCTGATTCAGATTGTTGACCCCGCATCGAGCCTTCTGCGACAGGGTGGTCTTGCGATTACGCACCCCAAAGAGTATGCTAAGTTTGCCCGTGATTCTGTAAAGATACTCTTCTCTGAGAACTACACGGATGATCTTGTGCGCAATATCGCCAATGACCCCGACTACCTAACGATTCGTGATTTTGGTCTCCGTGGCGTTGCGAAGGGCAAGAGCGAGGGCGGTGCGTTTGACGGCATTGATGAGCACATCTCTGATATGATTAGTCGCGGTGATGAAGCTCCTCCAGGCTGGGCACCACGTGGTAAGGCTAAGGCTCCGCTCGAGGAGCGTCTCACTACGGGAGAGGGGGCGTTTGTTGACCGCATGATGGATGCTATTCCAGGCGTCAAGCAGGCAGGACGTACCTTCCGTGTCGGACTAGGAGCGCTTCGTTTCTACCTCCAGAAGCAGCACTATGGAATGTTTCGCAAGGCAGGTATGGATGATGACGCCATTGGTGGCATGATTAACTTCTTCAACAGGGCAACCGGACGTGGTACGCTAGGGCCGCTTAATAAGGAAGGGCCTGTCTTAAACCAGATATTCTACGCTGCTAGGCTCGTGGCGTCTCGTGTCCAAGTGCCCGCTCATCTCTTTCACAAGTCGAGCGCTGTCCGACTCCTAGCAGCTCGTGATATTCTCGGCTATGCGGGTGTCGTTTCCGGTGCTCTATACGCCGCGCACCTTGCGGGTATGCCGGTCGAGATCGATCCTCGGAGCGCAAACTGGGGTAAGCTACTGATTGGCCCAACACGGATTGACCTCACTGCTGGCTTCGGCCCCATTGTCCGTCTAGCCGCTCGTCTCTCTACCGAGGTTGCGGGAGGCAAGGGCGTGAAGACAGACCTCGGCGACTTCCGCGACATGGACATTCGGGACGCCGTGTTTGCCTTCGTTGAGTCGAAGCTCGCTCCGAGCGCGTCGATTGCGACCGAAGTTACTACGGGTGAGACGTTTGAGGGCCGGAAGCTCGAGGCTAATTGGGAGAGCGCTCGGACGATGGCTATGAACCGCGCGGTTCCGCTGTTTGTACAGTCAATGGTTGAAGCCGTCCGTGAAGGCGGTTGGCCGCAGCTCCCGTGGGCTGCTGGCGAGATGATTGGTTTGGGCACGATGACGTACACGACGCCCAGCGCCAAAATCTTCGATCTGATTAGCGAAGACATCCAGAAGGGACTTATTGATCCTGATGACTATCCCGAACTCAAGAATGGTATTCCGAAGTACCGCAGCGAACTCCACCCCGAAGACCAGCAGGCGTTCGAGAAGCGTCATGCCATCCCACTCAGCGACATCGAGAAGCACTTTAAGCTCCAGAAGCAGGATAGCGTATCGACTACCTACCAGGCGGCTGAAGAAATCAGCACCGAGACCACCGATCGCGTCAGCGATATGGAGCGTGCGGTCGCTGACGGCTCTATGACTCTCGAGGACTTCCGCCTCGGCATCAGCGAACTCAAGTCGGACAAGGTTGCGGCGCAGGCTGTCATTAGCAAGGTGCTCGAGCTACAGGGCGTCGATCCAGATGAGCGACCCGATACCCCAGGCGTCTTGCAAGACCTCTATGACTATGGTGCCATCTTTGACTCCTACCCGAACGCGGACACCATTCCAAGCGAGGGCGATGCGCTCTTTGACAATATTGACTCCTACCGTGCCAAGATCGGCCCCGAGCGAGCAGATGCGCTTGATGACCAGCTCAACCTCGGGTTCAAGGAGTCGCCTCTCTATCGTGAACTCACGACTGACCGCGAGCAGATTGAGGACTCCGGTTACTTCGACCGCTCGGAAGCAGTCTGGGAGGATGTGCGCGACATGGCACTGGATCAGGGTTATGATCTCCCCGACGACTACTATGCCTACCGTCGGCAGGTCGAAACGGAGAAGGGCGAGGCTGCGGTAGATCGCAACCCTTGGATCAGAATCTTTACGCGCCGTAGTGAGCCGTTCCTCAACAGGTGGCGGCAGAAGAATCCCGAGGCGTTGGCTCTTGTCATCAAGTGGGGCTACAAGGATGCGTCCGCGCTCGATACTGCCATTCTTAGGAGTCATGGAATTGAATATTAACCTTGACGTGAAGGTCAAAATGTGTTATACTATAGACCGTCGAAAGGAGGTAGTCTAACTCTATGGCTACCGTAGCAACCGACCCGTACACCTTAGCGCGGACGGCAGACTCCTTTATCGCACATCAACGTGCGAAGCGAGATGCCGCCGAGACGCCCACACAGGATAGTGCTGATGTCACTACCCCAACCCAGCCCGCCGAGGGCACCGATGATCCGACAGTACAGCCCGTCGACTCTCCACCTGAAGATGTCGTAGAGCCCGTTGAGACTCCTACCCAGGGCACCGATGACGCACCTCCCGAAGGTGAACCGGCCCCTGAAGTTGAGGAGCCACCAGCGACTCCTACCGCTGAACCGGGTGAGCTGGACGACGACACTCTCAAGACGCTAGCTGAGGCTTACGGTGATAAGCTATTTACCACCGAGGCGTTCCAGAAGCGTGTTGATGAAGCCGTCAAGCAGCAGGTGGCGCGTCAGACTGACGATTATCGTCGTCAGCAGCGCGAACAGGATGAAGTCGCCGAGCTGCTTGAGCGTGGCGAGGGTGCCGTTACTGGCATGTTCGACATGATCAAGACCGCGCGGGACGAGCTTGGCCGTGCCGTGTCGGAGGAAGATTACACGCCGCCAACGGGGGGCGTCCTGAACGATGAAGCGTTCGGGCAGCACCTTGAGAACTATGGCGTTGCTGTACTTGCCGAGGCCGATGGCCGCTACCTTCGATCTCTCGATGGCGCGGTACTCAACGCGATTCGGCGTCTTCCAGCCCTGTCAGACGAGCAATCCGGTGAGGTTCAGACCATTCTGAACAACGCGACGCGTATCCGCGATGACCCGAACCAGGGCATTGCGGCAGGCTTCTCGTACTTGTCGGGTGCGCTCATTAGCTTCCTGGTAGAGCGAGCACGTGATCAAGGGGTCGCCGAAGAGCGCACACGTGTTCAGTCGCGGCAGACCGTTGCGCGAAAGCTAACGGACTCGGCCACGACCAAGGCAGCCGCAGCGAAGCTGGCCGCAGAGCGTGGAAACACCCCACCTTCTGAGCCAACCGATGCCAAGGGAGAAACTCTAGGCGCACCATCACAGGCGTTGTATGAACGTCTGAAGCGTGAGGGCAAGCATGATGAGGCCCAGCGCGTGGTTGACCAGATGGCTCGCCAGGCTGCTACAATTGCGCGATAGGCGTAGTAGCAGGAATGCTATAACCTGAAAAGGATTTCATGAAAGGAGATTAATGAATTGACTGTTACCGACCGTGAAATGACAAGTACGACGCATAGCGCGTTCCTGTAAAAGCCTCGCGGCCCACTGTCTGGGCGGATAGAAAGCACAAACCGTCCGCTTGCAGGCAGCTAGGTGGGAACGTTAAACCCAGCTCAATTGTTCGGGAAACCCCTAAAGCCTTTTCTGCTGACTAGGCAAAAATGGAAAGGATGAAACAATGGGCAATCCGCAGCCGAAAGTCCAAGAGTGGGAGGTAGGCTACCTTGCTGGTTTTCTTGATGGAGAAGGCTCCATTATGATTAATCGGCATAGTGCCAAACGAAAGGTCTATCTTGAGCCTTATGTGGCAATCTATGGAACAGATATACCAACAAAGGACAAGTTGACTGACATCCTTGACCGGATGGGCCTACCCTACTACGTCGGTTGGGACACAAAGTCTGGCTACCAAAAGCGCAAGTGTTGGCGCATAAAGGCAGTCGGGTACAAGCGTTGTGTTCCTTGGTTAGTAACTCTTCTACCGTACCTCACAACCAAGCGGGTGCGCGCGGAGCTTGCCTGGAAGTATATCCGGTCGCGTCTGTCGAATGACTCGAGACAAAACCCCTATACGCCGGAAGAGCTAAGTATCGTAGATGAGATACGGCTAGCCAACCGTGGACTAGGTTCAGAGACTACACGCTGGGAGCCAGGGCCGTTCTACCCGATTAGGGTGGAATAGTTTGGTTATGGTATAGTCCAGTCTTCTGGGGAAACTCAGAAGTACAACGGATGTGCGCGAAGCCATCGAGTACGAGGAGGTCGTAACCAAGCTGGTTAACACCCAGTATGAGGACGAACTCGCCGTCGGTCGAACCGTTCGTATTCCGATTGACAGCAACTACAACACGCAGACCAAGAGCGAGGGCGTATCGAATACCATCACGTTCCAGTCGATGGTAGGAACCACGGGCAGCGGCACCAACTTCCAGGACGTGACCGTTTCCGTGTACGAGTACGCCGCAGCTCTGCTAAACGCTGTTGTGGCTGCACAGTCGAAGTACGACGAGCGCCAGCGGATTTCTCACAAGCTGGGTTACTCGCTTATGCGCGGTGTCGAGATCACCATCACGGCACTACCGCAGAGCTTCAGCCAGATCGTGGGAACTCTTGGCGCTGACCCGACCGAAGCAAACCTACGTCGTGCTTGGCAGTACGAGCGTGATTCGGGCGTGACGGCTAACTGTTCGTGGTGGTTCGGCCCCGCAGCCGTTAGCTCGATGTTTGCTAACGACAAGTACACCAGCAAGGACTTCATCAGTGGCAAGTCGGCTATCGAGTCGGCGCAGCTACCCGACCTGTACAACTTCCCTGTGTACGTGAGCAACCTGCTCCGCGCACCGGCTAGTGGTCAGACCGAGTGCGCACTCGTTCACAAGGAGGCTATCATTCTGGTTCGCCAGATCAAGCCGACCGTGCGCGAGCAGTTTCTTATCAGGAACGTTGCCGATGGTCTAGTGGCCTACAACCTGTACAACGCTGTCGAGGCTATCTGGTCGGCAGAAGCGCCTACGGGCGACTCTGACCCAACTGTTGGCGACTACGGCGCTGTTCTCATTCGGACTTCTTAACGATGGCTCATAAGGGTAGCTACAAGACTCCTATGACCCGTTCAGTCCCCAAGAACCTTCGCGGCACTAAGAAGGGCCACGAAATCGCCAAGAAGATGATGGCGAAGAAGGAGGCAAAGAAGAAGTAAATGGGTGTATATGGAAGCCCTAAGACCGGTCAACCAGGCCGATCGAACCCTCCTAAGTCTGGCCGCGAAATCGGCAACCAGAACCAGAAGGGTGCAGGCGGCGTTAGCGAGGGCGGCACGAAGGTCGCCAAGTAAAGGATTAAGTGGGGGCCGGAATAGATCGCTCTCTTTAGGGGATGGTTCGCCTTCGGCCTCCACTACATATGTCACCACTAATCCAGACTACGCCAGACACCAAGTATGGCCTCGTGACCAAGGTTGCGTCCATAGACCTACCGCACGATCTCCAGGGACGGCTTCTCGAGCGCGAGCTTCAGGCCGCTTTGGAGTCGTTCGTGAGGTCTATGGAGCAGCGTGGTTGGCGACTCTACTCCCATCCGTCGCTCCCAAAGAACCCCGTCTGGACAACGGACGGGCAGGGTAGGATGGGCGCGTACCTGGCAATCGACTGGTTTGGCGAGTACACTGGCACCAAGCGGGCGCAGGAGAAGCAACTCACTGGTGGCGACTCCTATCCGACCCGTGACGCTCATAGGGGACAACTTCCGACTCCTAGAGAGCGAACCCTAGAGGACTCTGATGGCATGGTGGAGTACCGTTGCGTGGGGGTCTTCCTCGCGCCCGAGCTTCCTATCGATGTCGTCACTAATAGCTACGAGCGCAAGCAGCAGGAACGCGCTAGCAGGCACCCCGTCATCTTTGGCCCTGCTGGCCGTCCGCTTATCTAATTCACTATTAAGGAGTGACTAGACAATGGCAACTAAGAAGACACCAAAGATTGACCCACATCTGACCGACGAGGAAGACACCCCCAAGTGGAGCGAGACTCCCGAGGGTGTTCGGGGTCTAGATGTGCCGTTTGAAGAGGCCGAGGAACCCGACACGATCATCAGTAAGCGTGTTGCGCTCGAGCGTGACATTGCCGAGGCCCAGGTCGCGCGTTCCCCTCGTGGCCGTAAGCCGACCACGGACGCTCTAGTGAAGGAGGCCGTCCAGCCAACCACCGACCCGTCCATCGCGGCAGCGCTCGCGGCGCTTCAGCGTGAACTCGCTGATGCCAAGCGCGAAATCTCTACGCTTACCAAGCGCGCCGCCAACGAAGACCAGGGCGAGGGCGGCTACCCGTTCATGTTCTACAAGCGCCCGAACGATGGTGGCCCGATGTCCGGTTGGATTGTGGTCGCTAGCGGTGGCGTTGGCCCGCAGACTGGTGGACGTGACGTGGGCTCTTATGCTACCCTACTCGGCAAGGGCTTCAAGCCTCTGCCTCGCTATGGCATCGTCGGCTCTCCGGCTACCTATCCCAAGCCTGGTGCACAGTTTGTGACGTTCCTACAGAATGGCGGTGCGAAGGATGTTCCGGCTAGCCAAGTATTACAACTAAGGTGGCACATCGAGCCACCTCTCGTTGGCACCGTCTTTCCGCAGTACGAGAAGGCGCTTGCCGAAGAGCACGTGCGACACTTTATGTGCGACGAGGGCGGTTGCGACCGCAACTTCTGGTTCATGGACGATGACTCCGAGACCGCAGGCGCGTGCCTCGATCACCTCCGTCGCGTACACGAGTACAAGTTTGCTGAAGCCAGGGCTCTCCTAAAGGAGCAGGGCATCAACATGAGTGCTAGCCAGCGCGCGCGGGCAGCGAGCCTAGCGCGGCTAGCACAGGATGATGAGGACGAGGAGGACTAAGATGAGTAACTGGAAGGAAATGCGCAAGGCACCGACTACGCTACTCGACACGACACTGCCTATTATGGCAGCTATGCCTAGAGAGGAACGACACTTTGGCTATCGCGTAACGCGCGAGGTCATCGACCG
>ERZ1292642.587-Hain-H14-01um-R1-587-length-20241-cov-4_pt1 | contig 20241 bp, 24 predicted proteins | sample MGYA00564403_ERZ1292642 | MGnify/ENA primary metagenome ERZ1292642 (study PRJEB36523, sample SAMEA6512643) | groundwater metagenome | collected 2019-01-09 | study: AquaDiva: Metagenomics assemblies of 32 groundwater samples | reverse complement strand
ACCCGGGCGTTGAGGGAGTCAACCGTTCCCTGCAGCCCAGCCTTTTCGTTTTCGATGCGGTCGATTACACCGGCATAGCGCCACTCCAAGCCCGCCCACAAAAATCCTCCCACGGCGACCACTGCCAAGACCGTGGTGGGCGTGAAGGCCGCGACCAACATCGCTCTCAAGATCCTGGAGAGTTCCATCAGCTTCGATGGCGCCGCCAGCACCAACGCCCCTGCCGTGGTGGACTTCGCGCGCTGCACGTTCGGGGCCAACTCGCCAGGCACTGCTTCCACCTCGCTCACCCCAGGCAAGAGAGACCCGGGCCGGGCGGAAACCATCCAGGCCACGGCGGCGCACACCTGGACCACGGAGCCAACCACCATCACGGCCCAGCGCTCGCACGATGTGGGCCAGTTCAACGGGCTGTTCTACCTGATCTATCCGTTCGCCTCGCCCATCATAGTAGCCGGCGGCGCCGGCTGGGTCATCCGTGCCACAAGTCCTAACAATTGCAATACTTGCGGTGGAATCGCCGGCGAGGAGTAAGCTACAAGGAGGATCTCAAATGTCCAAGCCAAAGACGGCCTTCTACTTCTACCGGCTCAAGGACGACGAATTCGTCAAGGAGTTTTGCGTGGCCAACCACGCCGACCCCACTCAGTACGTGGAGACGCTGGCCCGGGACGGCACCCTCCAGAGATGGGACAAGCGCGAGGAGGGGGATCTCCTCGTGTTCCGCCCACCCGATAGCTACGCGGGCGATCAACCGCTCATGTGGATGTGCAATCGGGATCTCCAGGTGGTGGAGCCACTCTCCGAGGAGCGGCGCCAACTACTGGAGACAGAGGCGTTGTGTCGAAGGGTGTCGGTTGATCTTGGAACCAACTGAATGAGGGCAGAATCCATGAACCTGACAACGGCACAACTCCAGGCACTCAAGGTGTGGCTGACAGCCAACGCCAGCGGGCTGAACGACGAACAATCTGCGGCCCTGCTCAATGCCGCCGCGAGCCCAGCCTTCACCGTCTGGAAAACCAGCGTCTCTATCGGCAAGGTGGGGGACAACCTCGTCGGCACGGACCTGGCGGGGCTCTCGACGCTGAACCACACGCGGCTCCAGACCGTCGTCACCCTTTCCGCCGGCGGGGTCAATCCGTCGCTGGCTGACCGCAGGGCCTTCTTCGACGACGTCTTCAGCGGGGCTGGGGGAACACTCACACGAGCCAAGCTCCTCATCCTGTGGAAGCGGCTGGCAACCGTGGGTGAGAAGCTCTTCGCTGTCGGCACGGGGACCGATGTGTCCCCGGCAACGCTTGGCATGCGCGTGGAGGGCGATGCCACGATCTACGCGGAGGGGGCAATCACCATCGCCAACGTCTCCGAGGCTCGCAACCAGCCGTGAAGGGGGTAGTCCAATGGCTGACTTGGCCACGTTTTACAAACGCATCGGTACGGCCATAGTTTGGGGTGAGGCGTCGGCAACCGCCATCCTCGGCAGTTACACGACCACCAAGACGCTGTCGCTTGACGCCCTGGCCGATGGCTCGGGCCGCATGGGTGCGCAACACGACCTCGGCACTGACCTGCCCGAGTACCTGCTCGTGATGGCTGGCGTGGAAACAGGTACGGCACCGACAGCAGGGCTCACCTGCGACTTCTTCCTGGCCTGGTCGATGACCAGCGCCGCCGCGTTCCCAGCAGGGGTGACGGGCTCGGATGGCGCCTGGCCGGCGGACGGCAACGAAGACGAATGGAAGCTCCAGTTGGGCGCCCCCGTCATCAGCCTGGTGGCGACCAACGACGGCACCACGGTTGAGGTGCAGAACGCCGTACTGGTCCCAGTGAAGGGGAGGTATGTCGCCGCCGTGTGCGATAACAACCTTGGTATCGCGCTGCGCGACGAGACGACGGCTAGCGACAACAGTTCTGGCTTAGTTGCATGGCCTGTGAGCATTGTTGCAACTGGTTGAGCGAAGGAGATAACTGTGAGTGAACAGTGGCTGAACGTGCCGAACTATGGAGGCCGGTATCAGGTATCAGATTGCGGCAGGATTGCATCATGTCCAGCCACACGCCCACCGAAGACGCTCAAGCAATGGCGTGATACGAAGGGGTATCTTCAAATTGGCCTGCGTCTGGATGGAGAGCGACACATCTGGAGAGTACACCGTCTGGTCATGCTGGCCTTTGTCGGCCCCTGCGCAGAGGGTGTGCAGGTCAACCACAAGGACGGCGTCAAGACGAACAACCGTCTCGATAACCTGGAGTATGTCACCCAGGCAGAGAACATGCAGCACGCTCTCCGCACTGGCCTGCGCGAGATAACCTACGTTCCAGGCGAGAAGCACCCGAAGCACAAACTGACTGAAGAGCAGGCAAGAGGAATCCTTGCCTCCACGGAGGTTGGTGCCGTCCTGGCGCGAAAACTGGGGGTGAGTAAGACGCTCGTTAACCGGATACGGGCCAGGCAGGTGTGGAAGCATTTGGCCACGGGGTGATTCCGCGTGAACGATTGGGATGCCATCGACTGGTCGGACCCGCTCAGCGACAGCTCGCTGAACCGTGGCCTCGTTTCTTGGTGGTTGTGCGGTGCAGACAGCCCGTACTGGGGCACGCCGACGCTGCGGGACATCGTGCCGAAGGGGGGCGGGGTTGGTGGCAACAACGGCACGCTGACGAACGGGCCGACGTGGCAGGGGGCGTTGGGTAGGCCGGGTGGGGCAGGAAATCTGAAGTTTGGTGGTACTAACTATGTCGATTCCTCCAGGGCAGTCGTCACCGGCTTCCCATGCACGTTGGCAGCCTGGGTTAATTTCTCAACAACACCTACCGCGTCGCACATCTATGGCTCAGGGGTGTCGGGATCGGCCAATAATCGTATCCGCATTCTGTGCGACAACGAACCATACTTCAGGGCCAATAGCAATGATTCGGCTGGTAGCGATGTAAACTGCACTGGCACGACCCTCATATCAGCAGGCGTATGGTATCACGTCGCCGGAACGTTTCAGGCGACAAGTATTCAGCTTTATGTCAACGGCTTGGCAGAAGGTTCACCAGCAAACCCTTCCAGCCCATCCTACGGTGCGTTTGATTATACCTCTCTGGCCGTGCTGCATCATTCCAGTGACATTCAGTTCTTGGCTGGAATGATTGACGATGCGCGTGGATGGGGCCGTGCCCTCTCCGCCGCCGAGGTGTTCCAACTCTACGACGACTCCCGCCGTGGCTACCCAGAGACGCTACGGCGTGAACGCAGGCGGCAGTGGGTCAGCGTGGCGGGCAGCGCCATCCTCCCGGCGCACGCCGTGCTGGTGCCAGCAGAATTACTTCCCCCCGAGCCTGGCCGTGTCCTCCAGAGTCGCCAGCCTCAGACAGCGCCTACGCCAGGCCAGGGCGCCACTCCTGCACTGCGCCAGCACGGCACCGTGGTACGTGCCCGCGCCCCAATCATCGCTGGCCCGCCGGGTGTGGACAACCCCGTGCAGGAGCCCACGGCCCCGCGCGTGCTGGCCCGCACGGAGGATGCTTGCTCCCTGGGCCTTGGGCAGGGATCTTCCCAGCAAGCCGGGGCCATCCCCGATCCGGATCTCACCACGCCCGGATTGGTGCGTCTGGCGCAAAGCGAGGAACCACCACCGTTCCCGGGCTGGGCAGGTAGCGACCATGCCCGGGTGGAAGCAACCGCCCCAGGTGTGGCGCCGGCACTGAACTACCTGGCGCGCAGCGAGGAGCCGCCACCCTATCCCGGGGCGAGTTCCTACAGCCATGCCTGGCCGATCCCGGTGCCTGTTACCGCCACACCGCCGTGCCTGGCCAGTGCCGAAGCGCCGCCGCCGCACCCGGGTTGGGTGCTGAGTGACCACGCCAAGCTGCAAGCAACACCGCCAGGCGTGACACCTGTCAAGTGTTACCTCTTCCAGGCTGAGCCGCCTCCGCCCTACCCGGGCTGGACTCTCAACCTGCACGGCAGGCCCAGCGATGCCCAGAGCATCCCCTGCCCGTATCGCCCGGGCGTTGCTGATCCAGCCACCACGCGCCGAGGCCGGGCCGATCAGAGTGGCGACAGGCGTGGTAGGAGCGACCAGAGTGGCGTGCGTCCAGGCCGAGCGGATCAATGCAAATGAGGTGACCCATGCCAGCGATAAATCTCACGACCTACCGCGACCTGGTTGAACACCTCATCGACTTTATGGGCGCGAATCCGGGAGGCGATGCCGCCCGCGACGCTCGCCGGGCTGCTTGCGGAGGACTGGCCTGTCTGGCAAGGAGCCATCTGTGGAACTACTACCAGACGCGGGGGCGAATCGCCACCGTGGCGCCGTACTCCACGGGCACGGTGAGCTTTTCCTCCAGCACCAATCAAGTGACCCTCACCTCGGGGACCTGGCCTTCGTGGGCGGCTCTTGGCACCATCCTCCTGCCCATGACACAGACTGGCAACACCTCCGTGGCGCAGGTGAGCTTTGAGGTGATCGCGCGCGACTCGGATTCCGTAATCACCCTGTCCACCAACAGCAACCCAGGGACAAACCTCAGTGCCGGCACCACCTACACCCTGTACAGGGATACGTTCCCACTCCCCATCGACTGCACGGCCATCGATCGGGCCATGCTGGTGGGCTACGCCACCTGGCTGGAGTTCGAGAACCCTGGCCAGTGGCTGGCCCGCCAGCAAATCTACCGGGGGCCGGCACTTCCGCATTGGTATTGTGTGCGCGGAGATCCTGACTACCTGGGATCGATGGCGTTCTCGCTCTTTCCCGTACCAGACAACCAGTACGAGATCGAGTTCATGTACAACCGCCAGCCAAGGCCCCTCAAAGTCGAGAGCTACTCCACTGGTAAGGTGTCTGTCACAAGCGGCTTTGCCACGGTGACTGGCACCAACACCAGCTGGAGTTCCAGGCTACACACAGGGTGTATCCTGCGCTTTTCCAACGACGGGACGAATCTTCCTACCAGCGATGTGGGCGCCTACCCGGCGGCTCTGGAGAGAGTCATCACCACGGTGAACTCCACCACCAGCATCACGCTGGACTCCGTGGCCGATCAGACCTTCGCCAACGTGGCCTATGTGATCTCCGACCCGGCAGACATCGAGCCCCTCGCCATGCGCCTGGGTCTCCTGCGAGCGTGCGAGTATCAGCTCGGCGTCTCGCGCAACCGAAGGGATCGCAGCGATCTGGAGCAGGAGTTCCTGAAGGAACTCATCCGTGCCCGCGAAGCAGACTCCAGGAACTTTTCCAGCCAGAGCCCGCGCGGCAACCGGGCTTTCCCCACGCGCCTGATCGACTTCCCCCAGGCGGCCGATAGCTAAGAGGAGATGCCATGCCCTGGGTTCCACCTGAGAAAGTGAACCGTGTCGAGCTACGAGATTTCCCTGGGCTCGTCACCCGTTCTGATCCCGGCGACGTCGCCGACGGTGCGAGTCGGGATCAGGTAAACCTCACCTCGCAGCGCCCGGGCGAGCTGCGCCTGCGTCCGGGCTACCTACCCCTCACCTTCCAGGAGGACTGAAAGATGTTCGTTGGCTTCACGCAACTGGAAGCGTCCCTGGTGATCGATGTGCTGGCCAGGAACTCTTCACTGAGCCCCGTGAACCTGGATGCCCTGCCCACGTACAGGCTGTATGGCCCGAGTGGGCTCATGGACTCGGGTACGGGCACTTGCACCCTCAAGGAGTCGGGGAGTGTTACAGGGGCGACCAATGCCTCCCCCATCGTGGTGACCAGCGCCTCGCACGGGCTCACTACGGGTACTCGGGTTACCATCGCAAGCGTCCTGGGCAACACGGGCGCCAATGGTACTCACACCATCACGCTGGTCGATACCAACTCGTTCTCGCTGGATGGCTCTGCTGGCACCGGGGCGTATACTTCAGGAGGCACCTGGAACACCACGGGCATGTACACCTTGACGGTGAGTGCCCTGGCTGCCCAGGGCTACGAGGCCGGGGTCACCTACACTGTGCTGGTCAGTGGCGCCCTGTCTGCCACGGCCTGGGCGGATCTTCATACTTTCCTGGTAGGGTGAAACATGAGCAAGGACACGCTGATCAAGCTGGCCATGACGGCGAATGGGGAGTGTTTCCAGGCCACCCTGATGGAAGATCAGGTTCAGGAACTGGTGTCGCTCTGCACTTCGATGATCGAGGATCTGCACGACATCGTGGACGAGATCAACCACGGCTCCACGGCGTATGATCGCTTTCCAATTCTCGTGGCGACGGGCATCGTGGATGTAACCGGGGTGGAATCGATGGGCAAGCTGGAGGACTCCTGATGTACCTGGGCCGCTATCAGCAGGGTCAGGAAGTGCCCTTTGTCTTGCTGACCAAGGGTTCCACAGGCGTGCCAGTGGCCCCTGACGCTGCGCCCCTGGCGGATGTCTACTCCAGCACGGGCTTGTTGGCGAGTGGGCTCAAGGTCCCTGCCCTGGATGGCGCCGCCGTCACTGGGCTGTTTCAGGGCTTTCTGTACCTGGATGAAAGCTACCCGGTGGGGCACTACTCCATCGAAGCTCACTGGGTCTCGGGTGTGTTCACGGGCAGCATGCTTCTGTACTTCGAGGTAGCTCCAGGCGGCGATGCCACTGGGCAAGTTCTCGCTCTCTGCTACTACCACAGACCACAGGCCGATTTCCTGGTCCAACAGAGAACCAGTGGGCGTGTCTTCAAAGGCAAGAATCCGAGGGTCGCGTGATGCAAGCCAAACTCGATCTGAAGGGTTACTGGATAGCCGATGGCCTTGACGCCCAGGGGCACCTCCTCTGGCAGGAGGCGATCTACAACGACGTGGTCAGCGCCGCCCTTACTGACCTCCTGAGCGTGTACTTCGCCTCGGGCACCCAGAAACCCAGCTGGTATGCCGGGCTCATCGACAACGCCGCGTACACAGGCGTGGCCCTGGCCGACACCATTAGCTCCCATGCCGGCTGGGCGGAGAGTACCGCCTACTCGGAAAGCACGCGCCCGCAGTGGACACCCACCGTGAGTGGCGGGCTGGCCAGCAACGCCACGGTGATCCTCTTCACCATGAGCGCTGCTACATCGCTCCGTGGTCTCTTCCTGGTGAGCAACTCCACCAAGGGCGGTAGCACGGGCACCCTGTGGAGTACGGCCCTGTTCACCACGGTGCGGGCCATGCTCACACTTCAGACATTGCGTCTGACATATCGCCTGCGCGCGGCTGGAGGTGGCTGATGCTGTGGTTTGTAGCACGGGTGATCAGTGCCGAGGCCGCACCCCCCCATCCGGGCTGGGTGCTGGCACGGTCGCAAACTTGCCCAGCAATCACCCTGGAAGTGACCATCACGGTCGATCAGAGCGTGATCGTGAGCCAGCGTGTCGAGAGCGATGGCCCACTCGTTACGGCCCGCTACAGGAGGTGACCATTGCCAGACAGTTATGCCCAATCCCCTGATGGGACGCTGTTTATTGCCAACGGGGTCAACGAGCCCCTCGTGTGGGACAGCCTGGGCGCCGTCGAGCCGGCGGGCATGCTCGCGCCCAGTTCGGCACTGACCCTCGCTGGATCTGGCACTGGCACCATCACGGGGGCCTACCTTGCCTACACCCGTTACCTGGATAGCCACGGCAACGTGAGCAACTTCTCGGACGTCTCGACCACGGTCACCCTCACCGCCGTGGGTCTGATCACCTACTCCTCTGTGCCTGTGCCCGTACAGACCAAGGTGACGCGCAGACAGATTCTGCGCAACACCGCTGGCCAGACGGCGGTGTTCTACGTCGATGTGGACACCACTGATCTCACTACTACCAGCTTTACTTCTACACGCCTGGACTCTGAGCTGGCCAGCCAGGAAGCGCAGAGTCTCTTTGACACCGAGGGTGGGCTGCTGGCCAACACGCACAACCCGCCCCCCAGTACCAAGAGCGTACTGGCCCATCACCTGGACCGAATGTTCCTGGCCTGCGAGATCGAGTACCGCGAGGGCAGCGTCAGCACTACTCTGGGCTCCCTCACTGTGAGCGGCGTGGGCACCCAGTGGCCAAGCACCTTTGAGGGGAGGTTTCTCTGGGTTGATGGTGCCCCGGAGAGTTACGAGATCGACTCCGTGAACGAAGTGACCCAGACCCTCACCTTGTTGAGTGCCTACGCCGGGCCGACGAACCCCTATGCCCGCTATGCGATTCGCCCAGCGCCAGGGGAGCGGAGACTCATCTACTACTCCAATGCAGGCGAACCACAGTCCTGGCCGCCCACGCAAGTCCTGTCCCTTCAGGACGACGGCGACGAACTCACGGGGCTCATGCCCAAGGGAAGCTTCCTCTACATGCTGGAGCGGAGGCACATCTACCGCTTCACCTTCCAGAGCGACCCTGGCGAGGACGGCTATGTGTTTCTCTCGGCCTCGCGCGGCTGCGTAAACAACAGATGCTGGGTGGTGGTCGATGAAGACGCCTACATGCTCGATGAGGCAGGCATCTACAAGTTCTCGGGTGGGCAAGATGCAGAAAGTGTGTCGGCCCCGATTCAGGATCTCTTCGAGCCGGAGACCTCTTCCTCGCATCCCTACCGGATCAACTGGACCTCGCGGAGCTACTTCCACGCCAACTATCACCCCGGGCAGGAGGTGATCCGCTGGTTCGTGGCTCTCTCGGGATCGGGCTTTCCCAGGCATGCCCTGTGCCTGGACCTCACCCAGTCCAGATGGTGGATCGAGGAGTACCAGATCCCCATCGCGTCGAGCGTGCAGGGTCGCCTGGGGGGCCAGCCAAGGGTGTTCCTGGGCGGCCCCGCCGGGCAAGTCCTCCTGCATGGCGAGGGCTCTCTGGACGGCGCCGCTCTTGGCCACACCCTGCGCGGCACGGCGACCAGCGCGACTCTCCTTACCCTGAGTGACACGCTGGCCAGCTTTCACTCCACCCAGGTGGGCTGCCCGCTGTGGATCGTGAGCGGGCGCGGCGCCGGGCAAGCACGAATCATCGCCAGCGTCACTGCCACCAAGCTCACGCTCGCGCGCCCCTGGCTGATCCTGCCCGACACCACCAGCGTCTACCAGGTGGGGGGCATCTCCTGGCGATTTCGGACCCGCTGGTTCCGTTATCGCGACGACGACAAGGAGCAGGCACGCCGCCTGGAACTCACCTTCGAGCCGTGCGTGCAACCCTCCCAGGTAGAAGCCAAACTCTACCAGGACCGGGACGATGTCGCGGTCCTGCAAGGAAGCACAGGCGAACTCAACGGTTGGACCAGCGTGCAAGGTGCCCCCGAGCTGGTGGGGGACCTCACTCGGGTGATTGGCTACCTTCAGCGGAGGCTCGACGGGTTCAAGGATCTCTACGCCGACGGGCCACGCTTCCTTCAAGTGGAGCTTTCTGGAGTCGCCAACCAGGAGCCCGTGCGGCTCTACGAACTCGTGATCGATGGGGTGAAGTGATGGGCTTTCTCCGAGACGAGGCTCTGCGCCTCTTGAGGGAAAAATGGCAAAATCCCACGCTCCTTGCCGAGGAGTTATACACGATTTTGAACTCCGATTTGCCATTGAACATCGATGGGCCAGTGACCATCAACAACCCGCCAGGCAGCACGGAGCCGGGCCTGACCATCAATCAAGAGGGCGGCGGGGACATCGCGTTCCAGATCAACAAGAACAACGGCGACGGCACGCAAAGCATCGTGCAGCTCTCCTACACCGGCGACACCCTGGTCTTCGATGGCCCCATCACGGATCCGGAAGATCCTGATGCCGACGAGGATAATACCGAGGAACAGACGCCCGAATCCTCCGGTGGTGGGAGCATCCCCTGCCGCGTCGTGTCGCACATCGGCAGCGGGGCCAGCTACCAGATCGCGCTCTACGAGCAGGGCGTGGATCTGGGAATCACCCAGACCGTGACTGCCACGCAGCTCCAGATCGCCGCCGATGCAGAGATCCCGGAAGGAACCTGGACGTTCGCCAACAAGATCAGCCGCACTGGCGGGGATGTGTTCTATATTCAGGTGCCTGTGTGGTTGTGAAAAATGGGGGTGGCATACCTATGGCGGAAACCAATATTGGCATGAAGACGTGCCGCTGCTGCAAACAAAGCGCTCCGCTTGCCGACTTCTACATGGCAAGGCGCAACCGCGACGGGCGCTACTCCTACTGTCGGACATGCGCTCGCCAGCAGACTGCCAGGTGGGAGAGAGATAACCCAGCGAAAAAGAGGGCTACTACGAGAGAGTACTGGCTCAAAACCCACTATGGAATTACGCAGAAACAATATGATGCAATGCTTGTGAGCCAAGGTGGCCGCTGCAAGATTTGTCGCTCTGAAGGCAGAAATACACGTCGGGCACAGCGATTTGCGTTGCACGTAGATCACGACCACAAGAGCGGGCACGTCCGAGGTCTACTCTGTCACCGCTGCAATACGATATTGGGCAATGCAGGCGACGACGTAGACATACTTTTGCAAGCCATCCAGTATCTCCAAACGGCAAAGGCCGAAGAAGAATCCGATGAATAACAACCCTCTGCGCCTGACCACCGACTGGACCGGCAAGCCAACCCTCGCACACGCCAACCTCACGGCGGCGCAGCAGGCCGCTGGCGGCTACCCCGTGGCGTTCCACGAACTCAACCGTGCCAACCACGTGACCGACGTGAACACCCTGGGCAGCGCCTGGCAGTGGGGTCTGCTCAGCGGCACGGACACCTTTGCGAGGCAGGGATATGTCATCCGGCGGCCGCGAGCGATTGGCGTCATCGTCTCGGGCTGGTCACAGCCGCACCACAACGCAGCCATCCGTACCGAGCTGAGGGCATTTCCTCAAGTGCTGGCGGATCTGTTCGAGCCCAGCGGGATCTATGTGTTCTCCGGCCAGAGCCCGGATGCCTACTTCCCCGGTGGTGGCGCGGCGGTCAGCGGCGTGGCCGACCAGGGCGGTGGCGGCCGCTGGTTGCGCGATTGCTGCCCGCGCAGCAGCGTACAAGACGAATTCGCCTACGACTATTCGGCTTACGGCGGGGATAACTACCGGGAGTCGCGGCCAGCAGATATCTGGCAGGGCGATGAGGTGTACAACGCCATTCAGGCGGGCACCCTTGACTGCAAGCGGCCCTTCACGACGGACGAGTTCGCCGGCGCCGGGGATATTCTCCTGGTACTGCTGATCAGCAATTCCCTGTACAGCGCCTACACGGCGCAGGGCTTCCCCGTGGTGGCAGTCACTGATGCAGCACCCCCCACGGCGTTGTTTGGCTATCCCAACGGATCGGATGTGGTGACAGCCGCTGACGTAGCCCCAAAGCAATTCGGCCAGTCGGTCTACGAGGCCGACCTGGCGACGTTTTTGGGCATCTACTCCAAGTACAGTCGGCTGCGTGTCCTGCTTGTGCATGATTACCCCACTGATCAGGACTTCCTGGTTGGGCCTGGGACAGGTGGATTCGACTTCTACGGCAACGGACCCCACTCGGGGACGTGGACCACGCAAGACGGCGCCTACGCTTTCGACTTCGGCAACTACTCCCCGCCCCAGGCAAACTCCTGGTACTGGAACCAGACCTTCGACTACGACCTCTGGGTCCAGGAACACATCGCCGAAGTCCTGGCCACGGACCTTGCCGGCTACCCCTTCCGGCAGATGAGCTACAGCCAGGACGACATCATTGCCGAGGCAGCGGCCTTCTTTGGTGTCGAGTTGTAGCGTGGCGTGGGCAAGTGGTGGTATAATCAAGCACGGGCTGGGGTGCGTGCAGGGGGAGGACAGTAATCATGGGAATGTGGACTGGCGAGGGGGCTGGGCCTGATATAGGGAACCGCTACGCTCTTGCGATAGGACAGCAGCAGATCGAGAAAAACCAGACCAAGAACCAGAAGGACATCGCCTTTGGCCAGCAGCGCAACGCGCTTGCCCTGGCCGGCATCAACGCCAACAGCGCCAGCAATGTTGCTGGCATCCAGGCCGAGGCGAGCAAGTACCCGGCCACGCTCGCACAAGGGCGCTTCGACCGGGTGTTCCCCTTTGTTCAGCAGCAATTCGGCGCTCTCTCCAGCCAGCTCGGCACGGGCGGATCTGGCGGCGAAGGCACAGGGGGATTTGGCCCAACCATCTCGGCACAGGGTGTGTACAGCCCCGAGCAGATCCAGGGGCAAGCCAATCAGCTGCGTGCCCAGAACAGCCAGCAGGCGCAGAGCCAGACACGCACGGCGGCACGCAACCTTGCCGGGCACGGCATGAGTTCGCAAAGCCCCCTCTTGCAAGCCCTGGGAGCCCAGTACCAGGGGCAAGCCCAGCAGGCCAGCACCCAGGGCGAGAACGACCTGCGCTACCAGGCAGCCCAGGGCAACGCCACCCAGCAGCTCAAGGGCCAGCAGGCGCAGGAAGCCCAATTCGCATCCAGGCAGCAAGAGGCCAACGATCGCCGGCGGATTCAGGCCCAGCAGTCGTCGGCCCTCCTGGCCGCCCTGGCCGGCCTTATTTGAGAAGTACCACAGGGAGAGACACCCATGCCGTTTTCCAATCTCGCACCCGAGGCCATCCAAGCCCTCATGGAGCCGCGCCAGCCGTTCGGGGTGCGCGAGCTGAACATCGCCGAGGGCAAGCAGCCCAAACGGGTCGGCCCAGGCTGGCCAACCGCTGACTGGGAAAACCAGCCCGCTGGTATGCCAGGGCCAACTGCTGGGCCGGGGGCTCCACTCACTCCGCTGGCAGGCGTCATGCCCCACAGCCCGTTCTCCGACGCCATCGCGAGCGTGGCTCCGATGCCTACGATGCCCGTGGCCCCAGGTGGAGCCTCACCACTGGCCCGGCCGGCGCCCACCTCCTATGGTGGGATCTCCGCTCCGCAGATGCCTCCCCTTGATCCCAATGGGATGGCCAGACAGTTCCAGGAATTCGACAAGCAAATGGGACCGTTTAAGCGGCCTTTCTGGGCCGGTGAGCCTGGTGATGGAGTCCCCATCGATAGCAGGTCTCATCTCTTTCATTTGATGGGCAGTGTTCTTCCCGCGATGGAAGGCGCTCACCAACGCGAGAGGATGAACCAGTATCAGAACCTCTTCAAGCTGGACACCATGCGGTCTGGGGACCAGCTACGGGCGGAGACCGGCCTGGCCGAGCGGGCACTGACCAACAAGGGCAACCTCGACGTGGCCACGCTGGCCGCTGCTCAGGACAAGACACGCTTCGCAGAGCGACTGCTTGAACGTGGGGAGAACCCAGAGCGCATCCGTGGGCTGATGGGTGCCCGCGAAGGTTTCAACCGCGAACTGGGGATGAGCCGTCTTGGCTTTCCTGGCGGACCGCATGGTGGCCCTGCCCCCTTCCCGGGCGGGGTAGTGCCGGGCACTAAGGGGGCACTCACACCAGAACAGGAGACCGACGCCCAGTTCGTGAAGGCGCAGAACGCTCTCTCCCTGGAACAGAAGGCCCCCATCCTGGAGATGGCTGGCCCCAAGTACAACGCCCAAACCCTGGCCAGCAGGCTGGGTGGCTCCAACAAGGCGGTCATGAGCCCTGGGTTTCTCGGCGAGATCGATGCCCAGCTGCGCGGCCGCACCACAGGGTCGCAGGCCGAGACCGATGCCGATCTTCAGCAGCAGTTTATCAAGCATGCCTCGCAGATTCTCAGGCTCCAGGGTAGGGGCAGGGGCACATTCGGTGGGACTCCTCTGGAACTCAAGCCCGGATGGGTGAACAACGAGTACAGGATTGGGAAGCCGGCTGGCGGATCGACCATGATGCGCCGCATGGCTACCCCCCAGTTTCTCGGCAACCTTGGCTACCGCCCGCTGGAGTATCTCTCCGGCTACGGCAGCGCCCTGCCCAACTTCACCCGCGCCGGGGATCAGACCAGCGAGGCCACGGCCAACGCTCTCGGCGCACTCCTCAAACAGCGCTACGGATACAGGGGAGAATGATTCATGTACCCACCTGCTCGCGCGACCCAAGGGCCTGGCCCCGGAATGCCTCAAGGCATGCCGGGCCAGCAATCACAACTCATGTCCGCCCTGATGGCTGGCGGTCCCGGGATGCCTCAAGGCATGCCGCCTCCGGGGATGCCACCCGGCGAGGGCGGTGACATGCAGCAGCAACTGGCCCTTCTGGCAGAGCTGCTGGGACCGGAGGCGCTCCAGCAACTTCTGGGTGGGGCTGGTGGCGGGATGCCCATGTCGATGGGTCCGGGGCAAGGGATGCCGATGCCGATGGGGAGGTAACCATGCTCGGAACCGCTGTCTCGTCCGCTGCTGGTGCTGGTCTGGGTGGTCTTCTGGGCCAGCTGGGTGAGGGCCTGTCTGCGCCGCGCAAGGGCCTCTGGTCGATGCTGGGCTTGCCCGAGCATGGCGCCGACCTGGTGAGCCAGGGGCTTGGCCTGGATCGCGATTCCGCTCTGGCCCAGGCGCTGGGCATCGGGGCGGAGATCGCCGGCGACCCGCTCATGTACGCAGGCTCCGTACTGGGACCGCTCGCGCGCATGGGCGGCCGTGGCATGATGGGGGCGCGCGAGGCAGGGATGGCTGGCGAGGGCGTCGAGGCGATGGGTGCAGGGCGCCAGCCGGCCATGCAGCGATTCCAGATGGGCAGGGAGTTCGCCTTGCCCGAGGCTGTCGGGCCACCCGAATACGTCCCGCCGCGCATGTTGGAATCCAGGCCGGGGTACGCGCAGAACATCGAAGATCCCTTCGGGCTGGGCCGGGCTGTGACGCTCCCGGCGGTTGGCGAAGATCCCATGCTTGCGATCCTGGCCGGTCAGGAAGCACAGGCATCGGCGCAGGCGCTGGCCGAGCAGGCGGCGATGGCCCGGATGACACAGGCGAGTGGCGAAACGCTGGGCGCGCCACGCCTTCCCGTTGCAGCCGGGCCACAGCAGCAGGCGTTGCAGGAGTACCAGGGCACGATCGGCGCGCTGCACGATCAGTCCACAGAACTCCTTGGCAAGGGCTTCGCCACCACCGACGAGCATATCCTGAACACCCAGATGGGGCAGGAACTGCTGGAACAACTCGGGGTGAGTGCCAGGGAGAACCTTAATCCTGGACCGCTCATGCCTGGCGAGATCGGCTATGGCCGGGCAGCATCGGGCCTTGGCGGCAACCCAGACCTGCTTGGCCCACTCGGCCAGCGCGAAGCCGAGGCGCTACTCATGCGGAAGCACCTGGCCAATGTGGAGGGGATGATCCCTGGAATCAGCGATATCCCACAGGACAGCCCACTCTACGACTCGCTGGCCGTCCCGGCGGTCGAACAGGCAGGTGAACCGTATCGCGCAGGGGCAGGCATTGACAGGCTGCTCCAGCGCGGCATACCTGGCCTCGAAGGGATGGACACCGGCAATCTTGGACTGGTCAATGAACTCCAAGCACGATCTGCTGGAGAACCTTCGTCGTTTGCGGACAGCTTCATCGATATGTTCCAGAGACAGGGCGCCGCCTACGCCGCCAACCCCGAACTCCAGCAGGCGCGGCGCCTGTCCCGCGCTGGCGAGCAGCTGGCCCTGGGGCAGGCCGCCCCCGAGCAGGTCCCAGCACTCATCGAGGAACTCCGGCGCTACGGGATTCCAGTCGATCCTAAGGTGATTCAGCAGGGCTACAGGAGCAATGCAACCAGCAACCTGAACATGGCAGCTGGCGATCTCAACGCGAACCTCCTTCTCCCTGCTGCCGAAGACCGTGGCTTGATCGAGGCCCTGGAAGCTCGCGGGGGCGGTGATTTACTCCGCCAGCTGGGACCGGAGCGCTTCAGCCGGCGAATCACTAATCTTGAAGGGGCTCTGGACAACACGTTCCCGGATGCTTACCAGGAGAGGATTCGTGGATGGGCTGGCACTGAAGCTGGCCACTTGGAGAACTATCTGATCCAGGTACTCCGGGCTCGCGGCCTGATTTGAGGTAACTCCAATGCCCCCATTCGACACCCCCTGGGACCCGATGTCGCGCATCGTGGCGCAGAACCCCTGGCTGGCGATGGGCCAGCAGCAGGGGCAGGCGCAGGCTCCGCGCCCGAAGATCCAGCCCCTTGGCCCGGAGGAGGAAGACTCACTGCTCGGCAAGATCGCCGGCACGGCCCTGGGCGGGCTCGGCTACGTGGGCAGCGTCTTCGACAAGGCTCTGGGCGGGCGCGCCATCCGTGGTCTTCTTGGTGGCCGGCCCGAGGAGGCGCTAAGCATCATCCCGGGCTCGGACTGGGTCGGCCTGACCGACGAGCAGAACAAGGTGCATGGCAAGGATCTCCTGGGCTTCTCCCCTGATGATGATTCCTGGGGCGCCACTCTGGGCGGGCTGGCCACGGAGCTTGCCCTTGATCCAGGGATGTACATGAGTCTCGGCGCCGGGGCGATCGGCAAAGCGGGGCAGGTGGCCAAGAAACTAGGCGTACTGCCCAAGACTGCCACGGGGCGGGTCACCAAGACCCTGAAGGATGTCCTCCCGGCCGCTGTGGAGATTGGCCCGCCGCACCCATTGCGCATGGCTGCTGAGCATGCCGCAGGCGGGGCCAAGAACCTTGCCTCCCTGGAGGGCGAACACCTGGGCGGGCTCCTGGGCCTGGGGCTGCCCTTCCAGCACCCGAGCATGCTCCTGGGTCAAGGGCAGGCAGGGGCGGATCTCCTCGCTGGGGCAGGCAAGGCATTCCGAGGAGCGGACTCACTGGCCCGGGCCACCCCGCTCGTGGGTGGGCTCTATGGCCACGCCGCGGATATCACTGGTAAGGGACTCGATGCCGCTGGCAGGTACGCTGGGGCGCTCTTTCAGCGCCCGAAGATGGGCGCCACCACGCACATGGGCCAGGAGAGCGCCATCGAGGCCACTGGCGTCGAGAACGCGATCCGGCAGCAATCCAGGGAGAAGGCCGGGCGGTACGCCAGGAGCCTCCAGGAGGCAGGCGTCGATGATCCGCACGGCGAGCTGCTCAACACGGTCCTGGAGGCCAAGAGTGGGTATGCCGGGCCGGTGCATCCCAGCATCCAGGAAGTGGCCGACGCCATGCACGGGGACTACGTCGGGGCCATGAGAGGCTTCCAGGGACGAGGCGGTAATCTCCAGCCCCTCAGCGATGCCGAGATCGCCTTCGCGCCACGCTATGTGAGTCCTACGGGCACGGGTGGTGGCCGGGGCTCGCGGCCACTCAACCCGATGGACGCCGAGGTCGCTGGGCGCAAGGAGCTTCTCAAGGACATCCCCGGTGGCAAGGGCGCCATCAACCAGATGTCGCTTGACCCGGCCGTGCATGCCGACGCGCCGAGCATCTTGCCGGTCGCCAAGCACATCCGTGGCACCTACCTCAATCACGGTGCCGCCCAGGAGCAGCGCCTGCTCGACATGGCCAAGATACCAGCCGACGCCTTTGACTTCGCCCGGCATCCTGGTCCAGACTTCGCGCGGGGCATTCCGGCCAGCGCGGAGTGGACCGCCGCCAAGGCACTCGCCGACGAGCGTGCCGCCCTGATCGCCACGGTCAAGAAGTCCGAGGGCCTGGCGGACTACATGCGGGGCTTGAGACCGGCCCGCAAAGCGTCGATCGGCACGGACAACCCGCTCCCGCTCTTCAACCAGCACCCGCTGGCGGACTACGAGACCTACTTCGAGCGCATGGCACGCATGGAAGGTGCGGTCGGCGCTTCCCAGGGATTGCTCGCGCGTGCGGCTCGTAGAGTCCCCGAGGGCGGGCGCCTTCCCGAAGGTGCCCTGCGACTCACCGACGCCCTGGAATCTGGCGGCCTGACCAACAACCCCTATGCCCAGCAGGAACTCCGCAGACGCCTGAGCGATACACGGGCCGCCAAGGGTTTGACCTCCGACCTGGCCACCGTGAAGGAAGGTGAGCTGAGTAACTTCTTCGTCGGCAAGGACGTGATGGACGAGTTGGGTCGCTACTCGCGAGGCTTCCAGGCACCGGGCGCGGTCAACGATAGCCTCTCTGGCTTCGACTGGCTGACCAACCTGACCAAGGGCTTGCAGACGGCGCCCTGGCCGGCCTTCCATTTGCGTAACCGGGCTTCGGGCGAGTTTGGCAATGTCATGATGGGCGGCGCGGGCGGTGGTGGCGAGGCGTATCGCCTGATGCGTGGCGGTGTCCTGCCCGAGGCCGCCAAGATACCGGAGTTCGCGGCACGCGGGCTCACCGCCGAGCAGGCGACCAAGGAACTGGCCCTGGAGATGTACTCCCGGGGTCTCTCCGGTTATCGCCCGTCGCGCGGCAACGAGGTCGTTGGCCCCCTGGGTGACACACTCCGCACGGGCTCCACGCTGGACGACTTCACCAATCGCATCCCGGGTGTGGAGTCGCACGGCCCGGAGACCATCGCCCAGAAGGTACGCGAAGGCTCGTGGAACCCGCTCGCTGGCGATGCCTTTGGGCCAGTGGCTGGTGGCCGTGAGGCTGGCCATATCGTCGAGGGAGTCAACCGGGGTGGCCTCTACATCCAGCTGCGCAAGCAGGGCTACACACCCGATGCCGCAGCGGAGCAGGTACTCAAATCCCACTTCGACTACTCGCGGCAGGGCAAGACCGACTTCGAGGCCAACGTCTTGAGCCGGCTTATTCCTTTTTACCGATATCAGAGAGGAAATGTCCCGTTTGTGGCCGAGCAGATGGCCCAGCACCCAGGCGGGGTGGCAGCGACCACGGCGCGAGTGGCTGGCAACCTGCGCCAGCAGGCTGGGTTCCTCCCCGATTACCTGGGCTCCGGCCTGGCCGTACCCGTGGGCGGCGAGGACGAGAAGGGCACACGGCGCTACCTCACACGCCTGGATCTTCCCCCAGAGCAGGCGTTCGAGATGCTGCACGGCGGACCCAGAGGGCCACAGAACTCCTTGCTCTCCCTGATGGGGCAAGTGAACCCGCTCATCAAGGCGCCGCTGGAGTGGGCCACGGGCAAGCAGTTCTTCTCGGGCCGTGACATCGGCGATCTGTACAACGTGACAGGGAGCAGCACGCTGGATCAGCTGGTGGCCAACAGCCCATTTTCCAGGGCATTCACCACAGCCCGCACCCTCGCGGACGAGAGGAAGTGGCAAGATCCCCTCGCAGCGCTGGCGATCCCGCTCAACCTGGGCACGGGTGCCAAGGTCACCGATGTGGACCTGAACAAGCAGCGCACCATCGCCGCACGCGAGTACGTCCAAGAAGTTCTCCGGGGCCAGCCCGAGATCGGCAAGCTGGAGACACTCTATCTCAAGCCTGGCATGGAGAGTCAGCTCACGCCCCAGGAGTTGGCCTTGCTCAGGCTTCAGCGGACGATCGAGGCGAAGGCTGTCGCCCAGCGTAAAAACGCCGGCACTCCTCCTTGAACTCCACCGCGATGGCTTCATCCTCGCGAGAGAGTGACTCTGAGCATGCTGGGCACCAGAACTCGAAGGAACGAGGTGGCAACTGTTCCCAGAAGGTATTGCCGTCGCGATCGATTATGGCTGACCAGGTCTTGGCATGGCTCTCGTTTCGCTCCATCGGCACTTCGCAGTCGTAGCACTGGATCATGGCGACTGATCTCCTTCTTTGGCGAACAGGCTCTGTTGTTTGGCCAGGTCGGCACACCCCGGAGGCGTCATGGGGGGTATCCCAGGGAGCATGGAGGTGTGCCGCTCCGTGGGCAGATCCAGGACGATGAGGATCTCCCTGGCGATGGCCGGAAGGACTTCGCCAAACAGGCAAGCGGCATCGGCCGGGCCATCGCGCCTGACCAGCCACAGGCTAACGAACTTCCCGTCAGGCTGATCGACGACGCGCACCAGATAGCGATCCCTGAGTGGCTTCTTCTTGCTCATGGCTTTTCCTCCTACGGGGTGTGTTTGCTGAAGGCATTGATCAGTTTCCAGAGCGTGTCATTGGAGCCGACAGCAGCATCCTCGGGGCCGGCACGTCTGCGCACTTCTACCCAGGTGATCGGTTTAGGCGGGTTGCAGCCCCAGTCCTGGCCTGGCCCATCACACGAGCAGTGGCCAAGAGGCATGCCCTCGAAGAGCCCATCCAGGCGATGAGCCAGTGCCTCACCGGAGCCATCGTAGTCGCCTGACTCATACCAGTAGATCACACGGAAGAAGCGGTGCAGCGGCCAGCCACGCACGCCGCAGTCGTCCTCGCTCAAACACTGGGTCCAGCATGGGCTGCGAACTGCCCTGGCCTGGTCGTGGCATCCCAGTTCGTCCAGTCTGTCGGCGATGGCGAGTCGGAGCAAAGGATCTTCTGGCCCGTCCAGTGCCTGGTAGAGCGAATTCAGGTCGATGTCGTACTTCATGGTTTCACCTGTCGCCGCCATCGCCGCCGTAGTTAGACGGGGCAGCAAGGCTTTCCGACGATGTCC
>ERZ1292642.300-Hain-H14-01um-R1-300-length-32809-cov-6_pt1 | contig 20259 bp, 28 predicted proteins | sample MGYA00564403_ERZ1292642 | MGnify/ENA primary metagenome ERZ1292642 (study PRJEB36523, sample SAMEA6512643) | groundwater metagenome | collected 2019-01-09 | study: AquaDiva: Metagenomics assemblies of 32 groundwater samples | reverse complement strand
CGTGAGGTCGCACCCGCTCACGTACAGGTAGCCGCCGATTGTCGTCGGCAGCGTGACCCCCTTGAGGTCGCACCCGCTCACGTCCAGGTAGCCGCCGATTGTCGTCGGCAGCGTGGCCCCCTTGAGGTCGCACCCGCTCATGTCCAGGCTGCCGGCGTACTGCGACATCTGGAGCGCTTCTCGAAGCGCCCAATTAAAAAAATCCACGAATCGCGGCCACCGCGTGCGAATCCGCGCCGCGCACTCCTCTGCCGTCGCGCGGTCCTCGGGCGCTACGCGCGCCTCAATCTCGCCGCTCGGGAGGTAGTGCCCCTCCCGCCAGAGCTTCTCGTTGAGGCTCAGCGCCTCGCGCGTTGCCTCGTGATGGTCCAGCACCGACACAGCCACGTCGCCCGTGTCCGGTCTGTGCCAAAAACTCGCCAGTCTGCACATCGTCGTATCCTCCAGGGCGGCCCCAATCGCCGCCACCATCCTATACACGCATCGGCCAACAATCCGCCAGATGCCGCAAATTTTTTTTTCTCAGGAATTATGGTTGTAAAATCGGGACGTGACGGCCTAATACCATAGTACATCAGCACCCCACGCAGTATTGTGCGCTCGCCACACTCGCAACTCTCACGAGCTCACGACATTGCGTCAATAGTGGAAGGAGTTCCTGCGACCGCTCCTCCTATGAGGGGCGGCGCAAGTCGGGCCAGCGAGTCGGCCAGCGCCTCGGCCAGCGAGTCAACACGGTCGTTTGCGCGTTTTCTGGGCATCATGTATGCGCGGTCCATGACATGTGTAGCCGCGTGGCTACATTGCAGACAAGTGGTCACTTGTTTGCGCCTCGTGGGTGGCCTGGGGCAGGGAAAATGCCCCAGACCCCCACGGGTCAAAGTGGTCGAAGATACCCTCGTTAACCCCTTCGCGCGGCAACTAGTTACGTGGTGGTTAGCGAGTGGCTTAGGTGGGCAGATTGGAGGGCTGAAAAGTGGGAAGGGGGAGCGGGTTAGGTGGTGGCAAAAGTGGTCAAAGGGGCGCGATAAGTGCCAGTGATATACGCTCGGTTGAAAAGAGGCTTGAGCTGCTTGAGACGACGGCGGCGCGGCTTGTTGGTCTTGAGGTGGCGGTGGGGAAGCTGTCGGAGCCACACAGGCACGAGGTGCCTGCGCTTGGGCCACTGACGGAGCGGGTGGGTGCCCTAGAGGCGCTGGTGGCGCCGGCCGAGGCATCGAGCAACCTGGCAGAGCGAATGGGGGCCGCGGAGAGGCATTCGCGCGTTGCTGACCGGCGGCTGGACGGCCTAGAGAGCTCGTTTGTGCGCGTTGAGGAGCGGCAGAACCGGCTGCTGAATGGTCTGGGCGACCTGGGGGACGCACCATGAGTGGTGGGATGACGACGCACATTGATGCGTTTCGGAAGCGATTTGAGGCGCGCCTGAAAGAACTTGGGCGCGCCGACGAGTTCGCGGCACAGGTGCAGATGTACCGGCACATGGGGGACTTACCCAGGCCGGCGTGGCACAGGGCCGCGACGCCGTACATTGAGAAGGCCGTGCTGGGTCCGGCGACAGAGCCGGCGCCCACGCCGAGACCCATCAGCACGGAGCCTGTGGACCTGCGGCGGGACATTGAGTGGGTCTACAAGGCGATGGGGGTTGCCGGCGTGCTGCCGGACCAAGCGCCAAGTTCCGAGGCGTACATGTTGCTGATGTGGGCGAGGCAGAACGAGGGGCGGTTCATCACCGAGTTTCTGTTGAAGTGCCTTTCGCCGTTGAAGGCGGTGGAGGCTGGTAGCGGGGAGCGTGGCAGGGAGAGGAAAGAGGCGGCGGTGGTGGACGTGATGGCGCGGTTGCGGGGGGAGTCGGCGCGGTGTGGGGGGAGTGGCGGGGTGCTGTCGGACGCGGAGCTGGTGCGGGCCGCGTCCGGTGGGGGGGCTGATGAGCGGCGACGTGATTGCGACGATGGAGAGTCCGCCGGAAATGGTGGCGAGCACGGAGCCAGAGCCGCTGGATCCTCGGGGTCCGATACGGCCGGGTCTGGTGTGCATCCGGGGGCCGCTACACCGGAAGCGCCGGCATGACGAGGCACTGTTGAGGTGGCAGGACCCCAAGACGAAGGTGTGGCACCTGTACGTGAGGACGACGTTGCGGCAGATGCAGGGTGACGAGTTTGGGGCCGAGATCACGTTCTTTGCCTACGATGGGCTGGAGTTGATGGTGCAAGGGGAGCAGTGACGCCGTTCCAGGGAGACAGGGGGCATGAAGGCAGACGCGAGGCGCGACATCCCACGAATCGTCGAGGCCGCGTGCAACGCGATGTGGGCGGATTACTGCGACGGCTGGAAGCTATTCAAGATGGTGGTGGACGACAATGGTCGCGTGGTGTTAACGGCGCAGGGTTGCGCATTCCCGACCCATCTCATCAGGGCCGAGGCGACATTCGGCAAGTGTCGCAGTCCGTCGAGCAACGTCAGGACAGCGGTAGGTCTGGTTAAGAAGCTGGCGCGCCTGGCGCGCATGATAAATGGTGTGGAGGACGAGTCGTGATGCTTAACGGTATGCCGGCCAAGCCGCCAGACACGCTGCCCGGCAGCGTGTGGAACGTGGAGTTGCCGATCGCAGAGGGCCGGTATCTTCTGGCGTGTGCGTGCGAGTGCGAGTGGCACTCGCTGTCGTGCAAGGGGACTTCGGCGGCCCGACAGGCGGCGCTGGCGAACGCGCGACGCTGGCGAGAGTGCCGCAAGGACCAGGCCGTGCGATTGAGGGACGGGGTATGAATGAGACGAAGGCAGTAATTCCAGACAACCTGCCGGCGCAGCTGCTCTTCATTGACAGGTTGCCGTTGGCATCGGCCAAGTATCTGCTGGTGTGTGGGTGCGAGTGCGCGTGGCGGGACATCAAGACGTTGCGACAGATAACGTGTGTCTCCGGCGACCCGTCAATTGCAGAGGCCACGGCCCAGGTTGATGCATGGCGGGCGCTGCGTGCGAAGCTGGGGGCGAATGTGTGAGCGAAGATGATGGTGTGCGGATGATGGGCGATGCGGTCAACAGCGTGCAGCACTATCGAGATTACGAGGGCCTGGCCGGGTGGCATGTAGAGGGGCCAATCGTATCGGATGTTGGCCAATACCAGATGTTCGCGGCGCGCATTACGCGGCCCGGATACGAAGACATTTCGGGAGAATGCGCGGTCTGCAAGAACGCGGACACGAGCAATGTGTATCGGGCGATTCTGGGTTTGCTGCGCGAGTTGTCGGCGCTGGCCAAGCAGGCAGTGCTCAAGCGCATGACGGGGGTGAATGCGTGAACTGAAACATGCACACCTGGTGCCGCGCGAGCCGGCGAAGAATCTGGAGTGGCGGCAGTCGCTTCTGGAGCTGGCCAAGCACGGCGGAGCCAACAAGCTGTGGCAGATGTGCCGCGAAGACCCGGCGTTCTACATTAACTCGTTCGTGTGGACGCTGGATTCTCTACGGCACGCAGACGCGCCGGCCCTCCCGTTCATCCTGTATCCATACCAGGAAGACGGGTTGCTGCAAATGGACGAGGCTATCGGGCACCACGATGTGGTGATACGCAAGTCGCGCGACATGGGCGCGACGTGGCTCATCTTGGCCCTGTTTGAATGGCGCTGGCACTTCTGGGAAGCACAGTCGTTCCTGATTGCGTCGCGCGACGCCTCCTACGTGGACGCGGCGACGAACCCCAAGGCTCTGTTCGCCAAGCTGGACTATATTCTCTCGCAAGAGCCGCGCTGGTTGCAGCCGAAGTTCACGCGCAGGAAGATGTCGCTGTTCAACAACGACACGCAGAGCGTCATCAACGGCGAGTCTGCCACTGGCGAGCTTGGCCGCGGCGATAAGCGCGCGGCCATGCTGTGGGACGAGACGGCCGCGTGGGAGAAGTCGGACGGCTACAATGCGATGCGGTCAACGTCGGCCACAACGGCGTGCAGAATCATCAACTCGACGCCCCAGGGACAGGGCAACGCCTATGCCGACATGCTCAAGACGACCCAGCATCGGTTGACGTTCCACTGGTCCGAACACCCACTCAAGCGGCGCGGCCTGTACACGGCGAAGGACGGCGTGCTGGAGCTGCTGGACAAGGACTACAAGCATCCTGCCGGCTACAACTTCGTGCTGGACGGCGAATACCCCAAGCGATCCCCGTGGTTTGACGAATGGTGTGCCGCACACGGCAACATCCGCTCGATGATTGCCCAGGAACTCGAAATGGACCTGGCGGGCAGCAGCAGCCTGTTCTTTGACGTGGATCTGATTGGGCGGCTGATTGCCAAGACGACCACCCCGCCTTTGCACATCGGCGACTTGACGTATTCGGTGGACGGACACCCCGGGGAGTGGTGTGAGACGATCAACGGGAAGACGCGGCTGTGGTGCACGCCGTGCAACGGCAAGCTGCCGCCTGGGCCGTACTGCGTCGGATGCGACATTGCGGCCGGGACGGGCGCGAGCAACAGCGTGTTGGTGGTGGCTCACTGTGTGACGGGTGAGAAGGTGCTTGAGTACGCCTCATCGCACACGCGGCCGGAGGAGTTCGCCGTGTTTGCGCTGGCGGTGTGCCGCTGGGCGCACAACGCCTACCTAATCTGGGAGGCGCTCGGTCCAGGGCGGCAGTTCGGCGCCCGGCTCATTGAGCTGGGCTACCGCAACGTGTACATGAAACGCGACGATGATGCGAAGCTGACATCTCGGCCGACGCAGGTTCCCGGCTTCTGGACGACGCCGGCCAGCAAGCAGAACCTGCTCACGGGGTACATGGTGGCGCTGGCCAAGGGCCTCTATGTCAACCACTCTCGGGATGCACTAAATGAGTGTCTTGAAATTATTTTTTTGGACAACGGAACCATTGGGCACGAACGGGCTTACAGCAATATAGACCCGTCTGGCGCGGGACAAAATCACGCGGATAGGGTCATAGCGGACGCTCTGTGCAGCCTAATACTACGTGAGAGACGAGAGAAACCACAGGCTGTAGCGGTTGAGCCGGCGCCGTACACGTTCGCTTGGCGTCGGCAGCGTGAGCGTGCAGAGAAGAAACCGCGGGGGATGGTGTTCTAGACTCGGGATAGAGCAAAGGCAGCTCGTCAGGCCCATTACCTGGAGTTCCGGGTTCGAGTCCCGGTCCCGATACCAAAATGAGGTGGGGGTCGCGCGATGGCGCGGAAGTGTGGGTTCGATTCCCACCGCCCCCATCCAAACTTTTCGTGAGGGGGAGAGACATGGCAGACGTTGGCGTGAAGGTTCCGGCGAAAGAGAGGCCCGCGCCGTTCGTGATTCCAGTTGCGCCGGAGATCCAGGTGGCGCTTCGGGCGCTGTGTACCTGCGGCCAGAAGCTGGCTCGCGTTCGTCCGCTTGGGACGCCACAGACGGACGCCGACAAGGAAGCCGCCGCAAATGCGCCGGCGGCGTGTCTGCGGCTCTTGATGCACAATGAGCCGACGAGCGAGTGTCAGGGCAACATTCCGGGTAAGATGGTCAAGTGGAGCTGAATGCTGCCAGACAAGCCTCGTGATGTCAAGCGACTGCGGACGGCGCTGGATGCGTCCCGGACTTCCCTGCGGCCACACCGCGAGGGGCGGCTTGATCTGTTCAAGGATTTCGTGGGGCACTACTACGGCGACGGCGGGCTGAAAAAGGACATGCCCGTCAACGCGATGGCTATCGCCCCGATGGTGTATGGCCGCAACCTGTTTGCGCGAACGCCGCGGGTGATGGTTCGGACGCCGCACAAGGAACTCAAGTGGCGCGCGAATAACCTGGAACTCCTGATTGGCCAGAACTTAAAGCTCATGGGCTTCAAGCCGCAAATGGATGCGGTGATTATGAACGCGCTGTTTGGCATGGGCGTTATGAAAATCGGCCTGACGGGCGCCGGTACGGTCAACATCGGCGGCCAGGAAATCGAGTACGGCCAGGCGTATGCCAAGTCGGTGGACTTTGACGATTGGGTTCACGACACGGCGGCGCGGACATGGGAAGAGATTGCGTTCTGCGGGAACCGCTACCGCATTCCGTTGGAGTTTGCGAAGGCATACGAGGGCTTTGACGAGAAGGTTCGCAAGGATTTGCGCCTGACAAGCAAGCACGACTACCGGCAGGACGGCGATCGCGCCGAGGAACTTGGCACCGGCGACGAACCGCAGCACGAGCGCGACGAGTACGAAGATTACGTGGAACTGTGGGACATTTGGCTGCCGCGCGAGGGCCTGTTGCTGACATTGCCGGCGGACGGCGGCGAGACGCCCCTGGCGACGGTGGAATGGCAGGGACCGAGAGACGGCCCCTATCACACGCTGGGCTTCATCCCGGTTCCCAACAACATCATGCCCGTGGCGCCGGCGAGTCACTGGAAAGACCTGAACGACCTGCTCAATTCGCTCATGCGCAAGTTGGCGAAGCAGGCCATCAACATGAAGGAAGTGACACTGGTTCGCCCGGGCGGCGGCGATGATGCGCAGCGCATTGAGGCCGCCAACGATGGCGACATCATTCGCAGCGACGACCCGACCCAGATTGGCGCGGTGAAGTACCGCGGCCCTGACCAGGCGACGCTGCTGTTCGCGTTGCAGGTGAAGACTCTCGAAAACTGGATGATGGGCAACCTGGACGCCATCAGTGGCCTGTCGGCTCAGGCCGAAACGCTGGGTCAAGAGAAGCTGATTCAGGAATCGTCGTCCCGGCAACTGGCGGAAATGCAGTCGCGGGTCACGGAGTTTGTGCGCGTCGTGACGAAGGACGTGGCGTGGTGGGTCTGGACGGACGAGCGCGCCGTGGTGCCGCTGACGCAGAAGATTCCGGGAACGGACCTGGAGGTGCAGACGTACTTCCGGCCCGAGGACCGCAAGGGTCAGTTCCTCGACTACAACCTGGACATTGACCCGTATTCCATGCGCGAGGCGACCCCGGGCGAGCGGCTGGCGGCAATCGAGCGGTTCGTGCAGCAAATGCTGCCGCTGCTGCCGGTCATGCAGCAGGAAGGCTTCGAGTTGAACCTTGAGGCGTTCAGCCGGCTGTACGCGAAGTATGCGAACGTGCCGGAGGTTGACGACCTGCTGTCGTTCCATCGCCAGCCGAATCCCAATCAGGCCGGGATGGTTCTGCCGTCCACGGCCGGGACGGTCCCCAAGCCGGCGCAAACGGAGCGGATCGAGCGTCGGATTTCGATGCCGGGCGCAAGCCGGCAGGGTTCGGATGCGATCATGGGCATGATGTTGTCTGGCCAGGGCGTGCAGCAGTCAGAGGCTGCGTCAATGAGGGCGGCGTGATGGAAGGCATGATGAAGGGCGGCGGCATGAAAGACAAGCCGATGCCGTTCAAGAGCAGGGCGCAGGCGCGGGCGATGATGGCGAAAGATCCAATCATGGCCGAGAAGTGCTCGAAGGAAACGGATTGGGAAAACCTGCCGGAAACGGCGGCACAAGGCGAGACGGTTGCTCGCGTGCGTGAGCGGCTCAAGACGATTCGGGCGCGGAAGGCTTAATGCCGTGGTATGACTATCGCTGTCCTGAGTGTAACGCGGCGTTCAGCTTGACGCTGCCCATGTCGCAATCGGCTTCCAGGCCGAAGTGCGACTGTGGCGCGACGGCCGAGCGCGATTTCGTGGCCGAGCAGAACGGCACGGTTCACTATGCCGGCACGTGGCCAATGAAGTCAGAAGCCCTTGGCGTCTGTCCCTCGCAAATTCCCGAGGCGGTCGAGCAGGCCCGCAAGCTGGGCGTGCCCACGTCGTTTGCGCCTGACGGGCGCGCGATCCTGACGGGACCGCAGCACAGAAAACGATTGGCAGAAGGGCTTGGATTCTACGACCGCAACGGCGGGTACGGTGATCCGCGTCGAGGATTGGACTCAAGGAGGGTGTAGCGTGGAAGGTACTGAGGTCGAGACGGCACCGGCGGACTCTGCGTCCGCGGTCGAGAGTGACGCGACGGAAGCCACCCCTGCCCCGGATGCGGGCGGGGAGGCTACGGAGGCCGATGCGGGCGGCGCCATAGATGCCGCCGATACGGCAGAATCAGAGCCGGTGGCCGCGGAGACGCCGCCCGACGCTCTGCCGGAAGCAGCCGCCGCGCCGGTCTTGTCTACCGCCCTGGTGGCGCAAGCCGCCTGTGCCGGACTCGACATTGCAGACATTTCGGAGTGCGCGTCTGACGCGGAACTGCAACGCATGGTGCGTGCGGTTGAGCGTCGCGCGCCCAAAGAAGATTCCGGCGGGAAGAAACCCGCCGATGAACCGCAGCTCGAAGAGATTCCCGAGCTTACGGACCCCGAACTCTACGGGGAGCCCCTGACGCAGTGGGGCAAGTCGGTCAGAGACCACGTTCTCGCGCTGCGGAGCGCGGTGGCAGAGATGCGGCAGGCGCACCAGGAGCGCGAGAGCGCCGCATACGTGGAGTGGTTTGATGGACAGCTTGGCGGCCTGGAACACGGGGCCGAGTTGTTTGGTTCTGGACCTGGAACGGACCTACAGGCGGGCAGTAAGCCGCTGGCCAATCGTGAAAAACTCTGGAACGCCCTTGCCACAATCCGGCGTGGGCACGCAGGCAGAGCGGAGCCGCCGCGGGCGGCGCTGTTGAAGCAGGCGTACCAGATGGCGTTTGGCGGCGACCTAGCACGGATCAAGCAGGACAAACTGGGGCAGCACCTTGTGCAGCGAAGGGGGCAGTTCACCCTTCCGCCTTCACAGCGGACTGCCGGAACATCGCTCGGGGGCGAGTCGGCGGCGATTGCCAAAGTTGACAAGTTCCTGGCGGAAAAGGCGAAACGGTAAACCAACCAACAAGAGGTGTGAATGGCGACGGTGACAGTTGAGGACCTTGCCGATCTCACGGCACTGACCCTGCCTGATCTCGACAAAGGGAAGTTCACGGACATGAGCGGCGACACGCAGGAGTTTTACGCGCTGCCGAACATTCTCAAGAAGGACAAGGCAGAGTTCAAGACTGGCGATTCGATCAGCGTCAACGCGATGTTTGACGACAACGGCCAGGCGCGCATGGTTGACATGAACGCCACCGATACCTACGGCATCAACGATGTCATGGGCACGGGCACGGCCCCTTGGCGTCACGCTACGTGGAACTGGGCGATTGACCGGCGCGAGAGCGCAATCAACAGCGGCGACGCGGAGCAGATTGTGAAGCTCATCAACACGCGGCGCTATGCTGCCTACGTGTCTGCGGCCAAGCTGTTGGAGTCGCAGTTCTGGGGCAAGCCGGCCACGAGTGCCGACGAGACCTCGCTGTGGGGCATTGACATGTATATCGTCAAGAACGCCTCCACGGGCTTCAATGGCGGAAACCCGAGCGGTTTCACCGCGGGCGAGATCTACGACAGCACGGTTAGGACCCGCTGGAAAAACTACACGGCGCAGATGACGGCGCTGAGTTCGGCGGACGGCGTTACCCTGATGCGGCGCGCGGCGGCGCTGACGCAGTTCAAGTCGCCCATCGATGCGGCGGAAGTTCGCAACGGCAAGCTGCGTCGGGCGATCTACACGAACCTCGACAACATCCTGATTTTCGGCGACATTGCCCGAAACCAGAATGAGAACCTGGGCAACGACGTTGCTGAGAAGGACGGGCAGGCGACGTTCCACCGGCTGCCGATCTACCACGTTCCGCAGCTCAATTCCGACAGCCAGGACTCGATCTATGGCGTGGACTGGAGCACGTTCAATCCGGTGTTCCTCAAGGGTGAGTACATCAAGGAAAGCAAGCCGTACCCGCTGCTGGGAATCCAGCACACGAAGGTGGTTGTGGACGTGGATATGACGATGAACTTCGTCTGCTACGACCGCCGGCGGCAGTGGATCATCAACAAGGCGTAACTGGGGCAACACCAACATGGAGAACGATGAATGAACGCAGTGAGTTTGAAGGGCGTAAGCAACAGTGGCCCCAGTGAGAACCTGTGGGCGAACTGCCCGGTGGGCGACATCATGGCCCGCCCCGGCAGCGGGGTGTACGTGTACGAGGAGTTCGTGGGCAATGCGACGGCGGCCACGAACCAGAACAACGTGTCTCTGGGGACGACCGGCCTCAAGTGTTTCGTGTCCAACAACGCCAATCACACCATCACCGACGCCGCGATTCAGAACGGCGGGATTGTGCTGAATGGCGATACGGCAGACAAGAGCACGACGATTGCGGGGAGAGTGGCCCCACTCAAGCTCGACCTCAGCGAGGGCAAGTTGTGGTTTGAGGCGCGGCTGAAACTCGGGTCCATCACCGATAACGACCTGAACGTGTTCGTGGGTCTGAGCGAGGTGTATTCGCTCACCGACATTCTGCCGATCACGGCGGCTAATGCCCTGGGCGACAAGAATCAGGTCGGATTCTTCCACGTGGCGACGGATGGCGACAACTGGGACACCACGTACAAGGCCGACGGCGTAGCGGCGGTCAACGTTGGGACGGACGTGAAGACCACGGTTGCGGGGACGTTCATCAAGTTGGGGATGTATTTCGACGGCACGGTGCTGTCGTTCTATGTGGACGGCGTGAAGTTGGCCGACACGAAAACGATTCCGAGCGCGGACGGAACCGACTTCCCCAACGACGTGCTTCTGGCGCCCATCGTCAGTCTGGCCAACATGGCTGGCACGGCCCAGACCGTTACCATTGACTGGATTGCCTACGCGCAGGCGCGCGTGGCGTAATCGTGCTAAGCGGGGGCCGGGAAACGGCCCGGCCCCCGCCAAGGGATTCTGAATGGCCGAAAGCACGCTGTCTCTGGGCTATCCCGATTACTGTACCGAGGTGGGCTACTACCTCGGGTACGGCAGAGACACCGTGGCATCTCCGACCGTCTGGTCTTCCGGACAAGTCACGGAGATAGACGCAGTGGTGCAGGCTGGGTATCGGCAATTCCTTTCCCCACCGACGCCCCATACGTGGTCGTTCCTGTACCCGCTGACAACGCTGGCGCTGACGGCGAGCGACTATGACTACGACCTGCCGGATGCGTTCGGGGGCGAGATTTCGCAACTCCGGTACGCAACGACAGACAACCAGTTCGGGCCGGTGACCATTGTGCCGCTGGACTTCATCCTGTCGCGGCAGGAGGCCGGCACCAGCACGGGCAAGCCCGTGTGCGCGGCGTTGTTGCCCAAGACGGTGACGGCCGGCTCGACGGGGCAGCGGTGGCGGTTGTACCTGTGGCCGACGCCGGACAGCACCTACACGCTCTCGTACCGCTACAAGGCGCTGGTAGCGAAGCTGACGAGCGCCGCGCCGTACCCGCTGGGCGGGCAGGCTCACGCGCAGACCATCGAGGCGGCGTGTCTGGCGATTGCAGAAGAGCGGCTGAACGACGAGCGTGGCATCAAACACATGCGCTGGCTTGAAATGCTTGCGGCCAGCATCACCGTGGACAAGCGGGCCTCGACGCCCGAATACTTTGGCCAAAACCTGGATCGAGAGGGTCGGAGATACTTCCGGCCGCTGCCGACCCGAGTTCTGCTGAATGGAGTTTAATGGCAAGTGCGGCGATCACCATCATCGAGCAGCCGGCGACCATCGAGAGCGACGTGAATGAAGCCGTCATCACCAAGGAAATGGCCAACCTGCGCGGCGTGCTCGGGAATGCCAGCTTGGTGGACGTGTGGCTCAAGGTGTCGGTGACAGATACGGCGGCGTCCGGGGTTGCGACCACGAATGCGCAGGCGCAACTGATGTACCCGCTGGTTGCGGGGTCGCAGTTCAAGTGGTTGCGGAACTACACGAGTGTTGCGCACAAAACGGCCGGCGCGGCCGCCGTGCTGTCGTGGGCACCCATTGGAGATGAGCAATAATGTCGTGGTCACCGAATTACTGGGTTCGCGGAGTCATGGCGCTGCTGGCCGCTGGCGGCATCACGGCCGGCTATTTCGTCTTTACCGGCGACACGACCACCAAGGGCGATGGGAACATCGTCGGCAACCTTCAAGTGGGCGGGACGCTGCACGTGGATGGCGTGGTCACGCTGCCGAACGAGGTGAACCTCGGCTCGCCGACAGCGCAGGGGACGCTGGTCACGAAGGGTCAGGTCATCATCACGAGCAACGCGAACGTCATTCACGACGCACAATTCAATTTCCCCACGGCCTCGGTTGGGAAGCAGTTTGCGATTTACCAGACGAACGGAGGCGACCAAGACCCGCCGAATCTCTCGTACAACGACATGCTTCTCTTCACGTACAACGGGACGAACGTCAACCCCAACGGCAGCGTAATTGAGCGCTACAACACGGCCGAGCCGTACATGGATTGGAGGATGGAATCCAACTGGCTCGTCGCCGGTGACCGCATCATGGAATTGAACTTCAACGTGGTGGAGTCCGATGGCGTCAAATCGTATCGCCCCTACGGCCTCGAAGTGGATGTCACAGATCACACGGTCAACAACTACTTCTCGCAAGACACGCTGCAACTGCGGGATACTACGGCGGCGCCGGGGGCGGTGATCGAAACGTGGACCGCACTCTACGGCTGGGATAAGTTCCGACTCACCACAAACACGACGAAGAAGATCACGATCACGCCCTACGCCGCCGAGGCCGCAGACCGTGCGCTCTATGTTCCAGCGTTGGGTCAAGACGAGGTACTGGTCACAGCGGCATACGCCACGGTGTGCCAGGGCCGGCTGACGCTGACGACGGGAACTCCGATCACGACGGCGGACGTGGCGAGTTCGACGAGCGTGTACTTCACGCCGTACATGGGAGACGGGCTGGCCGTGCCGAATACCGCCGGCACGGGCTGGGTACTGCATCATTTCACAGAGCTATCCTGCAACAACTTCTCGTCGTTGACAGCGGATAAGAACTACGATGTTTTCGTGTGGTGGAACGCAGCCGGCGGTGCGCTGAATCTCAGCATCGGCCCGGCGTGGAGTAGCGACACCGCGCGCGGCACGGGCGCTGGCACGACGGAACTGGACACGCTCAACGGCGTGCTGGTCAACAAGGTCGTGATGCTGGCGGGCGACGCGATGGGCGTGAAGTGCGGGCGGTATCTTGGGACGGTGCGGAGTATTTCCACGACCGCAACCACAGACACGGCGCGGCAACGGTTCGTGGCGAACCTGTACAACCGTGTGGACCGCAAACTGGCCGTGTACGACTCGACGGATACCTGGTCGCACGCCAATGCCGGCGCATTCGAGGCGGCGCGCAACCAGTCTCCGAATCTGAACCAAGTCGAGGTGCTGATTCCACACGCATGGGCCGACGAAGCGGTACTGCTGAATGCGTCGAGCAGCCCATCGGCCGCGGGGACATGCTACGCCTCGGTGGCAATCGGCGTGGATTCCCTCACCGTTGCGTCAGGCACCTATAGCAGCACGCTGTTGGCGGCCGGTGGACAACTAACGAAGATGTCGGCTGCCTATACCGGCAGCGTGGGTCTCGGCTTTCACTACTTCTCGTGGCTGGAATACGAATCAACTACGACCGCAACGTGGTACGGCGACACCGGGGCGCCGACGTTGTACAAGGCTGGCATGGAAGGGCGGGTCAAGAATTGAGGCGGGGTCATGGTTGCGCCGGAACCTGTGACGCGAGCGGAGGTAGTCGGGCCGGTGGAGCCGAAGCCCATTGCGTTCATCGGCGGCCCGCGCAACGGAAAGATGATCGCCGATAACGGCCAGACGGAAGTGCAGACGGAGGAAGGGTTGTACCGGCGCGTGCACATGAACGCCGGGGACGCGCTGGGTCGGTTGAGCTTTGACGTGCTGGCGTACTGGGGATGGGCGTGATGGCATTCAGCGAAGGCGACAAGGCCATCATCGAGGAAACCGCGTGGCGTGTCGGCAAGCACATCGCGGCGGAGGTCAAGGCGGACACACAGACGCAGTTACGGCTGCATGTGGCCGAGTGCCCATTGGCGAAGAAGGCGACGTTTCTGGCCGGCGGGTGGAGGGCGTTAGTGGCTGTTGGCGGCGGGCTGCTGGCAGTGTTGCTGGCGGGCCTCGAAGCGTTGAAGGTGCTTAGGCACCAATAGGGGGACACAATGAAGAGCTGGAAGACGACGGTTGCGGGCGTGTGCGCGATTCTGATTGCGGTGGCTGGCGCGGTGCAAGCGGTGGTGGGTGGCGGCAGCATTGACTACCCGAGCGTGATTGCTGCGGTCATGGCAGGCATCGGCCTGATTATGGCCAAGGACAGCAACGTAACCGGCGGAACGGTGGTGCAGTAAGTGGAGTCGCTTGCGCTGTGGCTTGGGACACTGATAGGGGCGGTGCTGAAACAGTGCGCCCCGGTGCTGGCGGCGATCATCACGAAGGGAATCAAGGATGCGACCACGGATACTGCGGAAACGGGCAAGCGCGATCCTGACGATCCTCAGCAGCGTGCTTTTAATGACCTGCTGGGGCTGCGGGACGCGAATCATCCTGCAAAGGCCGGGGACGGCGGTGACGTTGACCCAGGAGGTCCGGGGCGCACACGTGATGGCCCCTGACAAATCCGGCAACCTGGTGCCCGGCACGGTGGACCTGCCGGCGGGCACAGTCTGCGGGGTGCCGGATGTTCAGCCGAAACGGTGAGTGGCCAGCAATTCTGGCTTCATACTGTGGTACGTGCATGAAGACGGTCAAGTTCGGGAAGCGGGAGAAGGATGGGGTAATCTACTACGTGTGCCTCGGCAACGCTCATGTGATGGGCGGCGACGGATGCGGGCGGCGCGTGGAGATTGTGGATGGCGGCTGTAGGCCGCAAGCGCCCGTGCAAGGGCGGGGCTGGGTGCGGGGGTAAATGCCCCCAGGGAGACGAATGAACAGGGCTGCGTTGTGGGATGCGTTGCAGTTGGTGCAGGGGCCGGTGTCAAGCTCGACGGCGGTACAGGTGCTGGCTGTCGGCAACGATGGTGGGGCCTTGCTGTCGTATGGCACGTCGGTGCCAACCGCCGTGGCCGGTTACGTGCTGGGCGGCTTGTTCATCCACACGGACGCCGCGTCCGCGGCCACCTGCCTGTACAAGAACACCGGCACGGCTGCGAGCTGCACGTTCACCGCGGTGGACACGGCCAGCATCACCGGCGGCACTGCCACCGAGTTGACGGAACTCAGCGTGCGGAGCACGGGCGCGGCCTTTGACCTGTTGATTGCCACGACTGCGGTGTATGACGCCGATCGGACGCTGACGGTCAACATCCCGACTGACGGGAACGCAACCATCACCCTGGTGGGCAACCTGACGACCGCCGGCGGCGCGTACAACTGCACGTTGACAATGACGGGTTCCAGCAACGTGACGCTGCCGACGACCGGCACGCTGGCGACGCTGACGGGGACGGAGACGTTCACCAACAAGACGCTGAGTGATTCCACCACGACGGTTGGCGCGGTGGGTGCTCTGACCAAGGCGGCGAAGTTCTCCCTGTCCGGTGCGACCGCGGCCAAGACGGCGACACTGACGTTTGCGCACACGGACGACCGGGCCATTACGTTCCCGGACGCCACCTGCACGCTGACGGGCAAGGACACCGCGGACGTGCTGACGAACAAGACGTTGGACTGCGACGGCACGGGCAATGTCGTGTCCAACGTGAACGCCAACGAGTTGGACCCCATCACGCCGGGCGCGGCCACGTTTGCCGTCCCGTTCGTGCTGGCGATTCCGTTCGCCAATCTGCCCGCGGCCGGTGTGGACATCTTCACCGACAACGCCCCGTTTGCGTTCCGGGTCATTGACGCCTACGTAGTCAACACGTCGGCGACGGGCGGCACGTTGGCCGTCCACAACGGCAAGGTGGGCGCGCTGGGCACGGCCATTACGGACACGATGACCCTTGCTGCGAGCGACAAGGCCATTGTGCGAGCGGCGACCATTGACGACGGCGCTGCCGACGCGGTACACACGATTGCGGCGAACGGTTCGCTGTGTCTTGTGGGCGACGGCGGAAACGCCGCAGACGGCATCGCGTACATCACGTGTGTGCGAGTGAACTGAGTCCCGTTTCCGGGGGCTGGGCCAGTCCCAGCCCCCCCATCGGGGAGGGATGATGCGAGAGGCGATTGTAAAAAAGTGGGGCGACGTCAAGACGATGCACACCCACGCGGTGGCACAGGAGGCGGCGGCGGCCGAGGCGCTGCGGGCAGCGCATGACCGCACGCAGTTCCTCCTTGGCGCCCTCCAGGCGCTGCACGACGTTCTCGACGCCTCTACCCCAAGGGCCGACGAGGTTCAGGCTGCACGTGATGCTGCATCGAAGGAGTAATGCCACAGCGCAAGGTGTCACACCTGCTGTTTCCCGTAGGCGGGCTGCATCGCGGAGTCGGCTACCAGCGGCAGCCTCCCTTCACGACCCCGGACGCACTGAACGTTCGCCCGCGCGACACGCTTGAACTGCGGGCGCGCGGCGGGTCGCGGCCGGGCATCGCAAAAGCGTACTACACGCAGCTTGGCGGCGGCAACCCGGTACGGATGTTGGGTTCTGTCCGCTACCTCGTCGCGGATGGACTGACCTACACCAACGACGACTTTGACGGCGCGGCTCTGTCGAGCAGCATGTGGACCGCTGCCACGTGGGTTGACGCTTCGCTGCCGTCCATACTGACGGATTACGCCAGCGTGAGCTACAACACGGCGCGTGGCGCGGTACGGACGGCGATCACGTCCTTTGACACCTCCCAGGCGTACCAGATAGACCTGTGGATTTCGCCATACGGCGGGTCACACAACGGCAAGTACCAGATTTTCGGCAGGATGAACGACACGACGCCCCTGGCGACAACTGACGGCTTTGTGGCCGAGCTTGTCATGGAAGACGCCACGGGGGCGTATGCCGGCACGCTCAAGACCTACGACGCCACGACGCCCACGTCCTACAACCTGACGGGCGGCACACTGAGCGCCGTCAAGGGCGGGTGGTTCTCCTGCCTGTACAATGGCGGCACGATCACGGTATCGTGGAACGGCGTCACGCTGTTGACGCAGGCGTGTGCGTTCGGGGCCGGCGCGGGACACCGCATGGGCTTCGGGCTGAACTGCACCGTTGCCGGCGGGGTATGTCTGGCTGACGAGTTCCGGGTGCAGTACAGGACCAACAACAAGACGCAGACCATCACGGCACCCATCGTGGCATCGTCCAACGGGCTGCTGTACAAGGAAAGCTACGCCGGGGCGTTGGCGCAAGTGTCCACCAGCGCGACGCTGGCGAGTGACCGGCAGTTGATGTGCGTTGACCGCGGCCAGAAACTCTACATCGCAGATAACGGCAATCCGTGCGTCACTGGTACAGACGGCACTGTGACCGCGGGCGTGCTGGACGCCGCGGGTGTGTCAGACTGGACGACGCTTGGCATCAGCACGTATGACCACGTGGTGGTCGTGACGGCCAGCCTGGCGGGTATGGTGGACAGCACGTACACCATTGACACGATCCACGCGACCAACGGCTTGACGCTGACGGGGGCAGGGGCGCTGACGGGCACGTGCGCCTACCGGGTGGAACGGTGCCCGAAGGTCTACGACCCGGTTGCTGCCACACTGACGAAACTGACCGCTGGAGCGGCGCTGGGGCAGGTTCCGAGCGGCTGTCCCCTCATGGCGCTGTTCAAGGACTGTCTATGGCTGGCCGGCAACCCCTTGGCCCCGCAGGGCTGGTACGCCTGCCGTCAGGGAGCAACGGCGCTGGTGCCGTTCGGTACAGATTGGGACTATGCCGCGGCGGCAACGGATGGCGGGCGTGCCGTGGCGGGAACGAGCACCAACACTGGCCAGCTTGGCGAGCCAATCACGGCGCTGGCGGCATGGTCCAACGACTATCTGCTGTTCGGCTGTCGCTCGTCCCTGTGGGTTCTCCGTGGACACCCGGCATACGGCGGGCAATTCGAGAACCTTTCGCGCAACATCGGCGTCGCGGGCAAGAAGGCGTGGTGCTTCGGGCCGAACGGCGAGTTCGTGTGGCTGTCGGCCAACGGGCTGTACGCTATGGGCGCCGGCGCGTCGGGAACTCCGCAGGCAATCAGTATCGAGCGTCTGCCAAAGGAACTCGTCCACGTAGACGGCAACACGCACCACGTCAGTCTCGCCTACGATGTGGAATCCCGGGGCGTCCACATCTTCCTGACGCCATTGAACGCCAGCCAGCGGCTGCACTGGTATCTCGACTGGACAAACAAGAGCTTCTGGCCGGTCAGGATACCGGGCGTGCAAGACCCGCACGATGTTTTCGAGTACGCCGGCATTGACGCCGCGGACGCCGCGGTGCTGCTGGCCTGCCGCGACGGCTACATTCGGAAGTTCCGCGCGGACGAGGAAACGGATGACGGCACCACGATCACGAGCTACGTGCAGGTGGGGCCGCTGATGCTCGGGGACGGCTACCGGCGCGGGCTGCTGAATGAGATTGTGGGCGTGCTGGATGGTTCGTCTGGCAACGCGACGGTGACGGTGCATTCGGGAGAGACGGCCGAGGCGTCGGTGTCGGCCGCGGCGGTTGCGACAGAGACGTTCGTGGCCGGCCGCAACTTCTCGTTCCGGCCAAGGGCTGGCGGCGGGGCGGCGTGCGTGAAGATGGCGAACGCGGCGGCGCGAGCGTGGGCATTTGAGCAGATGCGCGTGGTGATCGAGCGGCTGGGCGTCCACAGGAAGCAGCAGTAATGGCCATCACGCACCAGCCCTTTCGCACGACGGTTGCCACGATAGACGACGTGCGCCGCGCCCTGCAAGACCTGGATTTGAAGATTTCTGCGGTGTCCGTTGCGCACTCCGACTTGACCGGCGTAACCGCAGATCAGCACCACGCGCGCAGCCACGCGCTGGACGGCACGTCGGACCACACTATCGGCAGTCTGACCAACACCTACCTGATTCAGAGCAACGGGACGAAACTGGTTCCCGCAACGAACACGGATGCCCAAGTCGCCGCGGCGGTGACGGCATCCCATGCCCGCAGCCATGCGCTGGATTCCGGCAGCGACCACACGGGCTCGCTGACTGTGGCGCTGGGCGGCACGGGCAAGACGAGTGCCACAGCGAATTCGTATCTCAAGGGCAATGGCACGAGCGCGCTGACGGAGCGGACGTATTCCGAGGTGAAGACAGACCTGGGTCTCAACACAACGGACACGCCGCAGTTTTCGCGCGTGGGCCTGGGCGTCGCGGCGGATGCAACTACGCGCCTGATGGCGGGCGTGTCGAGCGAATCCACGCCGGTTGTGTCGGCGCGCGGCGGCGGCGCATACGGCAATGCGGTTGAGTGGGGCTACGCCACAAGCGGCTACGGCGCCAATCTGTGCCACGAGGTTGGCTCGGGGGAGGTTGGTATCGCGCTGTGTGCGGAAGCCGGTACGACGAGCAACAAGTACACGGCTCGCAACGGGCGCACGGGTTCCGTTATCAAGGGCAGTGGCGGCGGCGCCCTGATGTTTGGGCGCGTTCCAACCGGCGCGAATCAGGATTTCACAGAGGACGCGCGGCTGGACGCGACGGGCCTGGGCATTGGGATGACCGCCGCGTACAAGCTGGACGTGAGTGGGCAGGCGCGACTGGTGGGTGGTGATGGGCTGTACGATTACGACCCAGGCGTGACGGCGGTGAACATTGACACCGGACTGCGATTCACCTACGGTGGCTACACGTGGGCGCTTGAATTTTCGAGCGCCCTGTACAAGGCCGTGGCTGTCGGCGACACCTTTGGCGTGGTTACGACCTATCTGCGAAGGGTGTCATAATGGCCGGACTCGTCTACACGGCCAAGGCGCCCACCGTTGCGGCGTCCACTATCCCGGCTGACTGGCCGCAGTGGTGGCCGGTGCCGTCCACGTTTGACAGCTACGTCTGGCCGCCGGGCTGGCCGCTGGCCACGACGGCGTACACGCTGACGGTGACGATTCCTGCGAGCATCACGGCGGGTGCGACGGTGGCGACCGTGGCGCGCACGCTGACGGGCGGGGTGGACACGGCTGCCCTGTTGAACCACGTTATCGCGGTGAGCTACGCCCAGCAGGACGGGACGCTGGTGCAGTGCAAGAAGACGGCGGGCGGCGCGTGGGCGGACGGCATCACGTATCAGGTGAGCAACTACACCGGGGCACAGTACGGGTTCTCGGCCAGCGTGTACGTGAACACGACGGGCCTTGAGGGCGAGGTGCTGGTCTGCACGTGCGAGATTGTGAGCCTGAACCCGGTGGTGGAGGGTGCGGGCGCGGGGACGATTGCCGGGGCGCCGGCGGTGTACGATATGACATTCTTTGGTAGGTCGGAGAGGGACGAGCCATACCCAACGTTTCATAGTTGGTTTGCGGTGGGAGTGGAATCCGC
>ERZ1292642.583-Hain-H14-01um-R1-583-length-20332-cov-10_pt1 | contig 20332 bp, 21 predicted proteins | sample MGYA00564403_ERZ1292642 | MGnify/ENA primary metagenome ERZ1292642 (study PRJEB36523, sample SAMEA6512643) | groundwater metagenome | collected 2019-01-09 | study: AquaDiva: Metagenomics assemblies of 32 groundwater samples | reverse complement strand
TGGTGGGAAAGCACGGCTTGATCGGGTCGAACGAGTGTTTCGAGAAGTTCGGCGTCCTGCCGTGCCAGATGACCGACTGGCTCGCCCTGGTGGGGGACACCGCCGACGCGATCCCCGGTTGCCCCAACTGCGGCCCCGGACGGGCTACGACCCTGCTCGAGCGGTTCGAGACCCTGGAGCTTCTCCGAGCCGCGAGTGACGAGGACATTCTCTCTGTGCCGGGGGTGGGCAAGAAAACCCTGGAGAGCCTGAGGGCCTGGGATCCGTCCCTGGCTCTTCGGCTCGTTCGGTTGCTCGACGACGCCCCGGTGAGTCTCGACACCCTCTGGAGCTCGGCCGCGTGATCTCGCCCCACCGCTCTGCCAAGCACCTGAGGTTCGTCCGCTCGGGTCGCTGCGCCTTCTGCCTGCACCCTGCCTCCGAAGCCCACCACGTCTCTCGCAAGTCGGGAGGCGGAGGTGTCGGGCTGAAGGGCTGCGATCTGCTCACGGTGCCCCTCTGTGTTTCCCACCACCGGGAGTTGCACAAGCGGGGAGAGATCCATCCTTACGGGCCGGTGGAGACGAGGGAGATCTTATGGAAGAGCGTGGCCTTGGTCCTGAGGGACAGAGTGCTGGAGGAGGAGTCGTGACCGAGGAGCTGACCGCGGAGGAGCGTGCAGAGTTGCTCCGCGAGTGGGGCATGTACCCGCCAGACTTTGACGTCGAGCAGAAACTCCTGCGCTGCTACGACCAGGAGCGGGAGCACGCGGCCGCCGTGGTGGCGATGAACGCGACTTGCATCCGTGAGCGTGACGCCGCGCTGGCCCGGGCGGAGGCGGCGGACAGGCTCATCGAGCAGCAGGGAATCGCAGCCGCAATCCGTATCGTGTCCGCCGAGTCCCGCTTGGCCGCAGCTGAAGATTTGCTGAGACGTTGCGCGCGAGACCTGTTCACCGGACACGTGATGCTGCACTCGGACATCGAGAATTACTTCCTACCCGACGCCCCAGCGCCCGCGGCTCCGTGCCCGTGAAGCCCTGCCCAGAGCGAGGAGGCGATCACGTTTGGGATATGAAGGACCCGTGCAAGTGTGCGCTCTGCGGAACGCCGTATGCTGGTAGGTGGAGCGAGACCGCGCCCGCGGCGGAGAGCGAGCCGGAGACGTACACGCAGCACCGACTGAGGCTAGAGGAATGCCCCGACCAGTTGCGGGATGCACGAGCGCGCATCGCCGAGCTGGAGCGAGAACTCGCGGCGGCGCGGGAGTCAATCACTGAGCTGTTTGGAACCGTGAAGGCCAACCAGAATGCGGCTGACCGCGAGTACCGGAATCGCAAGGCTGCTGAATCCAAAGCCGACGCCCTCAGCGCGGCCATCCGCGCGACCGTGGTGGAGCTAGACTATTCTGACAACCGCAGCACGTATCATGCAAAGCAGGCACTCTCCCTGCTCCGCGCCGCGCAGAAGGCGTCACAATGAACATCTCCGTTTGCTTCGCTTGGTACGACATGTGGATCGGTGCGTTCTGGTGCCGCAAGTCGCGCACGCTGTATCTGTGCCCTCTGCCCATGCTGCTGGTCACAGTGCGCGCCGCGCAGAAGGCGGCGACATAATGCAGGACAAGACACTGGACTATCTCATGAGCGGTGCCCCAGTCGCTCCGCCCCCAGCGAGCCCGGAGCGCTGTCCGTTCTGCAGCCAGCCAGTCGCAGGCATGGCGTCTCACTCATGCATTCCAGCGAGCCCGGAGCCGATGCCGGAGGGGTGGAAGCAGGACCCTCACATGCCCGGTCGCCTGATGGGGCCCGGAGGAGTCACCGTCAGGTACGACGGCGAGACGATCATCGGCAGCGTATTGGGCGTCGACTGGCGCATACCGAACGAAGTCTTTACGGCGCTGTTCGCGTTGCACTACGGACCACAGGCGGTGAAGCGCAATGCCTGACCCCACCCCCGAGCCGTCTTGGAAACCAGAGGTGGACGCGATGCAAGCCATCTGTAGGGCGCTGGAGCCGCTCGACCATGAGCAGCGAGTGAGAGTGCTTTCGGCGGTGCTCTGCCTGCTCGACCCGGATGTGGCCACCGAGGCAGTGCGTCGCTGGAGGCGCGCAACATGACCCCCAGCCAAGCCCGCATCGACGCCGCGCTACGATTGGCGGACCTAGACATTAAGATGGCTGACGCTGTCGCCAACCCGAAGGATGGCCGCGTGTCACACGACCTGATCGACGAACGCATGGCCGCGTGTAGAGCCTACCGCGCCGCGCTGCCGAAGCTCAGGAGCAGGTCCGAGGTGGATGCGGAGATAGCTCACGAGGTCCGATACTACTCCGCGATGGAGCCGCCTGGCATAGGCCCAGAGCCGAGTGCGCTCATCGAGAAGCTGAACCGGCTCGTAGTCGAGCCCACCGCGCCGGAGGAGCCCGAATCGTCGCGCGTGGGCTGCCACCTAGGCTATCTAAACCCCGGCGAGCGCTGCATCTGCCCTCGTTGCGTTGCCGTGGCCCACAATGCCGATCTGCGCGACCCCGATCCCTGCGGCTGCGATCAGAGCAACGATCTCTCCCGCAAGCTGAGCGCGATCGAGTTCATTCTGAAAGGGTCCGGGTGACCCTTACCGTCTGTGACGCCGTCGCCCGCTACCTGCACCTAGGCCTGCGCCCGATCCCCGTCTACCCCCCGACCGCCGGCTGCAAATGCGGCCGCGCCTGCGCCAGCCAGTGCCCCGGCAAGGTTCCGAGGGACGAGGCCTGGGCCGACCGGACTTTCCCCTACCACCCCGCCGATTTCGCTCCCGACGACAACGTGGCTCTCGCCATGGGCAGGCAATGGGACGGCCGCTGGCTGGTCGCGATCGACTACGACGGCACCCCCACCGTGCCGTGGACTCTACCCGCCACGCTCACGACCACGACCGGGCGCGGCGTGCATTTCATCTTCCAGGTGCGAGACAGCGAACCGCTCGGCAACTGGATCGACGTCCTGGGGGCACGGGACAAGACCCTCGGCTACCGACCGGGCCACTCGGGAGCGGTGGATCTACGGTACGCCCGCGGTGCCGTGGTGGCCCCTCCCAGCCTGCACCGCTCGGGGGTGCGTTACGTGGACAACGGTCTGCCCATCGCGGTCTTGCCGGAGCCGGTGATTTCCACCATCCTCAACGTGCGCCGCTCGCGGGGTCTGCCCGTCCAGAGGCGCTGGGACAGGAGCGAAAAGAAGCCATGACACCGAGCGAGCTACGACGCCGTTACGCCGATCTGAACAAGCGCCAGGACAAGGAACTGGACGACAACGAGGCCGAGATCACCGGCCGGCACAAGCTCCAGCGCAAGGAACTGTTCAAAGAGGCCGGCGAGAAGACCGCGTGCGAGGCCGAGCTGGACGATGCGTACTACGACCTGTTCCCACCGCGCAGTGACTTGCCGGATGAGGGCGTGAAGCTGGTGGAGATCGACTAACCGTGCTTCTCGCGGATCCACCTCATCCGCTCATCCCAGCGCTTCTTTTCCTGTAGCGTCTCCCACTCGACGGTGCCGGGCATGGGCTCGGCCTCTGTCTCGCTCACGTGGGCCATCAGGAACTCGAGCGAGTACAGGCCCGCATCCAGGCAGTGATCGGGATAGCCCGTGTGGTGGTCGGTCAGCTCCTCATTCCACGGCGTGACCCGGGCCTCGTCCTGCCACGGCTTGGTCTCGTCGTAACAGACGATCGTCTGGTTGCCGAGCATGGAGCCGAACATCCAGATCTTGTCCTTTTTGAACGCGCTCCGCTTGCCCGTCTTGGCCGGGTGGATGTTGAGTTGGTAGACACGCTGCAAGTCGGCGATGCTCTGCGCCCCGCCGCCCGAGTTGTCGCCGACGATGATATTGGGGTGGAACCGATGCTCGAGCAGCTTGGTGTGCGCCGCGACTTGTTCGGTCGTCATGCCTGCTTGCTTGTAGGCGTGCAGCATGTGGATCTTGTGCATCGTGTAGATGCGTCCTTCCCCGGAGGCCCGCTCGGTCGTCAGCCGCAGCACGACCCAGGCGTTCGGCTGGTGCTGGCCGAAGTCCACACCCATCACCGTCCAGCCGTGCTGGGGGGCCGCGCTCTGCTGAAGCACGGCACCGTTCCACGATCCGTAGGGCAAGGCCTCGGTGTCGGGACAGAACTCGCCCAGGTACTCTCGGCGGTACTCGGGGGTGCGCTCGGTCCAACCACGCTTGCGGTTGTCGTAGAGGACTTGTCTCAGGTAGGCAGCGGCGTCGGGGATGTGGGGGTTGTCGTGGACGGTGGCGAAATGCACATTGGCCCCCGTCTCCCCGAGGCAGACCCCGTGCCAGTACGTTTTGACGTTCTTCGAAGGCGTGCCGATCATCGACAGGCCCCGGCCGCCCCTGCGCCAGTACCGCATCAGCGCCGGGCGCGCGCAGGCGTCCGAGGCGTAGGAGAGCAACTCGTCGCGGTAGGTGCCGCACTCCTCGATGCTGATCTCCGGCGGGGTGAAGCCTCGGATCTTCTCCGCCTCGGCCAGCGTCGAGAGCCCCAATAGCTGCACGATGCCGCCGTTCGGCATGACCAGCTGGCTATCGGCCATCCGCAGCTCGATCTTGGCGTCGTGCTCGCGGTTTAGGCGTTCGCAGATCGGCCAGAGCAGATCGCGTGCCTTGTGGATGGTGGGGGCCAGGGCCAGGCTGGTGGTGCCCGGCATCGCGTTGCGCTTTTTACTGACCCCGTTCCAAAAGCTCTTGCCCCACTGCCGGCTGCCGCAGATGGCCCGGAGATGGTGTCGGTCGAGTTCGATCTCCCGCTGCTTGGGAGTGAGCAGCGAGAGGAGGCCTGTGCCCTGCCTAGCCTTCTGGCAGAGGACGCGGCTCCGGTTGAGCACCGGCGCTCCTTTGGTAACCCTTCTCCGTCAGGATGGCCTCCAGATCCACGCTCGGGTTGTCGAGCTCGTCCCGGTGGAACCACCCGGTGCGGGTCATCGCATCGCGAATGTCCTGCTCCGGATCGCGGAACGTCTCATCCAAGACGAGTTCCTCCATCTTGGGACTCGCCAGCAGGCTCGTGATGGCCAGTGGCTGCTTGCACGGCCAGCGCGCCTCGAACCACTTCCAGATCGGCCCGAAGTTGCCCTTGCTGCCCACCTGACAGTTGGCCCAGAGGGTGTCGTAAACCGTCTTGGCGTAGAGGGCGTCTTTCTTGCAGTACTCACGGGTGAAGGTCCGGAGCTCGGGAGTGTCGTCCCCCGCGGCGGCCCCTCGCTCGAGCCAATCGCGAAGCTCGCCGATCGTGTGCCCGCACGCGTACGCGACCAGCTCGTGGTACGGGTACTGGTCACAGGCGAGGATAAGCGGGGCCAGTACCTCCGGATCCACGTCGCTCACTCGGCGGCCTGCTCTTCTGCCTCAGGGAACGCGCAGATGAAGTCCTGCCAGGCTGAAACCGTAAACACCTCGCCATGGAGCCGGAACCGGGCCCGCTCATTGGCCGAGGAAAAGCCGACCATCTCGCCTTCGGAGACGTCGGTCCCGAGCCAGGTCCGCCGGTGGCGTACACCGAACTCCTTCTCGTCCCAGATTGCGGTCACCCACCGGCCCCGCCCTGCGGCGACCACGCGCTCGACCATCATGCGGTCCCGGGAGCCGACGACGCTGCCGGGCAGGCCGCTCGAGCCCGTCCGCTGCTTGCAGGCGGGGCACACATCCGCGCCGGTTCGTTGATGGGTGCGGGTGGTGATGCCCCAGGCCAGCTCCTCGTCGGTGAGCGGCAGGGTCAGCCCCAGGGCCTTACGGGCGCCGTCCGGGTCCACGCGGGTCAATACCCGATCCCCCAAGGGCTCCGGCATGCCCCCCGGCCCGTCCGGGTGTCGGAAGGCGATCCCGTGCTCGTGAACCAGGTACAGCCATTTTCCGGGGTGCTCGTCGTCGGGGAGCTCGCGGGCAATTCTGTTGCGCTGGTAGCTCACCAGATCGCCTGGCTCCACCCCGGGACGGTCGGCAGCGATCGCGGGGTTGCCCTTGCCCACGGCCAGCACCTCGCCAAACGTGAGCGAGTCCGGCGCGCTCTTGTAGTCGGCCGATACCGCGGCCAGGTGGTGGAGCGGGACAAACCCGACCGTGTTGGCGCGCGCCACGATGGCTTGTTCGGCCTCGCTCATCTCGCCATGGGTGAGCTTGAGCGTGGTGGTCGCCTCGGCCAGCTCGGGGCGGGGCCGGATCCAGACGTAGTCCCGAAGCGGTCGGAGCCTCACGCGTGCCTCTGGCGTTCGCGCTTGCCCGAGTCGCGCTCTCGGAGGGCCCGATCGAGGTGGTATTTGCGCTTCTCCTCGGAGTTCATGTCCTTGAGGGCCTTGGTCTGCGGGGCGTCCTTGGTCTCACGAGTCACGGGTGCGCGGCGCTTGCCGAGTAGCTTCTCTGCCCGCTTGGCGTGCTTCTCGTGGACCATGTCCGCGGCCTTCTTTGCCGAGATCGAATACTCCTCGAGATCGGGGTCCCAGCTGTTGCGCCACTTGTCGAACGCCTCGCCGATCAACTCGTCGTCGGCGGTGGCGAGCAGGGCATGCCCCTTCACGCGCTTGTCGAACGAGGCCCGCAGCTGCTTGCTCTCGGTCTCGACCGTGGCCGTCTTGACCTGCTCGGTCTGCTTGCCGTCACGCTCGGCAATCTTGGCCTCGAGTTGCGCCACCTGGTGCTTCAGGTCGGCCGTGGCCATGCCGTCTTTGGTCGCGTTCCAGATGTTGCGCGCGATGGTGGGGAAGTCATCACCAAACAAGTGCACCAGCGCCGGGCCAACGCTGCGAAAGTCCTTGTTCTTGTAGTCGATGCGCGCCTTGGCCACGGGAGCATACTCCGCAGTGACGGCGTCGTTGATGCGCTTGTCCTGCGCCTGATTTCGCGCGTGTTCGCGTTCGCGCTTGTCCAACTCCATGGCATCGGCCGCCAACTTCTCTTTGACCTTGGCCAGGTGCTTGTGGCTCTTGACCTTGTCGACCTTCGACAGGCGCGCGGACTTCTCCTCCGGCGTCTCGTCGGCCTTGTCCTCGTCGTCCTTGGTGTCGGCCTCGTCCGGATCGCTGTCGTCGTCCGGGTCCGACTTGTCGGGGGCCTTGCCCGAGGCCAGCAGCGCTCGTTCGAAATGTTCCTTGCGCTTGGCCTGCTTCTGAGCCTCGGCCGCTCTCGGGTCAGCCGGCTTGCGCGAGAGGGGGTCCGCTGGGGCCGGCAGCAGGGAGACTGAGGGGTCCGGGTGCTCCCCCGAGTCCGGGGCCTCCGGGTCCGGGGATGGGTGGCTGTCCAATGGCATTCGCTCCTCCTGACATGGGCGCATCCGCACCCGGGTAAATTTGAGACAGGTCGGCGCTCGCCGAGATACTGCCCGTCTTCGCCTGCATCTCTTCCTGGTCGATGAGCACCCCGAGCTCTTCCAGGAACAGCTCGAAATACTCCAGGCGATCGGCGGGGCACTTCATGCTCTCGGCAGCGAGAAGCCGGTTTTGGACCTTCTCCGCGATGCGCGGCAGGCCCGTCATGTACTTTCGGGGGGACTGGTAAAAGTCATCCTCCAGACGCTCGGAGTCCTTGGCGTGCAGCCACTTCTGGATCTGCTTTTCCACCCATTGGAGTTGCTCGCTCACCTCATCACCGAGCGCATCGGCGTCCAAGTGCTGACGGAACTGAACGAACTCCCCCATCGAGCCCTTCTCCTGCTCGACCATCTGCTGGCCCCAGTCGAGGAGGTTGGCCACGCTGTTCTTCTCTTCACTCGTCGAGGCCACCCGGAGCATGAACTTGTTCTCATCGAGGTCTAGATCGGACAGATCGATCACCTCCGAGAGCGAGCCCTTCTCCCACCGGCGCATGATGTCCTGGCCGTCCTTGACCATCTCGCGCAAGGCCCTCACTTTGCGCCGACCGGTCTGCACGGTGCGGGCGTGGATGATCCTCCGGCTCTCGGGAGCGAACGCCTCGGTGAAATAGCTGGCGTTGTACTTCTCGTGCTTCCCACTGGTCGCTTGCTTGCCACCGCCGCCCTGGTGCCGAGCATCGACCATGGCGTCCTCGTCCGCCCACTCGCCGTACATCGCCACCATGGCCAGAGCCGCGTTGTCCTTGGTGTCCAGATCGGTGATGCGCAGATCGGTCATCTGCGATCCGCTCTCGACCGTCATGGTGCCCTTGGTCTTGCCGCCGATCTTGTTCAGGGTATCGAGCGGGCCCTGCACGATGCGTTGGGGGGAGTTGAGTTGCTTCTGGTCGGCGTCGGTGGCGATCTCGTTCTGCCGCCGGAGCACCTCATAGACGTAGGCCGTGAGCGGCATGCCCCAATCACCTGCGATCTGCCGCTCAAAGTGGGTAATCGTACAGGGAAGCTCCTCGTACTCGTACACGCTATCTTTGGTCAGGCGCGTGCCGTCCTTGAGCGTCCACATCCACCGGCCGTCTTCTCCGCGAATGGCGCACCGGTAGCCCATGTGCACTTGAACCACCCAGCGCGATTCCATCCGGGGGGCTCCTCCGGTTGGCAACCCACGCCCCTCGGCCACGGTCCACATCGTCTCGGCCAGGGCCTCGATGCGCTCTCGGTGTTGAGGGAAGCGGATGCAGAGTTCCTCGGGCTCGTAGTAATCGGTGCAGACCACCCCGAGTTCCTGCCCGTGCGGACCCGAGGTCTCGATGGACATGGTGAGGGTATCGTTGATGCGCGCTTCGGTCTTGTTGTAGCCCGGTAGCTCGAACACGGCGACCGAGCCCACGGAGGCCATCTGCATCAGTCCCGCGTGCCGCCAGAGGTCGTGTTGGTTGTCGAACCGTCCCTGGGGCTGCTCGTACTCGGCATCGATGGCTCGGTTCAACAGCACCGCTTGCGTCTGAGTGTGCCAGTCGCCGCCGACAGACATGAACTGCGGCAGGGGATCGTCATTACCCCACAGCTGAGCGTGGCAGCCCTTGACGATGCTCCTGCACTTTCTCCGGATGAGCGGCTGTTGCAGACCGGGAAACACGTTGGACGAGGCCAGGGCGTAGCCGACGGGCATGAACGAGGTCAGTAGCGAGCCCTCGAACAAGCTGCCGTACTGGATCGCCATGCCCAAGCGCGGGGCGTTGTCGACGATCGCCACCTTGGCGGCCTTGGCCAGGGCCTTGGGCGCGTCTTCCTTGTTCTGCTTGTGCCAGGGGCGTTCGTAGGCCATCGGTTACCTCACGCGTTGGTGACGCTGCTCTTGATTGCCGATAGCCCGCGGCTCGGGGTGGTCTTGTTGGCGGGGTCTGTCCCGGACGCCATCGGAGCGCCGCCCTGTTGTTGGTGCCGCGCCTTGATCGCGCGCGCCAAGGGCCAGGAAAACGCCCTGCCTGCTACCCCGTCGCCGCCAAACAGGATGTCCATGCGGAGCTTCTTTTGCGTCGTCATGCCCCCGGGGTTCTCCGCCACGGCCCGGACCAGCTGCATCCTCAGGCTCTGGTAGATATCGGGGTGCACGGCCTCGAGCGTTCTCATCTGCGTCGGCGAGGCCTTGCCGTCTCGCACATCCGACAGGACCGAGGACGGGTCCATGGCCGAGTTGTACTTGAGCGCGAAATCCCTCGCCGTGGCCCTGCTGAGCGGGATGCCGTTGGGGCGCACCATGCTGGCGCTCATCTGAGACGGCAGGTTTTCGTGCAGGTACTGCGCTGCGGCCTGTAAGCGTGCGGAGACCTGCCCATAGACCTCGGGCGCAACCTTGCTCATCGGGCCCAGGTGCTGAGCAATCGCACGGTGCAACACGAGCGGGTTCTTCATCAGGCCATCGAGGCTCTTGCGCCGCGCCTCGAACGCCGTCTGTACGCTCGGGTACTCGCCCTGGAAGCGCGCCATGGCCGTCTGGGTGAGAGGGACGGTGGCGCTCGGGGCCATCGCTGCGGTCTTCTCCACGTACCTCAGCGCCCTGCCCGCGTTGCCCATCACCGCACCCTTGGCCGCGCTGGCGACCGTGGCCTCGCCGGTCCTGCCGAGGGTGTCGAGTAGGCGGGACATGCGTAGCAGCTTGGTGCCTGCGGCCACGGCTGCCCCGAGCCCGAAGCTGTTGGCGACGGCCCCGACCGCTCCACCGAGCAGGGTGGAGAGAAGCTCGCTCTTGGCATCGCTGGCCGCGCTCGCTTTTTCCGCGTTGATGCGCTGCTCCCGGACCGCACCGGCCTGCTCGGCGTCGAACTTGGCCGATTCGCTCGCTACCCCGGCCCGTTCCGCCGTCCGGGCCTTGGCCCCGCGGACGTCGTCGGCGAGGCTGAGTTGCTCGCGCACCGAATCGACCGCGGACTGCATGCGCGAGAGCTGCTCGTTCGAGGCCGTGCCGTACTGTCGATGGGTCGCGATGGCTTGTTCTGCACCCGTGAGTTGCTTCTCGAGGAACTCCGGGGTCACGCCGCGGCCGATTTCATCGGCGGACAGGTGCCCGCGGAGCTTGCTCGGGTCGTAGCGCAGTGACCCATCTTCGAGCTCGGCGCCGAGCTTGCTGCCCACCTCTCTGGACCCGGGCCGCCAGTGGTCGTCCACGGCCTTGTTGAGGCCCGCTTGCCAGTCGCCGGCCTGCCCCCAGAGGTCTGTTCGCTCGCGATCCATCCGGAGCGACTGGCGGTGTTCGGCGACGGTATTGCGCAGTTGCTCGACCAGTGCCGGATCGTCGGCCTTGGCGATCATCCGGGTCAGCTTCTCCTCCTGCTGGGCCAGGTTGCGCTCGAGCTTGCCCGCCGCCTGAAACCACTCGTGGCCCTCGGCGGCCTCGTCGAGTTGCTGGCTACCCTCGGTCAGGATGCGGTCGAGTTCCTTGACGGGCTTCTTCAGCTCGGGAGCGTCGGCGTAGCGGCCCACCGGGGCCTCGGGAGCAGGGAGCGAGCCGTCGGGCAGGGGCTCGGGGGCCTCGGGGACTTTGCGGCCCGGTCGGGGGGAGACCTCGTCTCGGAGATCGAGCGCGCGCTGGCTCTGGTCTGCTGCCCAGTCACGCTGCGCCCCGTTCGTTTTCGCGATGAGCTTTTGCACCTTGGCCTGCTTGGTGCCCTCGCTCAGGGTCGTCTCCTGCATGCCCGCGTGCAGTTCGTCCAGGCCCTTGGCGGCCCGATCGCTGGCGGTGTCGATCACCTGCTTGTGGGCGTTGGACAGGAACACGTCCCGATCGGGCCCTACGGGAACACCATCAGCGACGTCCGCAGAGGCCTCGAGGGCCCTCCGCTCGGCACCGGACAGAATGCCCTCGCCGGCTTGGGCGGCTTCACTGGCGAGCCTCGAGCGCACCGCGCCGACCCCTTGTCGGAGCAACGCAGGCGCAGCCCTACCGACGAGTTCCCCACCGACGCCGTACATCAGGATATTGCCGACACTGACCGGGCGCTGCTCCTGGCGGGCCTGCTCCACCTCGGCTCCGGTGCCTCCAGCGAGACCTTCGGCCACGGCCACCGCGCCGCGCGCGAGCAGCCCCGAGCCCGCGGCCCCCGCTCCTGCCGCGCCGAGCACCCCGCCCGTCGCAATCGCTGGAGCTGCAGCGCCGACGGCCTGGGCCAGAAAATTCGTGACCGGGGACTCTTCCTGGAGCTGCCTGGATCGCCCGGCGACGTCCGCGGCCGAGCCAAACCCGGGCACCGCACCGAGGGTCGCCGTGCGCACGGCCGTCTCGGCGGCTCCCAGGGCCTGCTGACCCGTGCTGCCGTACTCGGCGTATTCCTTGCGCTCCTCTAGACGCTTCTGTACGGCCCCGTCGTCGGCCACCGTCCAGCCCTGATCGCGCGCGACCGTGGGCACGTCGGCGGGAGCCACCTGGTACAGGCGGCCCTCTTTCGAGGTCATGACGACCTTGCCGTCTACCTCAGCCACTGGAGACCTCGGCCATCAGAACGGCGAGAAGCGCTGCCCGATGGGCAACCGCTCCCGCTCCTCCTGTTGTTTCTTGACCTCGGGCTGAGCCAGCAACTCCTCACGGGCGCCCTTGCGCTTCTCCATGGCCTCTCGGTTCTCCTTTTCGAGCGGGGTTTCGGGGAACTGCTGATCGGCGGGCCCGGTGTGTTCCACGTTCTGTTTCTCGAGCGGAGCCACGGGCGGGTTGGGGACGCCGGGGGTGGTGCCTGCGCTGGAGCGCTCGAGCAGAATGTTCAGGGCCTGCTGCTCGCGACCCGGAAAGACTTGCGAGAGGGCCCCGCGGATGCCGGTATTGTTGCTGTCCCGCAGGCGCCCCATGCCCTTGATGAACCCCTCGCCGGAGCTGCCGAACTCGAGCGCGGCGCTGGCCCGGTCGCTTTCGGTGATGACCCCGCCGTAGCTCTTGGCCTTCTGCGTCAGGTACGTGTTGATGATCTTGGTCACGTCCTCGGCCTGCATGCCCGGCTTGTAGCCGGACCGCGAGAGCACCGGGACGAGCGCCTGGGGGATGTTGATGACGCCCTTGGTCGGCAGGGTGTTGCCGTTGGCGGCCATGATGCTCTGGAGATCGGCGATGTCCGCGTCGATCTGCTTGGTCGTCTGGGCTGCCATCCGAACGCTGGCGGATTCCTTGCCGGGGAACACTTCCTTGTCGAGGCCCTTGTCCCACATCTCGGGGGTAATCCCGATGCCCTTGAGTTGCTCGAGGGTCGCGTTGGTGTAGCCGGCTCCCTGTGGCGGCTTCTCGAGCGACAACCCACTCGACACCTTGCCCATCACCACCGCTTGCGTCTTGGTCCAGTCCTCCAGAGCCGACGCCCGTAGCCCCGTCGCCGTCGCCGTCAACTCCCGCCGCGCCTCCACCGTCCGGGCGTACTTCGCCTGCGCCTCGGCCTGGTTGGCTAGCTCATCTTTGATGCGCGAGCCCGCAGCCATCACCGCGGCGTTGCGGTCGCCGAGTTGCTGCTCGAGCGAGCTGATGAGGTTGCTCTTGTTGTATTTCTGGTTGTCCTTCCAGTCGCTGATGATCTGGTGGAGCATCGGCAGCGTCGTCGACTTGTACCGTCCTCCACTGAACCCCTCGGCAAAGCCCCCGGCGATGCTGCCGAGGATGCTCGTTGCGACGAACCAGTCCGGAAAGTCCGGGTGGTCGGCGATCGGGGCTTGCTTGACTTGAGCGAGCTTGGCCGAGGCCTGGTCCCTCGCTTGGGTCAAGGCGCCCATCTGCCCCATGCTCTCGTTCTGCTTTTTCCAGGCGTCGAAATACTGCTGGTTGGCGAGCGCGGCCTGGTCTTGCAGGTTCTGGCCCTTGGCATCGACGCCCTGGTCGATGGCCTGACCCTTGAGCTTCAGCGCCAAGTCCGAGCCGCCGCGGATGTTGGCCGCGCTCTCGGCATCGGGGCCGTCCACCTTGACCTCGCCCTTGCCGGCCACCAACTGCGGGGCGTGCTGCTGGATGGCTGCCAAAGCCGGGCTCATCGGGTCGGGGGCCTTGCCGAGCGAACCCGGGGCGATGCCGTGATCGGCTAGGGCCTGAGCTGCGGGGCTCTGAGTGGTCGACGGCACGCCTCGGGGTGGCCCGGAGAGCGCTTGCAGGTCGGCGGGTGATGCCTGGAGCGGGGCCTGTTCCGCGGCCGTCGGCGGGGCGCCAGAGGGCAGCGGCGGGGCACTCGGCGCGCTCATGGGTCGGGACGCCGGGATCTCCGGGCTCGGGGTAGACGCCGGCAAGGGAGGGGATGCGGCCCCGGTCAATGCCGGTTGCGGCGCGGGCTCGGGAGCGGCCTTCGGTTGGGCATTGAACCGCGCGCCGTAGCCGCGGGCCTCGGCCTCGATCGAACCGTCCTCGTCCATCACGCTCGTCTTGCTGCCGTCGGCGAAAACGACGTCGCCCCAGGGGTGACCCGGCTCCCAGCGCTCGAACCCGATCGGGGTGTCCATCTCAGAGCACCGCCAGCTTTGCCGCGGTGCCCGCGACCTTCTCGGCGGCACCAAGTGCGCCCATCACGTAGTCCATCACGCCCTTCTTATTGGCCTCGGCCGCGGCTTTGATCTGGCCCTGCACCTGTTGGTCCAGGTGGTGGCTCTGGGCGATCTGGTCGAAGATGTCCTGCTGTACTTTCAAATCCAGCGAGGCGTAGTTGTAGCCCAGTTGGTTGATGTCGTTGATCATGTTGCCGAGCAGCTGCTGCCCGTTCTGGTCCGCCTGAATCTGCGTGCCCGTGTCGGCCATGATGCGGTCGATGGCCTGTAAGCCAATCTGTGCGGTGCTGGTCGAGAGCTGCGCCTCTTGCCCGAAGGCCCCCGTGGCGGTCTGCCCGATGGTGTTGGCGATGCCGCCGGCCACACTCGCCTTCTGGATCCGGGCGTTGAACATCTGCAACTCCTCCGCGCGCGCCGCGTCCGCTGCTTGGCCCGCGATGGCTGGCGTCTGGTTGATGACCATTCCCCTCGCTGCAGCCACCGCCCCGGCGCCTCCTCGGGCGTTGGCCGCGGTGGTGTTGGCCATCGCCAGGCCCCGCTCCTGATAGCGCTGCTGCAGGGCCCGCTGCTCGATGGGATCGATCCCGGTGTTCAGGGTCTGCTCGAGTACTCGGCGTTGATCGGCCAGGGCCGCGTCCCGTGCGATGCGCGCCTGGTCGGTCTGCGCGGTGTCGACCGTGGGCAGCGCCTGGCCCTGCACCTCTCCCGGGGTTTGGTTGGACCGCGCCCGGTCGTAGCTCCCGGTCGGATCGAGTCGTTCGTCGAGCTTGGGCGCGCCGGCTGCCACGTTGGCGGCGTTGGCTTTGAGCGTCTCGCCCTCCTGCCATTGGGCGTAGGCGCTCTGTTGCCCGTTGGGGACGACCCAGCTCAGGGTCGGCAGGTTCCACTTCCAGCCGGGCCAGGCATCGGGCGGTGGAGTCTGCGGCTCGGCCTCTTGCGCTTGCAGGACGGCCTGGCTCGCGGTGTCCACGCGCCCGGTCTGGGTGCTGCCGTCGTTGTTGATGAGTTGGCCGTATTCGTTATACGTCGGCATCAGTGGGTGTCCCTCGATGGTAGGCGGGTCATGCCCGGGGCCGTTTGCGTTTCCAAGACCAGCTCATTGACGCGAATGCCCTCGGTGCCCGTGCCGCCGGTGATGGTGAACTTGAGCCCGAAGCGCGAGCATTTCCGATCGGGCACGGCCTTCTCTAACTGCAGCGGCTTGTTGGCGACGTAGCCGCCCGCGGTGGTGAGCGTGAAGGTCTCGATCGTCGTGTAGTTCAGGCCCGAGTCGTAGGTGACGGCCAGGGCTCCGGTGCAGTCGGCGACCTTGGTGCCGACGACGCCGACGCCCATGATCTCGCCCCAGGACAGCCCCGTACCGAAGTCGAAATCGAAGGTCTCGAACGAGTGGTCGGGCATCGCGCCCGACCCGGGATCGACGTCCTGTTGGAACACGGCTCCCGTGCTATCGGCATACACGAGGCGACCCTGGTACTCGGCGAGGGCCTTGGCGTAGATGGTGTCGATGAACCACACCTTGCGGCGCAGGTCATAGACCAGCAACTCGCCTGCGTTGGCCGCCGCGTTCTCGACCGCGAACACCACGCAGCGTTGCTTGCGCAGGAACGCGGTCGCCAAGACGACCGGGTAGGTCACGAGCTCGTCCCGCACCGCCTGCCCCACGGTCCAGTCTGCCGAGCCATTGCGCAGCAGCTGGCAGATCTGATCGGTCTCGCGCTGGAAGAACAGGCCCTCGTCCGTCTCGCATAGACTGCGCCAGTCGGTGATGCCGCCTTCGCGCGAGAGGAACCCCGAGAAGCTGAACTCGCCCTGTCCCGAATGATCAGGTCCCTCGCCTTGCCAGAGGCTGATGGTGCGGCGGGTAAAGGCGACGATGCTGCCGCCGATCGCTCCAATGGCCAGGATCGCCTCATCGGTCGAGCCCTGGAACTGCGGCAGATCGGCGTCGGAAAAGTGCGTGGCCTCGGCTGGGAACTTGAGCTTGCTCTGGAGCCATTGGTTGGTCCGGGGCAGGCCCGCGGCTGCGACCCGTTCGTTCGTCGGCCAGAGCAGGTTCGACGGAGGCGGGGCCTGGTGCGGGATCGGGGTTTGGCTCTGGGTGTAGATGGTGCCCTGCGTCTCGCCGCGAGCCCTCAGGGTGTCGTCGGAGGCCGTGAGGGTGAAGGCGACGGTGGCGCCCCAGTTGGTGGAGTTCGCGGCACAAGTGATGCTCGTCTCACGGTAGAGGTTTTCGCCTGCGCTCTTGTCCGCGAGCGCCGCCGTTCTGCAGATGACCATGCGGAAGGCGGCGCCCTGGAAGAGGCCCGAGTTACGGAACCCGTGCAGGCGGCCGATCGATCCCGTGATCGTGTCGTCCGCTGCCCCGGTGGTGATCGAGTACACGTCGCTCGGCGGACCCCGGTGCACGTTGCCCCGCGAGTCGACCATCTCGGGGAAGACTTGAATGAAATAGTCCGCGCTGCTCGCGATCGACCCCGCCCCGTTGCTGCTCGCGAGCGAGTAGATGATGGGCTTTTCACCGAATCCGATCTCGAACGGGAACCGACCATCGAAGATGAGCGGCAAGGCCCCGGCGATGTGCAGGAGCCCGCCCGAGACGGCCGCTTGGCGGCGCTCGTTGACCCCGTACGCCCACTCGGCGACCGATGCGGTGGCCTCGAGATCGTTGTTCTGGCGCAGGCTCGTCGAGTAGAACAGGCCCGTTGCCGTGTCGCGCGTCAGGCTGCCGATGCGACTCGGGCAGCCAATGCCCGTGCCGAAGTCCCGGTACCAGGCTGGGATCGCGATGGAGGCCTCCTCGACGCCCATCCCGTGCACGCCGAAGGCCCGCGCCGATCCGGCTCCACCCTGGAAGAAGCCGGTGAGGACGAGATCCACGGGTGTGTTGTTGAACGTGCACAGGATATCGGTATCGAGTTGCACGTCCGTCCACGTCGGGGTGTTGATCGGAGTGCCGACGAAAACGACCTTTTGCGGGGTGGTGCTCGTGATGTTCCCCGCTGCCGTCACGTTACCGCCGGTGTCGATGGCCACCGTTATCGCGCTATCGGTGGTGGTCGCCGAGAGATTGGTGGGGCCCGCGATGTCCGTGCCGGCGGTGAGCGAGATCGTCCGGTACTTGAGCAGGTCGTCGGCATCGTCGAGGTAACCGATGACGATGGCGTTGGCGACCGAGTCCGCCGCGATGGCCAGGTAGAACGTGACGACGCCAGCGATGGTGCGGGTCATTTGCTGCGCGTCCGAGTCGTTGAAGTGCTTGACCACGAGATCGCCAGCGAGCCGGTAGACGACGACGTAGCCGCCCGTCGCGCCCGACACCGCCGCGGCCGCGAACACGACCGAATCGGTGGTGAGCGAGGTGACGACCGCGCTGAAGGTCTCGCTCGAGGCCGGCGTGTAGCTCTTGGCCTGCAATAAGGTCGGGGCCGAGAAGGAATTGAGCCCGAAGGCGTAGAACTTGTGCCCGACGGTGACGATGGCCTGGCCCGCGCCGAACAGGGTCAGGCCGCCGAACACCAACGTGGCATCGTCTCGGGTGCGGAACACCAGGCCAAAGCACGTATTGCTGCCGTCGTCGATCTGGTAGACGTGCAACCCAATGCCATCGTAGACGGCGCAGCTCGACGTGAGCACCCCGCCGCTCTGGTCGGGCGGGGCACCGAGCTCGCGCAGGCGGGTGGCCCCCGGTAGCCGTGTGGTGACGCGCACCCAACCCTTGGCCTGCGCCACGTACTCGAACAGCTGGATGCGGTTGGCGTTCTGAGACCCGCTCAAGTGGCCGAGGGCGAATAGCCGCTCGTCGTAGTTGAAGAGATCCACGGCCGTGTAGGAGCTGGTGCCGTTGTTGTAGACGTCCCGAGCCAGGGCCGTGAACCCCGGGCGGACCGCGAGCTCGTTGTCCCGCCGCAGCCGCATGTTGACGACCCGGCGCAACAGGCCCTCGGCCGGCAAGAGCTTGCGCGCCGCCTGCTGGTTCGTGCCGCCGTCGAGGCGAAACCGGGTCAGAACACCCATTGGCCCGATAGCCTACAATCCCGCTCGCCCCGGGTCAAATGTGACCCAGTTGCAAGTCCCTCCAGAGTGTGACGGGCAGGCCGTTCATCGGGGCATGAGGCTCGCGATTCTGGCTCTGCTCTCCCTCGCCGCGTGCGCCGCGGACGTCTCCGAGGAGGCCCTCTCGGCGCCCCTGCGGCTCGATGCGACCCCCGTTGCCGACACTCACTCACACCCGGTCATCGTGGTCGATGCGGAGCTCGCTGATGCCGCGAGCCAGGCGCTGGAGCTCTGGACCGAGGCCACGGGCGGTCAGTACGCCCCCACCCTGGTCATCGGCGAGGCCATGAATGCCGCCCTGACGATCCGCCTGGTGGATGCCGTCGGTGACTGCGCCGGGTACACCGATCGCTGGGGCTGCCACCGGGGCCGAACCCACACCATCGAGCTGTCCCGTGAGGTCTCCGCCGATGTGCGCGTCTCGACCCTCGCCCACGAGATCGGCCACAGTCTCGGCCTCGAGCACACGACCGTTTCAAGCGATCTGATGAACCCCGACCGCTCGCACTTTCGCCGCGTCAACGCGTGTGTGCTCTCCGACAACGTCACCGCGGCGGGCTTCGAAGGGCCCGGAGCATGTCTCTAGCTCAGGGCGTACGCGCCGTCAGTACCGCATAGGTGCAAATGATCGAGTTGTTCGCCACGGCCGTGTCCATGTTGACCTGCACGTCGAGGGTGACGGCCGCGGTGGTGTCTACAGTGGTGCCGTGCGCGGCGCTGTTGGTGGTGTAGGCGGGCGAGAAGGTCACGAACGCGCTGTTCTGCATGACCAGGTTGCCGATGACCGTACCGGTGGCGCCCACGGTGAGGAACTTGATGAACCCTTTGACGGTGTAGGCGTAACTGCCGTTGAAGGTCTGGCTGGCCTGGGTGAAGGTGGCTCGCGACGTACCCGCCACGAGTAGGTGAAAGACGAGGCTGAGTGCACCCGCGCCGGTCCGGACGTGGACGAAATGCGCCTCGAACTCGAACGACTGGTCGGCGGCGAGAGTGCCGGCGGGGACCGAGTAGGAGCCTGCTAGGCTCAGGACGCTGGTCGAGTTGGTGCGGGTACCGAGACCGGCGGAGGACTTGAGCGCGCCTTGGCCTGCTGCTCCCGTCGCGCCCGTGGCCCCGGTAGCTCCCGTGGCCCCGGTTGCGCCCGCTGCCCCTGCCGGGCCCCGGCTCTCGCTCCACTTGTCGACGCCGTTGGACAGGAACGAGACGCTGCCCGCAGTGGAGTAGCTCCGGGTCTCATCCCCGTCGATCGTCGGCCTGCCCGTGGGGCCCGCAGGACCATCCGCCGAGACGAACACCCGTAAGGCCCCGCTCGGCCGCTCGATGATCGCCGTGATGGTCTGCGCGCGATTCTCCGGTCCCGGTGGCGGCAGCACGAACCCCATGCCCGCAGCCGGAGGGCACACGCGCTTGACCTCGCCCGGGACGGGCCGATAGGTGGACCCCGCTACCTCGATGTTGCCGGGCCGCTGGAGCGCTACTTTCAGGTCACCGAAGATCTGCGCGAACGGCCCTTCGAGCCATTTCTGTAGCTCGGCGGGGAGCTTGGGGACCTTGAACAGCCCCATCTCTTACCGGTGGAAGTTACGCACGTCGCGCGTCCAGGAGCGCGGCCCGTCGTGGGTCGCGTCCGCGGTGAACTCCCCGATCGCTTCCATGGCCGCAGCGCTCATCTTCTCGGCGTAGGCTGCGCGACCCTTCTGCCCGTCGTTGTCCCGGAGCCCGCAGATCTCGATCACGCCTTGGGCGACGTGGTAGTCGTACCAGGACTGTTCCCGGTACAGGAACAGGTAGGTGTCGTGGCTGGCGATGGCCGTCCACTCGGGCAGGTACCAGATGGTGTAGTCGCCAAAGGTGGGGATGGGGAAGATCGCGATCGTGCCCGCGGTGAGCACCGTGGTCGCCACCGAACCGTGCGACAGCACATCCCAGGCATACGGGCGCTCGCCGGCTTGGTTGGTGTCCTGATGGTCCCGGCGTTCGCTCCAGCCGTCCTGGTGCTTGAGCCTGCGCCAGACGCCGCTCTGCAACACGTCCAGGCCCCGGATGTGCGTTGCACCGGTCGGGTAAGCCACGGTCGCGAACTGCTCGCCGGTGCTGGCTGCGGTCGTCGGCAGGGCTGCCTTGGTAGTCTGCACGTGATACTCGCGAAAGCCCCGGCGGGCCACACACGAGCGCGTGCGGCGGAAGGTCTCGTCCGCAATCTCGTCCACGATCGTGGTCGGGTGCCGGAAGGTCGAGCCGCTACCGATCTGGCCGTTGATGTCGGCGAGAGCTGAGACGCGGGTCTTCCATTCGGCGAGGGTCTTGGTGAACATTCATGCGCCTTCCGTGATGTGGGCGTTGACTTCGTACGCCCCTCCGCCGAGGTCCTTGATGTGCAGCCCGAGCGGGCTCTGACCCTGGTTCAGGTAGTTCTGCCAGTTCCAGTCATGGCTACCGCCGCTGGCTGCGCG